>Ga0209477_1001334_pt1 | contig 15105 bp, 16 predicted proteins | sample KloWWTupernatant_FD_187180 | JGI IMG/M metagenome (GOLD analysis project Ga0209477, IMG submission 187180) | Active sludge microbial communities from Klosterneuburg, Austria, studying microevolution and ecology of nitrifiers - Klosterneuburg... | ecosystem: Engineered > WWTP > Aerobic digester >... | reverse complement strand
AAAAAACGAGGCCGGGCTTTATGTCGGTCCGTCTTTAGCTGCATTTATTAAGCGCCCGCAAGCTGGAGCAAATTGGCGCTGGAGGAATTGTAGCAATGCTGGCCGCACTACGCCGGCGCGGTTGCCACCTCTGCCATCCATCGGTCCAGATTCTGTTCATTGGCCGGCTCCACGATATGGCGCACCGCTGCGGCGACGGCGGCATCTTCAAACGCCTGCTCCCATACGATCCGGGTGCCTGCCCCTACGGGGGACAGTGTGATGGTCAGCCGGAACCGCGGCGCGTTCTCATGCTGGATGACCAGCCTGTGCGGCGACTCCACAACAACGAAGGAGGCAACATTGGGGTAGTTCGCTCCGTCGGGGCCGTGCATCGTGAAACGCCAGGCGCCTCCCGTTTTCACTTCGCAGGTGTCAAACGTATTGCGAAATCCTGCAGGCCCCCACCATCTGGCCAGGCGCTGCGGGTCCAGCAGGGCAGCAAATACGGCGTCCGGTGCGGCAGGGAATTCCCGCGAGGTAGTGAAGATCGACATGGTGTGTGAACTTACACCAACTCCAGGTAACGCTGCAACTCCCAGTCCGTCACGGCCTGGTTGAAGCGGCGTACTTCCCACTGGCGTGTCTGCACAAAGTGCGTGACAAAGGCATCCCCGAGCAGGTCACGCGCCAGGTCCGAGCGGTCCAGAGCGTCGGTGGCTTCAGCGAGCGTGCGCGGCAGACGCTCCACCCCTTCCGCACCCACATTTGCGCCAGTCACCGGTGGCTGGCTGAGCTCCATTTTTTTCTCGATGCCGTACAGCCCGGAGGCCAGTGCCGCCGCAATCGCCAGGTAGGGGTTGGCATCGGCACCCGGGGTACGGGTTTCCAGGCGCATGGATTGGGCCGATCCGGGAATTACCCGCAACGAGGCATTGCGGTTATCCACCGCCCAGGTCGGCTTGACCGGCGCCAGGTTGTTGTCCACCAGGCGCTTGTAGCTGTTGATAAACGGCGCGTACAACGCCATGAAGTGCGGCAGGCAATGCAGCTGTCCGGCAACGAAATGGCGCAGGGTGTCACTCATGCCATGGGGGGCGCTGGCGTCGTGGAAGGTGTTGACGCCATCCTTCCACAAGCTCTGGTGCAAGTGGCCACCGCAACCCGCGAAAGCAGTGGAATACTTGGCCATGAAGGTGCTGAGCAGGCCGTGGCGGCGACCAATCTCGCGCACCGCCTGCTTGAACAGCACCGCCCGATCTGCCGCTTGCAGGGCTTCGCCGTAGCGAATGGCAGCTTCAAAATTGCCCGGACCCGCTTCCGTGTGCAGGGCCTCCAGCGGCACACCGATGGCTGGCAGGTAGTCAAACAGGTCCTTCACAAACCCGTGCTGGCCATCTATGCGAAAAGGCGAATAGTTGGTCAGCCCGTGGGTGGCAGTTTCCAGGTGGCGGTACTCCTTTTGCCGCACCGAAAGCTCGGTTTCCTTGAGCACAAACCACTCGAACTCCATGCCCACCTGCGCGGTGCATCCCATGGCCTGAGCTTGGACCAGCACCTTCTTGAGTACCTGGCGCGGACAGATCGGCAACGGCGAGCCGTCCGTGGCCGTGTGCTCACCGAGGATCAGCCAGCGGTTGTCATCCCAGGGCAGCTGGCGCGCCGTACTGGGATCCAGTCGCAGCCCCACATCCGGATAACCGGTATGGAACCCGGTGAAGCCTACGTTTTCATACAGTTCATCGGCAATATCCCAACCAAAAAGCGCACTGGCAATGGTGCCACCGCCCTCCAGCATGCCCGCCACCTTTTCTCCAGAGAGATGCTTGCCACGGCAGACGCCGTCGATATCGGTCACGGCAAAACGGACAAAAGGCTCTCGGGCCAGCAGATCAACGGAGAAAGGAGATGGTGCAGTCATGGTGTCTCGCATTTTGGAATGCCCTGTTTATCGCAGTTTTTCCACCCGTTGGCAGTACCACTTGGCGAACCGACACAGGGCACATACCCACATTGGCTCGTTTTTTGCTTTGTTTTGGTGCGCAATTGGGATTTAGAACCTTTTTGCACCAATACAAAGCATTTAATTCAAGAGGTTACTCATGGAAGCACTAAAACAGGGCGCAGATGCCCTGTTCATTTTGTTGGGCGCAATCATGGTGCTGGCCATGCATGCGGGATTTGCGTTTCTGGAACTCGGAACCGTCCGTCGCAAGAACCAGGTCAATGCGCTGGTCAAGATTCTGGTGGACTTCTCAGTGTCTGCCGTGGTCTATTTCCTCGTCGGATATGCCGTTGCCTACGGAACGACCTTCTTCGTTGGCGCTGAGCAACTGGCCGCCCGAAACGGCTACGAGCTGGTGAAGTTCTTCTTCCTGCTCACGTTCGCAGCGGCCATTCCCGCCATCATTTCCGGCGGCATTGCCGAGCGCGCCAAATTCTGGCCGCAGCTGATCGCCACTGCCGTGATTGTGGGTTTTGTGTATCCCTTCTTTGAAGGCATCGCGTGGAACCAGCACTTCGGATTCCAGGCATGGATCAAGGCGGCCACTGGCGAGGAGTTCCATGATTTTGCAGGCAGCGTGGTGGTCCACGCCGTCGGCGGCTGGATTGCACTGGGCGCGGTCCTGCTGCTGGGCGCGCGCAGCAACCGCTACCGCAAGGATGGCGCCATGTCGGCCCACCCGCCTTCCAGTATTCCCTTTCTGGCGTTGGGCGCCTGGATCCTGATTGTTGGCTGGTTTGGCTTCAACGTGATGAGCGCCCAGGTGCTGGACAAGATGTCCGGTCTGGTGGCAGTGAACTCACTGATGGCCATGGTTGGCGGTACGCTGGCTGCGCTGGTCATGGGCAGGAATGATCCGGGCTTTGTCCACAACGGGCCGCTGGCCGGGCTGGTCGCCGTGTGTGCGGGTTCTGACCTGATGCATCCGCTGGGTGCGCTGGTGGTGGGCGGTGTAGCCGGCGCCATATTTGTGGTGATGTTCACCCTGACCCAGAATAAATGGAAGATAGACGATGTGCTGGGCGTCTGGCCCCTGCACGGCCTGTGCGGCACCTGGGGCGGCATTGCAGCCGGCATTTTCGGCAGCAAGGCACTGGGGGGCCTGGGCGGCGTGTCGTTTCTTGCACAACTTGCCGGAACCGCCATGGGTGTGGCCTGGGCACTCGCGGGCGGCTTCCTGGTATACGGTGCGCTCAAAGCCACTCTTGGCCTGCGCCTGAGCCAGGAAGAAGAATACGACGGGGCTGACCTGACCATCCACAAGATCATGGCCAGTCCGGATCGGGAGTCCAACTGGTAAGTTGGCACAACTGCACCACCTCGAACAATTATTTGTTTTTTTCAAAAAAAATTAGGTTGCTTTTACAAACTGGCGCATAATGAATTCGCATTGCCGAAATATCGGTGTGCAAGTTTGCGGTGATTAGTCAGTTTCGCGTCTGCTTTAAGTCTTCATAGGTTTGTTGATTGCGGTTTTAGACTCCATCGCGTTTTGAGTTATTTTGAGGAGTCCTTACATGGGCAACAAACTTTACGTAGGCAACCTGCCTTATTCTTTCCGTGACGAAGATCTGCAACAAGCTTTTGCAGCACACGGTTCCGTTTCCAGCGCCAAAGTCATGATGGAACGCGACACCGGTCGCTCCAAAGGCTTCGGTTTCGTGGAAATGGGCAGCGACGCTGAAGCTCAAGCTGCTATCAACGCCATGAATGGCCAGCAATTCGGTGGCCGCGGTCTCGTGGTGAACGAAGCCCGTCCCATGGAACCCCGTCCCCCCCGCTCCGGTGGCTTCGGCGGTGGCGGTGGCGGTGGCTACGGCGGCGGTGGCGGCCGTTCCGGTGGTGGCGGCTACGGCGGTGGTGGCGGTGGCCGCTCCGGTGGCGGCGGTGGTGGTGGCTACGGCGGTGGCCGCAGCAGCTACTAAGCACTCACCTGCAAGTACACAAAAAAAGGACCCTCTGGGTCCTTTTTTGTTGCTGTCATTTTCCTCGATCAGGGTTCGCTGAACCTGCGCTTGCGAGGTCTGCCAGACAGGGCTTTGTCAAACAAGACATTAGGAGCCAAGCGCAACAGTTTGGCCACCCAGCCCATTTGCCAGGGGATGACCCGGTAACTGTCGCCGGCGGCAATCGCGGCAAACGCCTTGTCTGCAAAGTGGTGGGGCTGCATCAGGAAGGGCATGGAATAGCGGTTCTTCTGCGTCAGGGGTGTATCAATGTAGCCAGGGCAAATAGTTACCACCCGAATCCCGCTGGAGCGCAGTTCGCCACGCAGACTTTCACAGTAATTAATGACGGCCGCTTTGCTGGCGCAATACGCACCATGGCCCGGCAAGCCCCGGATTCCCGCCACACTGCCAATACCCACCAGTGCCCCGCTGCCGCGCTGCACCATGGCGTCGATGAACGGATGGAAAGTCGCAGCCAGACCCAGGTTGTTGGTAGCAAAGGTGCGCGCCATGACATCAAGGTCACTGCGTACGGCGGAATCCATACCCACACTGATGCCCGCGTTGGCGATCACCACATCCGGTACACCCTGGCTCTGCAAGCACAACTGTCCGGCAGATACGATACTGTCCATGTCGGACACATCTGCGCTGTAGATTTTGCAGCGGTCTGCGCTCATGTTCTGCTGCACCATCCAGGTTTGCATTTCTGCACTGCGCCGCGCCACCAATGCCAGTGAAAACCCCGCCAGGTAATAGCGCCAGGCCAAAGCCTGGCCAATGCCACTGGATGCACCTGTAATGAAAACCAGCTTGGCCATGGCCTGCCCCTGTATGTGGGTTATTTTGAATCGGGCACCAGTGTGCCGCGCACACGCCCCTGCAACTGCAGGATTTGGTCCACATTGTCGAAATCCAGACTGTCTGCGGTAAACCGGTCCTGTCCGCGCAGCAATTCAACTGGCTTGTGGGATTTGACTTTCTCGGTGGTCAAGAACGCATGCAAGAATTCACCGCGGTATTCCATCCGGGGGATTGCTTTGGCGCCTGCAGCGGCGTCCGCTTCACGCACCACCAAAGCATTTCCGATCAGCTGCACCTCAGACCCATCCTCGTTGGTCAATCCCCGATTGGCAGTGGCTGTAGTCAGTCGTCCTTTTTCATCAAACGAGCGAATCCGGATAGCGTCTATCTCCAGCCACTGTGTATCAGGATAATGGCGCGCTTTGTCACCGACCACTTCCGAGCGGATGTGCCCTTTGGCATCGTAGGTCTTGATCGTGAACACCTCCATGAAGTAGTCGGGGTCATGGCTCTCCACACGCGCAACTGCCGCCCCCCCAGCCTCAGGTGTTGTTCGCACCAGCCAGTACGTCAGCAATGCCAATGTGCCCATGAAAATCAGGGGCAGGTACAACAGGAAACGCTCCCAGGCCTCACGCAACACTGGCTTCACCGCGTGTACTCTTCCAGAAAGTTGACGTAGCGACCGCTGGCCACCATCAGAATGTCACAGAATTCGCGAACTGCGCCTTCGCCACCGCGCGTGGTTGTGACGTGGTGTGCGATGGCCAGAACTTCTGCATGCGCATTGATGGGCGCGCATGCAAAGGCACAGCGGCGCATCACCGGAATATCGGGCCAGTCATCTCCCATCGCCGCTGCAGACTCCCAACCCAGGCCGAGTTCACGCAGTGTCTGCTCTGCGGCCGGGCGTTTGTCTTCGGTACCGAAGTGGGCATGGGTAATGCCCAGCGCAGTGAGTCGCGTACGCAAGGGCTTGCTGTCGCGCCCGGTAATCACCACCGGGGTAATGCCGGCTTTCTGCAACATCTTGAGACCGTGCCCATCCAGCGTGTTGAACCGCTTGAGCGTTTCTCCCGTCTCGGAAAACAGCAATCCTCCGTCCGTCAACACTCCGTCCACGTCCAGAAAGGCGACCTGCACGCCCTGTGCCCTGAGCAGGAGTTCCGGATCAAAATTGAGAGCTGGGCGCATCAGATTACCTTTGCTCGCATGAGGTCGTTGCTGTTGATCGCGCCGCAGAGTCGTCCTTCTTCATCCAGTACCAGAACGCTGGTGATCCGCTTGCGCTCCATCAGATCCGCAGCATCTACTGCCAGCGCATGCACGCCAATGGTCGAAGGACCGCCGTGCATGACTTGCTGCGCCGTGGTGGATCGCAGGTCCGCACCCTGCTCAACCAGGCGTCGCAGGTCGCCATCCGTAAAGATGCCCAGCACACGGTCGTCGCTGTCCACTACCGCTGCTGCCCCCAGCCCTTTTGCACTCATCTCACGCATCAGCTCGCTAAAGCTGGCATGTGGCGCCACCTTGGGAACCGCAGCACCGGACCGCATCACATCACTGACATGTGTCAGGAGCTTGCGCCCCAGTGCACCTCCTGGATGCGAGCGCGCGAAGTCCTCTGCGCGGAAGCCGCGCGCATCCAGCAGCGCCACGGCCAGCGCATCACCCAGCGCCAACTGCGCAGTGGTGCTTGCCGTGGGCGCAAGATTCAGGGGACAGGCCTCTTTGGACACAGCCGTGTCAAGCCACAGATCAGCATGCTTTGCCATGGTGGAGGCGCCATTGCCCGTCATGGCAATCAGTGGCGCACCCAATCGCTTGAGCACAGGCAGGATGGCGGCCATTTCCTGCGACTCTCCGCTGTTGGAAATCGCCAGAACCAGGTCGGAGGCAGTGATCATCCCCAGATCGCCGTGGCTTGCCTCTGCAGGATGCACAAACATGGCAGGTGTCCCGGTAGATGCCAAAGTCGCAGCAATCTTGCGGCCAATATGGCCACTCTTGCCCATGCCCATGACCACCACGCGCCCCTTGATTTTCAATACCAGAGCCACCGCTTGCGCGAAGGATTCACCAGTGCGGGCTTTGAGCCCCTGGATAGCCGCAGCTTCGATGTCAAAAGTCTCTTGAGCCAACGCGATGGCACGCTCTGCCATGGACTGTGAAGTGTGGACTGCAGGTTCTGTCATGCGGACATTTTATAGAGCCAGCAGTTTGGGACGGGGTTATTGCTAGGATGCTGGCATGAGCGCATTGGAAATTACCCTTTTGTACCTGCTGGCCGCGGTCCTGGGTGTCGTCGTGTGCCGCTCGTTCAAATTGCCGCCGATGCTGGGGTATCTGGCCGTTGGCGTGGTCATCGGTCCCAACGCCTTGGCCCTGTCGCAGAACGCAGATGGCGTCCGACACCTCGGCGAGTTCGGCGTAGTGTTCCTGATGTTCGTGATTGGCCTGGAATTCAACCTGCCCAAGTTGCGCGCCATGCGCAAGCACGTATTCGGGTTGGGTCTGGCACAGGTGGTGGTCACCATGTTAGGGGCTACTATGGTCTCCATCGGATTGGCTGCCGCACTGCCGCAGTTGTGGGGCATGGGCTGGCAAACCGCTCTGGCTCTGTCATGCGCACTGGCCATGAGCAGTACCGCTATTGTGGTCAAGCTGATGGTGGAGCGCATTGAGCTGGAGTCAGAGCATGGCAAGCGGGTCATGGGTGTTCTGCTGTTTCAGGATCTCGCTGTTGTTCCTCTGCTGGTTCTCATTCCCGCTCTGGGTGCATCAGGTGAGAACCTCGTGATGGCCCTGAGCGTTGCAGCCATCAAGGCAACTGTTCTGGTCACGGTGCTGCTGGTCGGAGGTCAGCACCTCATGCGACGCTGGCTGACTATCGTGGCGCGCCGCAAAAGTGAGGAATTGTTTGTACTCAACCTGCTCTTCATCACCCTCGGTCTGGCATGGTTAACGGAACTGGCGGGCCTGAGCCTCGCGCTGGGAGCCTTTATTGCAGGTATGCTGATTTCAGAAACCGAATACAAGCACCAGGTGGAAACCGATATCAGGCCGTTTCACGATGTTCTACTCGGTCTGTTCTTCATCAGCATCGGGATGCTGCTGGATTGGCGATTGGTACTCGAGCGCTGGCCACTGGTCCTGCTTCTGCTAGTTGTCCCCACTTTTCTCAAGGCGGTGGTGGTGACCGCACTGGCGCGCATTCTGGGCACGAGTACGGGTGTAGCGCTTCGCACTGGCCTGTATCTGGCACAAGCGGGGGAGTTCGGATTCGTACTGCTGACGTTGGCGCAGCAGAACGCACTGGTGCCCCCGGAATTGCTCAATCCGATCCTTGCAAGCATGGTGCTGTCCATGCTTGTCACGCCGTTCATTGTGATGAACAGCAACCGGATTGTGATGAAACTGGTCGCCAATGAGTGGCTGCAACAGTCGTTGCAGATGACCAGCATTGCACGCAAGTCCATCAACACCAATCGCCATGTGATCATTTGTGGCTACGGTCGGTGTGGCCAAAATCTGGCACGCATGCTTGAGAGGGAAAACATTCCCTACATGGCACTGGACCTGGACCCGGACCGTGTGCGCCAGGCTGCTGCTGCAGGGGATTCCGTCGTATTTGGAGATGCAGCGCGACTGCAGGCCCTCATGGCAGCGGGTCTTGCACGTGCCAGTGCCGTCGTGATTACCTATCTGGACGAAGGAGGCGCGCTCAAGGTTCTGGGGAACACCCGTGCCCATGCGCCACAGGTTCCCGTCATTGTGAGAACCCAGGATGACCACAGCCTGGAAAAGCTGCAAGCTGCGGGTGCCACCGAAGTCGTTCCCGAAGCGCTGGAGGGCTCCCTCATGCTGGCCAGCCATGCTCTGGCGCTTGTGGGTGTACCTATGCGTCGGGTGATCCGTATCGTGCAGGAACAGCGGGACGCGCGCTACAACCTGCTACGCGGGTTTTTCCATGGATCAGATGACAACTCAGTGGACGAGTTGCAGCATGAGCGACTGGCCACGGTGAGCCTGCCCATGGGAGCCAGAGCATCAGGCAAATCCGTGGGGTACTTCGCCCTGCATGCGATGGGAGTGCGTGTGGTGAGTCTGCGGCGCAGCAGCGGCAAAACCGTTGAGGCACGAGATGCCACCCCACTGGAAGATGGTGACACTCTGGTACTCTCTGGCCAATCGGAAACCCTGGCACTTGCGGAGAGCCGATTGCTCAAAGGTTAGGCCCGCAGGGTTCTGCAGCAGGCACAATCAAGTCTGCCCCATTGACTTCCAAGAGATGCGCCATGCACAGTTTCAGCGTGAACCAGTACCTGCGAGACCATATCCGTACCGTGCCCGACTGGCCCGCGCCGGGCGTTCAGTTCAGGGATATCACACCGCTCCTGCAGGATGCCAAGGTATTCCGGATCCTGATCGACGCCTTTGTTCACCGTTACATGGATCCCGACATGCGCCCCGATGTGGTGGCCGGCTTGGATGCACGGGGATTTATCCTGGGCGCAGTCGTAGCCTATGAACTCAATGTGGGATTCGTACCTATCCGCAAGAAGGGCAAGTTGCCTTTCACCACCGTCGAGGAGACCTACGAACTGGAATACGGAAGTGCTACGGTGGAACTGCACACGGATGCAGTGAAGTCCGGTGACCGTGTGTTGCTGATTGACGATTTGATTGCCACGGGCGGCACGATGATGGCGGGCAAAAAATTGCTTGAGAAACTAGGTGCCCAGGTCATGGAGGGCGCCGCTATTGTGGATCTCCCAGAACTGGGTGGATCCCAACGCCTGCGGGACGGTGGCCTTGCGCTGTACACGCTGGTGGATTTTGCCGGCCACTGAACACGTTCAGTTCAGATCACCGTACTGTGTGCCACTCAGAGGGGAGTGGGAATCGTCCAGTTCCGTATCGGCAAAGTGAGGCATCGGCGCTGGGTTGCGACGGCCTGACCGGATAATTTCGCCCGGCGGTGGAGTGACCTTCGCCGCGGGTACGCTGGCTAGCGCTTTCTTGAAGGCTGCAACCTCATCCTCTTGCAAAGGCTCAAACCGCGGCGCCGCTGGCTCGACAGACACTGCAACTTTGGCAGGTAGGGGTTCTGGTACTACGGGCCGGGAAGCCGGTGTCACGGTACGAATCGTCTGGGTGTTGGAGGCAACTTGCTCCACCAGACGCCAATAGACCGCAGTCACCAGTATTCCATGCAAGTTCTTGGCGTTGCGCGCGATCAACAGCTCAATGTCCGTCAGGCGCTCTGGCTCCACAGCGTTTTCCCGCGGCAGATCAATCATCACCAGGTAGTCACGCCCCTTGGAGTCCAGCGAGAGAACCTTGAATTTGTACTTTGAAGAAAGCACTCCAGCCTGCGTCATGCATTCGCGCACAACGGTGTAGAGCTGCTCCCTTCGCTCCAGTCGTTCCGCCCTGCGGCTGCTGGACGCACCGTGTGTTGCCGCGACAGCTGCCTTGGGTCTCGGGCGCACATTGCTGAAAAGCGGTTGTGTGGCATCCGTTTGGCCCAACCCGGAACTGACACCCGAGTCTGAAACAGGTGCCGGGTTTTTTCGGGAGAGCCAGTCGAAAAATGACATGTTTTGAACCTTCAACGTCTTCGAGCTGGCAAGTGTACGGCAGCTATTTCCCTATGCAAAATCTGGAAAAAATCACGCCCAGCAAATCGTCGGAGGTAAATTCGCCGGTAATTTCGCTCAAAGCGTTCTGCCCCAGGCGCAACTCTTCGGCAAGCAAATCCAGTGACTGTGCACGTGCGGCGAGATGTCCGGATGCATATTGGAGGTGCATTTCCACTTTACGCAGAGCCTCGATATGCCTGGCACGTGCGATAAACACGCCCCCAGCCGTAGCTTGCCAGCCCGCAGCCTGCAGCAAGGCCTGGCGCAGGGCATCCAGTCCCCTACCCGTCTTTGCAGACAGCACCAGACCACCTTGCGGGGGCGCGGTTGCCACATCCGCCTTGTTCCAGACATCAATGACAGGAACTTTGGCGGGGGCCTTCTGGGTGATTTCTCTCGCTATATCAGCGTCGGCTGCTATATATTTGGTAACACTTAATCGGGTCAAGTCGTGCAGAAACAACACCGCATCGGCTTCACCAATAGCCTCCCAGGCGCGGGCAATGCCGATTTTTTCCACCGCATCCTCACTCTCGCGCAAGCCGGCGGTATCGATGACATGGACAGGGACGCCTTCTATCTGAATAGTCTGCTGCACCTTGTCCCGTGTCGTGCCTGGCACCGGCGTGACGATGGCCAGTTCCGCACCCGCCAGCGCATTGAGGAGCGATGACTTGCCTGCGTTGGGCTGCCCGGCAATCACCACGGTGATGCCCTCGCGCAACAAGGCACCTTGCGAAGCTTTCTGCAGTACCCCTGCCAGGGACGCCTGCAGCCGGTCCAGCTGCCCCTGCGCATCGGCCTTCTGCAGAAAATCGATTTCCTCCTCCGGAAAATCCAGGGTCGCCTCGACCAGCATGCGTAGCTGGATCAGTGCATCCCGCAGTGCATGGATCTCTCTGGAAAACACGCCGGAAAGGGATTGGGTGGCACTGCGTGCAGCAGCTTCGGTACTGGCATCGATCAGATCGGCGATGGCTTCGGCCTGCGCCAGATCGATTTTGTCGTTGAGAAATGCGCGCTCGCTGAACTCCCCCGCCTGCGCAATGCGCAATCCGGGGAGATACGTAGCGCCTGTGACGACATTAACTTCCGCCGCCGCCGCCAGGCAACGCGCCAGCAGCAACTGAAGAACCACCGGGCCACCATGGGCCTGCAGTTCGAGCACGTCTTCGCCGGTGAATGAGTGGGGTGCGTTGAAGAACAACGCCAACCCGTGGTCAATGGGCACGCCCTGCGCATCACAAAATGGAAGGTAGGTTGCCTCGCGCGGAACCAGTGTGCGCCGCAGTAGATGCAGAACAAACGGACCAAGCGCCTTGCCACTGATGCGGACAATCCCCACCGAGCCACGCCCCGGTGCGGTAGCGATAGCTGCAATCGGATCGTGGTGGCGCGCGAGCATAAAGAACGAGGCGCATGGCGCCTCGGTAGGTTACTTGAACTTCGGCAGATTGAACTGCGGTGGCACACCCATGCGGGTGTTGATGATCCACTGCTGCGCAATCGACAGGATGTTGTTGGTAATCCAGTACAGCACCAAACCGGCGGGGAAGAAGAAGAACATCACGCTGAAGGCCAGCGGCATGAACCACATCATCTTGGCCTGCATCGGATCTGGAGGCGCAGGGTTCAACGCAGTCTGCAGCAGCGTGGTCAATGTCATGAACAGCGGCAGGATGTAGTACGGATCGGGCGAAGACAGATCGTGAATCCACATCGCCCAGGGCGCATTGCGCATCTCCACGCTGGACAGCAGCACCCAGTACAGCGCAATGAACACCGGAATCTGGACCATGATGGGGAAGCAGCCGCCCATCGGGTTGACCTTCTCCTCGCGGTAGATGCGCATCATCTCCTGCTGCATCTGCTGCGGGTTGTCCTTGAGGCGCTCACGCATTTCCATGATCTTGGGATTCACAGCCTTCATCTTGGCCATGCTGGCGTAAGCCTTGGCGTTGAGCCAGTAGAACGCAATTTTGAGCAGCAGCACCAGCGCCACGATCGACCAGCCCCAGTTCTGAATGAAGCTGTGCAATTTATCCAGCAGCCAGTACAGGGGCTTGGCCAGAATCGTCAGCCAGCCATAGTCCTTGACCAGCTCCAGGCCGGGGGTCAGCGACTCCAGCATCTTCTCTTCCTGCGGGCCTGCAAAGAACTTGGCATCCACCACCTTGGTGGCGCCTGGAGCAATGGCTTCAAGCGGTGCAATCATGGTGGCACGGTAGCAGCAATCCGGCACCGAAGCGCCAATGTCGACAGCGTCCAACGACAGGTTGCGCTGTATGCCATCGGGCAGAATCCAGGCACTTGCAAAGTAGTGCTGCACCATGGCGATGTAGCCATTGCTGGCCTGCTTCTCTACATCCACATTCTTTTTCTTGATGTCGGAAAACTCTGCCTTCTGGTACTTTTTGGCTTCGGTGTACACCGCGGGGCCGGTGAACGTGGAGTAGAAGGACGACTCGCCCGCAGGCTTGTTTCCGTCACGCACCAGCTGCAGATACAGCTGCGGCGCAATGGCTGTGGTCGACGTATTGGTCACCTCGTGCTTGACGGTCGCGTCATAGGCGCCGCGGCGCAGGGTGTAGGTTTTGACCAGCTTGATGCCACCCACGTCCGGTGATGTGAACTTGACCACCAGCTCGTTCGCACCGTCCTTGAGGACACGCTCACCCGTAACCGCCATAGGCGTCTTGTGTGTGGGGAACGCGCCACCGGCTGCGCCGGCAATCACACCGGTCTGCGCCATGTACACGCGATCCTTGCTGTCATCGAGCAGGACAAAGTTGCGGGTCTTGTCCGCCATGTCGGAGTACTTGAGAAACTCGGTACGCACCAGCGAACCACCCTCGGTATCGAAGGTCAGCTTGAGCACATCGGTGGTGACTTCAAAGCGCTCTTTGGGTGCTGTAGGTGCCACGGGAGCCACAGGTGCCATGGCTGTGCCAGCCTGTGCCACAGCAGCAGGTACACCGGCATCACTTGCGGCAGGCAGGGGGCCAGACGCGCCAACGGCGGCGGGAGCAACCTGCTGGGCTGGGCTGGGGAAGAAAGTCGCTTTCTTCCCGTTGTGGACCTGCCACTGGTCCCACAACAACACCATGGAAAAGCCAAAGATCACCCACAGGATGGTGCGGCGAATATCGTTCATGAGGGTTTCTTTTCGGTGGGGGTTGAGATCAGCCGGCTAAACAACCGGGGTTTTTCCGCGGGGACGGGGTCACTACCGCCTCCGCACCAGGGGTGGCAACGGGCCAAGCGGGTGATAGTGAGATAGCTGCCTGCTGCCGCACCATGGTTCTGGAGCGCCTGCAGGGAATACTGAGAGCACGTAGGCTCAAACCTGCACGACGAACCCAGCCAGGGGCTCAGGAACATGCGGTAGCCTTTCACCAGACCGATGAGCAATGCCTGCATCATGACGATGCTCCACGCCCAGCGACTGCAGAGAACAGCGCATGAAGTTCGGCGCGCACAGCTGCCTTGAGCACATCGGAAGTGGCGCTGATGAATTGGGCCCGATCAAACGCAGAACGCAGTCGCACCAGATGCGCGACCGGCTGCATGGCGGACTCGAATTCGGCGCTCACGGTATAGATCTGGCGTTTGATGGTGTTACGGGTCACGGCACGCTTGGCCCAACGCTTGGGAACCATGGCACCCAATCCAACACCAGCATCGGGAAACAGGGCTTCTGCCTCCATCTGCAGCGTGACACCTTCACGGGCCACAGCGGCATGCAATACAAAGTGGGGGGTGCGCGCCAGCGTCCTGCCAGCCAGAACTGCCTGGAACTGTGGGCGGGTCTTAAGCCGATACAAATTGGTCAACCCGCGCACAGCATCCCTGGGACAACCCAGAGACTGGAATTAGACAGCCAGACGCTTGCGGCCCTTGGCGCGGCGGGCGTTGATGACAGCGCGGCCACCGCGTGTCTTCATGCGCACCAGGAAGCCGTGGGTACGGGCGCGACGGATTTTGGAAGGTTGGTAAGTACGTTTCATATCAAATCTCTTGGAGTCACTATTGGAGTCAAGTTACCCCGAAGACGATCAGGGAAACCCAAGATTATCGCAAATTTATCGAATGCCGGCAACACCTTACGCAAGAAAAGGCGTGTAACGCACTAACTCGGGTAATTACCACCCTGTCTGTGGATAAGGTTTTGATAAATTACAATGCGACGCGCTGCACACCATAACTATCCACAGAAGACAACAAGAAGAATGACCGAGGGACACCCATCCAGACAAGCCGAGTCACCCGCACTCGATATTGGCCAAAGCCTGTGGCAAAGCTGTATCGATCAGCTGGCGCAAGAGTTACCCGAACAGCAGTTCAACACCTGGATCAAACCGCTCAATGCGCAGGTTCAGGAAGACTTTTCCAGGGTCACCATCTATGTGGCCAACCGCTTCAAGCTCGACTGGGTACGCGCCCAGTACAGCACCCGAATTGCCTCGATGCTGGAGAAGCTGTATGGGCAGCCGGTTCAAGTTGAGTTAGCGATCACTCCTCGTGAAACCATTGTCAGAACTAACGCAGTGGCACAAAGATCAGATCCAGCGGCAGTGGAAGAAGTCGCTGAGATTGGTGAAGACCGCAACTTGGGTGGACCCAAGAATCGCCTCAACAGCATGCTCACTTTCGAGACGCTGGTGGAAGGAACTGCCAACCGGATGGCCCGCGCGGCCGCCATGCATGTGGCCACCATGCCGGG
>Ga0209477_1001333_pt1 | contig 15109 bp, 11 predicted proteins | sample KloWWTupernatant_FD_187180 | JGI IMG/M metagenome (GOLD analysis project Ga0209477, IMG submission 187180) | Active sludge microbial communities from Klosterneuburg, Austria, studying microevolution and ecology of nitrifiers - Klosterneuburg... | ecosystem: Engineered > WWTP > Aerobic digester >... | reverse complement strand
CGCCCTTCTTGAGCTTGAGGACGTTGAGCAGGTACGAGGCGAAGTGGCCGCTGAGGCGGTCGACGTCCTCGTAACTGAGCGTGCGGCCCATGTTGGAAAAGGCGGGGCGGGCGCGAAAGCGCTCGCAGGCGGCGTCCAGCACCGCCGCCACCGAGGCATACTCGGCCAGGTCGACGGTTTCGGGCGTGCCGGCCGGGTAGCTCTGCAGCCAGGGCTTGTCCACACTCATCGGAATATCCCTCCCTGCGCCCCCGGGGATGGTGCCAGCCGCGACCCGCGTCCCGGGGCGGGCGAGGGGCATGATTCGCCCGATTGGAGCATAGGCCCCCATGACTGACAAGCGGATACGCCGGCTGGCCGCCGTGGCCCTTTGCGGCCTGTTGGCGGCTTGCGCCGGCGACACGCCGGAGGCGCGCGTCCGGGCCGGCGTGGCCGCGCTGGAGGGCGCGGTCGAGGCGCGCCGCCCGGCCGCGGCCGTGGCGCTGCTGAGCGAGGATTTCAGCGCCGATCGCGGGCAGTTCGACCGCGCGGGCATGCGCGCCTTCCTGGCCGCGCAACTGCTGGGTGCGGAACGGATCGAGGTCGTGGTCGGGCCGGTCGGCGTGACCCTGCATGGCGATCGCGCGACCGCGGAATTCACCGCGCTGGTCAGCGGCGGCCGTTATCTCGGCGACCGCAATGAATCCCTGCATCTGCGCACGGGCTGGCGCCTCGAGGACGGCGAGTGGCGCTGCTATTCCGCCGAGCGCGTCGAGGACTGAATCCGCGTGGCGGCCCCGTGGCCGCCACGCGTGCCGCGATCAGACGGTCACTTGCACGCCGCTGAAGGTGCGCAGGGTGAATCCGGCGAAACTCGCCGGCAGGGTCGGGCGCAGCTCGGCCAGGAACGCCAGTGCCACGCGCTCGCCCTGCAGCAGGCCTTCCACGCTGTCACTGCGGAAGTGGACGCCGGCCGTGTCGCGGCCCAGGGCGATGTTGGCCGCGAGCTTGTTGAGTTCGCCCTCCACGGTCAGCGGGCCCGCGTAGTCGAGCAGGCTCGATCCATCCGCGCTGGCGACCTTGTTGCCGCTGAGGACGAAATCGCCGCGATACAGCGCCTTGAGCACGGTCACCGTCGCGCCCACGCTCGACGCGTGTCCGGCCGGGTAGGACGGATGGACCGGATTCCCGACCTTGTAGGCCATGGGCAGCAGGTAGTTGCCGTACCGACTGAAGGTCGCGGCGAGCGCGGCGGAGTTGAGCAATTCGGCCGGAATCGGGTAGCTGGCCTGGCCGCTCAGGTGGTTCTGCACGCGACCGCTGTAGGCGTCCGGCCGCGCGCGCCGGTGGACCTGCCATTTCTGGTAGAAGCAGGCCGTGATCGCCGGCGCCTGGGCACCGCCCAGCAGTTGCACGAACTGGTTGAAGCCGCCGACGAGGCCGGCTTCGTTGGGCGCCTGTGCCGGCAAGCTGGGGTTCGGCGGCGCGCCCAGGCGATTGAGGATGAGGGCCGCTTCCAGGGCGGGCTGGGCCCCGTAGTCGCTGAGCAGGTAGGTCGACAGGTCGCGCCCGTTGCGCTGGTAGACGGCGGTGGACTCGACCGGCGTCGGACCGGCACCTCCTCCCCGCTGGGCCAGCAACCAGTCGGCGTAGGAGACCTGGAAATTGTTGCCGGCGACGAACGGCCGCAGCCTCTGTTCATGCTCGTAGGGTCCGTGCGGAATGGGACGGACCAGGAACTGCGACAGGAGCGGTCCCTCCAGTTCGCCCGGGAAATTTCCCCGGAAGACGTTCGCGGGCGTGACCTGGCCATTGCTGCGCGGGCCGCGGTAGCCGGGCTGCGCATTGAGGTCGGCGCAGGCCGCGGCGATCATCGGATCGCTGCCATAGGCCGCGTAAGGCACGTCGCGGGTCAGTGCCAGCCAGTACAGCTCGACCATCTCCGCAGCCGCCTCGGCACTGCTGAAATTCGGTGGCGGTGGGCAGGGCACGCCCTGGGGGTCGGGGCCGGCGAGCGAATAGTTGAAGCCGTGGAAGGGAGCGATCAGGCGCGTGGCGGGCGTGGTGCCCATCGTCACCGTGGCCAGCGCCGCGCGCGAGTTGGTGTTCAGGGCGAACACCAGGGTCTGGTAGGCGGACGGCGACACCTCGCCGAGGTCGTTGTGCGCGAGGCCCTTGCTGAACGAATTGATGTTGGCCGGAAGGGACGCTTCGTCGCCGTTTGGGGTCCTGCTGCACTCGAATTCGGCGCGCTGCACCTGCGCGGCGCGCAATCGCACCTGGTATGCCGAGGTCCGGCGCACGTTCGAGCCACTGATGACCGTGACATCGCAGGTGGGCGGCGACTGCGCCCCCGCAGCGAGGGTCGGCAAGCCCAATCCCAGGCCGATCGAGGCTCCTCCCATGAGCTTGAGGAAATCCCGCTTGCCACTGTTGAGGTCGTCGGGCGTGTCAGGCGCGCCGAGAGTTGATTCGTGCTCGTTCATCGCACGCTCCCGTATGGACGGACCGGAGTTGGTCCGCCTCTGTTCCTCCAATACACGGGGTGCGCGCGGCTATTACGCCACCGCCGAGACTGCGCCAGGTCGAGGATCCCGCGAAAGCGAACGCCCGGCGCAGGGCCGGGCGTTCGCGGGTCACGCTGGGCCTGGACCGCCGGCGGGATCAGGCCGCCTTGGCGCCTGCGGCGAGCTGGCGCAGGACGTATTTGAGGATGCCGCCGTGGCGGAAGAACTCGACTTCCTTGGGCGTCAGCAACAGCACGTTGGCCTGGAAACGTTTCTCGCCGGCGCTGCCGCGGGCGACGACCTCGATGTTGCGCGAGGCGCCATCGTCGAGCGTGCCGAAGTCGAACACCTCGTCGCCCTTGAGCCCCAGGGTCTGCGCGTTCTCGCCCGGCATGAAGGACAGCGGCAGCACGCCCATGCCCACCAGGTTGGAGCGGTGGATGCGCTCGAAGCTCTCGGCGATCACGGCCTTGACCCCGAGCAGCATGGTGCCCTTGGCCGCCCAGTCGCGCGACGAGCCGGTGCCGTACTCCTTGCCGGCCAGCACCACCAGCGGCACGCCCTCGGCCTTGTATCGCATGGCGGCGTCGTAGATGGAAAGCTTGTCGCCGCTGGGCTGGTGCAGGGTGTTGCCGCCTTCCTCGCCACCCAGCATCAGGTTCTTGATCCGGATGTTGGCGAAGGTGCCGCGCACCATCACGTCGTCGTTGCCGCGCCGCGCGCCGTAGGAGTTGAAGTCGGCCTTTTCCACCCCGCGCTCGATCAGGAACTTGCCGGCCGGCGAACTGGCCTTGATGTCGCCGGCGGGAGAGATGTGGTCGGTGGTGATCGAATCGCCGAAGACGCCGAGCGCGCGCGCGCCGTGGATGTCGGCGATCCTGCCGACCGCCAGCGTCATGCCGTCGAAATACGGCGGGTTCTTGATGTAGGTCGATGCGTCGTCCCAGCGGTAGCGGGCGCCATCGGGCGACGCCACCGCGTTCCAGCGGCTGTCGCCGGCGAAGACGTTGGCGTAGTTCTTGGTGAACATCTCCGGGCCGACCGTGGCGGCGATAACGTCGCCGATCTCCTGGTTGGAGGGCCAGATGTCGCGCAGGTACACCGGCTTGCCATCCTTGCCGGTGCCCAGCGGGTCCTTGCTGAGGTCGATGTTGACCGTGCCGGCGATGGCATAGGCCACGCACAGCGGCGGCGACGCGAGGTAATTGGCCTTGACCTCGGGATGCACGCGGCCCTCGAAGTTACGGTTGCCCGACAACACCGAGGCCACCACCAGGTCGCCGTCGGCGATGCCCCTGGAAACTTCCGGCGGCAACGGCCCGGAATTGCCGATGCAGGTCGTGCAGCCATAGCCGACGACGTGGAACCCGAGTTGCTCGAGGTCGCCCAGCACGTTGGCCTTCTTGAGGTAATCGGTGACCACCAGCGAGCCTGGGCCGAGCGAGGTCTTGACCCAGGGCTGCGCGCCCAGGCCCTTGGCCACGGCGTTGCGCGCCAGCAGGCCGGCGCCCAGCATCACCGCCGGGTTCGAGGTATTGGTGCACGAGGTGATCGCGGCGATCACCACCGCGCCGTCGCCCAGCTCGAAGGTGCGGCCGTTGCGGGTCACCGTGGCCTTGCCTGGCGTTGCCGCCTTGGTCTTCGCCGCGCGCATTTCCGCCATGGGCTTGAGCGCCTCGGCGAAGTTGGCGCCGACCTTCTCCAGCAGCACGCGGTCCTGCGGCCGCTTGGGACCTGCGAGCGAAGGCCGCACCGTGCCCATGTCGAGTTCCAGCGTCGAACTGAACACGGCCTCGGGTGAATTCGCGTCGCGCCACAGGCCCTGGGCCTTGGCGTACGCCGCCACCAGCGCGATGTGGTCGGCCGGGCGGCCCGACAGGCGCAGGTAGTTCAGCGCCTCCTCGTCGACCGGGAAGATGCCGCAGGTGGCACCGTACTCGGGCGCCATGTTGGCGATGGTGGCGCGGTCGGCCAGCGGCAGGTGGTCGAGGCCGGGGCCGTAGAATTCGACGAACTTGTTGACCACGCCGTGCTTGCGCAGCATCTGGGTCACGGTCAGCACGAGGTCGGTCGCGGTCGCGCCCTCGGGCATGCGGCCGCTGAGCTTGAAGCCCACGACCTGCGGAATGAGCATGGACGAAGGCTGGCCCAGCATCGCGGCCTCGGCCTCGATGCCGCCCACGCCCCAGCCCAGCACGCCGATGCCGTTGATCATCGTGGTGTGCGAGTCGGTGCCGTAGACGGTGTCGGGGAACAACTGCCACTCGCCGTCCTTCTCCACCGCCATCACCACGCGCGCCAGGTGCTCGAGGTTCACCTGGTGCACGATGCCGGTCTTGGGCGGCACGACCTTGAAGTTGTCGAGCGCCTTCTGGCCCCAGCGCAGGAACGAGTAGCGCTCCTGGTTGCGCCCGAACTCGATGGCGACGTTCTCCTCCAGCGCCTTGGGCTGGCCGAACACGTCGACCTGGACCGAGTGGTCGATCACCAGTTCCGCCGGCACCAGCGGGTTGATCCGGTCGGGGTCGCCGCCGAGCGCGCCGATGGCGTCGCGCATGGCCGCGAGGTCGACCACGCAGGGCACGCCGGTGAAGTCCTGCAGGACCACGCGCGCCGGCATGAAGGCGATCTCGGTGTCGGGCTCCTTGGTGGGCTCCCAGCGGCACACCGCCTCGATCTCGCGCGCCGTGACCGTGACCCCGTCCTCGTGGCGCAGCAGGTTCTCGAGCAGGATCCGCATCGAGTACGGCAGGCGCTTGATGTCGAAGCGCTCACCGAGCTTGGGCAGGCTCCAGTAGGCGTAGCGCTTGCCGCCCACCTCCAGGGTGGATCGAACCTTGAAGGAATCGTGCATGGCGTACTCCGTGCGCGAGGCGCTGGCTGTGCGGGGCGGGAAGGGGCCGGCACGCGCCTGCCCGGGGCGGCATTATCCCCGATCGGCCGGCGCGGGGCACGCGGATTGCGCCAGCAGGCTGCGCGTGCCGGCCAGCAACCAGCCCCGGCGCAGCAGCAGGTGCCAGTGGCGCCCGCCGCTCTGGCGCCACAGCACCGCGGAACGCACCGCGGCCAGCAGCAGGGCCCGGATCCGGGCCACGACCCGCGCCTGGCTGAGGTACAGCCCGTTGCCCTGGATCATGACGCGCGGACGCAAGGTGCTGAGCGTCTGTGAGTAGAGTTCGCCGAGCCGCTCGTAGACGGTGTCGTGGTCGCCGCCCATCGCGTCGGCCGAGCGCGATGCCGCCTCGATGCCGGCACGGACGCGCTCGAGCACCTCCGGTCGACGGCCCAGGCTGCCCTGCAGGTGCAGCACGGTCACCACGGCCCGGGTGAGGTATGCCGACGCGCCGTCGCGCTCGAGTTCGGCGCGCAACAACTCGAGGCCGGTGCGCACGCCGGCGCAGCCGCCATAGACCGCGGCGGCATTCGCGGCATCGAGGCGGAACACCGTCGCCAGGCAGGCTTCGGCGATCTCCGGCGCGACCCGGCCCTCCTGCGCCAGCAACTGCGCCTGGGCGACGGCCTGGTAGGCGCCTGCGAGTCCCAGCACGATGCCTTCGCTGTTCATGCCATGCCACCGTAGCTCGCGTCCGTGGCTTCGATGATGCCTCCTCCCAGGCACACCTCGCCGGAATAGAAGACGACCGACTGTCCGGGCGTCACCGCGCGTTGCGGCGCGTCGAAGCGGACGCTGGCCTGCCCGGCCTCGATCGCCACGCCACAGTCCTGGTCGGGCTGGCGGTGGCGGGTGCGCGCGGTGCAGCGGAAACTGGCTGCCGGCGCGGATCCGCTGATCCAGGCCAACTGGCCGGCGCGCAGCCGCGTGCAGCGCAGGTGCGGGCTGGCCGCGCCCTGGTCGGCGATGAGCAGGTTCCGGCCCACGTCCTTGCCGACCACGTACCAGGCGCCCTCGGGCGCGCCGCGCCGCCCGCCGATGCCGAGACCCTCGCGTTGGCCCAGTGTGTAGTACCAGGCGCCGGCATGCTCGCCCACCACCACGCCTTGCGGGGTCTCGATGGGGCCGGGGCTGGCCGGGAGGTAGCGCGAGAGGAAGGCGCGGAAGTCGCGTTCGCCGATGAAACAGATGCCGGTCGAGTCCTTCTTGTCGTGCGTGGGCAGCCCGGCCTCGCGCGCCATCCGCCGCACCTCGGCCTTGGGCAGGTGGCCGATCGGGAACTCGGTCCGGGCCAGCGCGGCCTGCCCGATCGCATGCAGGAAATAGGTCTGGTCCTTGGCTGCGTCGGCGGCCCGCAGGAGGCGGCAGGTTCCCTCGTGGCGGTCGACGCGGGCGTAGTGCCCGGTAGCGATGCGCTCGGCCCCCAGCGCCAGCGCATGCTCGAGGAAGGTCTTGAACTTGATCTCGCGGTTGCACAGCACGTCCGGGTTGGGCGTGCGCCCGGCGCGGTACTCGGCGAGGAAATGGCTGAACACGCCATCCCAGTACTCGCGCGCGAAGTTGCGGACGTGGAAGGGCAGGCCAAGGCGCGCGCAGACTGCCAGGGCGTCGCGGCGATCGGCGTCCGCGCGGCACGGCCCGTCGCGCTCGTCCTCCTCCCAGTTCTGCATGAAGAGCCCGGCGGCGTCGCGGCCCGATCGGGCCAGCAGCAGGGCGGCGACCGAGGAGTCCACGCCGCCGGACACGCCGACCACCACCGGTGGCCCGGCCGCCGTCACCCGGGCCACGCGCGTGCGCCCACGCTCAGTCCGCGCCCACGCACTGCAGGGAATCCAGCGGGATGCGCCGGCCCGCCAGCCAGTCGTCGACGCCGCGCGCCACCAGCGGGCTGCGCGCGTGCTCGCGCCGGGCCTCGAGTTCGGCGCGCGACAGCCACAGCACTCGCTCGATGCCGCGGTCGAGGATCGCGCCGGCGAGCTGCTCGACCGCGTCCGCGCAGAAGGTGAAACGCAGGAAGGACGCGCCGTCGTGCCGGCTGGTCCACTGGTAGATCCCGACCAGGGCCTGCGGCCGCACGATCCAGCCGGTCTCCTCCAGGGTCTCGCGCGCGGCCGCGTCGACCAGGGCCTCGCCCTGCTCGAGGTGCCCGGCGGGCTGGTTGATCACGAGGCGGCCGCGCACGCGCTCCTCCACGAACAGGAAGCGGCCGTCGCGTTCGACGATCGTGGCGACGGTGGCGTCCGGCCGCCAGACGCCGTCGGCCGCCACGTTGGGGACTGCTGGATGGTTGCTGGCCATGGATCGGTGCCCGCCGCGCTGGCCGGGCGCGCCCTTGCAGCGCGCGAACCCGCCCCCAGATCACCGGCGTGAAGAACGCATGTTGCACCGGCAGCGCGCCTTTCGTCCATGGCAGGGTTCGCGCCGGGCGCCGCGCGACCGGTCCTATAATGGGCGCATGATTCCCCCAGGCCCGCAGCTAGGCGCCGGCGAGACGCCCGAACGCGAAGCCCAGCACGGCACCGTGGTCGAGGCCGCGCGCCCGGAGACCGCGCGGCCGCCGATGTACCAGGTCGTCCTGCTCAACGATGACTTCACGCCCATGGACTTCGTAGTGGCGGTGCTGGAAACCTTCTTCGCCATGACGCGCCAGAAGGCCACGCAGGTGATGTTGCACGTGCACACGCGCGGCAAGGGGATCTGCGGGGTGTTCACCCGCGAGGTGGCGGAAACCAAGGTCACGCAGGTCAACGAATTCTCGCGCAGCCACCAGCATCCCTTGCTGTGCACGATGGAAAAGGCATAGTGGCAGGCGTCGCGAGCGCAGGCGTCACCGCGGCGACAGTCGCCCGCGGCTGAAGCAGGCCACGCGACACACGCAGTCCAGTCACAGGGGCGTACCCGACCATGTTCAGCAAGGATCTCGAACTCACCATCGGACAGTGCTATCGCGAGGCCCGCGAGCGTCGTCACGAGTTCATGACCGTCGAGCACCTGCTGCTCGCGCTGCTGGAGAACCCCTCCGCGGCGGCGGTGCTGCGCGCCTGCGGCGCCGACCTGACCAAGCTCGGTTCGGAACTGGGCTCGATCATCGGCGAGACGGTGCCGGTGCTGCCGAGCGGCGACGAGCGCGACACCCAGCCCACGCTCGGTTTCCAGCGCGTGCTGCAGCGCGCGGTCTACCACGTGCAGTCCTCGGGCCGGAAGGAAGTGACCGGCGCCAACGTGCTGGTGGCGATCTTCAGCGAGAAGGACTCGCACGCGGTCTATTTCCTCGGCCAGCAGGACATTTCGCGCCTGGACGTGGTCAATTACATCTCGCACGGCGTGGCCAAGATCGGCCAGGACCCGGGCAAGGCCGAGGCCGAGGCGCCCAAGGAGGGCGAGGACAACGGCGAGCCGCGCGGCAACCCGCTGCAGGAGTACGCCAGCAACCTGAACGAGCTCGCCCGGCAGGGCAAGATCGACCCGCTGATCGGCCGCGCCGACGAGATCGAGCGCACGATCCAGGTGCTTTGCCGCCGGCGCAAGAACAACCCGCTCTACGTCGGCGAGGCCGGGGTGGGCAAGACCGCGCTGGCCGAGGGACTGGCCAAGCGCATCGTCGAGGGCCAGGTGCCGGACGTGCTGGCGCCGTGCACGATCTACGCACTCGACCTCGGCGCGCTGGTCGCCGGGACCAAGTACCGCGGCGACTTCGAGAAGCGCCTCAAGGGCGTGCTGGCGCAGCTCAAGAAGGAGCCCAACGCGATCCTGTTCATCGACGAGATCCACACCATCATCGGCGCCGGCTCGGCATCCGGCGGCACCATGGACGCGTCGAACCTGATCAAGCCGGTGCTGGCCTCGGGCGAGCTGCGCTGCATCGGCTCGACCACCTTCCAGGAGTTCCGCGCGATCTTCGAGAAGGACCGCGCGCTGGCGCGGCGCTTCCAGAAGATCGACGTGGTGGAACCCACTGTCGCCGAATCGATCGAGATCCTGCGCGGGCTCAAGACCCGCTTCGAGGAGCACCACCAGGTCGAGTACACGGCCGAGGCGCTCAAGGCCGCGGTCGACCTCTCGGTGCGCCACATCGGCGACCGCCTGCTGCCGGACAAGGCCATCGACGTGATCGACGAGGCCGGCGCGCGCCAGCGCCTGATGCCCGAGGCCGAGCGCAAGCTCGTGGTCGACGTGCCCGAGATCGAGTACATCGTGGCCAAGATGGCGCGCATCCCGGCCAAGCACGTCAGCGCATCGGATCGCGACGTGCTGCGCAACCTCGACCGCAACCTCAAGATGGTGGTGTTCGGGCAGGACCGCGCGATCGACACCCTGGCATCCGCGATCAAGATGGCGCGCTCGGGCCTGGCCAATCCCGCCAAGCCGATCGGCTGCTTCCTGTTCGCCGGCCCCACCGGCGTCGGCAAGACCGAGGTCACGCGCCAACTGGCGATGCAGCTCGGCATCGAGCTGATCCGCTTCGACATGTCGGAATACATGGAGGCGCACTCGGTGTCGCGCCTGATCGGCGCACCGCCGGGCTACGTCGGCTTCGACCAGGGCGGGCTGCTGACCGAGCAGATCGTCAAGCATCCGCACTGCGTGCTGCTGCTCGACGAGATCGAGAAGGCGCACCCGGACGTGTTCAACATCCTGCTGCAGGTCATGGATCGCGGCGCGCTGACCGACACCAACGGCCGCGAGGCCAACTTCAAGAACGCGATCCTGGTGATGACCACCAACGCCGGCGCTTCGCAGGCGGCGCGGCGCACGATCGGCTTCACCACCCAGGACCACTCCAGCGACGCGATGGAAGTGATCCGCCGCACCTTCACCCCGGAGTTCCGCAACCGGCTCGACGCGGTGATCCAGTTCGGCTCGCTCGACTTCGAGCACATCCTGCGCGTGGTCGACAAGTTCCTGATCGAGCTCGAGGCCCAGCTGCAGGAAAAGCACGTCTCGCTGTCGGCCTCGACCGAGGCCCGGCACTGGCTGGCCGAGCACGGCTTCGACCCGCAGATGGGCGCGCGCCCGATGGGCCGCGTGATCCAGGAGCAGGTCAAGCGGCCGCTGGCGGACGAGTTGCTCTTCGGTCGCCTCGCGGGCGGCGGCAAGGTCAACCTCGTGGTCCGCGACGGGCAGCTCGCGACCGAGATCGAGGCGCAGGAAGTCGCCGAATCGGTGGCTTGAGCGGCACGCCGGCGCGGAGCGCGCAGCGGGCTTCATGCTAGGCTGCGCGGCAGCCCCTGCCGCTGTGGATCGCGCGGCCAGCGGGAATCCGTCGTGGTCCGGGAGCGCGTGCTTGGAGTCCGTGGATCGAGTCGCGTGGACGCGTCCCGGCGGTCGTGCCCGCTTGCTGTGTGCCCTGGCGCTGCTGCTCGCGGCGCCGCTGGCCGGCGCCGACTTCACGCCGCAGGGTACCCAGCCGGGCCTTGCGGCGACCCTGGACGAGCCGCTGGCCTGCGCGAGCTGCCACGGCGCCTTCGAGCCCGGCGAAGCGAACTTCCTGCCGCACAGCAGCTGGAGCGGCTCGCTGATGTCCAATGCCGCGCGCGACCCGCTCTTCTGGGCCGCGCTCGACGTGGCCAATCGCGACCTGCCGGGCGTCGGCGACTTCTGCCTGCGTTGCCACTCGCCGGCCGGCTGGCTCGCGGGGCGCGTGCGCAAGGATGGCGCCGGCGGCTTGGTCGACGGCACCAACGGTTGCCGGCTGCTGGGCGACCACGACAACGCCGACACCCAGAAGAACGATTACGCCGGCGTGACCTGCCACCTGTGCCACCGCCTGGCGCCGACCGGGCCGGCGGGACAGCGCGCGGCGCAGGGCAACGGCAACTTCTGGCTCGACGACAGCCTCGAGTGCGACGGCTACTTCGGGCCCTGCCGCCGCGGACCCTACGCCTACGGGGCCAACGACCCGCTGGCGCCGCCGCATGCCTGGGTCTACTCGCGCCACACGCAGTCCAGTGAACAATGCGGCACCTGCCACGACGTCTCCTCGCCGGACACCCCGACCGGGCCGGCACGGACGCTCATCCTGGCCGACGGCACCGATACCGGGCTGGCCTTCCCCGCGGACCGCACCTACAGCGAATGGAAGCAGAGCGCCTACGCGGCCGTGCTGTACGCCGATTCGGCCGAGCCCGACTCGATGCCGGCCGTGCCGCCCGCCGGCGTCACCGATTGCCAGGACTGCCACATGCGGCGCAGCAGCGATCCGGCCGCGCGCGCCTGCCAGCAGAATCCCGAAGGCTCGCGCGCTGGCGGCGCGCTGGCGGTGCACGAGTTTGCCGGCGGCAACGTCTGGGCGATCAGGCTGCTGAAGGGGCTGTACGGCGTGGGCCTGGACCGCATCGACGCCTTCGACCGCAGCATCGCCTGGGCGCAGGAACTGCTGAGCGACCATGCCGCGGATATCGCGGTGGACCTCGAGCCCTGGGCAGGCGGCAACGCGCCGCTTTCGGCGCGCGTGCGGGTCACCAACCGCAGCGGCCACAAGCTCCCCACCGGTTATGCCGAGGGACGGCGCATCTGGTTGCAGCTGGTCGCGCGCGACGCGACCCAGGCCGTGCTGTTCCAGAGCGGGACCTGGAACCCGGCGACCGGCGAACTGCCCGCGGACCCGCAGCTGAAGGTCTACGAGACCGTGCATGGCATCTGGGACGCCGGCAGCGGCAGCTGCCGCACCACCGACGCCATGGGCCGCAAGCAGTTCCACTTCGTGCTCAACAACTGCATCACCAAGGACAACCGCATCCCGCCGCAGGGATTCCGCCTGCCGGACGGACCCGGTTACGTCGGCGCGACCCTGGCGCCAGTGGGCTACAGCTATCCCGAAACCGCGCCGGGCTCGGGCGTGCTGGTGAACCACGACGACACCCAGTACCTCATCCCGCTCCCGCCCGGCGCGGTGCCGCCGATCACGGTGACGGCGACGCTGCAGCACCAGACCTCGAGCCGCGAATACATCGAGTTCCTGCGCGACGAGGCGGTCGAGAATGCCATCCCGAGCGAGAACGACATGTGCAACCGCGACTGGACCGTGGGCCCGGCGGACCGCAGCCGCGGCCAGTTCCTCCACGACCTGTGGAGCGACCCGGCCTATGGCCGCTCGCCGCCCACCGTGATGGTCGTGGCGGCGGCGAGCACGCCGCAATGAGATCCCGGCAGAGGCTGGTCCTGGGTCGATTGGAGACGGCGTGGTCGCGCCTCGGCGCGACGATCGTGGCGGCGGCGGCGCTGGCCGCCTGCGCCGGCGTGCGCAGCCCGGAACTGGCGCCGGGTTCCGCGGCGGCGCACGTGCCCCGCGAGCAGTTGGCCAACGGCGACGCGATCGTGGTCGTCCGCGATTACGTGGACGAGTTCAAGCTCGACGGCGGCACGGTGCACAAGCGCGTCCGCTGGGCCTGGAACTACTCGCGCGGCCTCACCCAGGAGCTGCGCAGCAACCTCGATGGCTCGGAGCTCGTGGTCATCGACCACCCGCGGCTGACCCTGCGCGCCACCGCGGACGAGTTGCAATACGCGGTGTCGCTGGTTCGCGACGACCCGCGCTTCGCCGGCCGGGTGACGCCCGAGCTGCAGTTCGACAGCGGCTTCAGCTACCGTGAACCCGGCAATCCGGCCTGCTACCTGCATTCGCGCTGCATCCACGTGATCGCCAGCCGCGACGCCGGCGCCCACATCGTCATCCATGCGATCGTCGACCTGATGCAGGGGACGATCGTCGATCCAGACTATGATCCGCGCATGACCGGCATCGCGGATCCACCGGGCAAGGGAGAATAGGGCAGTGATGAAGCATTTCCTGGCTGTGGTCGCCGTGGGCGGCTTGCTTGCGTTGTCGCCATCGGCGGCGCGCGCGGATTCGCCCACCTGCACCGCGCCGGAGGTCAAGCTGTCCTGGCCGGCCGTGAACCCGGTCTGGGAGCTGTGCTGGGTCGCCTACGGCAACAGCTCGGGCCCGCGCGGTTCGGGCCTGGAGCTGCGCAACGTGCATTACAACGGTCGCCTGGTGCTCAAGCGCGCGCATTCGCCGCTGCTGTTCGCCGAGTACACCAGCAGTACCTGCTACCGCGACTGGAAGGACGAGGGCGGGCCCTTCGTCGCCGAGCCGGCGGTGCGCAACCAGCTGGGGACCTCGGTGGCCTTCAATGCCACGACCAGTTGCGACCGCTCGGCGCAACCGGTCACCTCGTACGGTGCCTGTCCGTTCCAGCTGCCCGGCCGGAGCTCGGGCGACTGCTTCACCGGGGTCGCGATCGAGGAAGGCGGCGACCACGTCACCATGACCGCCAGCTATTCGGCGGCGTGGTACTTCTACACCTCGCGCTTCACCTTCAATGCCGACGGCTCCTTCGACCCGCAGTTCGGCTTCGGCAACCGCGACGGCACCGGCAACGGCACCACGCACTGGCACCACAACTACTGGCGCCTGGACTTCGACATCGAGGGTGCGGACAACGACCGGGTGCTGCAGGACGACGCCGTGCAGGCGCTCGAGTTCGCGACCCTGCGCTGCGATCCCTCGACCACGCCGGCCTGCGCGACCGAGCGCAACTGGTCGGTGGTCGATTCGGTGACCGGTCGCGGCTACCGCCTGCTGCCGAGCGGGGACGACTACAAGACCCCGACCAACCAGTCGGGACGCAACTTCCACCTGCGCGACGTCATCGGCTCGATCTACAAGAACGGCGAGTACGGCGACCAGGCGTCCAACAGCCTCGGCGACTGCGTGATGGCCCACGGCAACCTCGCCAACGGCGAGGATCTCGATGGCGCCACCGGCGCCGGCACCGATGTCGTGCTCTATTACCGCGCCGGCGTGCGCGATCGCACCAACGAGGGGCCGGGCACCCAGGACTCGATGGTCTGCAAGAGCGCCGGCCCGGTGTTCGTGCCGATCGGCGACTGGAGCGTGGGCGGGCCACGCCCGGATCCGCTGTTCGCCGACGGTTTCGAGCCGGCGGTCGTCACGGGGAGTGCGCCGGGCGCCTAGCGGCGACGTTGGGGGGGCGACCGCGCACCCGCAGCCCGGTGCGCGCGATGCCTGCGCCCGGGCGGACGCGTCTGCTCCGCATTTGCATTCGTTCATGCCGTGTGACGACTCGCGCCGATGCGCGCGACGGCACGCCGCGCCGTTCGAGTGGCTGGATCCTGCGTTCGTCGCCGCGGGTCCGTGGTCTCGCCCGGACGGCTTGTGCGCCGACGCAGCCAGCGGCGAAAATGGCGGATCGTTTTCGAGCGGGAGTTGGCTCCATGAAGGCGCGCGCAACGGCGATCCTCTCTGCCACGGTCGCCGTGGTCCTCGCATCGAACGCCTTCGCGGCAACCCCGCCGGCCGACCCGGTCGACGGCGTCGACCAGTTGCGCGCGCAGGAGCTCAGCGGCTGGGACGGCCGCATGGATCGCGTGACCACCCGCGGCGGCAGCGTGGAATTCATCTGGAACGACGACCTGCTGGGGATCCTCGGCCTGCAGCGCGCCGGTGATCCCGCGCAACGCTCGGTCACGGTGCCCCTGGGCGCGGCCAGCCGCTTCGACGTCGACGCCCGGCGCGAGAGCGTGCGCGGCATCGCCGGTGGCGAGGTCGGCCTGGCTGGCGATATCGTGTTCAGCACCGGCCGCGGGCGCATCGTGGTGGAGGCGCCTCGACTGGTGGTGCGCCCGGGCGATGCGCTGCGCATCGATGTGATGGGCAAGGATGGGCAGGTGCTGCTGTACGTCGACCGCGTGATGTACGAGCTCC
>Ga0209477_1001330_pt1 | contig 15126 bp, 13 predicted proteins | sample KloWWTupernatant_FD_187180 | JGI IMG/M metagenome (GOLD analysis project Ga0209477, IMG submission 187180) | Active sludge microbial communities from Klosterneuburg, Austria, studying microevolution and ecology of nitrifiers - Klosterneuburg... | ecosystem: Engineered > WWTP > Aerobic digester >... | reverse complement strand
ACCGCGTGGCCCAATGTGCAGCTGGATGGCTTGCATATGCATATTGGCTCGCAGCTGCTCAGTCTTGCGCCAGTAGCAGAAGCGGTGCAACGCATGGCCGCGTTCTGGCAGCAATTGGTCGCCGCAGGGCACAGCATTGCAAGTCTGGATGTGGGCGGTGGCCTGGGGGTGCGCTATCGCGAGGGCGAACACGCGCCTGCAGCGCAGGACTACGCAGACATTTTGCGCACCGCATTTGCCGGTTTCGAGGGTCGAATTCTGGTGGAGCCGGGGCGCTGGCTGGTGGCCGAGGCGGGCGTGCTGTTGTCGCGCGTGGTGTTGGTAAAACAGGGCGAGGCGCGCCGGTTCCTGGTGCTGGATGCGGCCATGAACGATCTGTTGCGCCCCAGCTTGTACGAGGCATGGCATGACATCGTGCGTATTGGTGGCGATGCGGGCCGCGAGTCCTTGGCCTATGACGTGGTGGGGCCGGTGTGTGAAACCGGCGACACCTTCGCGGTGGATCGGATCTTGCCGCGCTGCGCTGCCGGTGAGTTGGTCGCGCTATTGGGCGCCGGTGCGTATGCGGCGTCGATGGGATCCACCTACAATTCGCGCCCATTGCCGGCGGAAGTACTGGTCGACGGAGGCCGCTATGCGCTGGTGCGTCGACGCCAGACGTTCGATGCGATGATTGCCGACGAGCAACCCGCCAGCGTTTGGAACAGCCCATGAAGCTATCCGTATTGAGTACGAGCATCGCGTTGTTGCTGCTGATCGGCACGGCACAGGCGCAGACACAGCCCGCTGCACCAACGGCAGGCATGATCGACGCCACGGTACGCGCCACCATCCAGCGCTATCAATTGCCGGGCATTGCGGTGGGCGTGATCGAAGACGGCAAAGTCACGTTTGCACGCGGCTATGGTGAAACCATATACGGCAGCGGCGACCCGGTGACCCAACGCACCTTGTTCAAGATCGCCAGCAACAGCAAGGCCATGACCGCCGCGCTGCTGGCGCGCTTGGTGCAGCAGGGCAAATTGCAATGGGATGACCCGGTGGTGAAGTATTTGCCGGAGTTCGCCATGCACGATGCGTGGGTCACCGCACATATGACGGTGAATGATCTGCTGGTGCACAACAGTGGTCTGCCCGAAGGTGGCGGCGATTTGATGTTATGGCCCGAGCCCAACGCGTTTACCCGTGACGACATCGTGCATGGCTTGCGTTATCTCAAGCCTGCTTACGGGTTTCGTGCCGGCTATGCCTACGATAATTTGTTGTACGTGGTGGCTGGCAAGGTGGCGGAAGCTGCTGGCGGCGCAACCTATGAAGCGTTGATCCAGCGCGAGTTGTTTGAGCCGCTCGGACTGCACGATTGCAAGGTCGGTGCATTTGCCTTGCACGAGGCCGGCAGCGTGGCGCAGCCGCACGGCCGTGATGGTGACAAGATCGTACCCACGCGTCCGGATCCGGCGCAGGTACCGGCCATCGCGTCGGCACCGGCGGGCGGCATTCGTTGCAGCCTGAACGATATGTTGGTGTGGGCGAATAATTTTCTTGCCCCCACGCCTGCGCAACTGCAATGGCTGTCACCTGTGCAGCGCGCCGAGTTGTGGGAAGCGCGCACACCCATGCCCATTTCCCGGCAACGCCGGCAGTGGGACAATACCCATTACCACGCTTATGCCTACGGCTTCCGGCTGGCCGATGTGGACGGGCAGTGGACGGTGTCGCATACCGGTACCTTGGGCGGCATGTATTCGATGATGATGCTGTTGCCGGATCGCAAATCCGGCTTTGTATTCATGATCAATGGCGATGGTGGCAATGCCCGCAGCGTGCTGGGCACGGCATTGCTCAAATTATTTACCGCGCCGGCAACTTCACTCGGCGTGGATGGCTATGCCGATGCCTTGACCCAACCCGCAATCGGCACGCCCGCCACGGCGCACGCGGCGCTGCCTGATATCCGCAAGCGCACTGCGGTGCGGCCTTCCGCAATGCGTGATTGGCTTGGGGTTTGGCGTGATCCGTGGTTTGGCGACGTGCGGATCTGTGGCGCAGGCAAGGACGTGGAATGGCGCTCTGCGAAGTCGGAAAAAATGCACGGTCAAATCACGCGGCTGGATAGTCGCATGTTGCTGGTGTGGGGGGACGAGGCGGTGGATGAAAACGCATGGCTTGACTTCAGTGGCCATGGCCAGTCACGCCGGTTACGCATGGCCAAATTTGACCCGCACGGGGATTTTTCATCCGACTATGAAGACCTCGATTTCCAGCGCGTGGGCGATTGTGACTGACCGACGGCTGTACGCACGTGGACTGCTGCCGCTGTGCCTGGTGTGGGCCGTGATGATTCCTGTGGCAGCATCGGCGGCAGAGCGTCCTTCCACCAGGCAGCCTGTCATGCCCAATGCCGCAATCGATCAACTCTTGCAGGCCTATCAAGGCGATGTGCCCGGCGCTTCGCTGTTGGTATTGAAAGATGACGTGCCATTGGTGGCGCGCGGCATGGGCCGCTCCGATCTGGAAGCCGGCATCGCGGCCAATCCGCAGACCAACTATCGCCTTGCATCGGTGAGCAAACAGTTCACCGCCGCTGCCGTTTTGTTGCTGCTGCAGGATGGCAAGCTGAGCTTGGACGATCGCGCACGCCACTGGTTACCTTCGCTGCCGCCGGAAACCGCGGCCATCACCCTGCGCCATCTGCTGACCCACACCTCGGGTCTAATTGATTACGAAGACCTGATGGTAGAGCCGTACAGCGGTCAGATCAGCGATGCCGGGGTGCTGGCTTTGCTGGCGCAGGAACAGCGTTTGTATTTTGCACCGGGCAGCGCATATCGCTACAACAATAGCGCCTACGCACTGCTGTCGCTGATTGTGGAGCGTGCCAGCGGCACCGACTATCCCGACTTTCTGCAAACGCGGATTTTTCAGCCATTGGGGATGACGCACACGCTGGCCTTTGTGGACGGTGGTGCAGCTGTGCCGCAGCGGGCCTTTGGCTATAGCCGGGCAGATCGCCATTGGCAACGCACCGATCAAAGTTCAACCAGTGCAGTGCTGGGGGATGGCGGGATCTACTCCAACATCGACGATCTGGCCAAATGGGATGCCGCCCTGTACGACGATCGCCTGCTGACCGGCGCTTCGCGTGCACTGGCGTTTAGCCCGCAAGTGGAAGTCACCGGGGAAGGCTACCAGGCCCGCTATGGGTTCGGTTGGCGCATGACCGGTGACACCCAGTGGCATTCCGGTGAAACCATTGGCTTTCGCAATGTCATCGTGCGCTGGCCAGCGCAGCACCTGAGTGTGGTCTTGCTGACCAATCGCAACGATCCGGAACCCTACAACACCGCACTGGCGATCGGCGCGTTGTTCCTGCAACCGTGAAATCCGATCTCGCAGTCGCGGAAATTGCGACACGCGCCGTCTAAGATGCAGCCTTCTTTCAATGCTGACGCCACGATGGCCAAACCTTCCAGCAAACCCCGTACGGCCTACGTGTGCACCGAGTGCGGTGCCGATTACGCCAAATGGCAGGGCCAGTGCGAGGCCTGCGGGGCGTGGAATACCTTGTCTGAAATCGCGCTGGAAACCGCGACTCAGGCCAAGTCACCGGCCTCGCGGCGCAGCGGTTGGGCGGGCAAAGTGGATGCGCCGAAGATCACGCCCTTGGCAGAGGTGCGCACCGACGAGCAAGCGCGCGCCTCCACCGGCATCGGTGAGTTTGATCGTGTGCTGGGCGGCGGCTTGGCCGAGGGTGCAGTGGTGCTGGTAGGTGGGGATCCGGGCATCGGCAAATCCACTTTATTGCTGCAAACACTGGCCAAAATGGCCGGCAGCTTGCCGGGGTTGTACGTCACAGGCGAAGAATCGCTGGCGCAAGTGGCGGGCCGTGCGCAGCGGCTGGGCTTGCCATTGGCAGGCTTGCACGGCTTGGCCGAAACTTGCGTTGAACGCATCTTGGAACACGCCATTGCCGCCAAGCCGCGTCTGCTGATTGCCGATTCCATCCAAACCCTGTGGACGGACACCTTGAGCGCTGCGCCGGGGTCGGTGAGCCAGGTACGCGAAGCCGCGGCGCGCCTGGTGCGCTATGCCAAGGAAACCGGCACGGCCGTATTTCTGGTGGGGCACGTGACGAAAGAGGGCGGTATCGCCGGGCCGCGTGTGCTGGAGCACATGGTGGATGCGGTGCTGTATTTCGAAGGGGATTCCGGCAGTCGTTTTCGTGTGCTACGTGCATTCAAAAATCGCTTTGGCGCCGTCAATGAGCTGGGTGTGTTTGCGATGTCTGATGCCGGCTTGCGTGAAGTGGCGAATCCTTCCGCAATATTTTTATCTGGCAGCGGCCGCCCGCAACCGGGCAGTTGCGTGATGGTGACCCGCGAAGGCACGCGCCCGTTGTTGGTGGAAGTGCAAGCCTTAGTGGATGCCTCGCCGTTGTCCAACCCGCGCCGCGTGGTGGTGGGCTTGGAAGGCAACCGGCTGGCCATGCTGCTGGCGGTGCTGCACCGCCACGGCGGGGTGATGGTGGGTGATCAAGACGTGTTCGTGAACGTGGTGGGCGGGATTCGCGTGCAGGAAACCGCCGCCGACTTGCCGGTACTGTTGGCGGTGCTCTCGTCACTGCGCAATGCCCCATTGCCCGACAAAACCATCGCGTTTGGCGAAGTGGGCCTGAGCGGTGAAATCCGTCCGGTGCCCAACGGCGAAGAACGCCTGAAAGAGGCCGCCACCCACGGTTTCAAACGCGCCATCGTGGCCAAGGCCAACGCACCGAAAGCCGGCAGCTACAAAGGCATGGAGGTGATCGCGGTGGAGCGCTTGGCCGACGCGCTGGAGCAAGCGTGAGCGCGAGTGCGCAGGCCCGGCGCTTGCAGGGTCCGGGCGCGTACTTGCATGCGCTGGATGCGCGATTGATGGACAACGTGCCGCCGCGTTGGGCGATGCGTTTGCCATCGGCCGTGCGTGAGTTTGCATGGTTTGGCATCAAGGAAGCGCGTGCGTGCCTGTTTGCCGGGTTGTTCTTTGCCGCCGTGTTTGCGATGCCGCGTGCGGGGTTGTTTGGCATCCCGCGTTATGACTTGTTGTTGGCGTATGCACTCGCCGTGCAGCTATGGATGCTGCGTGCGCAACTGGAAACCCGGGATGAGTTTCGCGCCATCTGCCTGTTTCACGCGGTGGGCTTTTGTTTGGAAGTGTTCAAGACCGCGATGGGCTCGTGGAGCTATCCGGATGTTGCCTACACAAAGTTGTTTGGCGTGCCGCTGTTTTCCGGCTTCATGTACGCCTCGGTGGGCAGCTACATCATCCAGGCATGGCGGCTGTTTGATCTGCGCATCCGCCACCACCCGCCGTATTGGATGGCGGTTGCCGCGGCGCTTGCCATCTATCTCAATTTCTTCACCCATCACTGGCTGGGTGATTACCGTTGGTACATCGCGGCGCTGGTGTTGGGCCTGTATGCGCGCAGCAGCGTGCTGTTCCGGCCGCTGGATCGCGTGCGCAAAATGCCGTTGCTGCTGGCCTTCGTGCTGATTGGATTTTTCCTGTGGCTGGCCGAAAACATCAGCACCTTCTACGGCATCTGGAGCTACCCCAACCAGATGGGCGCGTGGTCGCGCGTGCATTGGGGCAAGTGGAGTTCATGGTCGCTGCTGGTGATCATGACCTTCACGATCGTGGCTGGCCTGAAACACGTCAAAGCCAGCATCCATGTGCCGCCGGAATGAGGTTAGTGGCCGCCCGCAGCAGCCCCGCCGATCTTGGCGGCAAACGGCGGCCTGGCCAACCATACGAAGGCGATCACGACGAGGAAGATGATGCCGAGCAGGTGGAAGATTTCGTTGAAGCCGATTTGTGCGGCCTGATTGGAGATCATTCTTTCCAGCACCGCCGCGCTGCGTTGCATATCACCGCCGCCGTATTGCGCGATGTGTTGCATCGCGGCCGGATCCAGCGTGGACACACTCTCGGTTATGTGCGCATGGTGGAATGCACCGCGCTCGCTCCAGGCATAGGTGGTGAGCGAAGCTGCAAAACTGCCGCCGAGTGTACGCAGGAACGTCATCAAGCCGGAGCCAGCCGAAATTTCATGCGGGGCCAAATCCGATAGCAAAATTTGCAGCACGGGCATGAAGAACAGCGCCACGCCCAGCCCTTGGAACAATTGCACGAGTGCGATGGTGTGGAAGTCCACTTCCAGATTGAAGCCGGAACGCAGGAAACTGGTCATCGACATCGCCACGAAGGCAAAACTGGCGAGGATGCGCAGATCGAATCGATTGGCATATTTGCCCACCAGCGGAGTCAGCAGGACCGGCAAAATACCGATCGGCGCGGTGGCAAACCCGGCCCAGATGGCGGTGTAGCCAAGATTGCGTTGCAGCCACAACGGCACCAGGATGCCGACGCTGAAAAATGCGCCATAGGCCACCACCATCGCGGCGGTGCCTGCCGCAAAATTGCGATGGCGGAACAGGCGCAAATTGACGATGGGGTCTTTGTCGGTCAGCTCCCAGATCACGAACACCGCAAGCGAAATCGCTGCCACGATGGCCAGTATCACGATCGTGTGCGAGGCAAACCAGTCCTCGTCATTGCCCAAATCCAGCAGGATCTGCAGCGCGCCCACGCCCAGCACCAACGTGGCCAGACCGATGTAGTCCATCTTCGGCTTTTCGAGTTTTTCCGGGCGGCCTTTCAACTGCCTGCCCACCACGGTACTGGCAAAAATCCCGATCGGAATGTTGATGAAGAAAATCCATTCCCAACTGTAGTTGTCGGTGATCCAGCCACCCAAAATGGGCCCGGCAATGGGGGCAACCACGGTCACCATTGCCAGAATTGCAATGGCTTGGCCGCGCTTGGCGGGTGGGTAGATGGAGAGCAACAAGGCTTGGGTGACGGGATACATCGGCCCAGCCAGCAAACCTTGCAAGGCGCGGGCCGTCACCAACAATCCCATCGAATGCGCCAGCCCGCACAAGCACGAGGCAAACACAAAGCCCAGCGTGGACCACATGAATAATTTGCGTTCACCAAACCGGCGCGCCAGCCAGCCGGTCAATGGCAGCGCAATCGCGGTGCTGACCGCGAACGAGGTGATCACCCAAGTGGCTTGGTTGGCACTGCCGCCCAAATTGCCGGAAATGGTGGGCAACGAGACATTGGCAATGGTGGTGTCCAGCACCTGCATGAAGCTGGCCAGCGCCAGCCCCAGCGTGGTCAGCGGCACATTGGGCGGACGGAAATCCGCAAGACCCGGGGTCCGGGTTTCCGGGCCGGGGGGCAGCCCGGCCGCTTCTTCTTGTTCTGCAAGGGTGGTCATGCGCGTGCCGGATTAGTGCTTGTGGCCCGGCAGGTTTTTTTCGATGATCGCGGTGATCATCGCGTCGGCGTCGTGCAATTGCCTGGCATAGGCCTCGGTAGCCAGCACCGGCTGGGTGGCGGCTGCGGCTGGCAATACCGGCAACGACTGGTCGCGCACATTGACCTTGACCGCCATGCTCATCCCCAGCCGTAGCGGATGCTCACGCAGTTGCTTGGGATCCAGGGTGATGCGCACCGGGACGCGCTGCACGATCTTGATCCAGTTGCCGCTGGCGTTTTGCGCCGGCAGCAGTGCAAACGCGCTGCCGGTGCCCAACCCAAGACTGGCCACCTTGCCGTTGAATTCCACCGTGTCGCCGTACATGTCGGCGCTCAACGTCACCGGCTGGCCCAAGCGCAAGTTGTGCAGCTGGGTTTCCTTGAAGTTGGCATCCACCCACACCTGTTGCAGCGGGATGATGGCCATCAACGTGGCGCCCGGTTGCACGCGCTGGCCCAGCTGCACACTGCGCTTGGCCACATAGCCATCCACCGGGGCCACAATCGCGGCGCGTTGCTCATTCAAATAGGCCTGCCGCAGCTGTGCCGCTGCCGCTTGTACTTGTGGCTGATCGCTGACGGTGGTGGCATCGACCAAGGCATGGGTGCGCGCCAATTGCCCACGTGAGCCGGCCAGTGCCGCTTCCATCGCCTTGAGCTGGGTTTGCGCATGCGCCAGTTCTTCGGCCGACACCGCACCGCTGGCCACCAGACCGCTGCGGCGTGCCACGTCCGCACGCGCTTGGCCCAGTGCCACTTCACGTGCGGCGATATCGGCCTGCGCGGAATCCACGCTGCTATACAGCCCACGCACTTGCCGCACGGTGGCTGCGAGATTGGCTTGCGCCTGTTCCAGCGCCACTTTGGCATCGTTGGGGTCCAGTTGCACCAGTACTTGGCCGGCGCTGACCCGCATGCCGTCATCGGCATTGATCGCCACCACCGTACCGATGGTTTGCGGGGTGATGCTGACCACGTTGCCCTGCACATAGGCATCGTCGGTGTCTTGCTGCCAACGCGCCACCAGCAGGTAGTAGGCCATCGAGGAAATACCGGCGATCAGGATGATCACCAGCAGGATCAACAAGGCACGGCGGCGTTTGCCGTTGCCGGTGGGCGGCAATGCACTTTGCGATGCCGGCAGTGGTGCGGGCTGGCCGGCGGAGGTATTGGGTGTGGTTTCAGTGGTCATGAGGGGTCACTTGGAAGCCGTGGTGTTCTGGGCGTTGGCGCCTGGGTTGACGGCAACGCCGCCGCCCAGTGCTTGATCGAGGTCGATGCTGGCTGCGCGCCGTGCGGCGGTGAGTGCGGCCAATTGCTGGTCCAGCTGCAGCAAGGATTTTTGAGCGTTCAAAACATCCAGTTGCGATGCCAGGCCGGCGTGCTGACGTTGTTGCACTTGCCGGTAAGCGCTATTGGTGGCGGTCTGTGCCTGGCGGGTACTGGCCAGCTGTGCGTCCAGCGCACGCGCCGTTTGCACCGCATCGGCCACGTCACGCATGGCGGCCAACAAGGTCTGGTTGTAGCTCGCCACCGCGATGTCGTGATCGGCTTGGCTGGCGCGCAATTGGTTGCGCAATTGGCCGCCTTCGAAAATCGGCAGGCTCAGCGCCGGGCCGCCGTTGAGCAGCAGGGATTTGTTGCCAAACAAATCGCCTAAATTGCCCGCCGCCAATCCCGCAAGCGCACTGAGATTGAGGCTGGGATAAAACGCGGCTTTGCTGGCATCGATGCCGTGCTGTGCGGCTTCTACCCGCCAACGCGCCGCCACGATATCGGCACGCCGTGCCAGCAGATCGCTGGATAGGTTGTCAGGCACCATGAGCTTGGGCTGCGTCAGTTGCGGCGGGGTGATGGCAAGGCCGCGATCCGGGCCGGCTCCTAGCAGCAGGGCCAGCGCATTGCGCAATTGTTCGATCTGGTGCTGCGCGGCTTGCTGTTGTTGACTGGCGAGTGCGGCTTGGCTTTGGTGTTGCGCCAGCCCGATGCCATTGTCCAGCCCCGCCTTGACCCGTTGCCGGTCGAGTACCAGCAACGCATCGGCGCGGGTGATTTCGGCTTGTGCAAGCGCGGCTTGGTCGAACGCTTGCGCCAGCGCAACGTAGGTGCGGGCGATATTGGCTGTCAAGCTCAGCCGCGCTGCATGCGCATCCACTTCAAGTGCGTGCGCATTGCCGACTGCCGCCTGCCACTTGGCTTTGTCCTGGCCCCACACATCGGGGTTGTACTTCAGGCTCAGCATCAACAGGTTGGCGACCTTGAACGAGCCACCAAGGTCTTGGCCGGCCAAGGTCTCCGGCAACTGCATGCCGAGCACCTGCGCGCTGGCCCCCACCGACGGCTTGCGTGCGGCCTCGGCAATGCCGGCTTGTGCCTGCGCCTTGCGCGCACGCGCATCGGCCACGTCCAGGCTGGGTGCGTTGGCCAGTGCTTCATCCATCAGCGCATCCAGTTGCGGGTCGGCAAATGCTTGCCACCAACGCTCGCTGGGCCAAGCCGCCACCGATAGCGGCACCCCCGTGAGCGAGCGGGCAACCGGGACGCTGGCGGCATCGCGCAGCGTGGTCTGGGTGGCCAGTCCGCTGCTGCTGGCGCAACCGGCCAACAACAACGTGCCGCCCAGGGCGATGATGAGAGTGGTCATTCGAAACATGGAGTTAATCCTGGGACAGCAAGTTGTCGCGGGCCTGCTCCAGCAGGCGGGTCAGTTGGGCACGGGTGGCATCGTCCATGCCTTGCAACGCGCGTTCACGCACGCGCCGGCCGCATTGGTCCACATCGCGCCAAAGTTGGCGGCCGGCATCGGTGAGATGGATGTGCAAGGCGCGGCGGTCATTGGTGTCAGCCACACGCTCCACCAGTTCGCGCGCTTCCAATTTATCCAGCAGACGGGTCATCGCGCCGGGATTGAGATCGGCAGTACGGGCCAAGTCGGTGACGCCGGCAGTGCCTACCGCCAAGGACTTGATCACGATGTACTGGCTGAACGTCAGCGCATGTCCGGCCAAGGCCAATTCGCGCTCCATGCGCGCCCACATGGCGTCGCGCACCTGGCGGAACAAAATGCCCAGCGTGGAACCGCTGCAGGCTTGGGGGTGGCGGGTTGGCGTGTTCATGGCGCGGCATAATGCCTACCCGCGCAATAGTTGTCAATGCAAACATTGCAATGGCAAGTGTATGTCTCAGCCAGTGCGGTGCAACACCAGTTCCAGCACGAATTTGCTGCCGAAAAACGCCAATACCAGCAGTGCCATGGCGGTCAGTGTCCAGCGCACCGCGATCGCACCACGCCAGCCATAGCGCCAGCGCCCCAGCAGCAACACGCCAAACGCAAGCCACGACAGCAGGCTGAGCACGGTTTTATGCACCAGATGCTGGGCCAGCAGGTTGTCCACGAACAGCACGCCGGTCAGCAAAGTGGCCGTCAGCAGCACAAAGCCCACGGCAATGGTGCGAAACAGCAAGGTTTCCAGCGCGGTCAGCGGGGGCAGGGCGCGCAGCCACAGATGGAATTCGCGTCGGCGCAGGGCGCGCTCCTGGACCCACAAGAAGATGGCCAGCAAGGCGGCCAGCGCCAGCGTGGCGTAGGCCAACAGGGCCAGCCATGCGTGCAGCAGCAAGCGCCAATCCAGCGGTTCAGGTTGCTTGGCATGGCCGTACAGGCCATAGCTCACCAGCAGGGCAGCGGTCAGCGGGAAGACCACGCCCCCAAGTGCGCGCATGCGTCCGCCAATGCCCGCCAACGTGGTCATGGCGGCCATCCCCAGCCCCACCAGCGACAGTGCGGCAAAAAAATGCAGGTCGGTATTGCCGGAGTGCCGCCAGCCCAACCAATGAAAGACGGCATGCAGCACTACGGCAGCGCTGGCCGCCAGCAGCCAGCCGCGCGGGAGGGTGCGTTCCGGGCGCTGTACGCCCATCGCCAGCCAAACGGTGGCGATCAGATACAGCAGTGTGCTGGCAACAAGAATGCTCATTTGCGAAGTGTCGCACAGCAGTGCTTGTCAGCACCGTGGCGAGCGGTGCTATGCTGGATACAGGCCAAGTTTCCGGGGGTTTCATGCAAACCATGCACGCAGCGTATTTGCCCGAGCGCAGCCCGCTCTGGAAGGTGTTTTGGCTGTATGGCGTGATACCCAGCAGCGCGTTGTGGCTGGCGGTGTACTGGCTGGTCAATCACCACCAATTGCCGGGTGCCACTCTTGGCATGTTGGTGTTCCTGCTCGCCTACACCGCCTGGATCGTGGCGGCGGTGTGGAAAGTTGCACCCAGCGCCAAGGATCCGCGGTATGGGGTGATGGCGCAGGCGTTGACTGTGGGTTGGGCGATCAACACCGTGTTGATTGCTTTCTTCGTCGGCTTGCAGACGTTGCGGCTACTGCTGGTCGGCTGACGTTCTCAACCAAACTGCAACACGGCACCATTGCGGTCAAACGTGGCGAATTGCGCCACTTGGCCATTATTGATGGCGTTCACCATGAAACGCAGCGGCTGTGCGGCTTCGTCGGCGCTGGGGGCAATCCCGGCGCGGCCCGATAGACTGCCCACAAACACCATGTCCCATGCCTGACCGGTGGTTTCGGATTCGGTCACCAGTGCGGCAAAATTTTCAATCTCTGCTGGGGCTTTGTCCACGCACAAGCTGGGCGTGAGCGTGCCACCTTCGCGGTTTTCGAAACGCTCAAGCTGCTGTGCGCTGGCGTTCTCCGGCAATTCCACTTTGGCGAACACGAACAGCAAACGTTGCGGCTCTGGCTGCTGTTGGGCGGCGTCAAGAAGATCCTGGAAACTGGCAAGGCTCATGGTGATACGTCCGGATGAGGCAGCGATGGGGGCGCAGCTTACACGCCCATGCTGCCCCAGGCAGCAGCCCAAACGGCTGCAATGGATGAATATTGATCGCAATCAAGCGCAAGCACCCGAACTGCGGCTACTCTAGCCAACGTCAGGACGCGCCTTGTGCGCGAACTCCAAGCCCGGCCGCCTACGTTCGTTGCATGGCATCGAATATGGCAACCGGGCCGTGGCATTGACCAATGTGGTCAGTGCCGCCGGGTCGATACCGGAAACGGTTCGGCCTCCCGTGTTTGGACTGGAGCGTTGAGATGGCAACCCTTGTGGACGGCTTCGGCCGCACATTTCCTTATTTGCGGCTGTCGTTGACCGAGGCGTGCAATTACCGTTGCAGCTATTGCCTGCCGGACGGCTATCAGGCCGATGGCCGCCCCACGTTTTTGCGCTTGGATGAAATCACGCGGCTGGTGCGCGGCTTTGCGGCGGTGGGCATGCGCAAGATTCGCCTGACCGGTGGCGAGCCCAGTTTGCGCAAGGATTTGCCATCGATCATTGCCGCTGTCTCGGCCACGCCCGGTGTGCAAAAAATTGCCTTGACCACCAATGGCTGCTTGTTGCCCAGGCATGTGGGCATTTGGCGCGACGCGGGTCTCACCGCGCTCAATGTCAGTTTGGATAGTTTGAATCCGGCACGCTTCGCCGCCATCACCGGCCACGACCGCTTTGCGGAAGTCACCGAGGGCGTGGAGATGGCGCTGGGGCTGGGCTTTACTGCCGTCAAACTCAACGCGGTATTGCTGCGCGGGTTGAATGACGATGAATTGCCGGCGTGGTTTGATTACCTGCGCGGGCGCAACATCGCGATTCGGTTCATCGAACTGATGCGCACCGGCGATAACCAAGCCTATTTCGAACGCCACCACTACCGCGCCGAAGCATTGGAGCAGCAGTTGACCGATGCCGGCTGGACGCAGCAAGTGCGTGCGCCCGATGCGGGCCCGGCGCGGGAATATGCGCACCCGGACTATCGCGGACGGGTTGGCATCATCGCGCCGTATTCGAAGGATTTCTGTGCCGGCTGCAACCGTCTGCGTGTGACGGCACGTGGCGATTTGCGGTTGTGTCTGTTCGGCGATTTCGGTATCCCGCTGCGGCCTTTGCTGCAATCGGATGCTGATCTGGATGCGCTCACTGCGCGCATCGCCACCCAGCTGGGCTTGAAAGCTGCCGGTCACGGCCTGCACCAGGGCAATACCGGCATCACTCCGCATTTGGCTTCGATTGGCGGTTAATCACGATGACAACGCAACATGACGCGGCCTTCTACATGGCCGATATTCGCAGCAAGCGCGCCACCCGCCGGCGTGCGGTGGCCGCAGGTGAATTTCTGCCCGGGCCGGAGGCTTTTGCCACGGTGGTGGAACGCCGCTTGCCCAAGGGCGATGCGCTGGTGATGGCGGAAATTGCCGGCTTGCAGGGCGCAAAAATGGCCTCGATGCTGATGCCGCTGTGCCACCCGATTTCATTGGAACTGGTGCGCGTGCGCTGCGTGCCGGTGCCGGAGCGGCATGCCATTCGCGTGTATTGCGAATGCGCGCTGGAAGCCCGCACGGGCGTGGAAATGGAAGCGCTGGCCGGTGTCAACGCGGCGCTGCTGACACTGTACGACTTGACCAAGCCGGTGCAGCCGGCATTGGCGATTTCGGCGATCCGTCTGTTGTTCAAGGAAGGTGGCAAGAAAGGCTTGTGGATCCATCCCGAGGGGATGAGCGAGGCCGAGCGTGCGCACTACCAACCGCGTGATCTGACGCGGCTGGATGCGGTGCCGTGTGCGGTCATCACGCTCAGCGATCGCGCCAGTAGTGGCGAATATGAAGATCGCTCCGGCCCGGTCGTGGTGGACGGCCTGCGCAAACTGGGCGCGCAGGTGCAAGCCGAAGTGTTGCCCGATGGCATTGATCCCTTGGCCGAACGCTTGCGCACGTTGGCGCAACAAGGTGTGCGGCTGTGCGTCTGCACCGGCGGTACCGGTCTTGGGCCACGGGATGTGACGCCGGAAGCATTGCGCCTGGTGGCCGACCGCAGCGTGCACGGGCTGGCCGAAATGATTCGCAGCGAAAGTGCAAAACACACGCCACTGGCATGGCTGAGCCGTGCCGAGGTGGTGCAACTTGGCGCGATGTTGGTGTTCGCCCTGCCGGGCAGCCCGCGTGCCGCGCAGCAGTGCATGGACATACTGGCGCCCTTGCTGGGGCATGCACTGGCCATGATCGACGGGCGGTCGCACGCATGATCGGGTTCGACGAGGCGTTGGTCATAATTCAGCGCGAAGCGGCGGTGCTGCCGGCGCGCACCTGCGCTGCAGCCGACGCGGTGGGGCTGGTGTTGGCCTGCGATGTGTGCAGTGGCGAAGATCTGCCGCCGTTCGATAATTCCGCGATGGACGGCTTCGCGCTGCGGATTGGCAGCGAACCGCTGGCAGCGAGCGCGGAGTTCGATGTGGCCGGCGCGCAGGCGGCCGGCGATGCCCACGCGATCGCCAAGTCCGGGGCATGGGAAATCATGACCGGTGCGCGCCTGCCCGACGGCTTGGACGCGGTGATTCCGGTGGAGCAAGTGGAGGTGCTGGCCCGCGACGGCCAGGATCGCCCGTTGCGGATTCGCACCACGGCGGTGGTGGAGCCCGGCCAGCATGTGCGTTTGCGCGGCGAAGATGTGCGTACTGGCGCATGCATCCTGAAGGCCGGGACCCGGATTGAAGCCCCGCAATTGATGCTGTTGGCGGCCTTGGGTGTGGCGCAGGTGCAGGTGCGGCCGGCGCCACGGGTGGCGCTGCTGACCACCGGCCGCGAACTGGTGGATGACCCCACCCGGACGCTGGCTTCGGGTGAAATCCGCAATAGCAATGGCCCGTATCTGGCCCAGCGCGTGCGCGATGCCGGCGCGCAATTGGTGTTGCGGGAAACC
>Ga0209477_1001326_pt1 | contig 15158 bp, 14 predicted proteins | sample KloWWTupernatant_FD_187180 | JGI IMG/M metagenome (GOLD analysis project Ga0209477, IMG submission 187180) | Active sludge microbial communities from Klosterneuburg, Austria, studying microevolution and ecology of nitrifiers - Klosterneuburg... | ecosystem: Engineered > WWTP > Aerobic digester >... | reverse complement strand
CGCCGCCTGGCCGTGGACCTGCGTGCCCGCCAGATCGACACGCAATTGCAGTTGATGAAAGCGCTGGGCGGCGGCTGGACCGACGACACGGCCACCTTGCACACTGCAGCGCACTGACACCGCCGCGCTACCCAACACCCCGCACAGACCGAACCCCCGAAAGACCCCGCCATGAGCGCACCCCTGACCGCCACCGAAGCCAACACCGCCCGCCGCCGTGGCCTGACCCTGATCGCCGTGGCCGTAGCCCTGGCCGGCGCCGCCTGGGGCGGCTGGCACTGGTTCAACGGCCGCCACTTTGAATCGACCGACAACGCCTACGTCGCGGGCAACGTGGTGCAGATCACTCCGCAAATGGGCGGCACCGTGGTGTCCATTGGTGCCGACGACACCGACTTTGTGCGCGCCGGCCAGATGCTGGTATCGCTGGACCCGGCCGACGCCCGTGTAGCGCTGGACCAGGCAGAGGCACAACTGGCGCAAACCGTGCGCGAGGTGCGCACCCTGTTTGCCAACAACTCCACCCTGCAAGCGCAGGTCAGCCTGCGCAAAGCCGACCTGGCCCGTGCCCAGGCCGACGCAGCCCGGCTGCAAGACGACGTGAACCGCCGCGCCCCCTTGATGGCCAGCGGCGCCGTGGGCAAGGAAGAGTTCCAGCACGCCAACGCCCAGCTGACCGCCGCCCGCAGCAGCGTGGCGGCCGCCCAATCGGCCGTGCTGGCCGCGCAAGAACAACTGGCCGCCAGCCAGACGCAGACCGAGGGCGTATCGATCGAGCAGCACCCGAACGTACAGCGTGCCTCGGCCCGCGTGCGCGAAGCCTACCTGGCCGTGCAGCGCGCCCAACTGGTGGCGCCGCTCGACGGCTATGTCGCCAAGCGCGGCGTGCAGGTGGGCCAGCGTGTGCAAGCCGGTGCCCCGATGATGACGCTGGTGGCACTGAACGACCTGTGGGTGGACGCCAATTTCAAGGAAAGCCAACTGCAAAGCCTGCGCATCGGCCAAAGCGCCGATCTGGAGGCCGATGTGTACGGCGACAAGGTGATCTACCACGGCCGCATTGCCGGCCTGGGCGCCGGAACCGGCGCGGCCTTTGCCCTGCTACCCGCGCAAAACGCCACCGGCAACTGGATCAAGGTGGTGCAGCGCGTTCCCGTGCGCGTGGCGCTCGACCCCAAAGAACTGGCCGAGCACCCGCTGCGCGTGGGCCTGTCGATGGTGGTGAAGGTGGACATTGCCGACCAAAGCGGCAAGACCCTCTCCGACACGCCGCGCACCGCGCCTGTGGCATCCACCACCGTGTTTGACGCCCAGCTCCAGGCGGCAGACGCCGAGGTAGCGAACATCATTGCGGCCAACCTGGGCGGCCGCAAGGCGGCCATGGCCTCGCCCGGCGCAGCCCGCACGGCGCGCGCCCACGGAACGGCCCATGCGGCCGCGCCAGTGCACGCGCCCGTGGTGCGTTAAGCCAGGATTTGCATGACTGCCGCCAGTCCCGCTGCGCCCCAAGCGTCCACAGGTGCCCCGGCGCCTGCCAGCGCAACGCCTGTAACACCCCCCGCACAGCACCCGCCGCTGACCGGCTCCACGCTGCTGCTGGGCACGCTGGCGCTGTCGCTGGCCACGTTCATGAACGTGCTCGATTCGTCGATTGCCAACGTGTCCATTCCCGCCATTGCCGGCGACCTGGGCGTGAGCCCCGGCCAGGGCACCTGGGTCATCACCAGCTTTGGCGTGGCCAATGCCATCTCGGTGCCGCTGACCGGATGGCTCACGCAGCGTTTTGGCGCCGTGCGCCTGTTCAGCATGAGCGTGCTGCTGTTTGTCATCACCTCCTGGCTGTGCGGCTTTGCCACGTCGCTGGAGATGCTGGTGTTCTTCCGCGTGCTGCAAGGCCTGGTGGCCGGGCCGATGATTCCGCTGTCGCAAACCCTGCTGCTGTCGAGTTTTCCGCGCGCACTGGCGGGCACCGCGCTGGCCCTGTGGGGCATGACCACGCTGGTCGCACCAGTGGTAGGGCCGCTGTTGGGCGGCTGGATCACCGACAACATTTCCTGGCCGTGGATTTTCTACATCAACGTGCCCGTGGGCCTGCTCGCCGCTGCGTTCACCTGGGCCATCTACAAGCAACGCGAAACCCCCACACGCAAGCTGCCCATCGACAGCGTTGGTTTGGGCCTGCTGGTGTTGTGGGTGGGCTCGCTGCAGCTCATGCTCGACAAGGGCAAAGAGTTGGACTGGTTTGCCTCGGGCGAAATCACGGCCATGGCCATCGTTGCAGCGGTGGCGTTTGCGGTGTTCGTGGTGTGGGAGCTGACCGACGAGCACCCGGTGGTGGACCTGCGCCTGTTCAAGGGCCGCAACTTCACTTTTGGCGCGCTGTCGCTGTCCGTGGCCTATGCCCTGTTCTTTGGCAATGTGGTGCTGCTGCCGTTGTGGCTGCAGCAGTTCATGGGCTACACCGCTACGGCCGCCGGTATGGCGCTGGCGCCTGTAGGGGTGCTGGCCATCTTGCTGACGCCCATCGTCGGGCGCAAGGTGGGCCAGTGGGACCCCCGCCGCATGGCCACCGGGGCGTTCATTGTGTTTGCCCTGGTGTTGTGGATGCGCTCGCGTTTCAATACCGAAACCGATTTTGTGACGGTGCTGATCCCCACCGTGATCCAGGGCGCGGCCATGGCGTTCTTTTTCATTCCGCTGACCACCATCACGCTCTCGGGACTGCCGCCCGAGCGCATTCCGGCGGCGGCCGGGCTGAGCAACTTTGTACGCATCACCGCGGGTGCCATGGGTGTATCGATTACGACCACCCTGTGGGAAAGCCGCGCCGCCATGCACCACGCCCACCTGACCGAAACGCTGGTGCAAGGACAAGGTGTCTTTGCCCAAACGCTCAACGGCCTGACCGCTTCGGGACTGACCATGCCGCAGGCACTGGCCCAGGTCAACCGCCTGATCGACCAGCAGGCCTATACGCGCGCCGTGGACGACATCTTTCTGGCGTCCGCATTCCTGTTCCTGACCTTGATCGCCACCATCTGGCTGACCCACCGGCCCGCGTCAGCAGGCGCAGCGGTGGATGCCGGCGGGGCACCTTGAGGGTTTGATTTCTTGCATTGTTAAAAAACCAACAAAAATAGCTGCTAGCGCCCTATAAACAAGCGCTAGCAGCTATTTTTTTGATAGCCACCACAAGGGTAAGCCAGGCGATCAACCGAGTACCGGTGCCCGCAGCGCAAGGTTGAGCTGATCAACCAGTTCAGCCCAGTCGGCATCCTCGCGCCACCCGTCGCGCAGAAACGCGGCCTGCGCGGTGGTCCAGAACGGGGCATTGGGCAAGGTGATGTCATCCGCCAGGGGCGAATGCTGGCGCAAAAACTGCTCGATCTCGGCGTTGTCGGTGGGCAGGCCCAGTTGGGCAAAAAGGTCTGTAAAGCGGTGAATACTGCTGTCCATGGCGTGTCACTCCTTTGGCGCAAGAGAAAAGTGGGCAAATGGCTTGCAAACCAGTATCTACAGGATTCAGGCCAACCCCAAGTCCGCAGCACCAACAAGCGAAAAAGGATGACAAGAAACGAGACGACCTACAGCAGCGCCACCCCCTTCAGGCTCAAAAAACTGCTCTCCCGCGTCACCGTGACGAAATCGGCCAGCCAGGGCCGCTCGGCCGTGCGCTGCATGCACGCGGCGTACAGTCGGCCGGTCAGGCCGTGCGGGCCAATCGGCCGGGCGGTGACGTAGCCGCGATCCACATAGCCTTGCACCGCCCACACCGGCAGCGCCGCCACGCCGCGCCCGCTGGCCACCAGCTGCAGCATGGCGACCGTGAGCTCGGTGGTGCGGCGCGGCGGGCGCACGCCGGCGGGCTCCAGCACCTGGCGCACCAGGTCGAGCATGTCGTCGGGCACGGGGTAGGTGATGAGGGTCTGGTCGGCAAAGTCCTGCGCCGTCAGGTGGCTGCGCTCGACCAGCGGGTGGCCGTTGGCCAGCAACGCCTGGATTTCGAAGCCAAACAGCGGGTGGAACTGCACAGCCGTGTCGTCGGCGTCCACTTCGGACACGATGGCCACGTCGGCCCGGTCCTGGTGCAGCAGGCCGACCGGATCGGCGTGAAAGCCTGAGACGATGTCCAGCTCGACCTCGGGCCAGCGGTGGCGAAAGGCGTCCATGGCCGGCATCAGCCAATCGAAACAGGTGTGGCATTCGACCGCAATGCGCAGTTGCCCGCCCTGCCCGGTCAGCAGCCGCGCCACATCGCGCTCGGCCTCTTCCACCAGGGGCAGCACGGCGTCGGCCAGCGCCAGCAGGCGACTGCCCGTGGCGCTGAACTGCGGCGGCACCGACTTGCGCTCAAACAGCGGCGCGGCATAGCGGTCTTCGAGTAGTTTGACCTGGTGCGACAGCGCCGACTGCGTGAGGTTGAGCAACTGCGCCGCCCGCACCAGGCTGCCGCTGTCGCGCAGGGCCTGCAGGGTGCGCAGGTGGCGTAGCTCCAGAATGGACTGTGACATTAGAAATATTCACGTTGAGTAGATAAAACTTTCGTTTGAATAATAAACGAGATGGCGCGACCATTGCAGCCTTCATTGCATTGCACCCCAAAAAGAAGGAATTCACCATGTCGCAAGCCCCGCACACTACCGCCCGCCCTGTGCTCACCCACACCCTGGGCTTCCCCCGCATGGGCGCCCGGCGCGCGCTGAAATTCGCGCTCGAATCGTTCTGGCGCGGCGACAGCACAGCCACCGACCTGCTCGGCAACGCGGCGCAACTGCGCCAGCAGCACTGGCAAATCCAGGCCGACGCAGGCCTGGGCTTTGTGACCGTGGGCGACTTTGCGTTGTACGACCATGTGGCCAACCACATCCAGTTGCTGGGCTGCGAGCCCGCGCGCTTTGCCTTTGGCGAGGCCACGTCCGGGCTGGAGCGCTATTTCGCCATGGCGCGGGGCGTATCGGCCAAGGCCGTGCACGCGCACACCGACTGCGGCCACGGCTGCAGTGCACCGCAGCACAGCACCGGCCAGCCTGCACTGGAGATGACCAAGTGGTTTGACACCAACTACCACTACCTGGTGCCCGAGTTCCATGCCGCCACACGGTTCAACGTGGCCAGTGAGTGCCTTTTCGACGAGGTGCGGCAGGCGCAGACGCTGGGCCACAAGGTCAAGGCCGTGCTGCTGGGGCCTTTGAGCTTTTTGTGGCTGGGCAAGTCCAAAGAGGCTGGCTTTGACCGTTTTACGTTGCTCGACCAGCTGCTGCCGGTGTACGAGTCCGTGCTGGCGCGCCTGAAAGCCCAGGGTGTGGAATGGGTGCAGATCGACGAACCCATCCTGGGCCTGGACCTGCCCGACCCCTGGCGCCACGCTTTCGAACCTGCTTACTGGCAACTGGCCCGTAGCGCGCCCAAACTGCTGCTGGCCACCTATTTCTCGCCCTTGCAGGACAACCTGCGCCTGGCCTGCCAGTTGCCGGTGGCCGGGCTGCATGTGGATGCTGTGCGCGCCCCGCAAGAACTGGTGGGCGTGGTGGACTGGCTGCCCGCACACAAGGTGCTGTCGGTGGGGGTGGTCGATGGCCGCAACATCTGGCGCACCGACCTGGACGCTGCGCTTGCCCGCCTGCGGCCCGTGGCCGACAAACACCAAGGCGCGCTGTGGTTGGCAACGTCGTGCTCACTGCTGCATGTACCGCTTAGCCTGCAGGCCGAGGAGCAGATCGACACGGAACTGCGCTCCTGGCTGGCCTTTGCCGTCGAAAAGCTTGATGAGTTACAGCTGCTGTCCACCGCCATCGGCCAGGGAGAGCACTTGGTGGAGGGCGCGCTGCACGAGGCCCGCGCGGCCCAGGCGGCCCGCCGCGCCAGCCCCCGCGTGCACCGCGCCACCGTGGCGGCCCGGCTGGCCGTAGCCGCACCAGGCGCCGACCAGCGCAACAGCCCTTTCCTGCAGCGCCAACAGGCCCAGCGCGCACGGCTCAAGCTGCCCCTGCTGCCCACCACCACCATTGGCTCTTTTCCGCAGACCCCTGAAATCCGCACCGCACGCGCCGCGTTCAAGCGCGGCGCGCTGGACGCGGCCCACTACCAGCAAAGCATGCAGGCCGAAATCACCCTGGCAGTGCGCCAGCAGGAGGCGCTGGGCATTGACGTGCTGGTGCACGGCGAAGCCGAGCGCAATGACATGGTCGAATACTTTGGCGAGCAGCTTGATGGTTTTGCCTTCACGCAGCACGGCTGGGTGCAAAGCTACGGCTCACGCTGCGTCAAACCCCCCATCATCTACGGCGACGTGGCACGCCCCGCGCCCATGACCGTGGCCTGGACGCAATTTGCCCAAAGCCTGACCGACAAGCCCATGAAGGGCATGCTGACCGGCCCCATCACCCTGCTGCAGTGGAGCTTTGTGCGCGACGACCAGCCCCGCAGCCAGACCGCCGAGCAGATCGCCTGGGCCATCCGCGACGAGGTGTGCGACCTGGAAGCCGCAGGCATTGCCATCATCCAGATCGACGAGCCCGCCCTCCGTGAGGGCCTGCCCCTGCGCAAGGGCGGCTGGAAGCCGTACCTGGCCTGGGCCACACGGGCTTTTCGCATCAGTGCCAGCGGCGTGCAGGACGCCACGCAAATCCACACGCACATGTGCTACAGCGAGTTCAACGACATCCTGCCCGAGATCGCCGCCATGGACGCCGACGTGATCACCATTGAAACCAGCCGCTCGGACATGGAGCTGCTGCAGGGTTTTGGCGACTTCAAATACCCCAACGAGATCGGCCCCGGCGTGTACGACATCCACTCGCCGCGCGTGCCAGGTGTGAGCGAGATGACGGATTTGCTGCAAAAAGCCGCCCAGGTTGTGCCCATCGCCCACCTGTGGGTCAACCCCGATTGCGGCCTCAAAACCCGTGGCTGGCCCGAGACCGAAGCCGCTCTGGCCAACATGGTGCAGGCGGCACACGCCGTGCGGTCGCGGCTGGAAGAAGAACTTAATTCATAGCCAAATTGGCCTCCAGAGCTTACCCACAAAGCGCAACAAGCTATCAACAAAATAGCACCATGTGCGCTGTCTGACAGACTCACCCGAAGAAACCCGACAGCCAGGATCGCCCTGCACCTGCCGGGCTGCACGCGGGCGCGCCGCACCATGCAGAGACTTCTCACAAACACCAGAAAGAACTGCCATGTCGATCTCCCTGATCCTTCTCATCGTGCTGATCCTGATCCTTGTCGGCGCCCTGCCTACCTGGGGCCACAGCCGCTCATGGGGGTATGGCCCCAGCGGCGGTGTGGGCCTGGTGGTCCTGATTTTGGTGGTCTTGTTGCTGATGGGGCGGATCTAGGCACAGGCCACAGGCGGGCGCCCGCAGCTTTGCGTTTAACGCCTGATTGGCGCAAAATGCGCCAATCAGGAGAAAACCATGGCCGCCACCCCCTTTGCATCTGTCAAACTTCCCAGCGCCCTCGTCGAGCAAGCGCGCCAGGCCGCACAGCCCATGCGCCGCTCGGTGGCCAGCCAGATCGAATACTGGGCCACACTGGGCCAGGTCGTCGAACACACGGGCCTGAGTGTGCAAGAGGCGCGCACCGCCATCGAGCAATACGAAGCCGCAGCGCACACACAGGCCACGGCCCCGGCATCTGTGGGCGCCCTGACCGCCCGTTTGCTGGCCGCACAGGCCCAAGGTTCGCTGGCACAGCGCGTGCGCGAAGTGGTGCAAGAGAACCTGTCCCACGCAGCCTGAGCGCATGGCGGCGCCCCGTCTGGCGACACCCTCGCCGCTCTGGTTTCACCTGCTTGCGGGTCCCAATGGCGCAGGCAAGTCCACGCTGTACCGCGCCCTGGTGCGTGAAGGCATCCTGGGGCCTCCCCTCGAATTTGTGAACGCCGACCTGCATGAGCGCGCGCACCTGCAGCACATGACCGACCCGCAACAGCGCTCCGAAGCTGCGCGCGCCTGGGCCGAGGCGCGCCGCACGGCGCTGATGGATGCACGCACGTCATTTGCCAGCGAAACCGTTTTTTCGCACCCCTCCAAGCTCCGCCTGATCGACGCCGCGCAGCGCCTTGGCTACACCGTTGCGCTGCACATCGTGGCGCTGGACGACCCGGCCCGCTTGCCTGCACGCGTAGCGCAGCGTGTGCGCGAAGGCGGCCATCCCGTGCCGGTGGACCGCATTCTGGCGCGCTATCCGCGCACCATGGAATACCTTGCGCAGGCCGTGCGCCAGGCCGATGCGGCCTATCTGTACGACGCACAGGAGGCCGCAGAGGGCGGCCCGCGCCTGGTGGCCCTGAGTACCCCGGCAGGCCCAACGGTACTGGCCGACCCCCTGCCCCCCTGGGCGCAGCGCATGCTGCAAGCTTAGGTCGCCTGCTCCAGCGCCCCAGGCACCAGCAGCGCCTGCTCCCGCTGCACCGTTTCCTTCAAAAACGCCCACACCGCCTGCATGCGCGCCAGGTATTTGGACTCGGCCGGCATGCTCATCCAGAAGGTGCGCGTAAAGCGCGCCTGCTCGGGCAGTACCCGCTGCAAAAGCGGGTCGCGGTCCGCCAGAAAGGCGGGCAGCACGGCCAGACCGGCACCGGCGCGCACGGCTTCGTACTGCGCCGTGATGCTGGTGCTGCGAAACGCGAAGCGCTCGGGCTGGTGCAAAACATCGAGAAACTGCAGCTCCTTGGTGAACAGCAGGTCGTCCACATAGCTGATGAAGGCGTGGTGGCACAGGTCTTCGCGCTGCGTGATCGGGAACGAGCGGGCCAGGTAGTCGCGCTGGCCGTACAGGTGCAGCACGTAGTCGGTCAACCGGACCACGATGACCGAGCCACGCGTGGGGCGTTCGAGCGAGATGATGATGTCAGCCTCGCGGCGGGAGAGGTGCAGCATGCGCGGCAGCGCCAGCAGGTCGATGGACAGCTGCGGGTGCTTTTGCGTCAGGCGCGCCAGATGTTGCGCCAGGATCAGGGTGCCAAAGCCTTCGGTGGCGCCCACGCGCACCAGGCCCGAGGGGCCACCGCCCGGCGTGGGTGCGGCGCGCTCCACCCCCAGCACGGCCGCTTCCATGGCCTCGACCGAGGGCAGCAGGTGGCGTCCCGCCTCGGCCAGCCGGTGGCCCCCCGCCTCGCGGGCGAACAGGGTGGCGCCCATTTGTTTTTCCAGCGCCTGAATGCGGCGCGACACGGTGGTGTGCTCCACACCCAGGCGCCGCGCCGCGCCCGCCAGTGTGCCGGTGCGGGCCAGTTCCAGAAAAAAACGCAGGTTATCCCAGTCCATCGTGTCTCCCGTGAGGCCGTGTTGCGCAGTGCTTCACTTACAGGCGCCTTGCGAAACTATGTGCATAAATGCAGATGCTGTGCACGATTTTATCTCTTGTGCTGACAATTATGCACATATACCATCAGGGGGTTTCGGGCAATAGGGCCCGTCCTTTCAGGAGACAACTGCATGAACGCACCCACCAACGTGGCCGCACTGGCCCCCACCGTCAAGCTGCTGATCGGCGGCCAGTTCGTCGAATCCCAAACCACCGAGTGGCGCGACGTGGTCAACCCCGCCACGCAGCAGGTGCTGGCCCGTGTGCCCTTTGCCACGCAAGACGAAATCAACGCAGCCGTGGCCTCGGCCAAAGAAGCCTTCAAAACCTGGAAGAAGACCCCCATTGGCGCGCGCGCCCGCATCTTTCTGAAGTACCAGCAGCTCATCCGCGAAAACATGGCCGAGCTGGCCGCCATCCTGACGGCCGAACAAGGCAAGACCCTGCCCGACGCTGAAGGCGACGTCTTCCGTGGCCTTGAAGTGGTGGAACACGCCGCGAGCATTGGCAACCTGCAACTGGGCGAGCTGGCCAACAATGTGGCCAACGGTGTGGACACCTACACCATCTTGCAGCCGCTGGGCGTGTGCGCAGGCATCACCCCGTTCAACTTCCCGGCCATGATTCCGCTGTGGATGTTCCCCATGGCGATTGCCACGGGCAACACCTTCGTCTTGAAGCCCTCCGAGCAAGACCCCATGGTCACCATGCGCCTGTGCGAGCTGGCACTCGAAGCGGGCATCCCGCCCGGCGTGCTGAACGTGATCCACGGCGGCGAAATGGCGGTCAACGCCATCTGCGACCACAAGGACATCAAGGCCGTCTCGTTTGTCGGCTCGACCAAGGTGGGCACCCACGTTTACAACCGCGCCACCCTGGCCGGCAAGCGCGCGCAATGCATGATGGGTGCAAAGAACCACGCCATCGTCCTGCCCGACGCCAACAAGGAACAAACCCTCAACGCCATCGCCGGTGCCGCATTTGGCGCCGCAGGCCAGCGCTGCATGGCCCTGCCCGTGGTGATGCTGGTGGGTGAGGCGCAAAAATGGATTCCCGAGCTGGTGGCCAAGGCCCAAACGCTCAAGGTCAACGCCGGTACGGAAAAGGGCACCGATGTGGGCCCCGTTATCTCGTGCGCAGCCCTCTCGCGCGTGGAAGGCCTGATCGAACGCGGCATCGCCGACGGCGCTACGCTCGAACTCGACGGCCGCAAGCCCCAGGTGGCAGGCTTTGAGAAGGGCAACTTTGTTGGCCCAACCATCTTCTCGAATGTGAAGCCCGGCATGGCCATTTACGACCAGGAAATCTTTGGCCCCGTGCTGGCCCTGGTGGCCGCCGACGACATCGACCAGGCCATTGAGTTCATCAACGAAAACCCCAACGGCAACGGCACCGCCATCTTCACGCAGTCGGGCGCCGCAGCGCGCAAGTTCCAGGAAGAGATCGACGTCGGCCAGATCGGCATCAACGTGCCAATCCCCGTGCCAGTGCCGCTGTTCTCGTTCACCGGCTCGCGCGCCTCCAAGCTGGGCGACCTGGGCCCTTACGGCAAGCAAGTGGTGATGTTCTATACGCAGACCAAGACGGTCACGGCCCGCTGGTTTGACGACAGCACCACGTCGCATGGCGTGAACACCACCATCAGCCTGAAGTAAGACCAGGGGCTGTACCCTGCGGCCCCCTCGCCCCTTGCGGGAGAGGGGGGTCAAGCAAAATCGGCATACAACGCCCGTCCAGCAAGCGCAAGCAGCTATCAAAACAAAAGCAAAACACACCAGGAGACCCGCCGATGGACTTTGAACTCACCGAAGACCAGCGTGCCTTTGCCGACACGGCGCGCCAATTTGCCCAGGCCGAACTCGCGCCCCACGCCGCGCAGTGGGACGCCGAAGCCATCTTCCCCAAAGACGCCATTGCCAAGGCGGGCGAACTGGGCTTTTGCGGGCTCTATGCCCCTGAGAACGCCGGTGGCCTGGCCCTGCCCCGCCTCGACGCCACGCTGGTGTTTGAGGAAATGGCCGCCATCGACCCCAGCACCACCGCCTTCATCACCATCCATAACATGGCCACTTGGATGCTGGGCACCTGGGCCACCCCAGCGGTGCGCGACCACTGGGGCCCGCTGCTGACGACCGGCGAAAAACTCGCGTCCTACTGCCTGACCGAACCCGGCGCGGGCTCGGACGCGGCATCGCTCAAGACACGGGCCGATCGGGTGGGCGACGAATACGTCATCAACGGCTCCAAAGCCTTCATCTCGGGCGCGGGCGCCACCGATGTGCTGGTGCTCATGGCCCGCACGGGCGATGCCCAGTCGGGCGCGCGCGGCATCAGCGCGTTTGCCGTGCCCGCCGACGCCCCCGGCATCAGCTACGGCAAAAAAGAACACAAGATGGGCTGGAACAGCCAGCCCACGCGCACCATCAGCTTTGACAACGTGCGCATCCCCGCCGACCACCTGCTGGGTAGCGAAGGCGAAGGCTTCAAGATCGCCATGAAGGGCCTGGACGGCGGGCGCATCAACATCGCCACCTGCTCGGTGGGCGCGGCCCAAGGCGCGCTGACGCAGGCGCAAGCCTACATGCAAGAGCGCAAACAGTTTGGCAAAAGCCTGGCGAGCTTTCAGGCGCTGCAGTTCAAGCTGGCCGACATGGCCACCGAGCTGGTGGCCGCACGGCAAATGGTGCGCCTGGCCGCCAGCAAACTCGACGCAGGCGCCCCTGATGCATCGACCTACTGCGCCATGGCCAAGCGCTTTGCCACCGATGTGGGCTTTACCGTCTGCAACGAGGCCCTGCAACTGCACGGCGGCTACGGCTACATCCGCGAGTACCCGCTGGAGCGCCTGCTGCGCGACAGCCGCGTGCACCAGATACTGGAAGGCACAAACGAAATCATGCGCGTCATCATCGCCCGGCGCATGCTCGAGAGCGACGCGCCCGATGCGATTCGCTAGCTTTTAGATAGCTGCTACCGCTGTACTGACGGGCGTTACAGGCCTTTTTTATCTAAAACAGCCACAGTCCCCCATGCCCGCCCGCCCCGTCACCATTGAGACCCTGCAGCTCATCGCTGCCGTGCGGGACATGCTGGCCGAGCATTTGGGCGCAGACGCCACGGTGGACGAACGCCAGCTCTTCGGCAGCCATGCCTTCATGGTGAACGGCAAGCTGTGCCTGGCCGTCAAGGATGAGGACCTGCTGGTACGCTTGCCACCGTCTGAGCATGAAGCCGCCGCCGAGCGCCCCGGCGTGCGCGAGCTGGATCCGCGCGGCGGCATGCCCGGTTACTTCTGGGTCGAACCTGCGGGCTACGCCACGCGCGCGCAATGGCAATGGTGGATTACCAGCGCCCTGGCCTACAACCCGCAGGCCAAGGCCTCGCCCCGGCGCGCCAAAGCCCGCGCTGCGCCTGCCACCACTGCACCGCAGGAGTAGGCGCAAAAAATCAAGACTTTTTGGCCTCTAGCGCTTATCCCATAAGCGCTAGTAGCTATCAAAAGAAAAGCAATCTCTCAATCACCATCACCACCACCAGGAGACAACACCATGCAAATCGCATTCATCGGCCTCGGCAACATGGGCGGCCCCATGGCCCTCAATCTTCAAAAAGCAGGCCACGACGTCCGCGCCTTCGACCTCTCCAAGCCCGCCTGCGACAAGCTCGCCGCCGACGGCCTGAAGATCGCGCAGGATGCCACTGCCGCCGTGCAGGGCGCCGAAGTCGTCATCAGCATGCTGCCCGCCAGCCAGCACGTCGAAGCCCTGTTCCTGGGCCGTGACGGCCAGCCCGGCCTGCTGGGCTCCATCGCCAAAGGCGCGCTCATCATCGACAGCTCGACCATCGCCGCTGCCACCAGCCAGAAGGTTGCCAAGGCCTTTGACGCAGCGGGCATCGCCTTCATCGACGCGCCCGTCTCCGGCGGCACCGGCGGCGCCATTGCAGGCACCCTCACCTTCATGGTCGGCGGCGACACGGCCGCGCTGGAACGCGCCCGCCCCCTGCTCGAAAAAATGGGCGCCAACATCTTCCACGCAGGCGCCGTGGGCGCGGGCCAGACCACCAAAATCTGCAACAACATGCTGCTCGGCATCCTGATGGCTGGCACCTCTGAGGCCATTGCCCTGGGCGTCGCCAACGGCCTGGACCCCAAAGTCCTCTCAGAAATCATGCGCCGCAGCTCGGGCGGCAACTGGGCGCTGGAGAAGTACAACCCCTTCCCCGGCGTGCACGAGAACGCGCCTGCCAGCAAAGGCTATGCGGGTGGGTTTGGGACGGACTTGATGCTCAAGGACCTGGGATTGGCACAAGAAAACGCAATGGCGGTAAAGGCTGCCACCCCCTTGGGCGGCCTGGCGCGTGCGATTTACGCGGCGCACAGCATTGCCGGGCACGGTGCGGAGGACTTTTCCAGCGTGATCAAGATGGTGCAGAAGAAGGGGTAACTGCGCCTGCGCGTTTTCGCATTTCTGCTGGAGACGGGCGCTGTCGGATGTAGACATCATCACAGCGCCCGCATTCGTTGTGATTTGGCATTCTTGGCTTTGCCTGTTTGAAACACCGGTTGTGAATCCCTTGCCTAAGTTTCGGTTCACCGCACGCCCCGCAGCGCACTCCCATCCACCGCCCGCGTCACCGGGCAATTAACGACGATCTGGGTCTGCTCCAGCGCCACCTCGCCCCGCTCCTCGGCCGCCAGCAATTGTTCTTCGGACTTCAGAACGCGCCCGTTCGCAGGCGCTTTCCAGCGCACCAGCACCATCCGCCACAAGGGGCTGTAGGCCGCAACGGCGTTGGCGCTTCCAGCGGGCAGTGGTGCCGACTGGAAGATGCTGATCTGCTCACCGCCCGGAAACTTGTAGACCCGCTCCAGCACCGACGAGCGTCCGGTGATGCCCACCGCGCCTGCCAGACGCGGCGCGTAGTTGGCGCCTGCAGCCTTGGCCATGGCGGCGTCGGAAATATCGGTGGTCACATATTCCACGGTGCGCCCGTCCACCCAGGCCCGGCTCAGGGGCAGTACGGTTTCGGTTCGGCCAGCGTCAAAACTTGGGCTGGCACAGCCGCCAAGCAGGGCGGCGGCGAGTATTGCGGTTGCGGTGATTGAAGTTTTCATCTGGCTGGCCTCCCATCCAAAGTGGGGTAAAAAAAATCCCCGCTCCATGGTTCCATGGGGGCGGGGATCGGCTTCAAGGCGCTCTGCTGAGGCCCTGAGACGCGCTTACATGTGGTCGATCATGACTTGGCCAAAGCCCGAGCAGCTCACCTGCGTGGCGCCGTCCATCAGGCGGGCGAAGTCGTAGGTGACCTTTTTGCTGGCGATTGACTTCTTCATCGAGCTGATGATGAGGTCGGCAGCTTCTGTCCAGCCCATGTGGCGCAGCATCATTTCGGCGGAGAGGATCTCGGAACCGGGGTTCACGTAGTCCTTGCCAGCGTACTTGGGCGCCGTGCCGTGTGTGGCTTCGAACATGGCAATGGTGTCCGACAGGTTGGCGCCGGGAGCAATGCCGATGCCGCCCACTTGTGCGGCCAGGGCGTCAGACACGTAGTCGCCGTTGAGGTTGAGCGTGGCGATCACCGAGTATTCGGCCGGGCGCAACAAAATTTGCTGCAGGAAGGCGTCGGCAATGCTGTCCTTGATGGTGATTTCTTTGCCCGTCTTGGGGTTTTTGAAGCGCATCCAGGGGCCGCCGTCAATCAGCTCGGCGCCGAATTCTTGGGCTGCCAGGTTGTACGACCAGTCACGGAAGCCCCCTTCGGTGAACTTCATGATGTTGCCCTTGTGCACGATGGTCACGCTGGGCTTGTCGTTGTCGATGGCGTACTGGATGGCCTTGCGCACC
>Ga0209477_1001323_pt1 | contig 15163 bp, 16 predicted proteins | sample KloWWTupernatant_FD_187180 | JGI IMG/M metagenome (GOLD analysis project Ga0209477, IMG submission 187180) | Active sludge microbial communities from Klosterneuburg, Austria, studying microevolution and ecology of nitrifiers - Klosterneuburg... | ecosystem: Engineered > WWTP > Aerobic digester >... | reverse complement strand
TCATGCACGATGCGCCCCGCATCCTTGGTCGAGCAGGTCACGCCGACCGGCTTGTGCAGCATCAGGTGCAGGCCGGCGGGCGCATCGAGTGGCTCGCCGTCGATGCGGATGTCGGCATGCACGCGCTTGTCATCGGCATACAGCACATCGCCAGCGGCATCGGTGATGCGGCCTTCGCGAAACATCATGGCCACTTCCTTGCGGCTGCCATAGCCGAGATTGGCAATCAGCCGGACCAGTCTCATCGGCGCACTCCGCGGGCGTGGAATACCTTGAAGCCATCCTTGAGGACCACCGTTTCCACCCTGTCGAAGCGGGCGCCGAGCGTTTGCTCGTAGGGCAGATGTCGATTCGCGACCATCCACAGATCGCCATCCGCTTCGAGCGCGGCTGCGGCTGCGGCAATGAAGGCCTGGCCAAGTTCGGGTTGGTCGGCGCGGCCCTGGTGGAACGGCGGATTGCTGATGATGGCGTCGTAACGCTGCGCCAGTCCGGTGCAGACGTCATGCCAGTGGATGGATGTTTCCAGCGCCCGATCAAGCTGCTGCAACGTGCTGTCGAGATTGATCCGCGCCGGTTGCAGCGCCCGCGCCTCGGCTTCGTAGAGATCGATGGCGGTGATTCCCGCGCAGCGCCGCAGTGCTTCGCAGGCCAGGTAGCCGTAGCCGGCACCAAGGTCGGCGACACGGCCGCACAATTGCGTCGGCAGATGGGCGACGAGCAGGGCCGAGGCCGGATCGACGCGATTCCAGGCGAACAAGCCGGGGCGGCTGACATAGCGGCCATCGCCAATGGCGCGTGCTGCATCAAGCGCCTGCCAATCCGCGAGCAGCGCCGGGTCGAGTGTTTCGGGCGAGGTGCTGGCCCAGAACACGCGACAGTGATGCTTGGACATGACCTGCGCGTGAGCAAAGACCTTGCGGAAATCCGCCTCGCCCGAGCGCGCGCCTTCGTCATTGGCCATGGCCGCGGCAACGATGCCGCCGGCTGCCACATGCGCGGCGGCGCGGGCAAACAAGGCACGCGCCTCGTCGCGCTGCCGCGGTGGCAGCAGCAGCACCAGCGGAAACCGTTGCTCCGCCGTGGCGGTGCCGACCTGCAGGCCGGAGCGCTCGAGGGCCATGGCATACGGTTTGAAGCTTTGTTCGCAGAGCCAGTTGCGGCGCGAATGACGGCCCCACCAATGACCGTCGCGGGCACGCAGGAACAGCACGCGGCCATCCGCCGGCAGTTCGATCTGCTCGCTGCGGATGGCGTGATGCAGGGCGTCCAGGGCGGCACTCGCGGTGCCTGCGGACAGGGCGATATCGATCACGGAAGATGCGTGCGTGGAACCGGGGTGGCGATTCTACCGGCTCCCGCGCCGTGCTTCCCGCAGCCACGGCGACGGTTTCATCACGGCGTGCTGATATCGCGCAGTTTCCAGTTGCGACCAATCAACAGGTCGAGGCGATGCTTGAGGATGGCATGCGGCAGGCGCGTGGTGACGATCAATTCGCTGCGTTGCGCCTCGAGGCTGCCGCTGACCGTTGCACCAGGATCCACCGCACACGTTGCCGGGTCCACATCGTCCGGATTTTCCTGCATGGCCCGCCAGCGCGCCGAGAAATCGGATTCGCGCAGGGCCGCCTCGAGGACCCGGGCCAGGTGCTCCGGTGATCCGCCATCAAAGCCGAGTTCGCTGGAATCGCTGCGCGCGCCGGACAGGTCTGCAATGGTGATGAAATAACGCTGGGCTTGGGTCATGCGCTGCTCCTGGTCAGTCGCTTGCCGCGGCAAGCAGGGTGCGTGCGGCATTGTCGAGGTCGATGATGCCGTCGTCGAAACGCGAATGCCCGACATGCTCGGCGATGCCGAGCAACGGCGCCTGAATCCGCCGTCGCAGGGTTTCGATATTGTCCTCGACGCGAATCATGTCGACATCGATGCGATTGCCGATCCAGCCGCTCAGGCGACAGCCATCCGCTTCGACCGCGCGCGCGGTGAGCAGGGCGTGATTGAGGCAACCCAGGCGCAGGCCGACGACGAGCAGCACGGGCAAATCGAGGGCGCGGACGATGTCGGCCTGCATCACTGATTCGCCAAGGGGTGCGAGCCAGCCGCCAACGCCCTCGACAACGACGAAGTCCGCCTGCGCCTGCAGGCGCGTGAAGGCCTCGGCGATGTGCCATGGCTCGATCGTCGCCTGCGCGTCGGCGGCGGCAAGATGCGGTGAAATCGGATCGGCAAACGCATACGGATTGACCAGCGCGTAATCGATCGGCTGGGCGCCGGCGGCAAGCAGGTCGAGCGCGTCGGAATTGCGCAGGCCCTCCACCGTCTGCTCGCAACCGCTGGCCACCGGCTTCATGCCGATGGCGGCAACGCCCTGCGCGCGCAAGGCGCGGACCAGGCTGGCGGCGACATGGGTCTTGCCGATCCCGGTATCCGTGCCGGTGACGAAGATGCCGCGCATCATGGCACCCGCAGCGTGGCGCGCTGGCACCAGTGCAGCGCCATCCAGGTGCAACGGCGGACATCGAACAACGCCTCGTTGCGCGTGGGGTGCAACCGTGGCGGCATCAGTCTTGCGGCTCCTCGGCAGGCGTGGTGTTGCGCGGATTTGATGGCGATGCCTGGCATGTGGTGGTCGTCACGTCCCCCGAGTTTCGCATTTTGCCGGGTCGATCTGCGAATGCCGGGCCGGGCGGGTAGAATGATCGACCGTCGCGGCAACCGAAGCAGATCCATGTCGTTTGAAGCCAAATCCATCGATACGGCCGACAAGACCGTCTTTTATGCCGAGCTGGCCCAGCAGGCGCGCGGACTCCTGCACGGCGAGCGTGACCGCATTGCCAACGCGGCCAATTTCGCCGCTCTGGTCTGGCACGCGCTGCCGCGGATCAACTGGTGCGGGTTTTATTTCTTCGATGGTCGCGAGCTGGTGGTCGGCCCGTTCCAGGGCAAGCCGGCCTGCGTGCGCATCGCGCTCGGTCGCGGCGTCTGCGGTACCGCTGCGACGACCCGCGAAACCCAGGTCGTCGCCGATGTCAACGCCTTCCCCGGACACATCGCCTGCGATGCCGCCTCGCGCTCGGAAGTCGTCGTGCCCCTGTTCGTCGGCGATGCCTTGCTTGGCGTCTGGGATGTCGACAGTCCGGAACCGGGGCGCTTCGATGACGACGATGCGCGGGGCATGCAGGCGCTTTGTGAAATATTCCTGCAATCGCTTTCGCCCTCGGCGCAAACGGAGGCGGCCGCATGAGCGACAAGGACGCGAAGATCCGCAACGTAGGCCCGAAATCCGCTGCGTGGTTGCGTCAGGTCGGCGTGCGCACGGCCGAGGATTTGTTCCGGATCGGACCGGTCGCGGCCTTCCTCAAGGTCAAGCGCGCCGGTTTCCGGCCCAGCCTCAACCTGCTCTATTCGATGGCTGGCGCCATCGATGACTGCCACTGGACCGACCTCTCGGCCGAGCGCAAGGCCGCCTTGTTGAGCAGTCTTGAAGAAGCCGAATCCGACAACCCGATCAAGACGCGCTGGGAAAAACAAGCCGACCGCAGCGCCGCGATCGATGGCACCGAGGCCCCATCGAACCACGATGCCGACGGTGATGCCGACGGCTTCGGTGATGGTGACAGCGGCGTACGCGAGCTGACCGGCACATCAAGCGATTTCGACTGACGGCCGCAGCCGAAGGACTGCGGCAAAGACCTTCACTCTCCGTTCGCCCCCGGATCAAGTCCGGGACAGGCTCCGAGCGCGGCCGAAGGCCGTAGTCGAAGGGTTCCCCGCACACGCACGCATCGCTGCCGCGGTCTTCGAACGCTCGGTCCAGCGCGAACGGCTTGGGACTGGAATCAGCGCCTGACCACGGCAATGGTGCGCGCATCTTCCCGCCAGCGCGGTGTTGCCTGGATGGTCGGCAACACGTCTTCCGGGGCGTCGACGAGCGACCACATGCCAAGGTGTTCCTGGTTCATGAAGCGCTGTCCGATCACGTCCTCCATGAAGCTCTGCAGTGGCGTGTAGAAGCCGCGCGTGTTGAGCAGGATGATCGGATTGAAATACAAGCCGAGCCGTTTCAGCGTCAGTGCCTCGAAAAGTTCCTCAAGTGTCCCGCAACCGCCGGGCAGGGCAATCACCGCATCCGATCCGGTCAGCAATCGATGCTTGCGCTCGCGCATGTCCTCGACCAGTTCGAGGCGGGTCAATCCCGGATGCCCCCATTCGAGATCGGCCATGAATTTCGGCAGGATGCCGATGACTTCGCCGCCGCCAGACAGCGCGCCATTGGCCACTGCGCCCATGGAACCCGCCGAGCCACCGCCATAGACCACGCTGCAACCCCCGGCCGCCAACAGCGCGCCGAGCCTGAAGGCGACTTCGTGATAGTGCGGATCGCACTCCTGGCTGGAGGCGCAATAGACGCAGATTCGCATGGGATGGTCCGGGCGGAATGAAGCCATGATTGTACGTTGCGCGGTTAGCCCATCGGCGACCCGGCATGCAGCGGTGGTTGCAACGCCGCGGTATTCCGCACAGGCTTCGCCCATGGATCCTGAAAGTACCCCACCCCGACGCTCGCTGGTCCGCGACGTCGCGGTTTTCCAGCTGAAGCTGCTTCTCGATGCGGCACGCGACCTGGTCCTCAGCCCGGTTTCCCTTGCCGCTGCACTGCTCGATTTCATCCTGTCGAAACATCAGCCGCCGCGCTATTTCCCGGCCGTGCTGCGACTCGGCGAACGCAGCGAGGCATGGATCGACCTGTGGTCGGCCGGCCGGGGCGCGCAGTCGAACGAGCACATGAACGTGGACGCCGTGCTGAGTCATGTCGAGGCCGTTGTCCGCGACCCGAAAGCCGGCGCCCATCGCGCCCGCGTCCTCAAACGCTGGGCCACCCGGCAAGTGGCGAAGTCACGCCGCGCCGAAGCGCGGGAGGCGACACCCGGCGAAACTTCCGATTGAGCACGCTGGCCTCGCCAGCGCCCAGTACCCGACGTGAAGCGGACGGCAGGCGCCTGGCGTTGCAAGCAGTGTTGCCGCGGACATGTCTACACAAACCTCAACGCCAGAACGCAATTATTCCACCGTCACCGATTTGGCCAGGTTGCGCGGTTGGTCGACATCGGTGCCGCGCAGCACGGCGACGTGGTAGGCGAGCAGTTGCAGCGGGATGGTAAAGACCGCCGGGGCGATGAAATCGTTGCCGGAATCAATGCGGATGATGGCACCGCGGGAATCGCCATTGGAAATCTCGACGCGCGTGTCGGCGATGACGAACAGTTCGCCGCCGCGGGCGCGGACTTCTTCCAGGTTGGATTTGAGTTTTTCCAGCAGTTCGTTGTTCGGCGCAACCGCGATCACCGGCATGTCCTCGTCGACGAGGGCCAAGGGGCCGTGCTTGAGTTCGCCGGCCGGGTAGCCTTCGGCGTGGATGTAGGAGATTTCCTTGAGCTTGAGCGCGCCCTCCAGGGCAACCGGATAGTTCGCGCCGCGGCCAAGGAACAGGGCGTGGTTTTTCTGCACGAATTGTTCGGCGAGTTCGGCGAGCGCAGGCGCGTGCTCCAGCGCATCGGCAACGTGGCGTGGCAGGCTGCTCAGATCATTGACCAGTTGCGCATACCGCGCCTTGTCGAGGCCATTCATGCGTGCCAGTTCGAGCACGAGCAAAGCCAGTGCGGTGAGCTGGGTGGTGAAAGCCTTGGTCGAGGCGACACCGATTTCCGGGCCGGCGCGGGTCATCAGCACCAGGTCCGATTCGCGCACGAGGCTCGATTCGGGCACGTTGCAGATGGCGAACGAACCGAGATAGCCATGGCGGCGCGATTCGCGCAGCGCAGCGAGCGTGTCGGCGGTTTCCCCGGATTGCGAGATGGCGAGGAACAGGCTGTCGGCCGGCACCACGGCCTTGCGATAGCGGTACTCGCTGGCGACCTCGACGCTGCAGGGAATCCCGGCGATGGCTTCGAGCCAGTAACGGGCCACCATGCCGGCGTGGTAGCTGGTGCCGCAGGCGATGATCTGCACGTGGCGCACGCGCTTGAGCAAGGCATCGGAGTCGACGCCGAAGATGTTGGGCAGGATGTGATCGCCGGCGATGCGGCCTTCCAGGGTGTCGGCGACCGCGCGCGGCTGCTCGAAGATTTCCTTGAGCATGTAGTGGCGATACTCGCCACGTTCGACGGCATCGGCCGACAGCTCGCTGGTGTGCACGGTGCGCTCGACCGCCTGGCCTTCGGCATTTTCAATTGCGATCGATTTGCGCGTGATCTCGACCAGGTCACCCTCATCGAGATGGATGAACTGGTTGGTGACCTTGATCAGCGCCTGCACGTCCGAGCCGAGGAAGTTTTCGCCGATGCCGATGCCGACCAGCAGCGGGCTGCCGCGGCGTGCGCCGACCACATGGCCGGGTTCATCGCGGGAGAGCACGGCGATGGCGAAGGCACCGTGCAGGCGTGCGATCGCCGCGCGCACGGCCGAACGCAGATCCATGCCCTGTTGGCCGAGATGGTGGATCAGGTGGGCGATGACCTCGGTATCGGTATCCGAATCGAAGCGGTAACCGAGGGCCTTCAGTTCCTCGCGCAAGGGCACATGGTTTTCAATGATGCCATTGTGGACAACACTGATCGCATCGATAGAGGAGTGCGGGTGGGCATTGGCTTCGTTCGGCACGCCGTGGGTGGCCCAGCGTGTGTGCGCGATGCCGCTGGTGCCGGACAGCGGATCGGCTGCGAGCCGCGATTCCAGTTCTCGGACCTTGCCGACCGCGCGCGTGCGCTGGATCTGCCGGCCATCGAACACGGCGACGCCAGCCGAGTCATAGCCGCGGTATTCCAGGGCATGGAGTCCGGCCATGAGGATGGCGACGACATCACGTTCGGCGGTTGCAGCGACGATTCCACACATGCCTCGATCCTTGCTTGATTCGGCGCATGGCGGATGCATGCGGCGCGGATAAACCACGATGATAAACGCTTGCCGGAGGAACAAGCAGGGGCGCCGATGCAATGCCCGCATTCGCGCCCGCTCTGGCCATGATTTCGCCCTGAATCGCCCTGAATCGCCCTTGCGGATGCCCTCGATGCCCTGTTCTGGCAAACTGCCGCGCGCGGTGCCGGAAGCTGGAAGCGCCGGACTGCCGGGCTTTTCCGATCAATGAACAAACGAGTGGCGAATGCAGTCGACTGAAACCCGGATCCGCGATTACCTTCTGGAGACATTTCCCTCGCCGGAATACGCCGGGCTCGAGATCGAGGACAGCCTGTTCGATGCCGGCATCCTTGATTCGATCGGCGTGATGACCCTGGTCGCCTGGCTGGAAAAGGAGTTCTCGATCATGGTCGATGACGAGGATGTGCTGCCGGAGAACTTCGACGGCATCGGGCCACTGACGCGCTACGTGTCCGGCAAACTGGGCGTGGCCGGCGACGCGGAATGATCCGCTTCGAGGAATTGCTGACGCGATCCGCAGGCAACGATCCGCAGCGGATAGCCTTGGTCAACGGTGAGCGTCGGCTGAGCTATGCGGATTTCGATGCCGGCGCGGATCGTTTCGCCGCCGGCCTGGTCGGGGCGCTGCAGTTTCGTCGCGATGAACGCTGCGTGCTGTTCCTCGACAACCGCATCGAGACCGCGATCGGGATCTTCGGCACGCTGCGCGCCGGTGGCGTGTTCAGCGTCCTCAATCCCTCGACCAAGGCCGACAAGCTGGCCTGGGTGCTGAACGACTGCGAGGCATCCGTGTTGCTGACCCAGGCCAGCCTGCTCGGAGTCGCGCGGAAGGCGGCGGCGCAGGTGCCGAGCCTGCGCCACCTCATCGTCGTCGATGGCGAAACCGACGAGGACAGCCTGGGCTGGGATGCATTCATGGCGACTGCTCGAGGTTCGCCGCTCGCCGCGCCGGGCATCAACATCGACCTGGCCATGCTGGTCTATACCTCGGGTTCGACCGGCACGCCCAAGGGCGTGATGATGACGCACCGGAACATGGTGTTCGCCGCCACCTCGATAACCACCTACCTGCAGATGCGCAGCGACGATGTCGTGCTCAGCGTGCTGCCGCTGGCCTTCGACTACGGCCTCTACCAGTTGCTGATGTGCGTGATGGTCGGGGCGACCCTGGTGCTGCAAAAATCCTTCGCCTTTCCGCAGAAGGTGCTGCCGTTGCTGGCTCGCGAGAAGGTCACGATCTTCCCGCTGGTGCCGACCATGGCGGCGCTGATCGTGCAGTTGCGCAAGTTCGATCCGGTCTGGGCCGCCAGCGTGCGCACGCTGACCAATACCGCCGCCGCGCTGCCGCCCGCGCATATCCGCAGATTGCAGGAACTGTTTCCACAGGCGCGCATCTTTTCCATGTACGGCATGACTGAATCCAAGCGCTGCACCTGGCTGCCGCCGGAGCATCTTGCCACGCGCCCGGACAGTGTCGGCATTGCCATTCCCGGCACCGAGGTCTGGGTTGTCGATGAAGCGGGCAAGCCGGTCGCGGCCAACGTCGTTGGCGAGCTGGTCGTGCGCGGCGGCCATGTCATGCAGGGTTACTGGCGCAACGAGGAGGCCACGACGAAAGCGCTCGGGCCGGGTCGCCATGCCTGGGAGAAGATCCTGCATACCGGCGATTTGTTCCGCATGGACGAGCAGGGCTTCTGCTACTTCGTCGGACGCAAGGACGACATCATCAAGTCGCGTGGCGAGAAGGTCAGCCCGAAGGAAATCGAGAATGTGCTGTATGCCTTGCCGGGCGTCATCGAGGCCGCCGTGGTTGGCGTACCCGATGAGGTGCTCGGCCGCGCGCTGAAGGCATTCCTCGTCGTTGCCGACGACGTCACGTTGAGCGAGCGCGATGTCATCACGCATTGCCTGGCGCGGCTGGAAGATTTCATGGTGCCGCGCCTGATCGAGTTTCGTGCCGCCTTGCCGAAGACCGCCACCGGCAAGATCCAGCGCGCCGCCTTGCAAGCCGAGGCCGATGCGGCTCCGACCGGCTCCTAGACCAGGGCTTCGATCACGTCCGGATGGCTGAGAAATCCGCGCGGACTGGCACTGCGGCCATAGGCGCCGGACTGGAAAACCACCACGAGATCACCGGCTTCGGCCACATCCAGTTCGGCGCGATCGGCGAGCAGATCGAGCGGCGTGCACAGCGGACCGCTGATGCTGGCGATTTCCTTGTCCGCGCCGAGTCGATTGACTGCAACGGGATAGTTGCGGCGCATGACCTGACCCAGGTTGCCCGATGCAGCAAGATGGTGATGCATGCCGCCGTCGACGATCAGGAAAACCTGTTCGTGGGAGATCTTGCGCTCGATGACGCGGGCAACGTAGATGCCGGCTTCGCCGACCAGATAACGGCCGAGTTCGATGGCCAGGCGGGCGCCGGGCATGTCGCGGCGTGCGCGTGCCGCGAGCGTGGCGAGGTTGTCGCAGACGGCGTGCACATCGAGCGCCGTGTCGCGCAGCGTGTAGGGGATGCCGAAGCCGCCACCGAGATTGAGCAGCCTGGGCGGTTGCGGACAGTGTTCGATCAAGCCCAGGGCCAGCTCGTAGCTGCGCGTCTGCGCCTCGATGATCGCTTCGGCGTGCAGGTTCTGCGAGCCGGCAAACAAGTGGAAGCCCTCAAACGCGAGGCCACTGTCACGGATGCGCCCGAGCATCTCGGGCACGCGCTCGGCATCGATGCCGAACGGCCGCGCACCGCCGCTCATCTTCATGCCGGATGCGCGCAGCTCGAATGGCAGGTTGACCCGCACGGCGACGCGCGCGGCGGTGCCGGTGCGCTCGCTGGCGCGGACCAGCACATTGATCTCGCGGAAGGATTCCACATTGACGAGGATTCCGGCTGCATGCGCCTGGGCAAGTTCGGCATCCGATTTGCCGGGACCGGCGAAGCTGATGCGCGCGGGATCCATGCCGCTGTCGAGGGCAATGCGCAGTTCACCCGCCGAGGCGACATCAAGGCCATCGACCAGGGCAGCCATCCGGCAGACCAGGGCCGGCATGGGATTGGCCTTGACCGCATAGTGAAGCTGTACTGCCTCCGGCAACTGCGCACGCAATGCGCTGATGCGCTGTTGGATACGGCCGCGATCATAGAGATAGCACGGCGTCGAGCCGACCGCAGCGACGATTTCCGAAAGTGGTTTTCCGGCGACGATGAACTCGCCGTCATCATTGCGCTGCCAGATCACCGATGGCAGGTCGCCAATCATCGCTGCGAACCACCCGGCAAGGCGTTGCACGGCGCCGGCGGATCGGCAACGCATGGGGTCTTGCCGGTGTCGCGCTGTTGCATTCCGTCAAACCCGATAAAAATCGCGATACCACGCGACAAAGTTGGCGACGCCTTGCTCGACCGTTGTCGTCGGTGCATAGGCCGTGTCGCGGCTCAGTTCGGTGACATCGGCATAGGTATCCGGAACGTCGCCCGGTTGCAGCGGCAACAGGTTCTTCACGGCCTTGCGCCCGACGCTGTCCTCGATCACTTCGATATAGCGTGACAACTCGACCGGCTGGTTGTTGCCGATGTTGTAGATGCGATACGGGGCCGAGGAGGATGCCGGTGTCGGATGCAGCGGATCGTACGCGGGATCGCCCGCGGGGACCCGATCGAGCGTGCGCATGACGCCTTCGACGATGTCATCGATGTAGGTGAAGTCGCGCGTGTGCTTGCCGTGGTTGAACACATCGATGGGTTCGCCGGCAAGGATCTTGCGCGTGAACAGGAACAAGGCCATGTCCGGTCGGCCCCAGGGTCCGTAGACGGTGAAGAAGCGCAGGCCGGTCGTCGGCAAGTCAAACAGATGGCTGTAGGTATGCGCCATCAACTCGTTGGCTTTCTTGGTCGCCGCATACAGGCTGACCGGATGATCGACCGCATCCTGCACCGAGAACGGCAGCTTGCGATTGGCCCCGTACACCGAACTTGACGACGCATAGACCAGATGCTCGACACCGGCATGCCGGCAGGCTTCGAGGATGTTGGTGAAGCCGACGATATTGCTGTCGATGTAGGCGTGCGGATTTTCCAGCGAATAGCGCACGCCGGCCTGCGCGGCCAGGTTGACCACGCGCTGCGGCTTGAACCGGGCAAACGCCGCCTCCAGCGCCGCACGGTCTTCCAGTGCGGCACGCACAAAGCTGAAATTTGCGTGCGGGGTGAGCCGTGCCAGGCGGGCTTCCTTCAAGGCCGGGTCGTAGTAGGCATTGAGATTGTCGTAGCCGAGCACCTCATCGCCGCGCTCAAGCAGGCGCGCGCTCAATGCCGAACCGATGAATCCGGCAGCGCCGGTGACAAGTACGCGCATGGGCTGTCTCCAGGTCCGGGTCAGAGTCGATCGTCGACCGCTTCGCGCGGCAGCGCTTGTTTCACGTCGAACACGATGCAACCCGGCTTGCCGAGCGCGCGAATGCGCGATGCACCCATCTCGATGAACTGGCGGTGGGCCACGGCCAGGATGATGGCATCGTATTGCCCGCTGGCCGGCGCATCGATCAATTCGATTCCGTATTCGTGGCGTGCTTCGGCGGCATCGGCCCAGGGATCGTGCACGTCGACCTGTGCATGATAGTTGCGCAATTCCGCGATGACATCGACCACGCGCGTATTGCGCAGATCCGGGCAGTTTTCCTTGAACGCCAGGCCGAGCACCAGCACCTTGGCCGCGGCGACGTGGATGCGGCGCTGGATCATCAGCTTGATCACGCGCTGGGCGACGTGGCTGCCCATGCCGTCGTTGATGCGCCGCCCCGACAGGATCACTTCCGGGTGATAGCCGATCTGCTGCGCCTTGTGGGTCAGATAATACGGATCGACGCCGATGCAATGGCCGCCCACCAGGCCGGGCCGGAATGGCAGGAAATTCCATTTGGTACCGGCGGCGGCGAGTACTTCGCCGGTATCGATGCCGAGCCGATGGAAAATCAGGGCGAGTTCGTTGATCAGCGCAATGTTGAGGTCGCGCTGGGTGTTCTCGATGACCTTGGCCGCTTCGGCCACGCGGATGCTCGATGCCTTGTGCGTGCCGGCGCTGATCACGCGTCGATACAGCGCATCGACGAAATCGGCGGTGGCCGGGGTCGAACCTGATGTCACCTTCATGATCGATTCGAGGCGATGCGCCTTGTCGCCCGGATTGATCCGCTCGGGGCTGTAGCCGGCGAAGAAATCCTCGTTGAAGCGCAAACCCGATTCGCGCTCGATGATCGGCACGCAGATCTCCTCGGTCGCTCCCGGATACACGGTGGATTCGAAGATTGCCACGCCACCGCGCCGGATCGCGCGACCAACCGTGCGGCTCGCCGCTTCGAGCGGGCCGAGGTCCGGGCGTTTGGCATCGTCGATCGGCGTCGGCACGGTGACGATGAACACATTGCGGCCGGCAAGATCGGCCGGGTTGCCGGAAAAGCGCAGGTGGCGCGTGGACTTCAGTTCTTCGGCGTCGACTTCGAGGGTATGGTCGCGATGCGCGTCGAGATCGGCGATGCGCTGCGCATTGATGTCGAAGCCCAGCGTATCGAGCTGGCGTCCGAAGGCCACCGCCAACGGCAGGCCGACATAACCAAGGCCGATGATGGCCGGGCGCAGGTCATCCGGATGGGGCAGAGTCGCGGATCCCATGGATCGCTCCCGGTGTATTCAAGCGACAAGTGTAGCAATCGCGCCGCAGCTTGCGGTTTCCACAGCGAAGCATGCCATTGCCGCAGCACACGCCTCGGCATGACTCACGCCCATCCATGCAGCCGGTATGCCCACATGCCGAGGTATTCCTTGAGCGCGCGCGAACTGCGCTCCAGGGCCGCTGCGCGGGGCATCCATCGCAGCAGCCAATTTCCGCTCGGCGGGCTGGCCTCGAAATCCGTCGGTGCCGCTATGGCATCGATGCCCAGCTTGCGAAACGTGGCCAGCGCACGCGGCATGTGTTGCGCCGAAGTCACGAGCAGGATCCGATTGATCCCGCGCGCCTGCAGCAAGGGGAGGGTGTTGATGGCGTTCTCGCGCGTCGTGCGACTCCCGGATTCCAGAACCAGCGCCGCCTCGGGCACATCAAGGTTCTTGATGAAGGCAGCCATCGCCGGTGCTTCCGGCCAGACCACGCCAAGTTCTTCCGCGCTGCCTCCGGAAAGGATCACCAACGGTGCCCGCCCGGCGTGAAAAAGTCTCGCGCCAAACCAGACGCGATCCGCCCCGGCTTGCAGGTTGATGCCATGCTCGTCCTCTTCGACACCGCCGCCCAGGATCACGATGGCATCGACCACCGGCAGCTCGGTCGGCGCCAGCTGCGGATATTGCTGCTCCAGACTCTCGCCAAGAAGATACGTCGGCACTGGCAGCGACCATAGCAGCAACCAGCCCAGTCCCAACACGCAACAGGCCATGCCAAGCCGGGGCCAGCGCCTGCGCAGCAACAAGCCGAGCGGAACCAGCAGCAGGCACAGGGTCAGCGGATAGATCAACTGGGTCAGGATCTTTCCGATCAGCATGAGCACATCCGTTTCCAATGGGTCGTGGGCGCTGCGCAGCACGAACACATCGATCCGTCGATCAATCGGCAAGCGGTCGAGGATGAACGCAGCAAGTGCCATCGTCGCACGGATTCGCCGCCTATCCGCAGCATCGCCACGTTGCCTCGGTTGTGGTCAAGCGAGTGCGACATTCATCAGGTTTCCATCCGTATCATCTGGCCGTAAGAGTCGTCAGCGAAAATGCTGCGACCCTGCAACGAGGTTTCGTCAATGCCGACGCGCTGCGATTGGCTCAGCCATGAACATGCGCATTTTTCCCAGCTTATCGGATACCATCTGGCTACCGGGAAGGCCGGGAGCAAGAACTCATGGATCTTCAATTGTCTGGATTGTGGGGCGCAATCGTTGCGTTTCTGATAACGCTGATCGTGCAGAAATTGCTGATTCCCGTCTCGTCCCGTTTCAATCTGCTGGATCATCCGGCAGGGCGCAAGGATCACGCTGAACCAACCCCCGTGACCGGCGGCGTGGCGATGCTGGCCGGTCTTGTGCTGGCATCGGTGCTGACCTTGCCGGCGATCCATGCACCGCTGGGCGGATTCCTCGGTGCTGCCACCTTGCTGGTGGTCGTCGGCCTGCTCGATGACAAATACGATCTCGATTGGCGACTGCGCATCCTTGCGCAGATTCTGGCCGCCCTGATCATGATTTATTTCGGCGGCATCCGCGTGCACTACCTGGGCCATTTATTTGGCCATGAAAACCTGGTTCTCGGATCGCTGTCGGTTCCGTTCACCGTGTTCGCCACGGTGGGCATCATCAATGCGGTCAACATGATCGATGGTGCCGATGGACTCGCCGGCCTCCTCGTCCTCGCCGCGCTGGTCATGCTGTCGGCGGCAACCGTGTACTCCGGAAATCAGGCGCTGCTCACGCACTTGCTGCTTGCCATCGGAGCTGTCTGCGGTTTCCTGCTGTTCAACTTGCGGCATCGCTGGCAACAGTCGGCCAAGTCGTTCATGGGCAATTCCGGGAATCGGCACCTTTGTGGCGGCGTTCCAGCAAGGGGCCAGCGAGGATTTCCTCATGAACGCCTACGTCAACAATGCGCACAACGAATACGCGCAATGGTGGCTGGAGGGGGGCATCATGGCTGTCATCGTGATGCTGCTGGCGCTGGCGGCGCTGACCCGGGCCTTGCTCAGTTTGTTGCGCATGCGCCCAGGATCGACCGTCAGGGTTTGCGGGATTGCGGCAATGATGGGAATCGGCGTGATCCTCCTGCATTCGACGGTTGACTACCCGTTGCGGACGCAAGCCCTGATGGCGGTTTTTTCCGTGCTCTGTGGCATTGCCGTTGGCGCGGCCGGAACCGTATCCGCGCCCAGGGCGCAACCGGCTCGCCACGCCTGAGCGACAGCGCAGCCGGGAATCCGCATCCTGGCCGCGACTCGCGTGCTCAATCCTTCTTCGGCCGCTTCCAGCCGGGCACCGTGCATTGACGGGTGCGGGCCATGGTCAGTTCGCCTTCCGGGGCCGAGCGGGTAATCACCGATCCGGCGCCAATGGTGGCCTGGTTGCCGATGGTGACCGGGGCCACCAGCGAGGAGTTGGAGCCTATGAAGGCACCGTCGCCAATCGTCGTGCGGTGCTTGTTGGCGCCGTCGTAATTGCAGGTGATCGTGCCGGCACCGATGTTTGCATGGCTGCCGAT
>Ga0209477_1001321_pt1 | contig 15172 bp, 5 predicted proteins | sample KloWWTupernatant_FD_187180 | JGI IMG/M metagenome (GOLD analysis project Ga0209477, IMG submission 187180) | Active sludge microbial communities from Klosterneuburg, Austria, studying microevolution and ecology of nitrifiers - Klosterneuburg... | ecosystem: Engineered > WWTP > Aerobic digester >... | reverse complement strand
AATTAATTTTGAATTTTATTAAAAAATAAAAATGAGACTTTCCTGCAAACATCTGTAAACAAAGGGTCTGCGCGTCGTTAATAATATTTTTTCAATGTGTTTTAAAAATAAACTGCAACAGATCTGAAATATAATTTTAATTTATTTTCAGCAAATAAAATATTTCCTCATAAAAGAAAAATATTTATTTTGAAAATTTAATCTTAATTTTTTCAACAATAAAATTTTTTGGAAAAATTCAGACTAAATAAAAAAAATATTTTCGAAAAATAATTCTTAATTTTATTCAACAGTAAAAATCTTTTAACAAAAAGTGACTAAGAAAAAACTATTTTACAGAATATTCATGTTCAACTTTCAAAGAAATTAGGAAATTGAATTTAACAATTGATTAAATTAATTTATAAAAAATTATTCAGTACTAAAAACATTTAATTTATTTTAATTAAAATTTATTAACACCTAAAATAAATTCTTGTGAACTTTATTTTCAATTTCTTCATTCGAACTAAATACTTTAACAGAAATATTTTTATTATTTATATATAAAGGAAATCCTTAATGAGAAAATTATTTATATTAATTCCTGTCCTTATTATAGTATTTTTTATAATTACCGGACAAAAAAATCCCGAGTCAGAGAAATGGAGCAATAATTTTTCAACAAATCTATATGATCCGGGAGTAATAAATTCTGCAGTACTTCCACAGGTCTATGATTTCACAAATCCAAATACAGAGACCCGTCATGTAAAGACTCCTTATGAGGTAATTTCAGTTTCACCTAATATAAGAGTATTGCCGAGGACTAACAGTTATCAAAGTGAAGTTGATATAGTCAGGCATCCTACAAATCCAATGATATTGTTTGGATCTTCAAATGCTTTTAATAATACAGGTACTCTTTTTATTAGTGAAGGTGTGTATGTATCTACTGATGGCGGCATTACATGGGGCGGCTCTGATACAATGAAATTAGCCGGAGGAGCACCGGTTCCAAATCAGGGCGGAGACCCCGGTATCACAATAGATAAGAACGGAACATTTATTCAGACACATCTTGGATTCAGTACTTCGGGGATGTTTGGAAATTATTCTACAGATAACGGATCGACATGGTCATCAAATTATACAATAGCTTCCGGATCTCAGGATAAAAATCTTGCAGGGACAGATGACTCCCCCACCAGTCCTTATTATGGAAGATCATATTGTGTCTGGTCATTGTTTACATCAGGATCACCGCCAATTGATATTTCATATACTACAAACGGCGGAGTTTCATGGTCAACTCCTCAGCAGATAAACACTCCTCCTTCAGGACATTATTCACAGGGATGTGATATAAGAACAGGTCCAAACGGAGAAGTTTATGTTATCTGGGCTGCACCGGTTGCCGGGGTTCCATTTACAGAAGACTTTGCAGGATTTGGAAGATCTACTGACGGCGGCGTAAACTGGACAGTAACTGAAAATGCATACGACATGAATGGTATCAGAGGAATTTTCTCATCAAAGTCCAGTATAAGAGTTAATGGTTTTCCAAGAATTGATGTTGACAGAAGCGGTGGTGTCAGGAACGGCTGGATATATACTGTTGCTTCAGAGAAAAATATTTCTCCCGCAGGTTCTGATCCTGATATTATTATGCACAGATCTTCAAACGGCGGCACGACATGGTCTCCGGGTATCAGAGTAAATCAGGATCCAATTAATAACGGAAAGTTTCAGTGGTTCCCGGCAATTCGAGTCGATGAAGCAGGTGGAGTGAACATAGTTTATTATGATGACAGATATACTCAATCAGACTCATCAGAAGTTTATATTTCAAGATCATTAGATGGAGGAAATTCATGGTCGGATATTCAGGTAAGTGATCACAGATTTAAACCACAGTCTATCGGGGTTGCAGGAATTGCTACAGGATATCAGGGAGATTATATTGGGATGACTTCAAGTAATGGTAATCTTTTTCCTATTTGGATGGATAATTTCTCAGGGATATATAATGCCTGGACTGCACCGGTTCTGATCTCAACTTATCCTTTAAATTCATTTAATCTAACTGCTCCTCCGGCAGGAACAAGGATTTCCACTTTACAAAACAGTACAACTAATTTTACTTTTGACTGGGATACATCTTCTTCAACTTCATCCTATAAATGGATTTTTGGAAGTCCGACTACAAATCCAAGATTACTTTCAGTTAATTCTAATACAAATACTTTATCAATGACTCTTGGTCAGCTTGATAATATGCTTTCATCACTTGGTCTAAATCAAGGCGACTCACTTGTCGGTCAGTGGGATGTGTGGGCATTTAGAAATAATCAGACAGATGATTCATTGAAAGCAGCAAACGGATCAAGGACGATTACTTTGAAAAGAGGAGTACCGGTACTTAGTCCTTTTAGTTTAATTTCTCCTGTGAATAATACAACTATTCTTTCTTTAAATACAAATTCTGACACTGTAAATTTCAGCTGGTCAAATTCCGGACAGGCAGTAAATTATAAATGGCTTTATGCATCTCCGGATTTTAGTAATCTGTCAAATATAAAATTAAGAATTAATGCTGACAACAACAGCTTTGATCCTTCACTTACATTAAGAAATTCACAGATCGACTCAGCTCTGGCAGGAATTGGTATAAATGTAGGCGATTCATCAACCGGGCAGTGGAGAGTTTATGGATATAGTGCAGGTGATTCACTCGCTTCGACACAGACTTATAATATTAATTTACGAAGAGGATTTCCGCCGACTGTTTCTTCATCTGCAGATTCGATTATTGTGAATGTATTATTAGGACAAAACTTTTCTACAAATCTTATCATTGGAAATACCGGGCAATTTTCGCTTGACTGGTTTATTTCAGAATCTCCTGCAGCACTGGATAATCTTTTTATCAGATCTGAATTTAAAATTGATAATGAACTAAACCTTCAGCAGTCAATCCTGACTAAAGGATCTGCGGATATTTATCATGGTCAGGATGTGACAGACGGAATGGGCGGTCCGGATAATTTTGGTTATAGATGGATAGACAGTGATGAGCCGGGCGGACCTGTCTTTGACTGGTTTGAAATTTCTACATTAGGAACTCAGATCACGAACTGGACTAGTGGTACTGCAGATGACGGATCAGTGATCATTCCGATTCCATTTAATTTTAATTTTTACGGTACCGACTATACACAGCTAAAGATCTGTACGAACGGCTGGATGGGATTTGACATTGCAAGCACTTCAAATGAATACAATAATATTGCGATACCATCTACTATAGAACCTGATAATGCTCTTTTTCCTTTTTGGGATGATCATGATCTGAGAAACGGAGGTCAGGTATTTTATTTTAATGATGCATCCAGTAACAGATTTATAATTGAATATAAAGATGCACCTCATTTCTCAACAGGTGGTCCATATACTTATCAGGTAATGCTGTACTCAGACGGTAGAATTTATTTTCAATATCTTACTATGAACGATCCTGTAAATTCGGCAACTGTCGGTATAGAAAATTCTACAGGTACAGATGCTTTACAGGTTGCATTCAATACACCGTATATTCATGATAATCTTGCCATAAAAATTGAAAAAGGATTACACTGGGTCACGGAGAATCCAGTTACAGGTATTATAGATCCGGGTGGAAATCAAAATGTAAATATTGATTTTAATTCTTCTACTTTATCTCAGGGAATATATAATGGTTTCCTGCAAATAGAAAGTAATGATCCTGCGACTCCTGTCAAGAATGTAAAATTAAAATTTAATGTCGGAACGGTAGGCATTCAGAATGTTCAGACAGGGATTCCGTCACAATATTTACTTGCGCAGAATTATCCAAATCCGTTTAATCCTGTTACCAATATAAATTTCTCATTACCTAAAGATGGATTAGTTACTTTGAAAGTTTACGATATTTTAGGAAAGGAAGTAATTACACTTGTAAATGAGAATAAGCAGGCAGGTAATTATAGAGTTGATTTCAACGGATCAAACTTTGCAAGCGGAATGTATTTTTATAAAATAGAGTCCGGAAGTTTTGTTCAGACGAGACGTATGATACTTCTAAAATAATTAAATAATAAAAATTCGGAATTAAGAATTTTAAAGATTATAATTTATCCCGCAGTTATTAAATTTTCTCTGCGGGATTTTTTTTTGTATTTGCAAACCCGAATTCATTTGAGTGCAGCAATCCCAAAAATGAAATGTCTTTGCGAGCCTGTGATATTCAGGCGAAGCAATCTCCGAATTTACGGTTTGTGATGCTTAGAAATTCTTGTCATGGATTCGGGGATAGCTTCGATTCGCCCGCAAAATCATATTGTTGTCTTGAGAAGGAAAATTCTCTGCTGGATTTAATTAAATATTGATAAAACCATTATATAAAATCAGAATTATTTTTAAATATAAATTTAAGATTAAATTTGTTATTTGCTAATAATCAAAATTCTACTTTTAAATTAAAATCAAATATAAGAAAATGAAAACTTTATTAATTCTTATTTTTCTCTTAATCCCTTTCTACAGTCACTCACAAGATCTTCAGATACCAAATAATCCTTATGATGCTGCAGATGAAGTTACAAAAAGCAGAAATGCCTTTCAGCGAGACAAATGGTTTTATGAACAGAGAATGTATCCCAATAATTATATACCTGCCGACGCATATGAAAAAGCATTAAATCAAAAAGAAGAAATGAAATCTCAATATGGATTTTCAATGACAGGTATTTTTGATTCATGGCAGAATATTGGTCCTAAGACAGGATTCTATTTCAGCTATTCTAATATTACTTCACGAATGGTTACAGTAAAATATCATCCATATGATCCGAATATTATATACACAGGTACAGCATTCGGCGGAGTATGGAAAACAATTAACGGTGGTAATAACTGGTCAGCAATGAGTGACAATGAAGTTTCTCTTGCTTCCGGTACAATAGCGATTGACCCTGATGATCCGAATATTATATATTACGGTACCGGTGAAGCCACATACAGTGCAGCTTCATATTACGGCAGAGGACTTTTGAAATCAACAGACGGCGGAGTTACATGGACAAATTATACTTCAGGACTCGGATCTTTCAGTTTGTTTTCTAAAATAGTGATTCGTCCCGGACACAGTAATGAATTAATTGCGACGATGGGTTTAAAATCCAATGTCGGAGTATCGGGCGGAATTTACAGAAGTACAAATGCGGGTGTAAGCTGGACACTTTTAAATTCAGGCAGAGCTGATGATGTAGTATTTTCTCCGACAGGAGATACAGCATATGCAGTCGGCAGCGGGATCGGATACCGAATTTCTACAAACGGAGGTGTTTCATTTAATTCAAGCGGAGCGATCTCTATGGGTACACGAAATCATATTGCCGTTTGCAGGACTTCACCAAATATTATATATCATGCCAGACATCAATCTCCTTCGATTTTTGTTTATAAATCAACTGATGCAGGATTAACTTTTTCCCAGATTGCTGTTGGTCAGAACTTCGACGGCGGACAGGCATGGTATGATTTTTATATGCACGTAAATCCGCACAATCCTAATTATGCTTATGTCGGAGCTGTAGATGTCTGGAGGACTACAAACGGCGGTGCTACAAATTTTACCAACATCACAAACGGATACAGCGGAGGCGGAGTGCATGTCGATCAGCATAATGTTGATTTTCATCCGATAGATCCTGCTCAGATGGTTTGTATAAATGACGGCGGTATATGGAAGTCAACTGACTACGGTTCGAACTGGACAAACATGAACACTGATCAGACTCTTACTCAATTTTACAGAATTGCATCGGATCCTTCCAATGCAAATCACATTTTAGGCGGTACTCAGGATAACGGAACACAGAGAACTACAGGTTCAATAAACTGGACAGGTGCTTACGGCGGTGACGGTGGTGAAGTTTGTTTTCATTCACAGAATAATAATTATATATTAGGAGAAACACAGAATAACGGAGTATTCAGATCTACAAACGGCGGGTCGAGTTTTAGTTCAGCGACGTCAGGACTTTCTGGTTCAGGAAGCTGGGTAGGTCCGTTACTTTCACATCCAAGTACATCTGGAATTTTTTATACTGCAAGACAAAGTGTATTCAGATCTACAAACTGGGGAGCAAGCTGGTCATCAATCTCTTCCGGAACAAGCGGAACAATCAGAGAAATGGCTATCAGCAGCGGAACAGGAAATGTAATATATGCTTCATCGGGAGGAACACTATACAGATCTACTAATAATGGAGTGAATTTTTCCAATGCTTCTTCAGGTTTATCAGGAAATACAATTACAGGAATTGAAGTACATCCTGATTCTTCAAATGTGGCAGTAATTACTAATTCAGGATTTGGTTCAGGTAAGGTTTATAAAACTACAAACACCGGTGCTTCATGGATAAATATTACAGGAAATCTTCCTGACTCCCCTGTTAACACAGTTGTAATTTATCATCCGGGATATCCGACAAGTGTATATTTCATTGGATCGGATGTTGGAGTATTTGTTACACATAATTATGGACAGACCTGGCAGGAGCTTGCAAACGGACTTCCAAATACAGTAGCGATGCATCTTGATCATCACAAAGCTACAAACAAATTAAGAATTGGTACTCATGGCAGAGGTGTCTTTGAATTACAGTTGAGTAATTTTATTTTTGCTGATATCAAAGTTATACCTGAGGGATATTTTAATGCAGGTTTAAATAAATTAAATTATACAGATACAGTATCAGCATACATAAGAAATTCTTCGTCACCTTATAATTTAATTGATTCCTCAAATGCAGTTATAAATGACATTACATTCAGCGGAAATTTTGCATTCAATAATGTAGCTTCCGGAAATTATTATATTGTAATGAAACACAGAAATTCAATTGAGACATGGAGTAAAACAGGTGGTGAATCTCTCACTCAGGGAAATGCATTCAGTTATGATTTTACAAATTCTCAAGCAATGGCATTTGGAAATAATATGTTACAGGTAGATAATTTTCCTGTGAATAAATATGGTTTATATTCAGGTGATACTGACAATGACGGTAATATTGATATTGCTGATCTTGGGAATATTGATAATGATATATCAAACTTCTTAACCGGATATGTACAGACAGATTTGAATGGAGATGGAACAGTTGATCTTGCAGATATAACTTTTGCAGATAATAACACTTTTAATTTTGTTGGAATTGTCAGACCTTAAATATTAAAATTTCACAAATGAAATATTAGAGTTCAATTTTTTTTAAAAAAATGTCCGTTTTATATTATTAAATCGGGCATTTTTTATTTTAATATACTAACTATTTATTATTTAAAATTTATTTCTGATATTTCGCCCTATTAGGGTATTATTCAGCTGCATTTACCTAAATATTATTGTATAAATAGTTAAAATTCAATACTTCAATTTTAAATATTTGGGTATAATCATCAATACCTTTCTTTGAAAAATTAAGATCGTTTTTATATTTTTATGGAATTAAATAATAACATTTTAATTGCTGTAAAACTTTACAGTCTAATTTTACAAAACAACTAACTAAACTACAACAGAAATGAAAAAACTAATTTTAATTTTACCATTTATCCTTATCGGATATTTTATCTTCACCGGTCAGAAGTCCGGAGATGATATTAAGAAATGGAATAATCCACATTCCACCAGAGTTCAGATAACAGGTGAGTATTCAACTTTACCAATGGACAATAATTATAAATTCACTACTCAACCAAGAATACTGAATACAACCAAAGAAACTTATACAATTTTTCCAAACAGACAGGTGCATCCGAGTTTTAATACACAGTCAGAAGTTCCTATTACCAGACATCCGACAAATCATAATATAATGTTTGCATCTGCAAATACTTTTGGAGGAGGTACAGCATTCAGCACAGGTGTTTATGTTACAACTGATGGTGGTGTTTCATGGTTTGGCAGTGATACAATTAATAACGGATCATTAAATTATGGTGATCCGGGTATTGCCATTGACGGAGATGGAAGATTTTTGATGTCTTTTATTTCATTATCAGGAAGAATTGCAAATTCTGTCTCTTCAAATAACGGACTAAACTGGTCTACTGAAATTCCAATTCCCGGATCCACAGCACAATCTGATAAAAATTTATCTGGTGTAGACGATGTTTCGACTAGTCCTTATTATGGAAGATTTTATACTGTCTTTACTGAATTTCAAGGACCTAACATTGATCATATTGTAATTTCTTATTCCTCAGATCATGGAATATCCTGGTCAAGTGAAGCTCCTGTAAGTCCGGGACCATACTTTCAGCATTTCCATCAGGGGGCTGATGTAATGGTAGGACCTCAAGGTCAGGTTTATGTAGTATGGGCAAACAATTTACAAACAGCAGTAGAAGATTCATTGGGATTTGCGAAATCTACTGACGGCGGTGTAACATGGGCTGCAGCTAGAAATAACGCCAGTAATATGGAAGGTATCAGAAATACAGGACAGACTTTTTTAAACGGAATCCGCGCAAATGGTTTTCCAAGAATAGCAGTAGACAAGACTAATGGTTTGAGAAGAGGTTGGATATATGTTACAACTTCTGAAAAATTTCTTGCACCTGCCACAGACGTATCAGACATTGTACTTCACAGATCTACTGACGAAGGTGTAACCTGGACAAAAGTCAGAGTAAATCAGGATGCACCAGGTACAAATAAATATCAGTATATGGCAGCAGTAAACGTAGATGATAACGGAGGTCTTAATGTAATTTATTACGATACAAGAAATACTCCAACTAATGATTCTGCACAGATCTATATTTCCAGATCTCTGGACGGTGGAAATACCTGGACAGACATTCTTGTTTCAGATCATAAATTTAAACCTAAAGCAATACAAGGAACAGCCGGTGGATATCAGGGAGATTACATTGGAATTACTTCAGGCAATAATGCTATTTGGCCATACTGGTGTGAAGATATAACTGGTTTATATCAGGCATGGACTGCAAGAGTGGATATAACTGCATTTCCTTTGAATGCATTTAATATAAATACTCCGGCTGCAAATACTACACTGATTGGTTATCCGAATTCACAGACACCTATTACAGTAAGTTGGGATACATCAGCATCTACTGCATCATATAAATGGATCTTTGGAAACCCTACTGCAAATATAAGGAAGATCACTATTCCAACATTACAAAATAATTTTACAATAACTTCTGAACAGCTTAATAATTATCTGATCGGACTGGGTGTAGCTGTAGGAGATTCTCTTGTAGGACAATGGGATGTTTGGGCATTCAGAAACAATCTTGCCAATGACTCACTAAAAGCTGCTAATGGACCAAGAACTTTGACATTAAAAAGAGGTATTCCTCCTTTGAATACATTTAACTTAAATACTCCTGCAAGCGGATATTCAGTATTAACATCTCCAAATGATAACTCAAATATATTATTTAACTGGTCAACTTCAGGACCGGGTGTAACATATAAATGGAAATTCGGTTCGCCCGCAATTTCAGCAACAAAAATAATTCTTAGTTCAGATATATCTGGTGTAGATTCCACTTTGACAGTTCCAAACTATTTAATGGATGGATATTTAGCCAGTATAGGAGTAACTGCCGGTGATACAATATCAGGTCAATGGTCTGTATATGCATATAATGGTTTTGATTCTGTAATGGCAGGACAAAGCAACAACATTACTTTCATAAGGCAGCCAAAAGGTGACGTTCTTGTTTTATATGATTCAACAATTGCAAATGGCCGCGTATCACTTGATTCCGTTACGACTAATCTTGCCCGACTTGATGTAACATATGATATTTATAATAAAAAAGGAAATACATCTACCAGTGCAATTTCATTCAGAGAATATAAACAGGTTATATTACTTGGCGAAGGATCTTCTGTGATGTCAAATGTTACGAAGGATTCCCTGAAGTCATATCTTAATGCCGGTACTATGCAGACAAAATCCAAATTGATTATTATGGCAGATGACATTGGTTATATGATCGACAGACCCGCTTCGGCATTTTATGATTCTGCTTTTGCAAGAAGTATGCTTGGATATCAGTATGTTGCTGACAGACCGGGTGTAGGTGGAAAAGGAATAATTGGTATTACAATCAATATAAATCTAAAAGACAGTACAGCAGGTCCATCACCGGATGTCATTAAACGATCTTCTTCATTACCAATTAGTCAGACATTCAATCTTTACAGATATACTTTATTTGCTGATTCTATGAATGCTGTCGGAAATATTTCACCGACTTATAATGTTGCTGTAATGGCACTTGATGCCGAATCTCTCAGACCAGTTGCGGAAAATCCAAATCCTTTTACGGTTAAGAGAGTCTTATATGGTCTAATGAGTTTTGTAGATCAGTTACCGACATCAAATGAACCCGGATCTGTAAACAATGTAATACCTTTTGAATATAAACTTTCTCAGAACTTTCCAAATCCTTTTAATCCTTCTACCAGGATCAGTTACAGTTTACCGGTATCAAAATTAGTAACTCTGAAGATCTATAATGTGCTTGGAAAAGAAGTAAGGACACTTGTAAATTCAAAACAGGATGCGGGCAATTATGAAGTAGTATTGAATGCAGCTGATATGTCCAGTGGGATTTATTTCTATACGATCACAGCAGGTGATTTTGTTGAAACCAGGAGAATGGTATTACTAAAATAAAATAATTTTTTCATTTCATTTCCTTTCATTTTTCAGACCGGAAATATAAATCGGTCTGAAATTGGAAGATAAAAAGGCAGAATTTGGGACTGCCTTTTTTTATTTCTATAGATCAGAAATTTTTGTTTGTAACCATTCTCTTCTGGAAATAAAAGACATGTTTTTTAATTCACCTTCGATTACAATAATATCTTTCTTTTTTGGGTCCATTTTTATTTTTAAAAGCTTGTTATAAATTTTTATAAAATTTTTATTGTATCTTTTATGGACTTTAGGTATTTCATTATGATTGCTGAGATAGTGTTTTAATTTATCAATTTCAAAATACGCTTCTTCAATATTGTTAAGTTCATAATAATTTACAAGTTTTAGTGAAGATGAATCCAGATAGTGCATATAATTATTTGGTTTTACTTTCAGAACTAATTCCAGAGAATTTTCATAATTCCCAATATCAAATTCCAGTTTTGAATTAGCTAAATTTATTTCATGCTCTCTTACTTTTTTAGGAAGCAAGTGCGAATATTTTTTTACGAAATTTCTGACCCAGTCTGTTTTTCCAAGCTCAATTCCTATAAAAACATAATCCCTGAAATTATTTACAGGATATATCATTTCCGTAAAATCCGATGTGAATCCCAGGTCCAGTTTCTCATTATAAAGCTGAAACAACTCCAGATGAAATTTTTTATCACCTAAATTCTGTCTCCTTGTACAGTAATAAATAAATATCATATAAAACTTCAGTTTGTAATCATCACTGAAATTCACACTCAGGTTCTTAAATATTTTTCTTGCTTCGAAATAAAAATAATCATTGGTAAGCTCATCATATGCTTTATACAGATAATAATACATTTTTACTACTTTAAGTATTTCAAGATCTTTACCTTCATAATTTCCTAAAATATCATCCAGATCAATTTTTTTTAAAATATTCAGTACCATATTGAATTCATATTTTCTCCCAAGATATTCCTGCTGCTTGAATTCAATACCATAGTCAAACAGTGATATAAGAGAAATTGAAGTGGAATAAATTGTATGCTCATACAGATTAGAATAAAACCTGTCTATTTTTTCTGTCAAAGTGAGATAATGTAGATTTTTCTGATTTAAATCATATATATCAGAAAATTTTTTGTCATTGGTCTTTTGAGAATCTAAATAACTGTAAGCTTTCTTGTATTTACCTTCATAAAATCTAAACATCTTATTATCAAGATATGCTTTTAGAAGTATGTTGTCTCTTTCAATCTGATCTTTTTGAACATCCTTATATATAATAAACTCTTCACCAAGTTTAAGTAATTCTGAGAATCTGTTTTTTAAAGTCTGTCCACTGTATTTCTTGTCCGGATATACTTTATTATATAACTCAACAGCGGAAATTTCATCTGCTTTATCATTTTTAAACAGAAGAATTTCATCCAGTAAAGGTATGTAGTTTCTGCCTGAAGAATAAATGGGAGAAGAAATGAATTTCTTAAATTCTGATAAGTCTTCTTTTGATAATAAATTAAGAAAACTTATCAGTTTATAGTTAATTATGTTCAATAGTTATGGGTATAGTTAGTTTTTGAAAATACCTAAAATTTACAATAAGGTAAACATTTTAATAATTCTCTGTAAAATATTTGGGTATTATTATCGATAGCTTTCTTTGTAATAATTTAATGAATTTTTTATTTTGTATAAACAAATTTTTAATTAACTAAAAAAAAACAGTAATGAAAATAAAATTTATTATATTTTTATCAGCAATACTAATGAGCTTAGCAGCAACAAATTCTAATGCTCAGCAGGATGTAAACGGGTGGTACTGGATCAATGGTCAGCCGGTGGGACAGCAAATAAACTGGGTCAATGTATTTGATGCAGCTAATATGTTTGCAGTAACAAACAGAGGTATGTTTATGAAATCTACTGACGGTGGAGATACATGGACTATTACGCAGGCAGGTGCTAATGACGGAAGCACAACCAGCGGTAACAGTAAAAGAAATCTGACCACAGGTTGGTTTTTTAATGGTAATATAGGGTTAGTAGCAGGAGCAAGTCAAACTTCCCCAAACGCTACAGTTATACAAAAAACTATTAATGGAGGAGCTACTTTTAATACTATTGTAATCAATGGTGTTTCAGGTGTTACTATAAATGGTTTTTATTTTATTAATGCAACTACAGGATATTTATGCGGTGGTGCAAATGCATTATTATATAAAACTACTGACCAGGGTGATACCTGGACAGCAGTACCAAATGTGCCAAGTAATACTTATTATTCAATTCATGCAATTGATGAAAATAATATTTTATTAGGTTCTTCTTCAAGAAGAATAGTAAGAACAACTAATGCAGGAACGACATGGATCACAGATACACTTTTTACAGCAGCAACAAATGTTCAATTTCTGGGAATGACATTTAAAGATGCAAATACAGGATATGTTATTGGAAATCCAAACTATTTTGCATACACAACAAATGCAGGTGTAAACTGGACTGCTTCTACTCATTCTTCAACTAAAGGACAACGGTCAATTGTTTATGATAATGGTGTAGTATGGACAGCAGGTGATTATGAATATGTTTACAGCTCTTCAAATAATGGAGTAACCTGGGATTCTGTAAAGTTCTATGACAACAGTAATCCAAATCAGCCTTTACCTTTTATAATTTACGGAATTGGTGCTAAAGGAAATGATTTTGCCGTAGTCGGTGCAGATGGACAAATGACAACAAGTAATGACGGCGGTGCTTCATGGAGAAATAAAAATTATACTGTAGGTAATCTTTTTAACTATTCAATCTATAATACCGATCCTACCGGAGACATGTGGGTAAGTGGAAATAGTGGTGGAATGATGTTCTCTTCAAACGGAGGAACAAACTGGTCAACACAAACTACTTCACATACTGAATCAATATATGATGTAGATTTTATTAATTCCAGTACTGGTTTTATTGCCGGAGGCAGAGCTAATTCCTTATTAGGTGAGTTTTCTAATACAGCAAATGGCGGTGCTACATGGAATTATATTGCATTACCTTCACCATTTAATTCATATCAAATGAATTCAGTGGACTTTGTAAATGCAAACACAGGATGGATAGGCGGAATTCAAGGTCCATTTTCACCCGCAATTATAGGTAAATCAACTGACGGCGGTGCTACCTGGGTTCAGCAGTCCATAGAGACATCACCAAACGGTGGAGTTACAAAGATTGAAATGATTGATGCAAATGTAGGATACTTTGTTGGTAATTCACTTTATTCCACTACAAATGGCGGAACAAACTGGGTTAAAAATATTAATCCTTATGTTACCGGTACATCATGGAGCAGTATGGATGTTTTAAATAAGGACGTAATATTCCTTTGCGGTGGTGGAACAGGCGGAGCAAAGAAAGTTATAAAAACACTGGATGGCGGTCTTACCTGGACAGATGTAACTTCTAATTTGTCAACAGCACCACTATCAGCATTTAGAACTGAGTGGTTAAATCTTTTACATGGAACTGTCAGCGGTACTAACGGTCTTAATGCAATTACAACAAACGGTGGAGCTACATGGACTACAAGTAACCCTGGATTCTCTACAACTGTTGCATTATCATTCCCGGAAAAAAATACTTGGTTTACAGCTTCAGACAGAAACGGTTCATATCAGATCGGAAGAAAATATGAATCAAATACTTCTATATCTGTGAATGTTACTATGTCAATAGAAGGTTTCTGGAATGGAAAACCAATGGTACAGGATACAGTTACAATAGAACTTCACAATTCAACATCACCATTTGCACTTGTTGATTCAAAGAGTGCATATGTAACACGAAACGGATATCAGACATATGAATTTACCTCAGTTGCATCAGGATCTTACTACATTGTTATCAAGCACAGAAACGGTCTTGAGACATGGAGTGCAGCACCGATCGCTATGAACCAAGGTGATAACATTAACTATGATTTCACAACTGCTTCATCAATGGCATTCGGAAACAACATGGTTCTTAAAGCAGGTGAATATTGTATCTTCAGTGGTGATGCTAATCAGGACGGTGTTATAGATGCTACAGATCTTGGTTTAATTGATAACGATGCATTTAGCTTTATTTCAGGTTATGTTTCAACAGACTGTAACGGAGATAATGTTATCGATCTGACTGATGCTGGAATCGCAGATAATAACGCAAACAATTTTGTACAAGTAATAAAACCATAACAACATACAACTTATCAAGAGTGTTCTTTAGTTAGTTAGTTAGTTAGTTAATTAGTTAGTTATGTTGGAGAAAGACCGGAGGAGAGATCTTCCGGTCTTTTTTTTTGAATATAATTTTTTAAATTACACGACACAAAATCCCGAACTTTCCCCAAACCAAAAGAATAATTTCAAAAACTTTAATTCCGCTTTATTTTCATTGAATAT
>Ga0209477_1001320_pt1 | contig 15173 bp, 17 predicted proteins | sample KloWWTupernatant_FD_187180 | JGI IMG/M metagenome (GOLD analysis project Ga0209477, IMG submission 187180) | Active sludge microbial communities from Klosterneuburg, Austria, studying microevolution and ecology of nitrifiers - Klosterneuburg... | ecosystem: Engineered > WWTP > Aerobic digester >... | reverse complement strand
TGCAGCGCAAGGCAACCCAGCCTGACTGGACCGACTGGGCGCGCGGCCTGCGCGATCAGGTCAAGGCTGCGGCCGAGCGCGACCGCGCCCTCCTGACGGCTGAAGCCGACCCCATCCACCCGGCGCGGATCTACGGAGAGCTCCTCCCTCGCCTGGCCGACGACGCGGTCGTCATCGGTGACGGTGGCGACTTCGTGTCCTTCGCGGGGAAGTTCGTCGAGCCGCAGCGCCCCGGGTGCTGGCTCGACCCCGGCCCCTTCGGCTGCCTCGGCGCAGGCATCGGTGCGGCGATCGCGGCGCGCATTGCCCGGCCGAACAGCCAGGTCGTGCTGCTCCTCGGTGACGGTGCGGCCGGCTTCGCCCTGAGCGACGTGGACACCCTTGTGCGACACCGACTTCCGGTCGTCATGGTCATGGGCAACAACAGTGCCTGGGGCTTGGAGAAGGGCCCAATGCAGATGCTCTACGGCTATGACGTCATCGCCGACCTTGCGCCGCGCACCCGCTACGACCAGGTCGTGACGGCCCTCGGCGGCGGCGGGGAACTCGTCACCGACCCGCGCGAGATCGGTCCGGCCCTCGACCGTGCCTTCGCGAGCGGACTGCCCTATCTGGTCAACATCGTCACGGACGTCGACGCGACCTACCCCCGCAACACCCTCGGCATCTGACTCATCCGATTCGATGTATCCATCGCCCTGATCCGCGTCGCCAGATACATCGAATCGGCAGCAAGTCAGGTGAGGCGGGACAGGAAACGTTCAGCGTCGACGATGACGCGGGCGATCGTCCCTCGCCCAACGTCGGTGCCGTGAGAGTCGACGGCGGTCACGGCATACGAGAGTGATCGGGTCGACTGCCGCATCACCGTTGCGGTGCAGGCGATCTCACCCCCGACTGCTGTGGCGGCGAGATGTTCGATCTCGACGCGGGTGCCGACACTGGTCAGGCCCGCACCGAGTTCCGAGTCGATCGCCGCGCAGGTCGCACCTTCCAGCCAGGCGATCAGGCGCGGAGTGCCCAGGACCGGCAGCGAGCCAGACCCGACGGCCTCGGCGGTGTCGGCTGCCGTCACGAGGTGATGGGTGATGGCTTGGCGTCCGACGAGGTCAGGGATGTCCATGACCGAACCCTAACGAGAGCGCCACGATTCGCCCGGGGGGAACGCACAGGCTTGACCTCGGCGTTGGACCTCGTGACACTCGAAGTTCGTCTCGAGGGGAGGACCAGCAGTGGGACGCGCACGACGAGCCCGCAAGATCGCGGCCACAGCCGCTTACGGGGGCGGTGGCCTGGCCGCAGCGAGTGCTGCCCTGGGCGTCATCGGGTATGCCGTGGTGCGGGCCGAAGCCGCCATCGCTCGGCGCATCGTGGGGTCACCGTTCGACGGGGCGCCCGCGCATGACGGTCGCTACGGCTCCGGGCCGGGCGAGCCCATCCACTTCATCGTCATCGGTGACAGCACGGCGGCTGGTCTCGGCGCGGACGAACCACAGCAGACCGTCGGCGCGATCATCGCGACCGGCGTGTCCGCCCTGTTGGGTCGTCGGGTCGAACTCACCAATCGTGCGGTGGTCGGAGCCGAATCCTCGGATCTGGAGCGCCAACTCGCGGATGCGGTCGAGGACGGAGGACCTCCGGACCTCGTCGTCGTCATGGTCGGCGCCAATGACGTCACCCATCGGGTGGACCGCGCGAGTGCCGTCCGGCACCTGGAGACCGTGGTGCGCCGGGCCCGTGGCTTCGGCGCCGAGGTCGTCGTGGGCACCTGCCCGGACCTGGGGACAGTGGAGCCCGTGCCCCAGCCCCTCCGCCTGCTCATGCGGCGATGGAGCCGCGACCTGGCAGCCGCCCAGACGGTGGCGGTCGTCGAGGCCGGCGGTCGCACCGTGTCGCTCGGAGACCTGCTCGGGCCGGAGTTCTATGCCTCGCCCCGGGAGATGTTCGGGGCTGACCGATTCCACCCCTCGGCAGCGGGTTACGCCCGAGCAGCGGCAGCTCTCCTGCCGTCGGTCTGCGCGGCCATGGGCGTCTGGGGCGCGCCCGGTGTCGCCGAGCGTGCCCCCGAGCCCCACCGGGGCGAAGGCTTCGGTCCGGTCGCCGTCGCCGCCGGCCAGGCCGTGTTGACTCCGGGCACCGAGGTCAGCCCGGCCGAGGTGGCCGGTCAGGCCCGCGGACCCCGCGGTCGCTGGGCCGCCCTGCGCCGCCGTCGCCCCACCGAGGCGACTCCGATCGCGACCCCACCGGCCGATCCGGCCAGCGCGGTGACCGCGGAGACTCCCGGGGGAGCCGACCGAGAGCAGTGAGCGGTCAGTGGGAGCTGACGATCGCTTCCAGCTCGATCTCGACCAGCCAGCGATGGTCGAGCAGTGCGGCGACCACGACCATGGTCGAGGCCGGGCGGACCTCACCGAACACGTCCCCGTGCACCGATGACACCGCGTCGACGACGTCCGCGTCCGCGGTCGTCAGGTAGTGGCGCGTGCGGACCACGTCAGAGACGCTGCCACCCAACTCCTCGAGCGCCTTGAGGGCGATCTCCCAGCAGCGGCGCGCCTGGGAGGTGGCCTCCGGCACGACGGTCCCGTCCTCGCAGATGGGTGCTGTGCCCGAGATGAAGATGTGATTGCCGACCCGCACTGCGCGGGAGAAGCCGACGGTGGACTCATAGGGCGAGCCCGACGAGGCCCGCCTCCTCTCGTTGCTCATGCCTTCATCCAACACCCGCAAGCCCTCCCGCGCACCCCGCCACGGCACTCTTCGGAGGCCGCCACGGGGTGAGACAACGCACAGTGCCCGAGGCGACCACCCGGCATACGATCGAAGCAGTCGTGCCCGGAAGACCCCTCGGCCAGCAGCCACGCGGTCCCACCAACGAAGGAGAACGATCGTGCCCGAAGCAGTCATCGTCGCCACCGCCCGCACCCCGATCGGTCGGGCCATGAAGGGCTCGATGAAGGACATCCGGCCCGACGACCTGTCGGTCCAGGTCGTCCAGGCACTGCTGGCCAAGGTGCCCGAACTGTCCCCGACTGATGTCGAAGACCTCTACTGGGGCACCGCCTACCCCGAGGGTCGCGCCGGCAACAACCTCGCGCGCATCATCGCCGTGCTGTCCGGCTTCGACGCCATTCCGGGCGCGACGGTCAACCGCTTCTGCGCGAGTTCGACCCAGACGATGCGGATGGCCTTCCACGCGATCAAGGCCGGTGAGGGCGACGTCTTCATCTCCGGCGGCGTCGAGTCCGTCTCGCAGATGCTGGGTTTCCGGGGCGCCGGAGAGTCCGATGCGCAGGTGCTCAACCCGCTCTTCGCAGATGCGCAGGCACGCACCCTCGAGACGGCGGCGAGCAACGCCACATGGACCGACCCGCGCGAGCAGGGCCTCCTGCCTGATGCCTACATCGCCATGGGCCAGACGGCCGAGAACGTCGCCACCTCCCGCGGCATCTCCCGCGAGCGCCAGGACGAGTGGGGCGTGCTCTCCCAGAACCGTGCCGAGGCAGCGATCAACGCCGGCTTCTTCGAGCGCGAGATCCTGCCCGTCACCATGCCCGACGGCACGGTCGTGTCCACCGATGACGGCCCTCGGGCGGGCGTGACGCTCGAGGCGGTCCAGGGCCTCAAGCCGGTCTTCCGCGAGGAGGGCACCGTCACCGCCGGCAACTGCTGCCCGCTCAACGACGGCGCCTCCGGCGTGGTCGTCATGAGCGACACCCGCGCCAAGCAACTCGGCATCACGCCGCTCGCCCGCATCGTCTCGACGGGCGTCTCCGGCCTGCCCCCCGAGATCATGGGCATGGGCCCGGTCGAGGCCTCCCGCCAGGCGCTGCGTCGGGCTGGAATGACCATCGACGACATCGACCTCTACGAGATCAACGAGGCCTTCGCCGTGCAGGTGCTCGGTTCGGCCGACGACCTCGGCATGGACCACGACAAGCTCAACGTCCACGGCGGCGCCATCGCGCTCGGGCACCCGTTCGGGTCGACCGGCACGCGCATCATGACCACGCTCATCAACGGACTGCAGTCGCGCGACAAGCAGTTCGGCCTCGAGACGATGTGCGTCGGCGGCGGCCAGGGCATGGCGATCATCATCGAGCGCCTGAGCTGACGCCGCTCGTCAGGGCAAGGCGCGGCGCAGGTCCGAGAGAGACGTCACCAGATCCCGTATGCCGTCCGCCTGACGTGCGCTGCCGTCGCGCGCCGCGGAGAGGCAGGCTTCCCAGACGAGGACCTTGAGTTGGTGGAGAGCGGACCCCGGGCCCAGGTCGGGGACCGGGTCCCGCCCTGAGGCCGCCGTCAGAGTGTCAAGCGTGGCGCGGAGAGTGGGGAGTGCCCGCTCGGCTCGCTCCAGTGGCAACTGCGACCAGCGTCGCTCGAGGCGCTCGAGCTCGGTGATCACCTCACAAGGACGCGGATCGGCCCCGCCCACAGAGGGCGGGGCCGATGCGTTGTCACGCCTCACGGCATACCTGATGGTGCGGCCTGGTCAGTCGCCGCGGAGACGACCGAGGAGGCGCAGGAACTCGATGTAGAGCCAGACCAGCGTGACGATGAGGCCGTGAGCCAGGAGCCAGCTGTACTTCTGCGGCGCTCCCGTGGCGATCGCCCGGTCGATGGAGTCGAAGTCCAGGGCCAGCGAGACCGACGCCAGACCGACCGCGAACAGGGAGATGAGGACGCCCACCATGCCGGTGCCACCGATGCCGAACGGCGTGCTCGTCACCATGGCGTAGATGAAGTTGACCACCGCGAAGATCGCGTAGCCAAAGATCATCATGGTCACGATGCGACGGAACTTGTCGTTGACCTTGATGAGGCCGAACTTGTAGGCGGCGAACATCCCGGCGAAGGTGGCCAGAGTCGCCAGCACCGCCTGCCCGACGATCCCGCCATAGCGGAGTTCGAAGAACTGGCTCACGGCACCGACGAACAAGCCCTCGAGCACGGCATACCCGATGATGAGCGGCACCGAGAGGGTCTTCTTGAAGGCGATGGCCAGACCAAGGATGAGCGTGCCGATCATGCCGCCCATCCACAGCATGAAACCGAGGCCGGGATTGCTCGCCGCGACGAACCATCCGACCGCGCCGGTGACCACGACGATCGCGAAGAGCCCGAGGGTCTTCATGATGACGTCGTCCATGGTCACACGGCCGGTCTGGACCGGGCCCGCGGAGGGCTGGTTGTACATGTCTTGGAGTTGGTCCTGCCCGATCGGCGCCCCCGGCTGCGGGTAGGTCGCCTGCGGGTAGGGCTGGGAGCCCTGGGACTGGAAGCCTGCGTAGCCGTTGCGAGCATCCTGCTCGAGACGGTTGAAGGCGGGATTGGCGGCCATCGATCCTCCGTGATGGTCATGGCACCGGGCAGTCCGGTGGCGTTCCTTCACTCTAACCACCCTGGGCTGCGGATCGTTCCCGGCACAGCGGCAAAGGCCGACGAGCGCCCCCGACGAGATTCGAACTCGCACCTGTGGCGATTTTAAGTCGCCTGCCTCTGCCAGTTGGGCCACGGGGGCGTGGCCACTGTAGGCCCTTGCCGTACATCACGGTTCGGTCGTGTCGCTGTCCCGCGAGTGCCCGGGTGCGGTGGAATGTGCCCACGAGCGCGTCGTCCGACACGACGAAAGAAATGGACGAGATGGCCAAGGAATCAACCCCGACGACGAAAGCCCGCCAACACGGGCCCAAGGCGGGCACTCCACGCACACAGCGCATGACGGGTGAGCAACGTCGCACCCAACTCCTCGACGTCGCGGAGCAGGTGTTCGGCGACGTCGGCTACACGGACACGACGATGGACCTCATCGCCGAGCGGGCCGCGATCACCAAACCGGTGCTCTATTCGCACTTCGGCTCGAAGGACAAGTTGCTCATCGCGGTCCTCTGGCGAGCGACCGAGGACCTGATCGAGGAATTGGAGTCACTGACGGCGAGGTTGGATCCGAGCATCGGACCCCGGGAGGCCGTCGCCACGGTCATCAGGTCGTACACGTCCTTCGTCCTCGGGCGACCCGCTCCCTTCCGGGCGTATCAGAACGACGGCGCCGCCCTCGCCCAGGATCCGACGTCCCGTTTCGCCATTCGCGACCGGTTCAACGAGGTTCTCGCCACGGTGGTCATGACCTCCACCGCCATCGCTGGCGACGATCGTGAGGTGTTGCTGCGCCACATGGACATCCTCGTGGTCATCATGGAACGGCTCACCGAGCGCGCCTTGTACAGCGGTGCCACCCCGCAGGAAACGGCTGAGCTGGCCACGAGTTACGTCTGGGGCGGCCTGCGCGAGCAGTTGGGGATCAAGGACTGACGGTTGCGGACGGGCTGGGCTCCGGCGTTGCCGTGGGTGCCGGGGTGGCCGTCGCCGACGGGTCGGCGCTCGCCTGCGGATCTGCGGGCAGCGTCGAGATCTTCACGGGCGGCTCCCACTGCCCGGTCGAGGCCTCCCAACCGGTCAGGCTCCCCCACCGGATCGGGAAGACGACGCGGTTGACATCCCTGCTCCCGTCCGGGTTGGTCGGGAGGGCGGGCTGCGAGGTCCGACCGAGCTCGACGTTGATCTGTTCGAGCCCTTCGAGTGGTACTGCGACGGCCTGTCCGTACTGGTTGAAGATCCGCACCCGGTCGATCCGGTTGCCGTCGGCGTCATAGACGTAGAGGTTGGTCGCTGGTTCGCCATTGACCCAGACCCCCTCGCTGCCCATGACCGGGCCCGCACTCCACTGTGGCTCCGAATACACGGCCTGATTGCTTCCACCCGACCACGCAGACCGGGCCATGACGGTCAGGGCCATCGGGATGGCGAGCAGCAGCGCTGCCACCGAGGCCAGGATGCCCAGTCGATTGGTCCACGTCGACGGCGCCGGATCACGCCGCGACCACCAGAAGGACAGGCCCGCACCCGCGAGCACCATGAGCCAGGCGACCGGGTTGCCCAGGCCGATGCCCGTCATCAGCGCCACCGGCATGGCCAGGATCGCGCCGCGGGTCACCCACCAGACGGGCCGCAGCTCGGCAGCCCACGAGTGCGTGGCGAGGAAGGCGTCCCGCGACGCGCGCCAGCTGAGTTCCTGCTCCCGCAGGAAGCCCGGACGCGGCGGTGCGGGCACGGCCTCGACCACTCGGGGAGGCAGGCCGGCTGCGGAACGCAACTCCGCGGCATACGCCTCGGGTGCACCGAAGGCCGACGAGAGGTCAGCGCCATCGGGCAACTCGGTCGCGCGTTCGGCGAGGTCGGCCTCGAGGCCGCCGACGAGCTCGTCGAGTTCCTCGCTCGGCAGGTCCGAGAGGTGGAAGCGCACGTTGGCGACGTAGGAGTGGATGGCCTCGCGGGCGGGGAGGACGACGGACTCGTTCATGATGCGACCCTTGCTTCCTTGAGGAGCTTGTCCATGGTCTGGGCGAACTCGCCCCACGTCTTGCCCTGCGACTCGAGCATCGTGCGGCCTTGGGCGTTGATGCCGTAGTACTTGCGGTGGGGTCCCTCGTCGCTCGGGACGACGTAGCTCGTCAGTGCTCCGGCGGCATAGAGCCGGCGGAGAGTGCCGTAGACCGAGGCGTCCCCGACCTCCTCGAGCCCGGCGGCCCGCAGCCGCCGGACGACGTCGTAGCCGTAGCCATCGGATTCGGCGACGACGGCCAGGACGGCGAGGTCGAGCACCCCCTTGACGAGTTGCGTGGCATCCATGCCGGCCTCATTCCTTCGCGTCGCGCACTACTGCGTAATGCGTATTAGTGTGCAGACAGCAGGACCGGATGTCCAGACATGACTCGCCGAGAGTTTCGCGGCGGAGTGCCGGATCCGCGTCAGCGGGCGAGGGACAGGGCGATGCCGTCGAGGATGTCGTGCTCGGAGACGACGACGCCGGACTCAGGTGAGGCCTGCCCCACGCGCTCAAGGATGCGCGCCCAGATGAGCGCTCCCGCCCCGATGACATCGACGCGCCCCGGGTGCATGAAACCGAGTGCGGCGCGCTGGGCACGCGTGCGCCCGAGGAGATCGCGCGCGGCCGCGAGGTGGGCAGCTCGGTCGGCGCGGGCCAGGTGGATGGCCGAGGAGTCGTATGCCGTGAGGCCGAGCACGTGACCGGTCACCGTCGTGATGGAGCCGGCCAGGCCAACGACGCTGCCAAGACCTGCGAACCCGATCGCGGACTCGGCGGTGTCGATGGCGGCATCGATGTCCACGGTCGCCGCGGCGATCTCCGCCTCGGTCGGCGGATCGGAGCGGAGGTGGCGTTCGGTCATCCGGACCGAACCGATGTCGAGGGAGAGCCCCGACTCGACTACCGTTGTCCCGCGGACGAATTCGGTCGATCCGCCCCCCAGATCGATGACGAGATACGGAGCCGGGATCCCCGCGGCGACGAGATCACCCGTGGCGCCGGAGAAGGAGAGATCCGCCTCCTCGGGACCGCTCACCACCTCGGGGCCGACTCCGAAGTCGGCGAAGATCTCCTCGATCCCGGCGACGAAGTCCCTCGCATTGCGAGCATCCCGGGACGCCGACGTTGCGACGAATCTGACTGCCTCAACGCCGAATTCACGGCAGGTGTCGGCGTAGCGGCGCGCGGCGGTGAAGGTCCGCTCGATCGCCGCGGGGTCCATGACACCAGTGCGGTCCACGCCATAGCCGAGGCGGACGACCTCCATTTCACGGTGCAGGTCGGTCAGCCGAAGGGCGGGATCTCGCTCGAGGTCAGCGACGAGCAACCGGATCGAGTTGGTCCCGCAGTCGATGGCGGCAACCCTCATCGGGCTCCATCCTCCGAAGCCGTTGCGCCGCAACAAGATCCAGCGGCCCACCACTCGGGCAGCATGGCGAGCGCCTCGTCGCCCAGCGGGTTGATCCCGGGCCCGACGGCCAGTGAGTGCGCGACGAGGACGTGCAGACACTTCACGCGCGTGGGCATGCCACCGGCCGAAATGCCGTCGATCTCGGGCACGTGCCCGAGTTCGCCGCGCCGCCGGAGGTAGTCGTCGTGGGCAGAGGCGTATGCCGTGCGGAGGCTTTCGTCGGTCGTGAGCCGCTCGCTCATCTTCTTCATCACGCCCTCGCCCTCGAGCGTGCTGATCACACCGGTCAGGCGAGGGCAAGTGGCATAGAAGGACGTGGGAAAGGGCGTGCCATCGGGGAGTCGTGGCTCGGTGCGGAGCACATCCGGCGCACCGCAGGGGCACCGGTGCGCGACCTCGACCACGCCACGGGGCTCGCGCCCGAGTTGGATCGCGACCGCGTCCAGGTCTGCCGGATCGACGGTGTTCACGGAGCCGCAGCTGCCGGGGCGTCCGCGGCCTTCACGGATGACCACACAGTGGCGTACCACGAGGTGTCCGCCGAAGCGGCGCCCTTGGCCATTCCCGGTACCTCGACGCCACCGGTCTGCGGGTCCAGGACCGTGTAGGACTTCTCCCCGGGCTTGACGAACTTCAGACGCTGACGGGCCTGCTGCTCGATGTAGGCGGGGTCTTCCCAGCGGGCCTGCTCGGCCTGCAGTTCCTCGACGGCCTTGGTCTGCTCGGCGACCGCGTCGCGCAGGGCCGCGATGTCGGAGCGCTGGTTGACATACGCCTTGAGCGTGGGCCCGACGAGGACCATGAGAGCAATCCCGACGAGGACGAGCGCGAACACCCGACTCGTGCGCCGGTCCGAGCGTGCGCGGTCGAGTCGAGATCGCCAACCCGCCACCGAGGTGAGGGCAGGCTGAGAGGGAGCGGACGGCATACGCGGGGTTGCTTTGGACTCTGGCTTGGTGCGTCCCGTGGTGCGAGATGAGCGCAGGGGACGACTCGAGCCGGGGCGCGCCGTGCGCGCTCCCGAACCGGGCCGTCCCCTGGTCGCCATGCTTGCCTGCTCCGGCCGATCAGGCCTTGAAGCGCGGGAAGGCCGAGGCGCCGGCGTAGACGGCGGCGTCGTCGAGCTCCTCCTCGATGCGCAGGAGCTGGTTGTACTTCGCGACGCGCTCGGAGCGGGCCGGGGCGCCGGTCTTGATCTGGCCACAGTTCGTCGCGACGGCGAGGTCGGCGATCGTCGTGTCCTCGGTCTCGCCCGAGCGGTGGCTCATCATGCACTTGTAGCCGGCGCGATGGGCCATCTCGACGGCGTCCATCGTCTCGGTGAGCGAGCCGATCTGGTTGACCTTGACCAGCAGCGCGTTGGCCGTGTCCTCGGCAATGCCACGGGCGAGGCGCTCGGGGTTGGTGACGAAGAGGTCGTCGCCGACGAGCTGCACCTTGGTGCCGAGGCGCTCGGTCATGGCGTGCCAGCCGTCCCAGTCGTCCTCGTTGAGCGGGTCCTCGATGGACACGAGCGGGTAGGCGTCGACGAGCTCGGCGTAGTAGTCGACCATCTCGGCGGCCGACTTCTTGCCGCCCTCGAAGTCGTAGGTGCCGTCCTCGTTGTAGAACTCGCTGGCCGCGACGTCGAGGGCCAGAGCGATCTCCTTGCCCGGCTCGTAGCCGGCGTTCTTGATCGCCTCGAGGATGAGGTCGAGCGCGGCGCGGTTGGACTCGAGGTTGGGGGCGAAGCCGCCCTCGTCACCCAGCCCCGTGGCCAGGCCCTTCTTCTTGAGCACGGACTTGAGCTCGTGATAGACCTCGGCGCCCCAGCGCAGGGCTTCGCGGAAGGAGTCCGCCCCGATCGGGGCGATCATGAACTCCTGGATGTCGACATTGGAGTCCGCGTGGCTGCCGCCGTTGAGGATGTTCATCATCGGCACGGGCAGGACGTGCGCGTTCGGGCCGCCCACGTAGCGGAAGAGCGGCAGGTCGGCGCTGTCCGCGGCGGCCCGGGCCACGGCGAGGGAAACACCGAGGATGGCGTTGGCGCCGATCTTGCCCTTGTTGGCGCTGCCGTCGATGGCGAGCATCTCACCGTCGATGAGGCGCTGGTCGGAGGCCTCGAAGCCGAGCAGCTTGGGACCGAGCTCCTCGATGACCGCGTCGACGGCCTTCTCGACACCCTTGCCGAGGTAACGCTTCTTGTCGCCGTCACGACGCTCGACGGCCTCGAAGGCTCCGGTCGAGGCACCGCTGGGGACGGCTGCGCGGGCGATGGTGCCGTCGTCGAGGGCGACCTCCACCTCAACGGTGGGGTTGCCGCGCGAGTCGAGGATCTCGCGGGCGCCGACGGCTTCGATGGTGGCCATACTGGGCTCCTTCAGGAGTGGGTTCGAGTGGTCCCTGGCGCGCCCCTGCAAGCGCTGGGCGCTGTCCATCCCGAGCCTAACGGGCGAACGTGCGGAGCCCTGACACCAACCCGCATGCTGGGCGCATCTCTCTCGCGCTACGGCGCAGTAAGTGTTGTTGCAGCGACACTTACTGCGCCGTAGCGCGAGTCGGGTATGCCGGGTGGCTCGGTTTGGTGGGTATGCCGGGTGGTTGGGTTTGGCGGTCGGCCGACTCACGCTTTGGGTGGCGGCCCGGCATACGCGACGGCCAGCGCCGCCCCCACCCGAGCGTTGTCCCGGACCAGCGCGATGTTGGTCTCGAGCGAGCGACCGTCGGAGAGCTCGACGATCCGGCCGAGGAGGAAGGGCGTGATGTCCTTGCCCTGGATCCCGCGCTCGTCACACTCGGCCAGCGCGCGGGCGATGAGACCGTCGATGTCGTCGCGCGACATCTCATCGGCCTCGGGCACGGGGTTGGCCACGACGAGCCCGCCCTCGAGGCCCAGGCCCCACTTGGCGCGCATCATCGCGGCCAATTCGTCGACCGAGTCCGCCCGAAGAGGCGCGGCAAAGCCGCTGCTGCGCGAATAGAAGGACGGGAACTCACTCGTGCCGTTGCCGACCACCGGAACGCCCAGAGTCTCGAGGCGCTCGAGCGTCAGGCCGATGTCGAGGATCGACTTCACACCGGCACAGACCACAGCGACATTGGTGCGGCTCAACTCGGTGAGGTCGGCCGAGATGTCCATCGAGTCCTGCGCACCCTTGTGCACGCCGCCGAGACCACCCGTGACGAAGACCGAGATCCCCGCCAGCGCGGCCAGCCGCATCGTGCTCGCGACCGTCGTGGCGCCGTGTCGCTTGGCCGCGACGACGAGCGGCAGGTCGCGGATGCTCACCTTCATCACGTCGTCGGCGGAGCCGAGCAACTCGAGTTCGTCCTCGGAGAGGCCGATGCGAGGGATGCCGTCGAGCACGGCGATCGTCGCCGGCACCGCACCGCCGTCGCGCACGATCTGCTCGACCTCGCGCGCCATCTCGACGTTGCGGGGGTAGGGCATCCCGTGGCTGATGATCGTCGACTCCAGGGCGACGACCGGGCCACCATTGCGCAGGGCCTGCTCGACCTCGGGGGTGAGGGCCAGCATCGGGTGGCGCTCGTGGCGGGCTTGGTGGGTCATCGATCTCCTTGGGACTGCGCGAGGCGTGCGTGGACAAGCTGTGCGGTGAGGTCGGGGCGGACGGTATGCCGTGACTCGACCGTGAGACTGGCGACGGCTTGGCCGAAGCGGGCTGCCGTCACGACGTCAGAGCCGTCGACCCACGCGTGCACGAAGCCCGCCGTCATCGAGTCGCCCGCGCCGGTCACGTCCTCCACGAGGCACTCCGGAGCCGCCAGCCGGTGAAGCGTCAGCACCCCCTCGCTCACGGCTGTGCCAGTGGCGTCAGCGGCACCGGCGTCGGGAGCGGTGGTGGCAGCGGCGTCGGTGGCGCCAGCGGCGGCGGGGCTCGTCGACATCACGCTTCCGCCACGTCCCCGGCGGATCCAGACGTGCTCCACGCCACGGGCGTGCAACTCAGCGGCAGCGGTCGCCAGCGACGCGTCGTCGTCGGCCACAGCCCGACCGAGGACGGCCGCGAGCTCGTCGACATTCGGAGTGAAGAGCAGGAGCGGCCGGGTCCCGTCGAGGGTGTCCGCAAAGGGAACTGCCTTGGCCACGCTCACCGGGTCGACGATCACGGGGATCCCATGCACTGCTGCCCGCTCGATGAGCCAGCGACAGACCGGCGCAGGGAGGTTGCCGTCGAGCACCACGACCTCGGCCTCTGAGACGAGGCGGTCGGCCCCGGCGCCGGCGACGTCCTCGACGGTCAACGAATCGGTGGCGCTCATGTCACTGACACCGATGACCAACTCACCCGAGTCGTCCAGCACCGCGACATAGCTGCCCGTTGGGCGAGGACTGAGGATGAGGCCCTGGGTGTCGATGCCCAGCGCACGCGCCGACTCGGCCAGCAGGTGCCCGGCCGGGTCGTCACCCATGGCAGCGATGAGACTGACCGGCTGGCCGAGACGAGCGAGGTTCTCGGCGATGTTGCGGCCCACGCCACCGGCCGACTGGGTCTGGGCCGCAGGGTTGCTCGTGTGCAGCACAGCGGGGGCAGCCGTGCGCAGCGTGGAGTCGAGATTCGCCCCGCCGACGACGAGGATCACGACACGTCCCCCCGGGCCACGGCCTTCTCCTGTGCCTTGATGAGCTTCCAGTTGGCCTCGACCTCCTCGGGGGTCGAGGCCTCGACGTCGGAGAAGACGTGTGGGTGGCGACGCACCAGTTTGGCCACCAATCCAGCAGCGACGTCGTCGATGTCGAAGGGCTGCTCCGGGTCGTCCTCGGCCACCCGCGCATGGAAGGCCACCTGGAGCAGGACGTCACCGAGTTCTTCGGCCATGTGCGCGCGATCGCCACTACGCACGGCCTCCGCGAACTCCCCGGACTCCTCCTCCAGATACTTCAGGAGGGACTCATGCGTCTGCTTCGCGTCCCACGGGCATCCCCCCGGCGACCGCAGCCGATCCATGACCGCCACCACATCGAGCAGACGCGACCCCGGCACGTCCCACGACCCGACGACGATCTCGATCTCCGGCGGGTGCTCGAGTCGCGACACCTCGCTCGCGATGGCATCCGAGAGCCCCTCATCACCGTCGGCCGAGCCGAGCCACACCACGCGCTGACGCAATGCCCGATCCACGAGTTCCCTTGCCAGCAAAGCATTTTCGTATGCCGTGGGCTCACCACTCGGCGACGGCAAGCCGCCGACGGTGGCCGGCTCCACGGCATACGCGTCGAGCGAAGCGAGGGTTTCGACGGGGAGTCCGGATTCGGCGACAGCGACCGCCAACGGTTCGTCGAGTGAAGCGGTCAACCGCACGTCCGCCGCATCGAGCGCCTGCCAGGCCGCACGCGAGAGCAGACCGGGCACCACGCGCGGCGTGGTGATCAGGAGGACCAGCCCAGTGGGCGGGCCAAGATCAGGGGGCGGCTCCACAGAGCCGGCAGGATCCACGGGTCAGGTCCGCGGAAGGATCACTGGGCGGGGTTGGCGGCGGAGAACTTCAACCAATCGGGCGTCGACGGACCGAGCGCCCCGGTCTGGCTGTCGTAGGTGCCGTACTTCGGATTGACCTCGACCTTGAGCGCCTGGATCTTCTGCGACAGGGGCACCTCGTCGGCCTGGGTCACCTTGCCGTAGGCGGCATTGGTGCGCAGGACGTCGATGGTCGCCGGTGACGGGTTCGACATCGGGATCTCGGCGCGGGCTGCGCTCTCGCTCTGCGGGAAGCCGTTCTCCGCGGCGTAGTCGAGCACTGCCCGCGAGTGGATGAGGAAGTTGAGGGCCTGCTGCGGGGCGAACGGGGCCTGTGGCTTGAAGGCTTCGTTGATCTCGCGGGTCACGTCGGCCACCTGGGCCTCGGTGATGACGTGCCCGTCGACGACGGCGGCGACGTCCGAGGTGCCACAGCCGGAGACCAGAAGGGTGCTGCCCAGAGCCGCCGACACGACGGCGGCACGAACCAAGCGCTTCAACTGCTGTCCTTTCCTCACCGGGCTGCACCAGTCGATGCTCCCGTGGCCACGCGGGCCGCTTCACCCACATTGTCCATGACGACCGCCCGGATGAGCGACGTGGCCCACTCGAGCACCGCTCGGTCCCGCAGGGGCTTGCCGCCGATCACGGCCGTCGTCGGGGCCGGCACGAGGATCTGGTGCGTGCCGGGCTTGACGATCGACCCCTTGTAGACGCGCTGGAGCCGCAGGGTCTGGCTCTCGCGCAGGTCGACCGGCCCGAAGCGGACGTACTTGCCCTGGACCGCGATGTCGCCGATGCCCGCCGCCCGTGCGACCGTGCGGAGTCGTGCCACCTCGAGGAGGTTGCGCACCGGCTCCGGAGGTTTGCCATAGCGGTCGATGAGCTCGGCCTCGATCTCGGCGAGCACCGT
>Ga0209477_1001319_pt1 | contig 15173 bp, 16 predicted proteins | sample KloWWTupernatant_FD_187180 | JGI IMG/M metagenome (GOLD analysis project Ga0209477, IMG submission 187180) | Active sludge microbial communities from Klosterneuburg, Austria, studying microevolution and ecology of nitrifiers - Klosterneuburg... | ecosystem: Engineered > WWTP > Aerobic digester >... | reverse complement strand
CAGGATCGCCTCTCTCCCGATGACGTCGCGCTGATCCGGACGACTGCCGAGCGGCTCCAGGAGAGCATCGAGCGAGTCATGGTCGGTAAGGCCGATGTTGTCCGCCTCGCCCTCGTGGCCCTGCTCTGCGAAGGGCACATCCTCCTCGAAGACGTGCCCGGCCTTGGCAAGACCACGATGGCCAAGGCGATCGCCCGCTCGATCAACTGCGACTTCCGGCGCATCCAGTTCACACCGGACCTGATGCCGTCCGACATCACAGGCATCAATTACTACAACCAGAAGCTCGGCGAGTTCGTTTTCCGCGAGGGGCCGTTGATCTCGCAGGTCGTGCTTGCGGACGAGATCAACCGGGCGACGCCGCGCACCCAGGCGGCGCTGCTCGAGGCGATGGAAGAGCACCAGATCACCATCGAGGGCGTCACCACCCGGCTCCCCAGCCCGTTCCTGGTGATGGCGACCCAGAACCCGGTCGAGCTCGAAGGCACCTTTCCGCTGCCGGAGGCGCAGCTCGACCGCTTCCTTGTCCGGCTCAAGCTCGGCTACCCGGGAGAGGACGAGGAGGATGAGATCCTGCACCGCTTCGAGACGGTGAACCCGCTGGAGTCGCTCGAGCCCGTGATCGACGGCGCCGAGCTGGTGCGCCTTGCCGCGGCGCTCCGCCATCTCCACGTCGACCCGTCGGTCCGGCGCTACGCCGTGAGGATCGTGCAGGCGACCCGCGAAGATGCGGCCTTCGAACTCGGGGCGAGCCCGCGCGGAAGCCTCGCGCTGTTCCGCACCGCCCGCGCTCTCGCGGCGATCAACGGCCGGGACTACGTGCTCCCGGACGACGTGAAGGCGATGGCCCCGTGGGTGCTCCCCCACCGGCTCATCCTCTCGACGCAGGCCCGGCTGCGTGGGCGCGGCGCCGATGAGTTGCTGGCCGAGGTGCTCGAACGCGTCCCCGTCCCGATCGGGGACTGAGATGCCGTTCCGCGACCTCTGGCTCGCCGTTGGACTCATCCTGTTCGTGGCGGGCTTCGCTGCCTCCCAGCCCCCCATCGCTGCGGTTGGGCTGGTCACGGTCGTGCTCGGCTGGGTGAGCCGCTACTGGAGCAGGCACCTCTTCGACCGGGTGACCCTGCGGCGGGAAACGACCGAGAAACGGGTGTTTGCGGGTGAGCGGGTGCCCATCGAGATCGAGCTTTCGAACAGTAAGCCGCTGCCGCTCCCCTGGTATGAGTGGCGCCTGGCCTTTTCCGAACACCTGCCGATCGCTGAAGAGCAACTGCTCGCGGCGGCCGTGCCCGGGCAGAAGCACCTCGCCCGGCGCGGCACCCTGGGGTGGTACCAGCGGCACAATTGGACGTTCACCGTCGTGCCAGGCGAGCGGGGCTACCACCAGATCGGGCCTGCGACCATCAGTTCGGCCGACCTTCTCGGCGCGTTCCCGGCGAGCATCGAGGACGACCAGCGCAACCACCTGGTTGTCTTCCCGCGGGTCTTTTCGATGGAAGACCTTGGCCTGCCTTCGGACCGGCCGTTCGGCGAACGGAAGGGTGGCAACCGGGTGTTCGAGGACCCGCTCCGGATTGCCGGGATGCGGGAGTACCGGCCCGGCGACCCTCTCCGCCGGATCGATTGGAAGGCCACCGCCCGCTCGGGTGACCTGCGCTCACGCGTCTACGAGCCATCTGCCACGCAGCAGATCTACCTGCTGGTGAACATCGACACCATGGAGCACTCGTGGGAGGGCTACCTGCGGGACGAGCTCGAACGGATCGTGTCCGTCAGTGCCTCGCTCTGCGTATGGGCGGCGGGAGCCCGCTATGCGGTGGGCCTGCTCGCGAACGGCGCCTTCCCCGATGCGGACCGGCCGATCCGCATCCCCCCGTCACGCGCGCGGGACCAGGTTTCCCGGCTGCTCGAAGCGCTCGCGGTCATCCAGCCGCTGACCATGGGCGACCTGGCCGGCGCAATCCAGCGCGAGAGCGGGAAGCTCCCACAGGGGTCGACGCTCGTCGTGGTTGCCTCGCTCGTGCCGCCCTCGCTTGCAGGGGTGCTCGCCCGTCTCCACGACGAAGGTCACCACGTTTTCGTGATCGCCACGTCCGACCGGGTGCGGGGCGCGGTCCCGCCGGGGATCGGCGTGCGCGAGGTTGGCGGAGCGTTCCAGCGGGCGGGGATCGCGCCATGATCGCCGCGATCGCAGTCGGGGCATCGTTGCTTGCCGATGCGTTGGTGTTCGCGGCTTTCGCCGAACTCCTGGCGGCCGCTTACGACGGCGAGCACCCGCACGCTATCGGCTGGTGGGCGTTTGCGCTGGTTACATTCGCTGGCTTCCTGGCGCCGCGGCTGGCGTCCGGGTTCGCGGCGCAGGAGCGGCGTTCATCGTTGCTCACCGCCGCCGGTGGGCTCGCGCTTGTGTACCTGCTGGTGCGGGTCGAGATCGCCGGCGACATCGCAATCTGGGACTTCGGCTGGGTTGCCCGGTTCCTTGAGAACGCCACTGACGCGCTGGAGGGTGGCGGCAGGGCCATCCTTGGCACGATTCTCCTCAGCGTGGCCTGGGCGCGGGCGGGCTTCCGTTCCGGTGACGACGAGGGGATTGAGACGATCCCGAAGTGGTCGGCTGTCCCGTTCATGCTGGCAACGGGGATCATCGTGGTTGGTGCCGCTACCGACCGCTCGGGCGAAGTGGGGCGCGCCGGCGCGGCGGTCTTCGCCTTCGCGGTCATTGCCCTCGCCGGTTCGCAGCTGTCGCTCAGCGGTCAGACCTTCGGCGACCTGCGCGCCGGCAGCGCGACGCTGGTGCTGCTCGCGCTGACGACCGGGGTAGCGGTGGTTGGGTTGGTCCTGTTCACCGTGGTCGCGCCATTCGTCGGGCCCGTCGTCGGCCCGGTCATTGGGCGGGTGATCGAGGTCGTGCTGACTATCCTGCTGACGCCATTCGCCTGGTTTGTCCGGACCATCGTCGAATTCCTGATGCGCGATGCGGCGCCAATTGAACAGCTTTCCGAGAACCTTGGGAACCGTCCCGCCGAGGCGGCCGAAGGAGACCCCTCCGACCCCTCCACCGCGGGCCGGATGGCGGTCTACGCGCTGCGGACGCTTGCGCTACTCGTGATAGTGGGCGTTGTTGTTGGCATCACCGCGCTGTTCACCCGGGTCCGCCGGCGCCAGCTGGCACGCCCCGGCGATGCGGTGGCGAGTGGCGCCGCCGGGAGCTTTGGCGACGACTTACGGGGCTGGCTGCGCTCGCTGGCGCCACGGCGCGGGCGCAGGGCCACTCCGGGCGGCTCTGAGGCCGAGCGCCTGTACTTCGAAATGCTCGAACGCGCCGAGCACGCTGGCCACCCGAGGCCGGACGGCAGCACACCGCGAGAGTACCTGCCGGAGCTGCACTCGACGTTTGCGAGCGACGTGACGGACGACATCACCAGGGCGTTCGAAGACGCGCGCTACGGCGGCCGCGACGCTGACCCGCGCAGCATCGCCGACCTTCGGCGCCGCTGGCACGAACTGGGCTGAACTACGCCCGCGCTTCGAGCAGGGCCCAGCCCTTGCCGTGCGAGGTGACCACGGGGACCGCATCCGAGGAATCGCGGCGGATGCAGAAGGCCAGGTCATCCTGGAGGCCCAGCCGGCGGATTATGCCCGCGTGGTGGGATTCCAGGACCAGGCTGTCGACGTCCTCCAGCCGGCTGGCGAGCAGTGCGAGGTCGCCAGGTTCGGCGTCCGGTGACTCCCGGCGGATCACGTGGAAGAACTCGGCCGCGGCCGCGAAGTCGTCGAGGCCGAAGCGGACGCCTCCGCCGCCTCCTGCGCAGACCAGGGTGACGGTCCCGAACACCTTCACGGCGCGGCAGACCGCTGAGATGTTCGCCAGGGCGCCCGCGACCACCGCCGCGCCACTCGCCGCAAGCACGCAGAGGGCGGTCGTGCCGTTGGTGGTGTAGAGGACCCCGCGGGTCCCTGCCAGGGCGAGGGTGCTCGCGGCGGACGGCGAGTTGCCGTAGTCGAAGTCATCAGGGGGAAGGCCGCCCACCTCGCCGAAAAGGAGGCGGTCCTCCGCGGCCGCACGCACGCGGGCGAGCTCCAGGTCATCGGTTACCAGCAGGCTCTCCATGCCCCGGGCGAAGAGCGTCGCGATCGTGGTCGTCGCGCGGATGCAGTCGATCACGACATAACAGTCGGAGGGGATGTTCAGTGCTTCCGCGGGGATGGCCGCGATGTCGATGTGAGAGACCATGCACGAAAGGATGCCCCGGACCGGTGTTGCAGGCACTCCGTGCTATCCTCATCGCACCATGGACCAGCGGCCGATCGGGATGTTCGACTCCGGGGTGGGGGGCCTCAGTGTCCTTCGCGAGCTACGTCGGCTCGCCCCCAACGAGCGCGTCATCTACTTCGCCGATACCGCCTACTTTCCCTACGGCCCGAGGCCCGCTGCGGAGGTGCGGAAGCGGGCGTTCGCGGTGGTCCACCGGCTGTTGAAGGCGGACGTGAAGCTCATCGTCGTGGCGTGCAATACCGCCTCGGCGGCGGCCCTGCCCGACCTCCGCGAGGCAGTCGACCTGCCGTTCGTCGGCATGGTGCCGGCGGTCAAACCAGCAGCGATGCAGTCGAAGAGCGGGCGCGTGGCCATCCTCGCCACACCCGGGACGCTGGACGGCGAACTGTTTGCCCGGGTGGTCAGCGATTTCGGGCGCGGAGTGCGCATTGCGACGGTTCCGGGCGCCGGGCTCGCCGAACTGGTTGAATCGGGACAGGCCGGCACACCCGCCTCACGCAAGGCCGTCCGCGACCTGCTGGAGCCCGAGGTACGGGCGGGCGCTGACACCGTCGTGCTCGGATGCACCCACTACGCGTTTCTCCGCGCGGATATCGAGGCGGAATTTCCCGGGGTTGCGATCCTGGACACCGCTGAGGCCGTCGCCCGCCGGACGGTGCAGGTACTCGATGAGCAGGGCCTGCGCGCTCCCGCGGATGCAACGGGGGAAGTCGATCTGATTGTTACCGGCGACCGGGAGGGTTTCCGGAAGGTGATGCGCCAGCTGGGCTTCGAGCCCGCTGCGGTGGAGGCTCAAGGATGACGTTCTTTGGTGAACTCGAGATGCGCAGCCGGGCGATCGATTCGCTCGTGTGTGTGGGGCTGGACCCGGACTTCCGCAAGCACCGGGTGGAAGAGGTGGCCGGGTTCTGCCGGGCGATTATCGAGGCGGCGGCGCCCCATGCCGCCTGTTTCAAGCCGAACATCGCGTTCTTCGAGCAATTCGGCATCCCCGGGTTGCGCGCGCTTGAGGCGACACTCGCGGCCATCCCCGCCGGGATCCCGGTGATTGGCGATGTGAAGCGCGGGGATATCGGCAACACGGCCGAAGCCTATGCCCGGGCGATGTTCGAGGAGTGGAGATTCGGGGCGGTCACGGTGAGCGGCTACCAGGGGCGTGACACGGTGGAGCCGTTCCTTGCCTACGAGGGCCGCGGCGTGTTCGTCCTGTGCCGCACGTCGAATCCGGGGGCGAAGGAGTTCCAGGAGCTTCGCCTCGCCAACGGCCGGCTGGTGTTCGAGGAGGTCGCGCTCACCGCCTCTGCCTGGTCGCCGCAGGTCGGGCTCGTGGTCGGGGCGACGGCGCCACAGGAGCTGAAACGGGTGTGCGAGCTGGTCCCGGAAACGGGGCTGCTCATCCCGGGCGTTGGCGCGCAGGGCGGCCGTGCCGAGGATGTAGTCCGGGCGGCCGGGTATCGTCACGGGAAGATGGTGGTGAATGCCTCGCGGGGGGTGCTCTACGCGTCAGAGGGGCCGGACTTCGCCGAGGCGGCGGCCCGCGCGGCGCGCCAACTCCGCGACGACCTGCGCGCCGCGGCCGCGATGCCGGCATGATCGCGGAAATCCACCCGGGCGAGGTGTACCGGATGCGGCGGCAACACCCCTGCGGGGGGTGGGAATGGAAGGTCTACCGCACGGGCGCGGATATCGGGATTGAGTGCCTCACCTGCAAACGGCGGGTGATGGTCGAACGGCGCCGGTTCGAGGCGCGAGCGAAGGCGCTGATCAGGCGTGATGGCTGAGCGCCTGCACCACCCACAGCCGGTCCCTCTCTGGCAGCAGCGGCCGTTCCGGATGCTCAGCTACACGCGCTTCTTTTCACGCGTGGCCCAGAACGCGCTCAACTTCGCGCTCATCCTGCTGATCAACGAGGAGACCGGGAAGGCGTTTCTCAGTTCGCTCCTGGTGCTGGCCCTGGTGGTGCCTTCGACGGTCGCGGGGATCGTGGCAGGGACGGCTGCCGATGTGTTTCCCAAACGCCTGCTGATCTTCGCCGGGCACATGAGCCGGGCGGCGATCTGCGTCTACTTCCTGCGTGGTGAAGGCGGCGTGGCGGCCTACTACATCATCGCGGTGCTGCTGGCCACCGCGACGCAGTTTGCCAGCTCAGCGGAAGGCGCGATCATGCCCGCGATCGTGGACCGCGCGGACCTCGCGAGGGCGAATGCGCTCAGCCAGGCTGTTGGCGGGACGGCACAGCTGGTTGGACTCGGCTTGCTGACTCCGCTGGTACTGCGGGTGTTCGACAGCCGCGACACGTTGTTCGCAATCTGCACGGCGCTCTTCTTCGTGGCCGCATGGCAGGCGTGGCTCATCGGGCGGCAGCATGCGCTGACCCGTGTCGATATCGGCGGAGAGCCATCGGGTCCGTGGTGGCTCGCTGGCTGGCGGGCGATCCAGGCGGACTCCGTAGTGCTCCATGCGGTGGTCGAGCTGACCATCATCTCCACGGTCCTCATCATCCTGAGTGGGCTGGTGCCCAAGTACATCACCGATGTCCTCGACCTGCCGGTGGATATCGGCGTGGTGGTGCTGATCCCCGCGGCTGCTGGTGTGGTGCTCGGCCTGCGGGTGGCCGGCTTCCTGGCGCATCGCGTGCCCCACGGGCTGTTGAGCACGACCGGCTTCACCATGTTCGTGTCGTGCCTCGCGCTCCTGGCCTTTGTGAACGAGGAGGCGGACTTCCTCGGCGGGTTCGGGATGTTCTCCTGGCTGAATTCGGTGAAGATCGGCAACTTCGATGGGGGCGGCGTGATGGCGATGGCGATTATGTTGCCGCTCGGGTTCGCCTATGCGGTGGTCTCCGTGGCCGGGCAGACGGTGATGGACGACCGGGTCCCGCTCTTCCTTCGGGGGCGCGTGGGCTCAACGCAGGCGGCCCTCGCCGCCATTGCCTCATCGCTTCCGGTGCTGGTGGCGGGTGGTATGGCGGATGTGGTTGGGGTGGCGCCGGTGATGGCGCTGGTCGCGGCGCTGGCGGGGGTTATCGCGGTGGCCAACCTGCGCACCCCGCGGGAGAACGCGGGGCGCCGCCCGCCGGTCCGGTGACCAACTCGTTGACTCGCCGATCCGGGCGAACCTATCATCGGGACAGGGCCTGTGCGCCCGGAGGGTTCCGTACGTGAAAGAGCTGAGCATCGAAAGCATCAGGCTCAGCCTCATGAACTACCAGCGTGTCGTCATCCTGCGGGAGAAGGATTCGGACAGGTATCTCCCTATCTGGATTGGCCCGGCGGAGGCCGACGCGATTGCCGTGCGCCTGCAGGATGTGGCGGTGGCCCGGCCACTCACCCACGACCTTCTGAGCAACATGATCGAACAGCTCGGCGGCAAGGTCGCCTACATTGTCGTGAGCGACCTGTCGAACGACACGTTCTTCGCCCGGATTGTCCTGGACGTGAATGGCGAGACGGTCGAGGTGGATAGTCGGCCCTCGGATGCGATTGCCCTGGCGGTGCGTGTCGACGTTCCGATCTACGCCGCGGACGAGGTGCTCGACCGTGCCGGGGTGGTGTTGGAGGAGGAAGGCGAAGATGGCGAGGGAGGCCGGATCGCCGCGGAGAAGACGCGCCCGGTGGACCCTGCTGAGCTCGAACGGCTCGGAGCATTCAAGGACTTCATCGAAGGGCTCGACCTGGACGATTTTGACCAGCGGAAGAGCCCCTGAGGCGGGGCCGCGGTATCCCTGACGGGGGGCATTTGTTGCCCCGATCCGCTTGCGCATTGCTTCACAATCGGACTATGATGCCGGGGGTCTGGAGTCCGGCGCCCGGGAGGCGTGCGTGGGCAGATGGATGGGTCCTGCTGCCTCACTGCTCGGCGCGGGTTGGTTTTTTGCCACCGCGGTAATCTCGGGTGTGTTCATCGGCGTTTGGGCCGATGACAAGACCGGCCTTGAGCCCACATTTACACTGATTGGGATCGTCCTCGGACTGGCTGTCGCGGGGGTTGGGGGTTACCGAATGCTCCTGCCACTCGTCCGCCGGCTTGGGGAAAACGATTCAGAGCAGGGTTGAATTGAAACTCCTGAAGATCGCTGGTGTCGCCGCCGTCGTGATTGGCTGGCTCGCTGTCGGCCTGCTTGTGGCCCGCGGTCCCCAGCCGGAGATCATCGTCCCCGCCGAAGTGATCACCACGGTCGGGCCGCTCAACCTCACCAACACGCTCATCACGTCGTGGGTGGTGATGGCCATCATCATCATCATTTCGCTGTTGGCGACACGGTCGATGAAGCTCATCCCGTCCGGGATCCAGAACTTCGTTGAGGCGGTCATCGCCTTCCTGGTGGGCCAGGTGGAAGAGATCGCTGGCGAAAAGAACGGGCGCCGGTTCTTCATGGTCGTGGCGACTATCTTCATCTACGTGATCGTCAATAACTGGTTCGGGCTCATGCCCTTCTTCGGAGCGATCGGGAAGACCGAAGACGTGAACCACCACGTGATCGAGGAGATCTACGAGCACGCCCACGACGACAAAGCCTACGAAGAGCGCGAGCACCACGCGGCCTGGTTCATGGATAACACGAGCGGCATGACGGTCGCGAAGAACGGTGCGAAGGCCGTCAAGTTCGAGATCCATGCGGGGGACTCGGCGGGTGTCGCGACCGACCGCTACATCATCTTCCTGGCGGAGGAGTTCACCGACTACAAGGGGCCCGAGGACCACGAGGCCGCGCCGAGCGAGGCCGACGTCCGCGCCGCGCTCGAAGCGCTCGAGGCGAACCCGGACGCCCCGAAGGTACACCTCTCCGATGCGCATGCCGCAGAGGATTCACACGGCGAAGACGCCCACGCCAGCGAGGCGGCCAGCTCGGGCCACCACGCCATCCCGAGCGCGGCGCTGGGCGCCGAGGTGGAGCACATCGAGTTCCCCGGCCAGAAGCTGGGGCTCGTCATCCCGTTCTTCCGCGGGACTTTCAGCGATGTGAACAACACGCTGGCGATGGGCATTGTGGCGTTCCTGTGCATTGAATTCTGGGGCTTCCAGGCGCTCGGGTTCGGCTACTTGAAGAAGTTCTTCAACCTCAACGGCATCATGTCGTTCGTGGGTATCCTGGAGCTGCTTTCGGAGTTCATCCGGGTCATCAGCTTCGCCTTCCGTCTCTTCGGGAACGTGTTCGCGGGCGAGGTGCTCATCCTGATGCTCACCTTCCTGATGCCGTTCCTGTTCGTCGACATCATCTACGGGCTGGAGCTCTTTGTGGGCTTCATCCAGGCATCGGTCTTCGCGCTGCTCACGCTGGTGTTTGCCGTGGGCGCGGTGGAACACCACGGCGATGAAGACCATCACGATGGCCACGAAGGCGGTGAGGCTGACGCCCACCACGGTGGCCATCACGAAACTGGGGCAGTCCAGGCTCACTAGGGCCTGTTCGCAAACGGAAATCTGAAACGCACCCCGGAGAGGTGCAACGGAGGCTAGACAGACATGGACCTTTTGAGTGCTCTGCCGTTCCTGGTAGTCCTCGAGACGGACGCCGCCAAGGCAATTGGCGCCGCCCTCGCAATGAGCGTCGGCGGCTTCGCCCCGGCGCTCGCCATCGGTAACCTCGTCGGTAAGGCGATGGAAGCCCTCGGCCGCAACCCCGAGGCCCGCGCCGCCATCCAGACGAACATGATCCTGGGCGTGGCGTTCGCCGAAGCCATCGGCATTTACGCGCTCCTTTCCGCGCTCATCATCGCCTTCGTCATCTAATCCCGGCAGCAGCCGGAACCGAGGTTCCCGCATGGACAAAGCAGTCGAAGCACTGGGCCTGAACCTGCCGCAGCTGATCGCGCAGGTGGCGAACTTCTTCGTCTTGCTCGTCATTCTTCGGCTGACGCTCTACAAGCCGATCCTGAAGATGCTTGACGACCGGAAGCAGAAGATCGCTGAAGGCCTGAACGCGGCGGAGATCGCGCGTGCCGAGGCCGCCTCGGCGCAGTCGAACATCCAGGCGCAGCTCGATACGGCGCGGAAGGACGGCCAGGAGATCGTGGCCAACGCCCAAAACGTTGCCACGCGCATCCAGGCCGACGCTCGCGAGCAGGCCACGAAGGATCGCGAGGCGGCGCTCGAACGCGCCCGCAACGAGATCCAGCTCGAACGCGACCGGGCGATTGCCGAGCTCCGCACGGAGTTTGCCGGCATCACCGTCAGCGCGGCCGAGAAGGTCATCAACCAGTCGCTCGACGCCCAGGCGCACCAGCGGATCATCGATGAGACGCTCGCCGAGTCGAGCTTCAGCGGGAATTAGACGATGGCAGACCTCCAGGCTGCGAAGCGCTATGCCCAGGCGGCATTCGGCATCGCCCGCGATGCGGGCGCCGTAGCCAGCTGGCGGCTGCAGCTGGACGACGTTGCGAGCGTGCTCTCGGAATCCGGCTTGGCCCCGGTCCTCGCGGATTCGCGGGTACCGGTCGACCAGCGCACCGGCATGGTCGAGCGCGTCCTCGACGTCGACCCGATGGTGCTCAACCTGGCGCGCCTGCTGGTCGCCAAGGGGCGCTCGGGTGAGGCGCGGGCTGTTGCTGAGGCCTTCGGCCGGATGGCCGATGACCACGAAGGCATCGCCCACGCGCAGGTGACGACCGCCGTCGAGCTGGCGCCAGCCCAGCTGGACGCGATTGCCCAACAAATCGGCGCCGCCGTGGGAAAGCAGGTCCGGGCAACCGGCTCTGTGGACCCGGGGATCGTTGGCGGCATCGTTGTCCGCGTTGGCGACAAGCTGGTCGATGGGAGCGTCCGGACGCGGCTCAAGCAGCTCCGGCGCGAACTGGAGGGTGCGCGCTAAGGCACGCACCCGGATGAGTTGAAGAAGAGGTAGGCCGGAATGGCAGTACGTGCTGAAGAGATCGCCTCGATCCTGCGCCAGCAGATTGAGAGCTTCGGGAGCACGGTCACCGCGACTGATGTCGGGTCGGTGATCGAGGCTGGCGACGGTGTGGCCCGCATCCACGGGCTCTCGGGCGCGATGTACTCGGAGCTCCTGGAGTTCTCGAACGGGACCATGGGCATCGCCCTGAACCTTGAGGAAGAGTCCGTGAGCGCCGTTGTGCTCGGCGGGTATTCCGACATCAAGGAAGGTGACGAGGTCCGCTCGACCGGGCGCATCATCGAAGTGCCCGTCGGCGACGCCCTGGTCGGGCGTGTTGTCGACGCGCTCGGCAACCCGATCGACGGCAAGGGGCCCATCCGCACCGACCGCACCCGGCCGCTGGAGCGCATCGCGCCTGGCGTGACGCTCCGCAAGAGCGTGAACCAGCCGGTCCAGACGGGCATCAAGTCGATCGACGCGATGTTCCCGATCGGCCGCGGACAGCGCGAGCTCATCATTGGCGACCGCTCGACGGGCAAGACGGCCATCGCGCTCGACACGATCATCAACCAGAAGGGCGGCGACCTGATCTGCATCTACGTCGCCATTGGCCAGAAGGCCGCGAAGGTTGCCCAGGTGGTCGGCATGCTCGAGGAAGCGGGCGCGATGGAACACACCATCGTGGTCGCCGCGAACGCCTCCGAATCGGCCGCGCTGCAGTACCTGGCTCCCTACGCCGGCTGCGCGATGGGCGAAGAGATCATGGAAAGCGGCCGCGACGCGCTCATCGTCTACGACGACCTGAGCAAGCACGCCTGGGCCTACCGCCAGATTTCGCTGCTCCTCCGGCGGCCTCCGGGGCGCGAGGCGTATCCGGGCGATGTGTTCTACCTCCACAGCCGCCTGCTCGAACGCGCCGCCCGCCTCGATGCCGGCGGATCGCTCAGCGCCCTCCCGATCATCGAGACGCAGGCGAACGACGTTTCGGCGTACATCCCGACGAACGTCATCTCGATCACCGACGGGCAGATCTACCTTGAGTCGGACCTCTTCAACGCCGGCATCCGGCCCGCGATCAATACCGGTCTCTCGGTGAGCCGCGTGGGCTCTTCGGCCCAGACCAAGGCGATGAAGGCCGTCTCCGGCGGCCTGAAGGGCGACATGTCGCAGTACCGCGAGCTTGCCGCCTTCGCCCAGTTCGGCACGAGCGACCTTGACGCCGCGACCCGCCGCCAGCTCGAACGTGGGCAGCGCGCAACGGAAGTCCTGAAGCAGGACCAGTTCCAGCCGCTCAGCCTCGCCGAGGAAGTGGTGGTCGTCTACGCGCTGACCGGCGGTCTGCTGGATGACGTACCCGTCAACAAGGTGCGAGCTTTCGAGGCCGAGCTGCGCAAGTACCTGGGCAGCAACCAGCGTGACCTGATTGCAGAAATCCAGGCCAGCCCGGTGATGACCCCGGAACTGCAGGAGCGCCTGAAGTCGGTTATCAACACCTTCAAGGACACCGTCCCCTACTAGGGGATGCATGAGACGCGGCGGGCTGCGATGCCCGCCTCAAACCGGGTAGGCCGCATGCCTGCCCGCGAAACCGGGGACGAGAGACAGCAATGGCGACCATCCGGCAGCTCAAGCGGCGCATCCAGAGCGTCAAGAACACGGCGAAGATCACGAATGCGCTGCAGCTTGTTGCCGCTTCGAAGATGCGCCGCGCCCAGGACCGCGCCGAGCAATCCAAGCCGTATGCCCAGAAGCTGCGCGTGGTGCTTGCCGGGCTCGCGGCCCAGTCCGGTGATGACCCGGATGCCGCGCAGCACCCGCTGCTTGTCTCGCGGCCGGTTAACAACATCGCCGTCCTGCACATCACGCCCGACCGGGGGCTCTGCGGCGGCCTGAACTCCAACATCAACCGCAGCGCCGGCACTTTCGTCGCCATGCAGCACGAGCCTGTCCAGGTTGTCGCCGTCGGCAAGAAGGGCCGGGACTTCTTCGTTCGTGCCCATGTCCACCTGGCCGCCGAATTCACGGACCTGGGCGACTATCCTTCGCAGGCCGACACGATGGCTGTCGCGCGGCTGATCATCGATGACTACCTGGCCGAAAAAGTCGACCGGGTCTACGTGAGTTTCCCCGAGTTCGTCTCGACCGCCACCCAGCGGCCGGTCATCCGGCAGCTCCTGCCGATCGAGCCGCCCGCGTCCTCGGACAGCCATGGTGACGAGCCGTTCGCCGACTACATCTTCGAGCCATCGCCGGATGTGGTCCTCGCCGGGCTCCTGCCGCGCTACATCGAGATGCAGATCTATGAGGCTATCCTGCAAAACGCCGCGAGCTTCCAGTCGGCGCAGATGGTGGCCATGAAAAACGCGACAGACAACGCGCAGGACATCACGCGGGAGCTCACGCTTACGTACAACAAAGCTCGCCAGGAGCAGATCACCAAGGAACTGCTCGACATCGTCGGCGGCGCCGCGGCTCTGGAGGGATAAGCTGGCATCGTACGCAGCGGTCATCTTCGATATGGACGGCGTCCTGGTGGACGGCGAGCCGCTGCATTTCGAGGCGGTGAACGAGCTGCTCGGCGAAGAGGGACATTCCATCTCGCTTGAGGCCTACAAGCCGTACATGGGCACCAAGACAGGCTGGGCCGACATGATGCGTGACTACGGCCTCTCGCGGCCGCAGGAAGAGTACTCAGCCCGCTACCGGGAGATCATCCTCGGGCGGTACCGCGAACGCAGCGAGCCCCTGCCGGGCGCCGTTGAACTCGTGAGCGGGTTACTGGCGGGCGGGCAACGCCTGGCGGTTGCCTCGTCGTCCATTGAGCCGTGGGTCGAAGCCTGCCTCGACCGCATCGGGCTACGCAGCCACTTCGAGCTGCTGGTGACCGGTAGCGATGTCGAGCGGGGCAAGCCGGAGCCAGACATCTACCTCCAGGCCGCCCATCGGCTCGGGGTTGACCCCACCCGTTGCCTCGCTTTCGAGGACGCGCCGGCGGGCATTGAATCGGCGAAGCGCGCCGGTATGACCGTCTGGGCGGTCCGCACCGAATACACCCGTGGCCTGGTCCTTCCGGGCCCACACCGCGAGTTCGAATCGCTGTGCGATGTCGAACTCGACGCCATCCTCGGGGTGGCGGCATGAGCGCTACTACGTTCCGCAGCACGGCACGGGCCGGGCTGCACCAGGTCATCGCGAACAATCCGGAGGTTCTCCCATGGTCATGACTGCCACCAACGAAGGACGGGTCGTCCAGGTCATCGGCACGGTGCTCGATATTGAGTTCCCGCCGGAGCACCTCCCGGCGATCAACAACGCGGTGAATGTCATCCGCGACGACGGCAGCGTGCTCGTGACTGAGGTGCAGCAGCACCTCGGGAACAACTGGGTGCGCGCACTGGCGATGGACAGCACCGACGGCCTGCGCCGCAACACGCGGGCGATCGATACCGGCGCGGCGATCTCGGTGCCGGTGGGCGAGCTCTCCCTCGGCCGGATGTTCAACGTCCTCGGCAAGCCCATCGACAACCTGCCGGACCCCACGGAGGCGCCCCGCTGGGGCATCCACCGCACCCCGCCTTCCTTTGAAGAGCAGGAGACGGCCCCCTCCGTTCTCGAAACGGGCATCAAGGTCATCGACCTGATCGCCCCCCTCGTCCGCGGTGGTAAGGTCGGCCTCTACGGTGGGGCGGGCGTCGGCAAGACCGTCGTTATCCAGGAGCTGATCTCCAACATCGCCCGCGAGCACGGTGGTTACTCGGTCTTCGCCGGCGTGGGCGAGCGTTCACGCGAAGGCAACGACCTCTGGCACGAAATGCGGGAATCGGGCGTGCTCCCCAAGATGGCGATGGTCTTTGGCCAGATGAACGAGCCCCCCGGGGTTCGCCTCCGGGTCGCCCTCAGCGGCCTCACGATGGCCGAGTACTTCCGCGATGAGGAGGGGCGCGACGTCCTCTTCTTCGTCGATAACATCTACCGCTACACGCTGGCCGGCATGGAAGTGTCGGCGCTCCTGGGCCGCATGCCTTCCGCCGTGGGCTACCAGCCGACGCTGGCGACGGAAAT
>Ga0209477_1001318_pt1 | contig 15173 bp, 12 predicted proteins | sample KloWWTupernatant_FD_187180 | JGI IMG/M metagenome (GOLD analysis project Ga0209477, IMG submission 187180) | Active sludge microbial communities from Klosterneuburg, Austria, studying microevolution and ecology of nitrifiers - Klosterneuburg... | ecosystem: Engineered > WWTP > Aerobic digester >... | reverse complement strand
CCCGACGGTGGTGCTGCTGCGCCAGGGCGACGGCTTCGGCCGCGTGGTCCGGGCAGGCACGGCGCTGGCGGGCCTGGTGGGGGCGTGCGACGGGGAGCTCACGGTCGGGCAGATCCTCGGAGCGCTCGCCGCGCTGCTCGAGGCGCCCGTCGCCGAGCTCCGCACCGGCCTGCTCCCGGCCGTCCGCGACCTCGTGCGCGACGGCCTGCTGCGCCCCGCCTGACCCCCGACGGACCTCCACTGTCGCGACCCTGGCACATCCGGCACGTCTCACGTGCCGGATGTGCCACCGAGGCGTGGGGTGCGGGCGGAGCGCGGGCGCACGGTGCCGAGCACGACGACGAGCGGCCACAGTGCCTGCGCGCCGGCGACCGCGCGCTCGGACAGGCCCGTGAGGGACTCGCCGTCGACCTGCGGGACCCCCGTGTCGAACCACGCCAGCAGCGCCAGCAGCGCGAGGGCGGCGACCACCGAGGTCGCGGGTGCCAGGACGGCAGGACGGCCACCCGGTCGTCGGGTCGCACCGGCGCCTGCCCGGCGCCACGCGCCCAGCGGCCACACGCTGAGCGCAGCGAAGGCGATGGCGGCGGCCAGCCCGTGCCGGTCCTCGGCCACATCGGCAGGGAAGGCAGCGACGGCCAGGGCACCGATGCCGCCGACCGCGAGCAGCACCCGGCCGAGCGGTGCGGCGGGTCGGAGCCCGACGGCGGTGCCCACGTGGGCGAGCCCCGTGAGGACCAGGCCGGCGGTCATCACCCCCGGGTGCTCGACCCGTGCGGTCGCGAGTGCGCTGATGGTCTCGCGCGCCGGGTCGAAGCCGGGAGCGAGCGCCGCAGCGAGCGTCCAGCCGCCGATCATCCCCACGGGTGCGAGGGCGGCCGGGACGAGCGCCCACCTCGGCGTCGGCGGCAGGGCGCTGGGCGGGGTCCGGGCGGGGCTCGTCACCGCGTCACGGTAGCGGGCGGCGACGGTGAGGCCCGGCGGTGCGGCGGTGCGGCGGTGCTGTGGAGGGGGACGGGCGCACCGCACAGCGGGATTCACAGGTCGCTCCCAGTCGCGCACCAGGTTCGGCGCAGCAGCGCCTGTGCATCGTGGGCCCAGCACGTTCCGCAGCGACGGACCGCCCCGCTGTTCCGGCCCCCGTCGCCCTGCCAGAGGAGACACCATGACCGACCCCACGCGCCCCGACGACGCCGCAGCGGACGAGCAGCCGACGCTCGTGACCCCGGTCGAGCAGCCGACGCTCGTGACCCCGGTCGAGCAGCCGACGCTCGTGACCCAGGTCGAGCAGCCGACGCTCGTCGCGACGGCGCTCCCCGTGGAGGGGGCGTCCCTGCCGCCAGCCGGGGGTGTCCCGGCCATCGGCGTCGTCCCGCCGTCGGGCCCCGTGCCCGTGGTGGGCACCCCGCCGCGGCCGGCCGGTCGGCGCGGGGGCCCGTGGATCATCGTGGGGGCCGTCGTGGGCGGCCTCCTGCTGGTCGGCGGGGCGTTCGCCGCGGGGTTCGGCACCGGCTACCTGGTGGGCAACCACCGGGATGCCGACGGCTGGGGCCGGCTCGACGAGCTCGGCTCACGGATGGACGAGCGGATGGACGAGCGGATGGGGGACCGCCTCGAGCGACTCGACCGTGACCGTGACGGCGGCCAGGGTCTCGGCCAGGGCGACCGCGATGCGAGCGGCGACGGCACGCTCGACGGCACGCTCGTGACCCCGAAGGGCTGAAGGGCCCCGCGCGGCCCCGGTGCGGCTTCAGGGCGCGGCGGGCAGCCGCACGGTGAACGTCGTCGCGCCCGGCGTGCCGTCCGCCGTGATCGTCCCGCCGTGCGCGGCGACGACGGCGGCCACGATCGCCAGCCCCAGGCCGGTCGAGCCCGCGCCGGGGGACCGTGCCGCGTCGCCGCGCGTGAACCGCTGGAACAGGCGCGGCCGCAGCTCCTCGGGGATCCCGGGGCCGTCGTCGCGCACCTGCACCGTGACCGTGGTCCCGTCCGTCCGGACCGAGGTCACCACGGTGGTCCCGGCCGGGGTGTGCACGCGCGCGTTGGACAGCAGGTTGACGAGCACCTGGCGCAGCCGGTGGTCGTCGCCCAGCACGGTGCAGGCCGGGGCGTCCTCGTCCTCGTCGTCGTCGCCTGCAGGCAGGTCGAGCTGCCAGACGTGGTCGCGTCCCGCGACGTGCGCGTCGGAGACCGCGTCGACGGCCAGCGCCGCGAGGTCCACCTCGGCGCCGTCGAGCGCTCGCCCGGCGTCGAGCCGCGCGAGCAGCAGCATGTCCTCCACGAGCGCCGTCATCCGGCGCGACTCGGACTCCACGCGCTCCATGGCGCGCAACGCGTCGTCGGGCATCGCGTCCGGCAGGCGACGCACGAGCTCGGCGTAGCCGCGGATCGAGGCCAGCGGCGTGCGCAGCTCGTGGCTCGCGTCCGCGACGAACTGGCGCACCTGCGTCTCGGACTCGTGCCGCGCCGCCAGGGCGCCCTCGACGTGCCCGAGCATCCGGTTGAGGGCTGCGCCGACCTGCCCGACCTCCGTCCCCGGGTCGGTGTCGGCCTCGGGCACGCGCTGGAGGGTGACCTCGCCCCGCTCGAGCGGCTGCTCGGACACACGCGTGGCGGTGGCGGCGACGCGCTCCAGCGGGCGCAGCTCGCGGCGCACCAGCGCGGTACCGGCCGCCGCCGCGATGGTGATCCCGGCCGCGAGCACCAGGCCCTCGCCGATGAGGTAGGCCTGCACGACGGCGCTCGCCTCGTCGAGCGACAGGCCGGTGACCAGCAGGTCCCCGCCCTCGGTCGTCACGGCCACCACCCGGTAGCCGCCGAGCGCGTCGAGCTCGACCGTGGCCGGCCGGCCGTCGGCCACGACCTCGGAGAGCACGGACTCCTGCTCGTCGGTGAGGGGCTGGAACGCGCCCTCCTGGTCGATGTAGCCCGAGCGTACGACGCCGTCGCGCACCTCGAGGGTCAGGGTCCCTGCGCCCTGGCCGGGGGTCTCGAGCCCTGGCGGCAGGTCCCCGCGGTCGGGCAGCGAGCCGTCGCTCAGCAGGGGCGGCTCGGGCAGCTCGCCGTCGCGCTGGGCGTCGCCGGCGCGCTCGCTGGACGCGATGAGCCGCTCGTCGAGCTGGGCGACGAGGGTCCCGCGCAGCGCGAGGGTGGACGCGGCGGCCATGAGCGCCGCCACGGTGGCCACCAGGCCGATGAGCAGCGCGACGAGGCGCCGACGCAGGGTCCAGCGGGCGGTCCGGGGTCTGGCGGCCGCGAGCGCGCCGCTCACTGCGGCGCGCTCGCCTCGGCGGGCTTGAGCACGTAGCCCACGCCGCGCAGCGTGTGGATCATCGGGGCTCGGCCGACGTCGATCTTGCGCCGCAGGTAGGAGATGTACAGCTCGACGATGTTCGCCTGGCCGCCGAAGTCGTACTGCCACACGCGGTCGAGGATCTGCGCCTTCGACAGCACCCGGCGGGGGTTGCGCATGAGGTAGCGCAGCAGCTCGAACTCGGTCGCCGTGAGGTGGATGTCGGTGCCGTCACGCGTCACCTCGTGCGAGTCCTCGTCCATCCGCAGGTCGCCGACGACGAGCGTGGCGTCCTCGCGCTGGGCGGTCGCCCCGGTGCGGCGCAGGAGCGAGCGCAGCCTGGCGACGACCTCCTCGAGGCTGAACGGCTTGGTGACGTAGTCGTCGCCGCCGGCCGTCAGGCCCGCCACGCGGTCCTCGACGGCGTCCTTGGCCGTGAGGAAGAGCACCGGGACGTCCGGCGTGGTCGCGCGCACGCGGCGCAGGACCTCGAGGCCGGACAGGTCGGGCAGCATGACGTCGAGCAGGATGACGTCCGGGGCCCACGCCTTGGCGGCCCTGATGGCAGCGTGGCCGGTCAGCGCCGTCTCGACCTGCCAGCCCTCGTAGCGCAACGCCGTCGACAGCAGCTCGCCGAGCGAGGGCTCGTCGTCGACCACCAGGGCACGGATGGGCGTGCCGTCGGCGCGGGTGAGGGGCTCGCGGCCGGGCGCGCGCGTCGGGGTGGTGGGTGCGGTGCCGGTCACGGTGGTCATGGGCTCGATCCTGGCCGACGTTCCTGGGCCTCGCCCGGGTGTTCCCTGTGCGAAGCCTGTGTGCCGGTCACAGCAACCTCCCTGCTGGCTCACGGCACGCGGACAGGCGCGCGGCGCAGCGTTGGCCGTGGACCAGCCAGCCGGCGACCCGCCGGGGCCGCACCACCCGCACCACGAGAGGTGTCCCGTGAGCACAGCCACCGTCATCGATCGGCACGGCGTCGACGCCCGGCGCGGGGTCGACGTCCGGCGCGGCGTCGACGATCGGGCCGTCGCCCGGCCCGGCGTCGATCAGCCCGCCGTCGACCCGGCCTGGATCACCGCGACCGTGCGGCCCGCCGGCAGGTTCGGGCGTGGGGACGTCGGGCGGCTCCGCGCGCTGCTCGACGCGCTCTCGGCCTGCGCGTCGATCGTCGTCCTCGACCTGCAGGCGGCGCGACTGCTCAGCCCCCGCGCCGCGACGGTGATCGACGAGGCCGCGCACCGACTGGAGGAGCACGGCGGGTGCCTGGTGTGCATCAACGTCGACGCCGACTCGCGCGCGTGCCTGTCCACCGCCGGACCGCATGCCGTGCTGCTCGCCCAGGGCTGAGGTGGTGCCGATCACCTACCGTGGAGGGATGTCCCTCGAGCACCGGCCCGTGGCGCGCACCCCGCGCTCACCCGCCGCCGTGCCCCCAGGCCCCTCGGGCCCCCCGGGGCCAGCCGGAGCCACGTCCGGCGCGCCGGCCGATCCCCGTCCCCCCGATCCCGGTTCCCCCGATCCCCGTCCCCCCGTGCCGGGCGAGCTGCGCTCCGGCCACCGTGCCCCCGCGCTCGCGGTGGCGCTGGTCTGCGCCGTCGGCGTCTGGGCCACGTGGTTCCTCTTCGTCGCCTCGCCGACCGGTCGCCTGCTCGACGCGGCGGCCTACGACGGCGCGGCGTACGGCCGCACCCGGCTCTGGCAGGTCGCCGAGCCCGTGCTCGAGGTGATCTCCGTCCCCTTCATCGGGGGTGTGCTCGTCGCAACCATGCTGCTGGCCCTGCTGCGGCGTCGTGCCCTGCTCGCGCTGCAGGTCGCGGTCCTCATGGGCGGGGCCAACCTCACCGTGCAGGTGCTCAAGTACTGGGTGCTCGACCGGCCCGACCTGGGCCTGGGCGACACCCTGCGGAACTCGCTGCCCAGCGGGCACACGGCCGCGGCGGCGTCGGTCTCGGCCGCGCTGGTCCTCGTGGTCCCCGCCCGGCTGCGCCCGGCCGCGGCCCTGCTCGGCGCCGGCTACACCACGGCGACGGGGATCTCGACGCTCGTCGGCGGCTGGCACCGGCCGAGCGACGTCGTCGCCGCGGTGCTCGTGGTGCTCGGCTGGGCCGGGGTGGCCACGGCCATGGGGGCGCGCACGGCGCTCGCGCCCGCGGCGGTGGCTCCGCACCGCACGGCCGCGACGGTGGGCCTGCTCACCGCAGCCGGGGCGTTCGCCACGGTCCTCGCGGGCGTGGCGCTGGCACGGACCGCGGCCGGGCTCGAGGCGGGTCTGGACTCCACGGCGGACCTCCTCACGGCCTACGGCGGGGGCGCCGCGGGGGTGGGCGCGACCGCCTGCCTGGCGTTCGCCGTGCTGCTCGCGATGCGCGCCGCAGCCGATCCGCGACGTCGGTGAGCGGTGGGCGCGTGTCCGCGGCGGTTGACGGCAGGTCGTAGAGTGCGCGATCGACGGTGCCACACCGTCCCCGATCCCCCGGGCCGTCAGCGGCCCGCCCCAGGAAGCAGGTCCGCATGACGCGCAGGCTCGTCATCGTCGAGTCGCCGGCGAAGGCGCGCACCATCGCCGGGTACCTCGGCGAGGGCTACGTCGTCGAGGCGTCGGTGGGCCACATCCGCGACCTGCCGCAGCCCTCCGAGCTGCCAGCGGACATGAAGAAGGGTCCGTTCGGCAAGTTCGCCGTCGACGTGGACCACGGCTTCGAGCCGTACTACGTGGTCGACGCGGACAAGCGCAAGAAGGTCGCCGAGCTCAAGCGCGCGCTCAAGGATGCCGACGAGCTCTACCTCGCCACCGACGAGGACCGTGAGGGCGAGGCCATCGCCTGGCACCTGCTCGCCGAGCTCAAGCCCAAGGTCCCCGTGAAGCGCATGGTGTTCCACGAGATCACCCGCGAGGCCATCCAGCGCGCGCTCGCGGCGACCAGGGACCTCGACCAGGCACTGGTCGACGCGCAGGAGACCCGCCGCATCCTCGACCGGCTGTACGGCTACGAGGTCTCCCCTGTGCTGTGGCGCAAGGTCCGCCAGGGCCTGTCCGCCGGCCGGGTGCAGTCCGTGGCGACCCGGCTCGTCGTCGAGCGCGAGCGCGAGCGCATGGCGTTCCGCACGGCCGAGTACTGGGACGTGACCGGCACCTTCGCGCAGGCGGCGCCGACCTCCGAGACCGAGCGCGGCGACTTCCAGGCGAAGCTGGTGCAGCTGGGCGGCCGGCGCGTGGCGAGCGGCCGGGACTTCGACGACCGCGGCACGCTCACCGGGCGCGACGTCGTGCACCTGGACGAGGCCCGCGCCACGGCCGTCGTCGCCGGGCTGGCCGCGGCGTCGTACGCGGTGCTGAGCCTCGAGACCAAGCCGTACACGCGCCGCCCGGCGGCGCCGTTCACCACCTCCACGCTGCAGCAGGAGGCGAGCCGCAAGCTGCGGATGGGCTCGCGCCAGGCCATGCGCACGGCGCAGACGCTGTACGAGAACGGCTACATCACGTACATGCGCACCGACTCGCCGGTGCTGTCCACCCAGGCGATCGATGCCGCGCGCCGCCAGGCCGCCGAGCTCTACGGGCCCGAGTACGTCCCGGCCTCACCGCGCGTCTACACGTCCAAGGCCAAGGGTGCCCAGGAGGCGCACGAGGCGATCCGCCCCGCCGGGGACCACTTCCGCACCCCTGCGCAGGTGGCCCGCGAGCTGTCCGGTGACCAGTTCCGGCTCTACGAGCTCATCTGGAAGCGCACCGTCGCCTCGCAGATGGCCGACGCGCGCGGCTCGACGGCATCGGTGCGGCTGGGCGCCGACGCCGCGCTGCCGGAGGGCCCCACCCCCGCCGTCTTCGGCGCGTCGGGCACCGTCATCTCCTTCCGCGGCTTCCTCGCCGCGTACGAGGAGGGCCGCGACGTCGAGCGGTACGACGACGGCGCCGACGGCGACGGCGAGGCCACGGGGGCGGCGCGCGGTCGGGCCGGGTCCAAGGCCGCGGCGAGGCCCGAGGCCGAGGTGCGGCTGCCGGAGCTGGCCCAGGGCGACGCCCTGACCGGCGCGGACCTGACGGCAGACGGCCACCGGACGTCCCCGCCGCCGCGGTTCACGGAGGCCAGCCTCATCAAGGCGCTCGAGGAGCGCGGCATCGGCCGCCCGTCGACCTACGCCGCGACGATCTCCGTCATCCAGGACCGCGGGTACGTCACGTCGCGCGGGCAGGCGCTCGTGCCCTCATGGCTCGCGTTCGCGGTGACCCGCCTGCTCGAGGAGAATCTCGCGCGGCTGGTCGACTACGACTTCACGGCCGTCATGGAGGAGGACCTCGACGCGATCGCCGCGGGGGAGAAGGACAGGGTCGCGTGGCTGACCCAGTTCTACTTCGGCCCCGGCGCGAGCGGCGCGGCCGAGGTGTCCGGCCCGGGCACCTCCGGCTCGCCGGACGGCCTGCGCGACCTCGTCGCCAACCTCGGCGACATCGACGCGCGCGAGGTCAACTCGATCGACATCGGCGAGGGCATCACGCTGCGCGTCGGCCGCTACGGGCCGTACCTCGAGGTCGAGGGTGCCCCGGGCGAGGAGGCGCGCCGCGCGTCCGTCCCCGAGGAGCTCGCCCCCGACGAGCTGACGGTCGAGCGCGCCCGCGAGCTGCTCGACACACAGCCCGACGGCGACCAGGTGCTCGGCGAGGACCCCGCGACGGGCACGACGATCGTGGCGAAGAAGGGCCGCTACGGGCCCTACGTCACCGAGCTGATCCCCGAGCCGGAGCTCGACCCCGCACTGTCCGCCGCCGCGCGCAAGAAGGCACTGGCCGCAGCCCCCAAGCCGCGCACCGGCTCGCTGCTGTCCACCATGCAGCTGCAGACCGTCACGCTCGAGGACGCCCTGCGGCTGCTCTCCCTGCCGCGCACGGTCGGGGTGGACCCGGAGACGGGCGAGACCATCACGGCCCAGAACGGCCGGTACGGGCCCTACCTCAAGCGCGGAACGGACTCGCGCACGCTGCCGAGCGAGGAGGCGATGTTCGACATCACCCTCGACGAGGCGCTCGCCGTCTACGCCCAGCCCAAGCGCGGGCGCGGCCAGGTGGCCACGCCGCCGTTGCGCGAGCTCGGGCTCGACCCGGTGACCGAGAAGCCGATCGTCATCAAGGAGGGCCGGTTCGGGGCGTACGTCACCGACGGCGAGACCAACCGCACGCTGCCCAAGGACCTGACCCCCGAGTCGATCACCCCGGAGCAGGCGGCGGAGCTGCTCGCGGACAAGCGCGCCCAGGGCCCCGCCAAGAAGCCGGTCCGCAAGGCGCCCGCGCGCAAGGCCCCGGCGAAGAAGCCCGCGGCGACGAAGGCGGCGGCGACGGCGGCGACGAAGGCGCAGACGAGGAAGGCCTGACCGCGCGGGTCCTCGGTGCGGAGCGTTCTGGACTCCAGCGGAGCCGCGCGGTCCGGTGCGGAGCGTTCCGTTCGGTCGTGCGGAGCGTTCCGGTCCCGCGGAGCGTTCCGTTCGGTCGTGCGGAGCGTTCCGGTCCCGGGCGGAGCGTCCCGGTGCGACACGCCCGCGTGTCGAGACCCGTACGCTCCGCGCCCTCCGCGCTCTCCGCGCCCTTCGCGCCGTTCGCGCCCTCGGCGGTCCGGTGGTGGTCCGGTGCGGGTCCCGATGGCGATCCGGTCCGGTCTGGGGGTCAGCCCCGGGTGAGCGTGGCGCGCAGCCGGTCGAGGGCCGCGCCGTCGGCCTGCCAGCCGTGCGCGCCCGCGGCGCCGACCGAGGCGGAGGCGACCTCGGTGGCCCATCGCAGCGCGTCGAGAGGGTCGCGGACGGCCAGCGGTTCCCGCGCCAGCCACGCGACGAGGGCTCCGTGCAGCACGTCGCCAGCTCCCAGGGTGTCGACGACACCGGTTCGGGGCACCGCCACCGTGGTGCGCACCCCGTTGCGGACCACGACGACGGCGTCGGCCCCGTGGGACTGCGCGACGACGGCCGGCCCCCACGCCGCCACGCGGGTGAGCGTGTCGATCCGGGGTGCCGAGGGGTCGTCGAGCGCCCGGACACCGTCGACCACGCGGACGCCGTCGACCACGCGGACGCCGTCGACCACGCGGACGCCGTCGAGCGCCCGGACGCCGTCGACCACGCGGACTTCCTCGGGCACGCGGAAGTCTTCGGACAGCAGGGCGATGTCGACCAGGCCGAGCAGCGCCTTGAGCCCCGGCTTCCAGGAGCCGGCGTCGAGCAGCACCGGGACCCCGCGGCCCCGGGCCGTGCGGGCGACGTCCAGGGCGAGGTCAAGGTGGTGCCCGTCCACGAGGACGGCCGCGACACCGTCGAACGCCGACACCGTGGCGTCCCGATCGCTGCTCCCCGCCGTATCGGGGGGCCGGGTGCCCCCGCCGCGGGTCGCGTTGACGGAGACGACGGCGCGCTCCCCGGTCGCGCGGGTCACGAGCACGGTGGACACGGCCGGGGCGTCGTCGGGGCCGGCCCGATCGATCACCTCGACGCCGCGCGCCACGAGGTCCGCCGTGACCACCCGGCCCAGCGCCGCCCCGCCGATGCGCGTCACGAGGCGCGTCGGGACGCCGAGGGCTACGGCCGTGACGGCGGCGTTGGCGGCGGGCCCGCCCGCTCCCACCAGCAGCCCCTGCGCGACGAGCTTCTCGTTGGCCGACGGCACGTGCCCGACCGTCTGCACGACGTCGAGCGTCGCGAGCCCGCAGGCCAGCACCCGGGGGCCAGACGGCGACGTGGTCACCCCCCGAGCCTAGGGCTGGCTCCCGATGCGGGCCGGCCCCGCCCCGACCCCCGCGCGGGACTACCGTGAGCCCATGACCCACGTCGAGGACCCGCGCTCCGCCCCGCCGATCCGATGGGGGATCCTGGCCCCGGGGGGCATCGCCCACACCTTCGCCCACGCCGTGAACAACCACACGCGCGCACAGCTGGTCGCCGTCGGCTCGCGCAACCGGGACCGCGCCGAGCGCTTCGCGACGCAGCACGGCATCCCGACCACCCACTCCAGCTACAAGGCCCTCGTGACCGACCCCCAGGTGGACGCCGTCTACGTCGCGTCCCCGCACTCGATGCACCGGGAGCACGCGCTGCTCGCGATCGCCGCCGGCAAGCACGTGCTGGTGGAGAAGGCCTTCGCGCGCAACACCGCCGAGGCGCTCGAGGTGTTCGCGGCAGCCGAGGCCGCCGGGGTCTTCGTCATGGAGGCGATGTGGACGCGGTTCCTGCCGCACATGGCGGCGCTGCGCGCGGTGATCGCCCGGGGGGAGATCGGTGAGGTGGTGGCCCTCATCGCCGACCACGGCCAGTCCTTCAACCACCTGCCGCCGACCCACCGGCTGCACAACCACGACCTCGCCGGCGGCGCGCTGCTGGACCTCGGGGTCTACCCGGTGAGCCTCGCGCACGACCTGCTCGGCATCCCGGACACCGTGCACGCCACCGGTTCGCTGACCGCGACGGGGGTCGACGGGCAGATCACCATGGCGTTCGGCTACGGCGAGCGGGCCCAGGCCAGCCTGCACACGACGCTGTGGTCCAAGACGGCGACGACGGCCGTGGTCTGCGGCACCGAGGGACGGATCGAGGTCGCGGGGAGCTTCTACGCGCCGACCTCCTTCACCGTGGTCCGTGACGACGGGACGTGGTGGGCCTACGACCGGGAGATCGACGGCGGGTTCCAGTACGAGGTGGCCGAGGTGGCCCGGCGGGTCGCCGAGGGTGCGACCCAGAGCCCCCGGATGACCTGGGACGACACGCTCGCCGTGATGCGCACGATGGACGAGGTGCGGCGCCAGGTGGGTGTGGTCTACCCGGGCGAGTGAGCCCGGGCGCGAGCAGGCGGCGCCCGACGGTGTGGGCGGGGGCCAGTAGCCTGACGCCGTGACCGACGACGCGGTGCTGCCCGAGACCCCCGCGGGCCCGCCCGCGCGCGGCGTCTTCATCTCGTTCGAGGGTGGCGACGGCGTCGGCAAGTCCACCCAGATCCGACTGCTCGCCGACTGGCTCACCGCCCAGGGTCGCGAGGTGGTGGCGACGCGCGAGCCGGGCGGCACGACCCTCGGGCTCGAGCTGCGTGCCGCGGTGCTCCACGGGGACCACGTCAGCGCCCGCACCGAGGCGCTGCTCTACGCGACCGACCGCTCGCACCACGTCGCGACGGTGGTCCGCCCCGCCCTCGCGCGGGGCGCCGTCGTGCTCACCGACCGCTACCTCGACTCGTCGGTCGCCTACCAGGGCGACGGCCGCGCGCTCGGCGCGCAGGAGGTCGAGCGGCTCTCCCTGTGGGCCACCGAGGGCCTGCTGCCCCGCCTCACCGTGCTGCTGGACCTCGACCCGACCGTGGGGCTGGCGCGCCTGACCGCCAGCCCCGACCGGCTGGAGCGCGCGGGGGCGGAGTTCCACGCGCGGACGCGCCGCGCCTTCCTCGAGCGCGCGGCCGGGGACCCGGTGCGCTGGCTCGTCGTCGACGCGTCGCGCTCGGTCGAGGAGATCGCGGCGCAGGTCCGCGCCCGCGTCGAGGCGTTGCTCGCGCGGACCGACGCCGCGGACGCCGTCGCCGACCTCGTCGTCGAGCCCGCACCAGCGCCCGCCGCCCACCCGACAGGCGCGTCGCGATGAGCGTCTGGGACGCCGTCGTCGGCCAGGAGGCGGCCGTGGGCGTGCTGCGTGCCGCGAGCCTCGACCCGCAGGCGATGACCCATGCGTGGCTCGTCACGGGTCCGCCCGGCTCGGGCCGCTCGACGGCGGCGCGCGCGTTCGCTGCGGCGCTGCAGTGCGAGCAGGGCGGCTGCGGGCACTGCCAGGCCTGCACGACGACGATCGCGGGCACCCACGCGGACGTCACGGTCGTGGCCACGGAGAAGGTCACCATCACCATCGAGGAGGTCCGTGACCTCATCGGCGTGGCCCAACGCTCGCCGTCGCAGGGCCGCTGGCGGGTGATCATCCTCGAGGACGCGGACCGGATGGTCGAGCGCACCTCGAACGTGCTGCTCAAGGCGATCGAGGAGCCGCCGCCGCGCACGGTGTGGCTGCTGTGCGCCCCGAGCCCGCAGGACGTCGTCGTGACCATCCGGTCGCGGTGCCGGGGCGTCGCTCTGCGCATCCCGCCGGTGGCCGACGTCGCCGCGCTGCTCGTCGCACGCGACGGGGTGGACCCGCAGGTCGCCGACGCCGCGGCGCGCGCCGCGCAGAGCCACATCGGGCTGGCCCGGCGCCTCGCTCGCGACCCCGCGGCGCGCGAGCGGCGGGACCGCACCCTGCAGCTCGCCGCGACCATCCGCGGGGTGGGCGACGCGGTGCTCGCGGCGGCCGACCTCGTCGAGGTCGCGACGGCAGAGGCCAAGGCCGCGACCGAGCACCGCGACGCGGCGGAGAAGGCCGCGCTGCTGCACACGCTGGGTGCGGACGGCGGCGGCACGCTGCCGCCGAGCCTGCGCGCACAGGTGCGTCAGCTCGAGGAGGGTCAGAAGCGTCGGGCCACCCGGGCGCAGCGCGACGTGCTCGACCGCTCGCTGCTCGACCTGCTCTCGCTGTACCGGGACGTGCTCGTGGTCCAGCTCGGGGCCGACGTCGAGCTCGTCAACACCGCCCAGCGGGCCGACGTCGTCGAGCTCGCGGCGGCGAGCTCCGCGGAGCAGACGGTCCGGCGGATGGACGCGATCGGCGAGGCCAGGACGAGGCTCGCGGGCAACGTCGCACCGCTGCTGGCCATGGAGGCGATGGCCGTCGCGCTCCGTCCGCAGGGCTGACCGCGAGGGTGGTGCCGCCGCCCAGCGGCGCGCCGGGCCCGGGGCGAGCCGCGCCCGGCATTGGTTACCGTTGGTCCGTGCCGTCCGCCAGAAAGCTCCGCAGCCCCGCCGTCCTGCTCACCGTCAGCGCCGTCGTGCTCTCCGGGTGCCTCGCGCCCAAGCAGCAGACCACCGTGCCGGGCGACGCCGAGCAGCCGACCGCCGAGGCCGGTCAGGACCTGGACAGCCTGTACGCCCAGGAGGTCGCCTGGTCCGCGTGCGGCGAGGGCTACGACTGCGCGACGGTCGTCGCGCCGCTGGACTGGGACGCACCCGAGGCCGGCTCGATCGACCTGGCCGTCAAGCGCCACGCCTCGACCGGCGACGCGGCGGACCGGATCGGGTCCCTGCTCATCAACCCGGGCGGCCCGGGCGGCTCCGGCGTGGAGTTCCTCGACTACGCCGTGACCGGCGTGCTCGGGCAGGACGTGCTCGATGCCTACGACGTCGTCGCGTTCGACCCGCGCGGGGTCGCCGGCTCCTCGGCCGTGAGCTGCGGGGACGACGCGGTGGTCGACGCGTACCTCATCGCCGACGTGCCGCTGGAGAGCCAGGCGGACGTCGACGCCGCGCGCGACATGTCCCGGGTGTTCGGCGAGGGCTGCCTCGAGGCGACCGGTGCGCTGCTCGGCGAGGTCGACACGGTCTCCGCCGCGCGGGACATGGACCTGCTGCGCGCCGTGCTCGGCGACGAGCAGCTGTACTACACGGGCTTCTCCTACGGCACGTTCCTCGGCGCCACCTACGCCGGGCTGTACCCCGAGAACGTCGGCCGCCTCGTGCTGGACGGCGCGCTCGACCCGTCGATGACCAACGACGAGCTGGTCGTCGGCCAGGCGGTGGGCTTCGAGAACGCGCTGCGCGCCTACGTCGAGGACTGCCAGGCCGGCGCGGGCTGCCCGCTCACCGGGACGGTCGACGACGGCCTGGCCCAGATCTCGAAGCTCATCGAGCGGATCGCGGCGGAGCCGCTCGCCGCGGGCGAGGGCTACACGCTGAACAGCACGCTCGCGTTCTACGGCATCGTCGTGACGCTGTACGACGACGGCTCCTGGCCCTACCTCACGCAGGCGCTCGCCGAGGCGATCACGGAGAACACCGGCGAGGTGCTGCTCCAGCTCGCCAACATCTACCTCGAGCGGACGCCGGACGGGCAGTACCTGTCCAACTCCATGGTCGCCTTCCCGGCGATCAACTGCCTGGACTACCCGACGGAGGTCCGCGAGTTCGACGAGATGGTGTCGTTCGCGCAGGAGGTGTCCGCCGTCGCCCCGACCTTCGGGGAGGACTTCGCGATGGCGCTGGGCTGCGAGGCGTGGCCGTTCCAGTCGACGGTCGAGCGGGCGCCCATCGCCGCACCGGGCGCCGCGCCGATCCTCGTCGTCGGCACCACGGGGGACCCGGCGACCCCCTACGAGTGGAGCGTCGCCCTGGCGGACCAGCTCGACTCCGGGCAGCTGCTGACCTGGCAGGGCGAGGGCCACACCGCGTACGGGCGCTCCAACGAGTGCGTCGAGGACGCCGTGGAGACCTACCTCCTGCAGGGCGAGATGCCGCAGGACGGCCTGGTCTGCTGACCTCGCGGGAGCTCCCGCCGCCCGGCCGCGCGGACTCGCTTTGGTCGCGCGGCGCGTGGTCGGTACAGTAGGCCCCGCTCGTCGCACCCCGCCCGGTGCGGCAGGCACCGCCGCCTTAGCTCAGTCGGTAGAGCGTCTCACTCGTAATGAGAAGGTCATCAGTTCGATTCTGATAGGCGGCTCCGGAGCCACGGGCCCTCACCTCACGGTGGGGGCCCGTCGTCGTCCCGGCGGGGGTGCGGCCCCGCCGCGGGACGGACCGCGCGCGGAGCGGCGGCGCGAGTACCCTGACGCGCGGCGCGGTCCCGGACGGCCTCGCCCGCCGCGCGAGAGGAACGACGATGACGCCCGTCCTGGCCCCGGCCGCGCAGGTGGAGCCCGGCGACACCGCGTGGGTGCTGGTGTGCATCGCGCTGGTGCTGCTCATGACGCCCGGCCTGGCGTTCTTCTACGCCGGCATGGTGCGCGCCAAGCACGTGCTCGGAATGATCATGCAGAGCTTCGTGGCGATCGCCGTCGTCTCCGTCACCT
>Ga0209477_1001316_pt1 | contig 15186 bp, 11 predicted proteins | sample KloWWTupernatant_FD_187180 | JGI IMG/M metagenome (GOLD analysis project Ga0209477, IMG submission 187180) | Active sludge microbial communities from Klosterneuburg, Austria, studying microevolution and ecology of nitrifiers - Klosterneuburg... | ecosystem: Engineered > WWTP > Aerobic digester >... | reverse complement strand
CCAGCTTACTATACTTCCGAAGCCCAGTCTATGGTAAATAAAATAATTGCATATGAAAACGAACCTCCTGCAAAGTGGTCTAAAGATTTTGTATTCATCACAGGCGGAGGTACTACTAATGAACAAAACGGTCATATTCTGAAATCAAATTATGACATTGGAGTTTTTGTAGATCTTCCTCCTATTTATGGTAATCCAATCAGAATATTCAGAACGGATATACCCGGGACAATTACTTTTAATATAAAAGACTCTATCAAAAATACAATTGACAGAGGAGCTTTGTTTGTTAACTTCAGAGGACATGCGGGAAGTCATGACTGGGAAATTGCAATGAATGATCCGAATACACTTTCAAATGGAAATAAACTTCCGATTATTTTAAGTCTTACTTGTTTCACGGGAGAAAATTCTAAAGCTGATTTCAGAGGTTTTGGAGAAAGATTTGTATACCTTCCGGATAAAGGAGCAATTGGTTTTGTCGGAACTACAGGCTGGAGCTATTCTCAGTTTGGAAATGATTATGGATCTTTTATTCTTGAATCTATGAAAAATGATACAGCAAGAAGGATGGGTGATCTGACAAAGTATGCCAACAAAAAAATGAGCAAAGATTCATTGTCATTTAGTATCAGACATACTCTTAACTGCTATTCTCTAATAGGAGATCCGGCAGCTAAGTTAAATCTTCCAAAAACTCCTGAACATTCAATCACTTCATCAGATTATAAATTGTCAAATAATTATCCGGGAGTTTCAGAAAATCTTACCTTTACCGCTTATCCAAAAAACTACGGACTGAATTCTGATTCATTAAAGATCCGTTTTGAAGTATATAAAAATAATCAGGTCTATTATGCAAAAGATACTATCAGAAGAAATTTCAGAAATTTAGATTCAATTGCTTATACTTTTAAAGTCGATACTGCAGGTATATACAACATGCTCGTAAAGCTGGATCAGGGTAACTGGACACCGGGTGAAATTAAAACAAACAATAACCTGTCTGTAGATATACCTGTAAAGAACATTGCTTTTATGCCTTTAAAACCGGTAGATAATTCTGTCATAAGTACTGACAGCGTTGAATTTACCTGCCTTAATCCGCTGGTAAAAACTTCAATGAATTCTGTAAAAGTTATTTTACAAATGGATACGACTACAAATTTCAATTCGGCGGTTTTAAAAACTTTTGCTAACAGCAGTATCTCAAGTGCCTACACTAAATTTAAAACATCTGTACCATTATTAGTAAATAACAAACTTTATTACTGGAGATCAAACAGCATTATAAACGGTGACAGCACCGGCTGGTCAGGTATTCAGAAATTTACATATATTCCAAATTTAGAATACGTCAAAGATAATTCAAATAAACAAATAGAATTACTAACTAACATTGAGATATTAAAAAAACAGAGTTCACAATTCCCTTCATATGATCTAAACGGAGTAACTTATAAGAATAATGGTCTTCAGAATGGTGATTACAATGGAAATCTTTTTGTAAGATCATATGGAAGCAATGGTGAAGAAGCTTCATATTTCAGTGTTCATAATAAAAATATTTATATTGATGCAGGTAAGAATCAGGGGCTGAATATTTTAAAAGTTAAAAAGTTAAACGGCAAGATTTTAGATTTTAAAAATCTAAAAATGAATACTAATTCATCAAATGATTCATTATTAACATATCTCAATTCGTTTGATTCAACTCAATATATAATGCTGCTTAATGCTGCTTATGTACCAAGTGGGAAATTATTAGCAGCAAATGTTAAAACCAAACTCAGAGAGTTTGGAAGTATTTATTGTGATTCCATCGGATACATGAGTTATTTTCATTCATGGAGTTTTATCGGATATTTAGGCGCATCAAATAAAGAAGCATCTGAAGGATTTGATCCCTGCTGCCGTGTAAACATCACTTGTCTTGATTGTGACCACTGGTCAGAAGCTGTAAGTTCCATGGATGTGACATTTAAATATTCAGACGGTACTGTTTCTAATATTATAGGTCCTGCTCAAAACTGGGGAAGTCTTTCATGGATTCAGACTTTATATACTGGAAGTACTATAAAATTTGATGTTTATGGAATTGCAAATAACAATTCTCAGGTACTTCTTTATCCGAACGTTACTTCAAACAATTTTACTGATCTTAGTTCGATAGATGCATATAATTATCCCAGATTAAATATTGTTGCGAAAATTTCTATTGATACTATGACAGGAAATAATTCCAGCATCCTGAATTCAGTCAAAGTCACATATACTCCTCCAGCCGAACCTGTATGGGATATAAATACTATTTTTGTAAATTCAAATTATAAAGCCGGTGATTATTTAAAAGCATCAGGTGATCTTTATAATCCGGGATTTCTTAATCTGGAAGGAATGGTAGTAAAATTTTATAAAAATTCTGTTACACCTGTTAATTTGCTGGAAGTCGATACAGTTAAATATGCTATAAATATTGACAATTTCAAAAAATATGAATACAAATTGAGATTGCCGTTTTTCAGAGACAGTATAGGAATTTTTATGAATGTAACTCCTGTAGGTTCTAACAATGAATTCTTTACTTTCAATAATACAGCTTACATAGAAGTTAAAGATGGATATCATTACCGTCCGGGCAGCAGCAATATAGCAGTTTACAGTGATGGATTAATTCTCAAAAATGGAGACTATGTAAGGAAAGATCCTGAGATAAAAATAGAAATTACAGACGTTGATAATTTCATTCCATTCAGTGCAGATACTTCGCAGTTAACTATGAAATTGAACGGAAGAAATATACCTTATTATCAAAAAGGTGCACCAAGCCAAATGGTTAAATTTGCAGATAATGATAAATCAAATTCTCAAAATAACCGCTCAATAATTTTTTATCCTGAACTGAAAAATGGCGGCAACAGGTTGTCGGTATATTTTAATAAAAATGGAGTGACTGATTCTTCCGGATTTGATGTATTAGTAAGTGAGGAACTCGTAATTGAAAATATTTATAATTTTCCGAATCCTATGAAAAACGAAACTAATTTTATGTTTAACATAGGAGGTCTTGCTCCGCCGGATAATTTCAAGATCCGGATCTATACTGTTTCGGGAAGACTCATCAAGGAACTGGAATATCCTGTTTCAATTGGGTTCAATCAGATTCCATGGGATGGGAAAGATATGGATGGTGATTTGATTGCAAATGGAACATATTTATACAAAGTTGTAATGGAAGGAAATACAAGCAATGAATCACTTGTTCAGAAGCTTGTAATGTTAAAATAATTTCAATAGAATTTCTTATTGAAAAAAGCGAAGATATAATGTCTTCGCTTTTTTTATTTTATTTTATTCCGAAAGTCTGGCTTCTATTACAGAAGTAACTTCTCCTGATTCAGGTTCTACTTTACTTTTAAATCTTTCGGTAATGTTTCCGTTTTTATCTATGATAAATTTTTCAAAGTTCCAGCTTATATCTCCTTCAGGATCTGAATTTTCTGTCAGTCTTTGATACAATACATTTTTATCATCTCCAATTACATTTACCTTATCGAAAAGCTTAAACGTGACATTGTATTTTGACTCACAGAAAGTTCTTATCTCATCATTGCTACCCGGCTCCTGTTCACCAAAATCATTACATGGAAAAGCTAATATCTCAAAGCCCTGATCTTTGTATCTATTATAAATTTCTTCGAGACCTTTGTACTGTGAAGTGAATCCGCATTTTGATGCAACATTAACTATCATCAGAACTTTTCCCTTGTAGTCTGATAATTTAACTTTATTTCCGTCCATATCAATAACAGTAATATCTGAAATGTTTTTATTCACAACCTTAGTTGTTTCCAAATTATTATTTTTCTCATTCATATTATTTGATTTAATTTCTGCTGAATCGGAACATCCGGCATATATGCAGACATTCGTCAGTAAAGATATTGCCAAAATTATTTTAAACATGTTTTTATTTTTTAAATTATTTTTAATCAACTTTTAATTCACCAAGCTCACCTTCACTGCTCGCGATCACAACACATGCAAGAGAGTCAGCTATAACATTCGGCACAGTCCTGCACATATCAAGAAGTCTGTCCACTCCGATAATCAGAGCAATTCCTTCTGAAGGTACACCTATAGATCTTAGAACTATTATCAGCATTATCAGACCAATACCCGGCACAGGTGCAGTACCAATTGCTGCAAGTGCAGCAGTAATTACAATTGTCATTTGCTGAGTAAGAGTTAGGTCAAATCCATAAACCTGCGCAATAAACACGGCGGCTACCGCCTGATAAAGTGCTGTTCCGTCCATGTTAATGGTTGTACCCAAAGGAAGTACAAAACTTGCAATTCGGTTTGGCACGCCAAGTTTCTTTTCGCAGATGTCCATTGTAACAGGCAATGTAGCTGCAGAAGAACTTGTAGAAAAAGCAACTGCAATTACCTGTCTTTGAGATTTGAAAAATTTCACTACATTCACTTTTGTAAATAACTTCAGCAGCAAAGGATATTCTATAAATGTTAACACAGCTAATCCAATTATAACTGTAAAAGAATACAACAGCAATGTCTGAAGTATATTAAAACCAAATTCCGCGACTGTTGCTGATATGAGCGTGAATACAGCATAAGGAGCAATGATCATTATTTTTTCAACTATAAGAATCATTGTTTTGGATACTCCGTCAAAAAATTTCAAGACAGTCTTTGAGGCATCTGCATTTATCTGAGACAAGAATATTCCCATTAATATTGCGAAAAAAACTATCTGTAAAAATTCCCCGTCTGCCATTGCTTTGAAAGGATTCTTCGGTACGATATTTACAAGGAAATCAACTATATTCATAGATACATTTTGATCTATTTTACTTTGGGCATCCTCCTGAAATGTTTCCATCAGACGTTCTTTATTTTCTTCAGGCATGAACTTCCCGGGCTGTATCACATTTGCAAAGAAAAGTCCGATCAAAATTGCTATTACTGCCGTTATTGCATAAAATCCAATTGTCTTTCCGCCGATCTTTGCAATGTGTTTCAGATCAGAAAGTGAAGCTGCTCCTACAATAAGCGATGAAAGCACAAGCGGAACTGCGATCATTGTCAAAAGTCTGATAAAAATATCACCTATTGGTTTCAGCATGACCCCAATGGTAGGGACTTTTTTGACAGAAGAAACATTTTCCAAAATCTCTTTTCTACTGTCCGGATAATTGATTTCAATCTTCAGATCTTTAACTTTCTTTTTATCTTTAAGTACTGTAAACATCTTAATAATACTGAGCTGAGAACCTGCATCAAAATTATTTAAGACAGAATCACCACTGATAAACTTTACATCTTTCCAGTCTTCAGAAATTATTTCACTTCCGTCAGACTCGTATTTAAGTTTGTTTTGATTTACATGGAAGATTGATCCAAAGACAGCTCCAAGCAATAATCCAATGATGATCTGAGTGTGCAGCTTAAATTTAAATTTCATTGTGAATTTTTATTTCGTGAATTTTTCTAATATTCTTTCCCGCAGCTTTTGCATTAAAAACAATATTACAGAGGCAGTTACACTTACTGTTAAAATCAGCGGCCACAGAACCGGATTAGTATAATCGATCTCGTAAAAAGATTTTATGAAAGTAAATATTCCAGTGTCAAAAGTCGATGCTGCAAAGAATATATATACAAACAAAATAGCCAGTCCATACAATAAATAGGTCATATTATTTTGATCATTTTTTTTCACCATGATAGCAAAATAATTTGCGAAGTTTGTTATTATAATGATCGTCAGCATTACCATCTGAAGATCCATATTCGAAACGCTGTAATATTTTTCGGCAAAGTAAATCCCGGTATAGCCTGCAGCCACTATTATCAGAGCTGACAATAAAACAAAAGAAATAACATCCGAAAGAAAGTTTTTAGTTTTCTCAATATTGGTATTCTTTAAGGTAATGATAAATGCAGGCAGTCCGATATTGAATATATTTATCAGCGAAACTCTTCTCGGAGTCAAAGGAAACTCCAGCAGAAAAAATACAGAAAGCAGTGTAATATATATTACAAAAAAATTCTTTGTTAAAAAAAGTTTTGATATAGACTTCACAGTATTTACTATTTTATTACCTTCATCAAATATTGCCGGCATCAGAGAGAATTTATTATTCAAAAGTACAATGTCTGCAATCTCTTTGGTAATGCTGCTCCCCTCTTCCATTGCGATTCCAAGATCTGCTTCCTTGATGGCCGGCAGATCATTTACTCCGTCACCTATCATCGCAGTATATATCTTTTCATTTCGTAATGATCTTATTATCCTCAGCTTATGCTCAGGATTTAATCTGGCAAATATAACTTTTTCCTGTACTGTCTTTAAAAAATCTTTGTCATTCAGACTTTCCATCTCAATACCGGTTATCAGATCATCATCTTTAATTTTCCATCCGATCTCATTTGAAACTTCCTGTATTGCTTTAGCTGAATCTCCTGATAGAATCTTTATCTGAATATCGTTTTTTTCAAAAAGTTTTATCGCATCAAATACATCATCTCTTATTTTATCAGTGATTGATATAATACAAAATGGTTCTATCTTTATATTATTCATGCCGCTCTTCAGATCTTCAAATGAAATCTCAGCATCGACTTTCCCAAACAAAAGATTTCTGTAAATATAAATTTTCTTTGATTCAAATATTCCCTGTGTCAATTTAATATCATCTTCTGACATATAATTTATCAATACATCATATGCTCCAAGTATAAATGTTGACTTATTACTGTCTGAAATAGTTTTCAGCATGCTGAATTTTCTTTCCGAACTGAAAGGGAATTCATCTGCCATAGAATAATTTTCCAATGGCGGAAAAATATTCACAGCTTCTATCGTAGCATTTTTATCACTGGTAAGATTTGCATAAGTACCGATAAGTTGTTCGACCTCTTTCCTGTTATGTTTATCTGATAATAATGTGATCTCTTTTATACTCAGTTTATTTTGAGTAAGAGTACCGGTCTTATCCATGCAGACGATCTGCACATTTGAAAAAGATTCGATCGCATTAAGCTTTTGTATGATCGCACCGAGCTTGCTGATCCTGTAAACGCCGATCGCAAAAGTAACAGAAGCCATCAGGACAAGTCCCTGCGGCACTAATGAGATAAGTATAGTAGATATCTTCCTTACAAAATCATTTGTAAATCCTTCAGTGTTAAAAATAATTTCGAGTATTACCAAAACCACTGCAGTTAAAAAAAGAATTTTGACAATAGCATCTATCTTTCTCTGAAGAGGGGTGAGAACAAATTTATATTTCTTTGCCTGTGAAGTGATCTTGGATGCAAAACTTTCATTCCCAACTTTTTCAGCTTTATAAAATCCGTTACCCGACAGACAAAAACTTCCTGAGAGAACTTCTTCGTTTTCCTTTTTGTGAATGGGATTTGATTCTCCGGTCAGGAGAGATTCATCAATTTCCAGATGGTTTGAGAAAATGACCCTGCCATCGACAATGATCTGATCACCTCTTAAAATTTTTATAACATCATCTTTTACTACTTCCGATGGATTTATTGACTGTTCATTCCCGTCTCTGATAACAGTTACTTCTTTTTTCAAAAGGAGTTTGACCTTGTCCAGTGCCCGCTTTGCTTTTATCTCTTGATAGATCGCAATAAAAGTATTCAGCAAGGCTATCATCATTATACCTATACTGTCCAGGATCAGTCTGAAATCACCTGTGGTAAAATAGAAATATAGAACAAATATGATGATCGATAAAATAACTAAATTGAAAACAGAGAATATGTTTTCAATAAAAATTTCTTTTACCGTTTTAGATTTATTTTTATCGTATGTATTTACCTGTCCCGAAGAAATCCGTTTATTTACTTCTTCAGAATTTAATCCTTCGAAATTCAATAATGTATGATGCTGATAATGTAATGTGTCAAATTTAATTAATTTATCAAATTCTGATTTTAAAGAATATATCGGAATAAGTCTTATTTAAATATTGGTAGCGCAGAATAACATTCTGTGTTTCATTACAATGATTAATTTTCAGTGTTTCGTGGCAAAAAAAATATCCTGAATTTTGTGTGATCTGTTAAATGTTCAAATATTTCTTAGAAAAAATTAAATTCAGTTTATCTGATAAAATACTTATTCAAAAAATTATCAATGATCCCTGTAAAAACTTTATCACTACCAAGACCCGATCCGCTGTAAATAGAACCTGTAGAAAGTACTGCAATATTTCCGATCTCTCTGAGCACGATCTCTCCACCTCCTTTACTGTTCCAGTCTGCATCATCTTTATTATAGATTTTAATCGTATCTGCAATATCAGTATTCAGACCTTTGGCAATAGTCTCGGTACTAAATTCCATCCAGAAAGGTACTTTATCAGTTTCATCACCGCATATAGGAAAACTGTTAATTCCTTTAATACCGAAGAGTTCACCGTCTGAAATATTCAAACCTGAATATAACCAGTGAGATGAATTCAAAACTTTATATGGTGCAAATGTGTGAAGTCCTTTGCCGGTGTATCTGACACCTAAGAGATCTGATTCCGAACGGAGATTATGCCGCCACATTCCTCCCGGATCAAACCCTTCTCCAAAAAATGTGAGATCTTTTCTGCATTCCATTCTGGTAAAATTATCATGCCATTTTACTTTCCAGAAGATCTGATTTGCACCTAAAGAAATCAAAGGAATATTCTGATCAAAAACCATTTCCTCTATTTTATCATACATCTTTTCAGAAAAATATTCACAGTGATAAGACAATACAGCAAATTTACATTTTGAAAGTAACTCAGGTCTTTCCTCAAGATAATAATCAGGAAGTATGTTTGCGTTTTGATTTTTGTAAAAATAATTAAAAATATTTGCACATACATTCACATCAATATGGTTATAATTTTCCTTAAAATACTGAACTCCAGTATTTGGTCTTTGAGTAGATACAAAGAATACGTTGGAAGAATCTGTGTAATTATGATAAAGCGATTTTCCACCCCAGGGATTATACGCAGCAAAAGTCGCAAGCGGAGCAAAGACTACGAACTCATTATTGTTATCAAAATCTCCAATGGTAATTGTCAGATTAAAGGTATCAATGGAATTGGAAAGTATAACATTATAATATCCCTGAGTATAATCTGAATTCAAATTCATTTCATGTGTCAGATCCCAGTTACAGCCTGATTCAGACTGATCGGGGTTGATGTTTTGTTCAGACCTGTCAAAATAAAAAGTATCCAGCGGTACGTACTGATATGGTGAAATGATCTTAGTAATAATTGCAGTGGAAGAATCTTCAGTACTCCTTAAATAAAATTTAATCTTTTCATTATTAAAGTAAAACATTTTATCCGTATAGCCATCGATTGATGACAGTTCCATCTCGGGAATTTTATCTACTGATACCAACAAATAATATCTGTATCTGAAAAACCAGATAAAAATAAAAATTAATGCTAAGACTAAAAAGATTGAAGAATACTTAAGAAATTTTTTCATTATCATTTTGATTTATTTTATCTCCGTCAAAGTCAGTCCGTTATATAGATAGATACTTACAGTAAAATCTATTTATCAATTCACATTGTAAATTTCTTAAACTATATAAAAATATAATGCATGCCTGACAAACTAACGAAATAATAAATTCCGTTCAATGATTCAAATTAAGTGAATGTCTGAATCGAAGCACCGAATAGCATTCTGTGTTGCGTAGCATAGAATATTATTCTGTGGATCAAATAAATTTCAATAATAACTGCATCAATCTCTTTACAATAGAAAGTTAGTTTTAGATTAAATATTTTAAAAACAAAATTATTATGTTTCAGAATTATATCACATCACATGACGGAAAATTTTTTGACGGAAAAGACGAATTTCGTTTTATCGGCTGCAATATGTATGAGTTGGCAAATGTCGAATCTGATATTTCACAAAAGATGCTGGCATCTGCAAAAGATCAGCGGTTTGATGTTGTAAGATTCTGGGTGTTTAACAAAACAGGAAGAAATAATCTCAATAACATCTGTGAAATTAGTACAGAACTTAATCTTCGTCTGATCCCCGTACTTGCCGACAACTGGGGATATCTGATGAATGAAGAAATTAATGATGAATGGTATTTATCCGGATATAAAAATAACTATCTGCAAAATATACTTGACCTGTCATTTGAATTTTCCGATCGAAAGGAAATTCTTTTATGGGAATTAATAAACGAACCTGCTTCAGTTAATTTCGAGAGTGTATTTAATTTTACAAAAGATGTGTCAGCCGAATTTAAAAAAATTAATTCTAATCATCTGCTCTCTGTCGGGACTATAGGCGGCATTGGAGATAAATTCGGAAATGAATTTTCAAGATTCAATTCATCCAATTTTAAGAAATTATATACTCTGAAAAATCTCGATGCTGTCTCTATACATGATTACAGTTTCAATTCTACAATTGCTGAGCGACTGGATATTCATCAGAGATTCAAAGGGAAATATTCAAGTTCGGCAATTTTAAATAATCTGGACAGGATAATAAATTTTATTCCGGGTTTAATTGACAAATTTACTCTCAGGAAATTTAATGATGTCTATGATATTCCACTGACATTAAGAAGTATCTGGCAAAAGTATATTTCCAAAAATATTCAGACATCAGCAAAATTAAAAAAGCCGCTTTACATTGGAGAGATTGGATTCAAAAAAGAAATGGGTTCAGACAGAAAGAAAGTTATTGAAAAGGAATTAGTTAAATATCTGAAAGCAGGTGTCAGCGGAATATTGCTGTGGTCTTTCGAGTCCGAAGGAAGATCTAAAGACGGACATGATTATGGATTTGATGAAAATGATGGATTCAAAGAAATTATTAAAAAGATTAAAAATGAATACTTATAAGTCTACATTTATTTTTTAACAGAATAAATTATACATGCTTTTACAAACTCTCTGAAAAGCGGATGTGGATTAATTATTCTTGATTTCAATTCAGGATGAAACTGGCTGGCAATAAAAAATGGATGCTTTGTCTGCGGCAGTTCGATCATCTCTACCAAAGTACTGTCCGGAGATAATCCAGAAAGTTTTAATCCGTTTTCAGTCAGTAATTTTCTGTAATTATTATTAACTTCGTAACGATGTCTGTGTCTTTCATTTATTGATTCCTTTTTATAACATTTATATGCCAAAGAATTTTTCTCAACGATACACGGATATGATCCGAGCCGCATCGAACCTCCCATTACTTTTACAGACTTTTGATATTCCATTATATCAATTACACTGTCTTTACTCTTTTCAAATTCCGATGAATTAGCTGATCTCAATCCGCAGACGTTTCTCGCAAACTCAATTACAGCACATTGCAGTCCAAGACATATTCCAAGAAACGGGATCTTCTTTTCTCTGACAAATTTAATTGCTTTGATCTTTCCTTCGACTCCCCTCTTTCCAAATCCCGGACAGATAAGCAGTCCGCTGATATTACCAAGTATTTTTCCAATATTAGCTTTCCCTTTTTCAAGTTCTTCAGAATTTATCCATTTAAGATTTACCTTCACTTCATTATAAGCTCCGGCATGGATAAATGACTCCAATATACTTTTATAAGCATCAGGAATAATATTATATTTGCCGCATATTCCGATCGTAATTTCCTTGCCGGGATTAAGAATTTTATTTACAACCTTTTTATAATTTCTTAAATTTGGTTCTGAAGATTTCAGATTAAGTCTTTTCATTACTACTTCATCAAATTTTTCCTTCTTCAGATTCAAAGGGACTTCATATATAGACTTCGCATCAAGTGCCTGCAAAACTGAGCCCTGCTCAATATTACAAAACAGTCCGATCTTTTCCCTAAGCTCTTTTGACAAATTCATTTCACTTCTGCATAAAAGCATGTCCGGCTGTATTCCGATCTCCAGTAAAGTCTTTACTGAATGCTGAGTCGGTTTCGTCTTTAACTCACCGGCAGATTTTATGAACGGTACCAAAGTCAGATGAATGCTTAATGAGTTTTGCTTTCCCACGTCAAACATTATCTGTCTCATCGCTTCAAGGAACGGCAGAGACTCAATGTCACCAACTGTTCCGCCGATCTCAGAAATTATTACATCATATTTCTTCACTGACTCTAAAGCTCGGATCCTCCTTTTTATTTCATCAGTAATATGCGGAATCACCTGAACAGTTGCGCCGAGATAGTCACCTCTTCTTTCTTTTGTGATCACTTCATTATAGATCTGACCGGTCGTCATGTTATTTGCCCGAGACATATTTTCATCAAGGAATCTTTCATAATGCCCGAGGTCAAGATCAGTTTCCGCTCCGTCTTCAGTCACAAACACTTCCCCGTGCTGAGTAGGCGACATTGTACCGGGATCTACATTGATGTAAGGATCCAGCTTTTGAATTGTGACTTTTAATCCTCTTGCCTTTAGCAGTAATCCCAGTGAAGCTGCGGCAATCCCCTTTCCAAGTGAGGAAACAACACCTCCGGTTAAAAACACATACTTTGTCTGATGCAAAACTTATTAAATTTTAATTTTTTAAAAATGAACCGACTTTATTATTATCCACAATATGTTCCCGAAGAGTCACGTGCTCTTCAGACTCTGCGGATATTGAATCAAAAAACTTCTCTCAATTTATTTTTGATTATTTATTTGATTACTTTTTAATCAGCAAAAGATCCTCAGGTGTATCTACTGCTGTTGAATTTTTATTTGTTAAAATGACTTTGATCTTTTCACCGTTCTCAAGTATCCTTAACTGCTCAAGCTTTTCACTCTCTTCCAGATAACTCTTCTTCATTTTTACAAACTCACTCAAAAAGCTTTTCCTGTAAACGTAAAGTCCTATATGCTTATAATATTTTTTTGTAGTTGATCTTTCATTTACAGAGCTAATTAAATCCTTATCATAAGGTAAGATTCCTCTTGAAAAATATATTGCATAATTATTTATATCAAAAATAACTTTCACAACATTCGGATCTTTGATTTCAGAAAGGTCTTTGAACTTTATAGCTAAAGTGGAAACATTTAATTTTTTATCTTTTAAAAAAGGTTCTATTGCTTTATCAATATTTCCCGGATGAATAAAAGGTTCATCACCCTGTATGTTCACGACTATATCACATTTAATATTTTTTACGGCTTCGTTTATTCTGTCCGTTCCGGACCGGTGTTTGACGGAAGTCATTACTGCTTCACCTCCGAATGATCTCACATGATCAAATATTCTTTTATCATCTGTCGCTACTAATACTTTGCTGACGGATCTGCATTTTTGTGACTGTTCATAAACTCTTTGTATCATTGACTTTCCGTCTATCATCACGAGCGGTTTTCCCGGAAATCTTGTGGAAGCGTACCTTGCGGGTATGACACCGGCTATTATCATTTATCCAGCACCTTTGGTACTTTAAAAAATTTACCTGTCTTTGAAGGCGCATTTTTTAATGCTTCTTCAGTGGTAAGCCATTTTTCCGAAGCATCTTTTCTTAAAACATTTGAAGTTTCGTTTATATTTTCAAGCGGCTCAACACTTTCGAGATCCAGCTCATTAAGCTGATCTATATATTCGAGAATTTGATTAAGCTCTGTCTGCAGCTTACCTGTTTCACTTTCACTAAACTTTAATTTCGCAAGCTTGGCAATTTTCTCAACGTCTTTTATTGTAACAGGCATTTAAATAAATTTTTAATTTTTAATTTTTAATTGCTCTACGATAATGTTTCTGATCTCATCAAGTAGTTCTTTGTCTTTTCTGTAATCGACAGGTGAACTAAAATTCACATGTACATCTCCTGATCTTATTTCAAATTTTCCTCTGGGCATAATTTTTTCCGAGCCTGTAATCGTAGTAGGCACCAGTGGTACTTTGGATTCCTCTGCCAATACAAACATTCCTCTTTTGAATTCACCCGGAATGCCGTCATAACTTCGCGTCCCTTCTGGAAATATCACTACAGAAATTCCGTTAATTATTTTTACTGCTGCTGCTTTCAGAGATTTCATCGCATCTCTAATATTTTCCCTGCTGATCGGAATATAACCACCGAGGTACATTCCCCACCCGAGTATCGGGATCTTTGTCAGACTGTCCTTATAAATAAATCTGACATTATTCGGAATTGCTTTCATCAGTATCGGAATGTCAAAATAACTAAGATGATTTGAAATGAAAATGTAAGTTTCATCTTTATTCAGATTCTCTGTTCCTGAAACAGTGACTTTTACTCCGGCTATAAATAAAATTACTCCTCCAAATACTTTGGAGAGATAATGTGTGATCCTGCCTCGCCTGTCTATGGGGGATACAATAATTGTAAGTATTGCGATTATAACGCAATGGATCGAAATTAAAACGGCCTTTATTGTTGAAATCACGCGTAAAAATAATTATAAAGTCTCGTTATTAAAAGTTAAATAATATGTTTTAATTAAATTTATTATCTTACATAAATTTTTTTATGAAAACAAATTTCACTAAAGGTGATTATCTGATAAGCTCGGATAAATCACTTCTCAACATAAAAGTTATTCAGAAATATCTGAGCCATTCTTACTGGGCAAAGAATAGGCTTTTAAAAACTACAAAAAAATCGATCGGGAATTCTGTATGCTTTGGTCTTTATTATAAAAAAACTCAGGTTGGTTTTGCAAGGGTAATTACTGATAAAGCTACTTTTGCATATCTTGCTGATGTCTTTATATTAGAGGAGCATAGAGGAAAGGGACTTTCCAAATGGATGATGAAAGTCATACTGAATTACGGCGATTTAAAAAATTTAAGAAGGTGGTTTCTCGCTACTAAAGATGCGCATTCTTTGTATGAGAAATTCGGATTTCATTCTCTTAAAGAGCCGGAGAAGCTTATGGAAATGTTCAGGAAGGATTTGTAATAATTTTAACATCTTTAGAGAGTCGAACGGATTTCGATCCGGTTTCTTCAGAAGTGTTATCAGAACAATCATGAAGATGAATAATCAGTTCTTCTTTTAATAGTTTTAAAGTTTCCTTTTTTGTACTGGCAGCAGATATACAACCGGGAATATCAGGAATATAAGCACTGTAGCCATTACCGTACTTTTTAATGATTGCTAAATAATCCATTATCTATTTTATTAATTTTGGAATTTGTGCCTGTTTTAAAA
>Ga0209477_1001315_pt1 | contig 15189 bp, 9 predicted proteins | sample KloWWTupernatant_FD_187180 | JGI IMG/M metagenome (GOLD analysis project Ga0209477, IMG submission 187180) | Active sludge microbial communities from Klosterneuburg, Austria, studying microevolution and ecology of nitrifiers - Klosterneuburg... | ecosystem: Engineered > WWTP > Aerobic digester >... | reverse complement strand
AGACCGACGACACCCGACACCGGCGACCGGCCCGGTCCGACGACCGACGACCCCGGTCGTGTCACCACGATCTGCTTCACCTCCGGGACCACCGGACGGGCCAAGGGAGCGGTGTTCACCGTCGCCCACCAGCGGGCGGTGCAGGACCTCGACCTGGGCGAGGGCGCCGAGCAGCGTTGGGGCGGCGGCGCCGCCATGTTGGCCTCGACCCAGTTCGCCCACGTGGGCATGGCGTTGAAGCTGCCCTGGTACCTGCGGACCGGTTCGACCCTGCACGTCCTCGACACCTGGCGGGCCGACGACGCCCTGCGCCTGGTCGCCGAGCACCGGATGCCCACCATCGGCGTGGTCGCGCCCCAGCTCGCGCTGATGCTGCGCTCACCGCTGATGGAGTCCCTCGATCTGGGATCGGTCTCGGCGATCATCGCCGGCGGGGCCGCGTCGCCGCCCGGGCTCGTGCACGAGGCCCGCGAGCGCTTCGGCGCGGCCTACTCGATCCGCTACTCCTCGACCGAGTCCGGCGGCGTCGGACTCGGCACCGCGTTCGACGCGGATGACGACGAGGCGCTGCACACCGTCGGCCGACCCCGTGACGGGGTCGAGGCGAGGGTCACCGACGAGGACGGCCGTCCGCTGCCCGACGGCGAGGTCGGCGAGCTGCAGATCCGCTCCGCGGCGGTGATGGACCGCTACTGGAACGACCCCGATGCGACCGCGGCGGCGTTGACGACGGACCGCTGGCTGCGCACCGGCGACCTGGCCGTGCGTCGCGACGACGGCTGCTACGTCCTGTCGGGTCGACGCACCGACATGTACATCCGCGGGGGCTACAACGTGTTCCCCGAAGAGGTGGAGGCCGCGTTGTCGGACCACCCGGCGGTGGCGGCGGTGGCCGTCGCGCCCCGACCCGACGAGGTCATGGGCGAGATCGGCGTCGCCGTCGTCGTGGCCCGGGACCCGGCGACCGCACCCTCGTTGCAGGACCTCCGCGACCACGCGGCGACGCGGCTGGCCCGCCACAAGCTGCCCGAGGACGTGGTCGTGGTGCCGCGACTGCCGCTGACCACCGTGGCCAAGCTCGACCGGGCGGCCCTGGCCGGCATCGTCGCCGATCGGAGCCCCACGTGACCGACGACGTCTTCCCCGACCGCAACATGGAGCACCTGGACAAGCTGGCCTGGGTGATCGAGGACCAGGGCTGGGTCGCGGATCCGGTCGAGGCCGACGCCGGACCACCCCCGAGACCGGGGTACACCTACACGATCGGCTTCGAGACCGCCTTCGACCGTCCCGAGGTCGTGATCTTCGGACTCCAGGCCGTGGCCGCCCGGGGGCTCCTCGGCATGATCGCGGACCAGCACCGGGGCGGGGTCGTGCTCCCGGTCGACGGCGTCTTCGTCGGGCTGCTCGAGTCCGATCTTCCGTGCGCCCTGCTCACCGTCGACCTCGCCGTGCACGCGGCGCGGTTCCCCGACGCGTCCGCGTTCCACGCGGGACGTGGAGTGGGCGCCGACCGCTGGCGGATGCTGCAGTTCGTGTGGCCCGACCGCAACGGTCGGCTGCCGTGGGACCAGGACTACGACCCTCGCCTGCGGGTGGCCCAACCGGTCATCGGCACCTGACGTCCGTGTGCGAGAACGACCGCTGGGGGGTCGATCCCACACGCGAACACCGGGACCTGACGTCCGTGTGCGAGAACGACCTCTGCCGCGTCGATCCCACACGCGGACACCGGCGGTCGACCTCCGTGTGCGAGAACGACCTCTGCCGCGTCGATCCCACACGCGAACACCGGGACCGTCGCCCCGGTGAGCCTCCCGTCTCGCCGAAGGTTCAGGACCGTCCACCGCCCGCCGATGGGAACCGGTGAACGCCGCGCTCCTGGTCCTGTCCGCCGTCATCGGCGTCGTCGCCGGATGGCAGCTCACGGTGCCCGTGCACCGCTACAAGGAGCTCCGCCCGCTCACCCCCCGCGACGTCGCCGCCGAGGTCGGCACGGCCGATCAGCCACCGCCGGTCATTCGCGCCGAGTACCGCCAGGCCCGCTGCCCGCACTGCCACCACGTCTACCGGGCCGCCGACGTCGTCCCGGTCCTCAGCTGGTTCCGCGGCTGCCCCTCCTGCGGTGAGCGCCTGGCGTTCACCGTCCCGCTGCTGCAGGTCATGGTCCCGGTCGCCATGGTCCTGACGGTGGCCACCACCAGCTCGGGCTGGGTCGCTCTCCCCTATCTGTGGCTGGTCGTCGTGTTGGCCGCGGTCGCGATCATCGACCTGCGCATCTGGCTCATCCCGTGGTGGATGCCGTGGGTCGGCGCCGCTGTCGGCTTCGTGCTGATCTGCGCCATGTCGCTGGTGATCGGGGCGCCGGATGCCATCGTGCGCGCCGTCATCAGCGGCGTCGTGATGTTCGGCCTGTTCTTCGTCCTGTGGCTGGTCGCCCCGGGCAAGCTCGGCTTCGGCGACGTGCGCCTGATGTTCCTGCTCGGCCTCTTCCTCGGCTGGTTCAGCCTGGTGCTGCCGATCTACGGGCTCCTGTTCGGCAGCCTCATCGGACTCGCCATGGGGATCGGCTCGCTCGTCGCCCGACGGGGGACGCGGTTCCCGTTCGGCCCGGCGCTGGCGCTCGGCGCCCTGATGGCCCTCTGGCTCAACGGTCCGCTGCTCAACAGCCTGGGGATGGGCTGAGGCGTCGCAGGGACCCGGGCGGTCAGGTGGTCCGGTAGAGCTCGCGCAGCGCCGGGACGAGCTCGGACATCGAGCGGTCCAGGCACTTCATGCTCAGGTGCACGCCGTCACCGGCGAAGCAGTGCACGGTCTGGCCGTCGGGGAACGTGACGTACTCCGAGAACGAGCCGCCCGGTCCCGCCACCACCGACGCCAGGTCGAAGTAGGTGACCCACGGCCGACTCGCCGCCTCCTCCTGGATGATGTCGTTGACCTGCGACAGCGTGGCGTTGATCTTGGCGTTGCCGACCCGGGGTTGGCCGACCCACAGCAACCGGCGCGGCCCGTCGTGGGCCAGGTCCATGATCCCCGCCACCTGACGGCGGTACGCGTCGGCCCAGCCCGGCGTGCCGTAGCGGGCGACGACGGTCCCGTCGGGAGCCATCACCGCCTGGGTGTCGTTGGCGCCGACCATGAAGACGACCACGTCCGGCGACAGGGTCTCCATGAGCTCCTTGGTTCGGGCACCCCAGTTGAAGTAGTCGGAGCGCGTCAGGCCGGTCGCCACCTTGCCCTGCACGTCGACGGCCAGGGTGGGGTCGTCGTCGACGGCGACCTTGAGACGGTCGCCGACGCCGATCGCGGTCGAGTCGCCGGCCACGACGACCTTCAGCGGGTCGGTCGCTGTCGGTGTCCGCAACGGCGGGAGGGTCGTGGTGGTGGAGGCGGAGCCGGGCGTGGTCGTCGGGACCGGGAACTCGAAGTCCTCGTCGGCCTGGGTCCGGCCGAGGCGCTCGGCGGCCCAGTCGTAGGGACGGTTGAACGACACCAGGTTGACCGCCCGGTCGAGTCCGCCGGTCAGCGCCATGGCGATGTCGCGGGGCCACCCGAGCGGCATCCCCTCCGCGGACTCCCGCAGACCGCCGGAGCCGAGCACGGCGAACACGACCAGCGCGACCAGGTACGACTTCCACGCGGTGGTGGCCGTCATGGTCCGACGGACCCGACGCCGGGGTCGGTCGGGTCGGGACGCGGGTCGGCCCTGCGGCACGTCCGGACCCGATCGGGCGACCCGGTCGGCTCCTCGGTCGTCGTCGGTCACGCGCATCGGTTCACGGTCGGCAGGTTCGGACGCTGGGCGGCGGGGGTCGGATCCATCAGAACTGGAAGTAGATGAACGGGGCGACGCCCACCGGCCCGAGGAGGTTGCACACCACGAGGAACAGACCGACTCCGATCCCGAGGAGCACCGGCGGGAGCTGCGACGCCCGGTACTCGAGGGCGTCGCCGACCCGGCGGGGCACGAACTGACCGACCATGCCGACGACGATCGCCGCGAGCACGAGCGGGGTGACCAGGTCGCCGACGCCCCACCGGGTGACCAGGCCGATCAGGTAGCCGATGGCGGTGGGGAGGTCGACGGCACGGAAGAAGACCCATCCGACGGTCACGAACGCGAACACCGCGGCACGGGAGACCCACACGTTCGGTTCGGGCCGGATCGCCGGTCGGGCCATCACACGGGTGTCGCCGACGTCGGGAGCGGAGGTCGCGGGATCCAGCAGCGCGGGTCGGGCGGCCGACCCCCCGGGTTCGGGGTATCCGTCGGCCGTCGCGGTGTCGTCATCGGCGTCGGGGTTGCGCAGGTCGATGGCGCCGCGTCGCCAGGACCTCGGCGTCCGCTCCCGCCAGCGCCGCTCGGCGACCAGTCCGAACCCGTGGTAGAAGCCCCACACCACGAAGGTCCAGTTGGCGCCGTGCCAGAGCCCGCCGATGGCCATCGTGGCGACCAGGTTGCGCATCTCGGCGCGCTCGCCGCCCCGGTTGCCGCCGAGCGGGATGTACACGTAGTCCCGCAGCCACCGCGACAGCGTCATGTGCCAGCGCCGCCAGAAGTCCTGGATCGAGGTCGCCGAGTACGGCTGGTCGAAGTTGTCGGGGAAGCGGATGCCCATCAGCAGGGCGATGCCGATCGCCATGTCGGTGTAGCCGGAGAAGTCGGCGTAGATCTGCACGGCGTACGCGACCGCGGCGACCGCGAGCTCGAGGTTGGGCGACTGACCCGGCGACGCGAAGACCGGGTCGACGATCGCGGTGGCCAGGTAGTTCGCGATCACGACCTTCTTGAACATCCCGCGGCAGATCAGCCGGGCGGCGCGCACCGCGTCGACGCGCTCGCGGTTGCGTCGACGCCGCAGCTGAGGCTCGAACTCCGACACCCGCACGATCGGACCGGCCACGAGGTGGGGGAAGAACGACAGGTAGACCGCGAAGTCGAGCAGCGCGATCGGTTCCTGCTCCTGGCGGTAGACGTCGACGACGTAGCTGATGGCGCAGAAGGTGAAGAACGAGATCCCGACCGGCAGTCCCACCTTGATCAGCAGCGCCGTGGGAGCCAGGCCGACCGGCTCCAGGGCCTGCAGCAGCGAGTCGACGAAGAATCCGTAGTACTTGAAGAAGCCGAGCACGACGAGGTTGGCCCCGACCCCGACGATCATCGAGACCCGGGCCGCCCGGTCGGTGCGCGCCCGCGCCACCAGGTTGACCACCAGGTGGTTGATCAGCGTCGAGCCGGCGATCAACAGGCAGAACCGGGCGTCCCACCACCCGTAGAACAGGTAGCTGGCGGCCAGCACGAACCAACGCCAGGCCAGAGGCCGATCCGAGATCCGCCAGCTGACGCCGAGGACGATCACGAAGAAGATCGCGAACGTCATCGTCGGGAACAGCACCGCACCATTGAAGCCGCCGCGGCCGTCCGCTACGGGCATCCACGGCCGCACCGGCGGCATCTCCCCCAGCGCTGGGTGATTCGACCCAACCCGCGCAGATGAATTCCTACCAGCAGTAGGACTAATGTCACGTGGATGCCGGCGGAGGTCGGCGTCGGCGAGCGCAACGATGTCGGGGGACAGCGTGGTGGATGGAGAGGTCCGGGGATCGGATCAGGTCGGGACACGCCGTCGACGCGCGGGCTCCGCCCGTCGGTCGCCGTCCGGACGATCGGTGCTGCGTGCCTCGTTCCTGGTGGTGGCGGTCGCCGCGTTCGGGTCGTCGTTCGGCCCTGCGTCCGGCGACGGGTTCCACACCGGTGACGCCCAGGCCAGCGCCGACACGTTCACGCTCAACATCAAGGCGGCCAACGCCGCGATCGGCTTCACCTACGGACGGTCGCTCGCCGCCTACCAGGACAGGACCGGCACCTCCGAGGGTCGGGCGCTGGACCTCGGCGCCCTGCCGGTCATCTTCACCCCTGACCAGTGCGACGGCACCCCCGGACTCCTCGACTCGAAGCAGCTCCCCCCGCTCACCCGGGCGGACTCGTCGGAGGAGGGCTCCAACAACTCGCGTCGGGTCCAGGTCTTCACCCCCGGCGTCAACGGCGAGCCGATGGGCCCCTCGACCGGCTTCCAGGACGCGACGGCAACCCCGCTGCCGTCGTCGACCGCCCTGACCGAGTCGGCCCCCGCGGACGTCGGCCTCATCGCCATCGACGGCGGCCGCACCCAGGTCTCGACCCAGCTCAAGGACCAGGTCCGCGAAGCGCACGCGGTCATGGAGGCCGACCAGCTCCGGGTGATGGGCGGGCTGTTCACCTTCAACCAGCCCCGCTGGGAGGCCACCACCCAGTCCGGTGCCCGCAGCTCCTCGACCGGATCGTTCACCTTCACCAGCGCCACCGTGCTCGGCATCCCCCGGTCCGCGGCGGACGCCATGGCCGACCTCGAGGGGTTCAAGTACGGGCTCGAGCAGCTCCTCGCCCCGCTCGGCGTGGTGCTGGAGCTGCCCAAGGTCGAGGTCCGCGACGACGGCGTGAAGGTCACCCCGATGGGGTTCCGGATCGTCAACCCGCCCTTCGGGACCCAGGTGCTGCTGCCGTTCCTCGGTCAGATCGACACCCAGGTCCAGCAGTGGCGCAAGGACCTGGTCGCGGCGGACTGCAAGAACGCGACCACGCTGACGATCGTCGACCTGCTCCTCGGGGTGATGGGCGGCTCCGGTGCGGTCGAGATCCTCGCCGGTGGCGTCGACGTCTCCACCCACGACACCGACTACTCGATCCCGCCGATCGAACCGATGCCCGAGGTGGTGGCGCCGGTCGACACGGCCCCTCCCGCGCCCGACACGTTCGTGGCGGACTACAGCACCGACCTGGGCGACGTGTCGTCGTTCGACACCCCGCTCGACAGCGGGACCACGCTCGACATGACCACCGGCCTGGGTGAGACGGCGGTGGTCCCGACGACCGGGGGAGCCACCAAGGAGCAGGCGGTCCTGCCCACCGCGGCGCTCGGCGGCATGGAAGAGGGAACTGCCGGCAAGGCGGGGGTCGCTGTGGGGATCCTCGCTCTGCTGGGTGCGGTCGGTCTGTCGGTCGGGGACCGGCTGGTCGGACGACGCTCCCGGCGGGTCATCCCCTGATTACCTGAGGCGTCCGAACCACCGGACGGACGCCTCCATCGGTGCGCCGGGCGCACCTGCTGAGCAGACGAGACCTACGACGTGGCACCGGTCGAGGCCGGGGACGTCCATCAGGAGAAGTGGGAGCGGAGATGGCTGACGGAGCACGCGACAGGTTGTTCAGGGGGTACGGCCCTCTGATCGGTTTCGCCGCGATCTTCCTGGCGGTGGCGGTGCTGGTGCCCAGCCAGCAGCGCGAGGTGCGGGTCGAGGCGACGGGCGGTTCCGGCAGCGGATCGGAGCTCAGCTCCGACGACGCCAGCGTGGCCGGCGCCACCGAGACCGTCCCCGGATCCGAGACGGGCGTCGACGCAACCGGCGGTTCCCTCGACGGCACCGCCGGCGGCGCCGCCGGCGGCGGTGCGGGCGGACCGGGCGGGGCGAACGCCAAGGGCGGTTCCAACTCCGGTCCGGCCAAGGTGGCGGGCTGCGGCGCCGCCCAGGTCCCCGGTGACCCGTACTCCCCGCCGTGCGTGCAGTTCTCCGGCGGCAACGGAGGGGCGACCAGCCGCGGCGTCACCGCCGACAAGGTCGTGGTGTCGGTCCGGGTGAGCAGCTTCGCCAACGGCATGCTCGACGCCCTGTCCAAGGTCGCCAACGCCAAGATCCCCAACGAGAGCCCTCAGGTCATCACCAAGACCGTCGACGGCCTCGTCGAGTACTTCAACAAGCGCTTCCAGTTCTACGGCCGCAAGCTCGAGGTCGTGAAGTGGGACGGCAAGGGCGACGTCCTGAAGGAGACGACCGGTGGTGGCCAGGAGGGCGCCCAGGCCGACGCCCTCAAGGTCTCCCAGGAGATCAAGGCGTTCGCGGACGTCTCGGCGGTGTCGCCGGTGTACGCCGATGCGCTCGCCTCCAAGCAGGTGATCAACATCGGGGTGCCGTTCACCTCCCGGGAGTGGATGACCCAGCGCAAGCCCTGGTCCTGGAGCCAGTTCACCGACTGCTCGACGGTGGTGGAGAGCGTCGCCAGCTACTACGCGATCAAGCTCGCCGGTCAGCCCGCTGCGCTCGCGGGCGGCGACCTGAAGGGCCAGGCCCGACGGGCGATGATCATCGCCCCCGAGAACTCCTGGTACCAGGAGTGCGTGCGGGCCGGCATCAACATCCTGCAGAAGGCCGGCAAGGCCGGCGACCTGGTCGACTCGCTGAAGTACCAGATCGACATCCCCCGCATGTCGGACCAGGCCGCCTCTCTCATCCAGAAGCTCAAGGCGGAGAAGATCACCACCGTCGTGTGCGGCTGCGACCCGCTGCTGCTCACCTTCCTGACCGCCAAGGCCAAGGAGCAGAACTACCAGCCCGAGTGGGTGATCACCGGCGTCGCCCTGATCGACAACGACATGATCGGACAGATCCTCCAGCAGGACCAGTGGGGCCGGGCCTTCGGCGTCAGCTTCTCGGGGCCGACCCAGGCCGCCGGTCAGGGCCTCGGCTACCGGGCCTACAAGTCGGTGCGCCCCGACGAGCCGTCGGTCGGCGTCGAGCTGATCTACAACCAGCTGTACCTGCTCGCCATCGGCATCCAGGGCGCGGGCCCCAACCTGAACCCCCAGACCTTCGAGAAGGCCATGTTCGACTACCCCCGCCGCTCCGGACCGTCGGGGACGTGGGGCTTCGGACCGGGTGACTACACCACCTCCGACGACGCCCGCGAGGTGTTCTGGAACCCGTCGGTGGCCTCGATCCAGACCCGCTCCCCCGGCACCTACCAGGATCCCAACGGAGGCAAGCGCTTCCCGATCGGCCAGTGGCCCAACACCCCGCCCCGATCGGCTCTCGGATGAGCGCCCACGTCGAGCCGGTGACCGACGCCATGCGAGGTGAGTCCCGACCCGAGGTCGACCGCCAGCTCCTCGACGCCCCCGGACCCCCCGGCGGCGCCGACTCCGCACCGATGACCGGCACCGGCGGCCCGCCGCCCGAGGTCCCGTGGTACGACGACGGCTCCGGCGGAGGCGGCGGAGGCGGCGGGGGCGGCCGTCCACGGCCGACAGAGTTGTACGGCTCGCTGCCGACCGCGGCCCGGGTGGCGGTGTGGGCCGTCGGACTGGGCGTGCTGTGGCTCGTCCTCGGCGCGTTGCTGCCGTCGGGGATGCCGCTCGGCGTCGTGCTCTCCGGCGCCATCATCGGCTCGGCCACCGGCCTCACCGCCGTCGGGCTCATCCTGATCTGGCGGGCCAACCGGGTCATCAACTTCGCCAACGGCGCCATGGCCGGCGTCGCAGGCCTGACCGCGGTGCACCTGTTCGTGTCGTGGGGCTGGCCGTACTGGACCACCCTTCTGACCGCTCCCCTGCTCGGCCTGGTCGTCGGCGCCCTGGTCGAGATCGCCATCATCCGTCGGTTCTCCAACGCCCCTCGCCTGGTCCTCACCGTGGCCACGATCGGTCTGGCCCAGCTGCTCGGCGGCATCGAGCTGATGATCCCCGGGAAGGTCTTCGGCGCGTCCGGCATGGTGCTCGGCGCGTTCGAGACGCCGCTCAACTCCTTCGAGACCGAGGTCGGCGCCGTCATCATCAACGGCAACCACCTGCTCACCGTCCTGGTGGTGCCCGTCGTCGTCGCCGTCCTGGCCTGGTTCCTGCGTCGCTCGCTGGCCGGCACCGCCATCCGGGCCGCGTCGGAGAACACCGACCGGGCCCGCCTGCTCGGCATCCCGGTGCGCAACCTGACCACCGCGGTGTGGGCCATCGCCGGCGGTCTCGCCGCTCTGACCTTCGTGCTGCAGGCCCCGTTCCAGGGCGCCGCTCCCTCGGCGGCGGCCGGGCCGGCCATCCTGCTGCCGGCGCTCGCCGCCGCCATCGTCGCCCGCATGGAGTCGCTGCCCAAGGCGTTCGTCGCCGCGGTCGGCCTCGGCGTCATGCAGCAGGTCGTCCGGTGGAACACCGACACGCCGTCGCTGGTCGACGTCGCGATCCTGATCGTCATCCTCGTGGCGCTGCTGGTCGGCGAGCGTGGCCGGTCACGCGCCCACGACGCGGACGGCGGCTGGCGCAACGCAGATCTGGTCCGCTCGCTCGCCCCCGCGGTGGCCGCGCTTCCGCTGGTCAAGTGGTCCAAGCGGGTGGGTCTGGTGCTGCTCATCGCCGGCGCGGTGCTGCTCCCGACGCAGCTCGGCCCGTCCGACGCCTTCTCGGTGTCGATCATGGGCGTATGGGCGATCGTGGCGGTGTCGCTGGTGGTCCTCACCGGCTGGGGCGGCCAGATCAGCCTCGGCCAGTTCGCCATCGTCGGCGCCGGGGCCATCGTGGCCGGCAACCTGGTCACCCGTTGGAACATCGACCTGTTCCTGGTCCTGGCGGTCGCCACGGTGACCGGCGCCCTGGTCGCGGTCCTGCTCGGCGTCCCGGCGCTGCGGATCAAGGGTCCGTTCCTGGCCGTTGTCACCCTGGCGTTCGCGGTGGTGTTGGACGGCTACGTCCTCAACCCGAACGTCTTCCCCGAGCTGATCCCCCAGACGGTCACCCGGCCGCTGCTGTGGGGTCGGGTCGACCTGGAGGACGAGCGGGCCATGCTGTGGTTCACCCTGGCCTGGCTGGCGGTGTGCATCCTGGTGGCCCGCAGCGTGCGGCGGTCCCGCTCCGGCCGTCTACTCATCGCGGCGCGCGACAACCGCAAGGCCACCGAGGCGGCGTCGGTGTCGGCGCGCTGGGCCACCCTCCAGGGCTTCATCTTCTCCGGTGCGCTCGCCGGCCTGGCCGGTGGCCTGCACGTGTTGCTGCTGCACGGCGCCCGGGAGGGCAGCTACCAGGTGGTGCAGTCCGTCGAGGTGTTCTCGGGGGCGACCATCGGCGGCCTCGGCTCCCTGGGCGGCGCGATCCTCGGTGCGGCAGGTCTGCGCGGTGCCCAGGACCTCGACGCCACGATCCGATTGGTCGGCGCCGGCATCGGCGTGCTGATCGTGCTGTGGGCCGTCCCCGCCGGTCTCGCCGGTCTGGCCGCCCGGTTGCGGGACCGCATCGTCACCCCGATCGCCCGACGCGCCGGCATGGACCTGGAGGGTCAGCCCCTGGCGGCCGAGGCGCCCGTGACGGCAGCGACCCCGGATCCGGCTCCGGCCTCGGCTCCGGCTCCGGCTCCGACCGCGCCGCCCACGGTCACCCTGCCCGGAGTCGCCACCCCGAGCCCGACCTCGGCGTCCGCTCCGCTGCCGCCGAGCGCCCCTCCCCCGTTCACCGGGTCGGTCCCCGGTCCGTTGTGGTCACCCTCGGCCACCAACTCCGGGCCGGCACCCCGAGCGACGCCGACCGCCGCAGCCAGCGCCCCGTCCGGGGCCACGCCGCTGCTGCGGGCCCAGGACGTCGACGTCAGCTACGGGCAGCTCCAGGTGCTCTTCGGAGTCGACCTCGACGTCCACGAGGGAGAGGTCGTCGCCCTCCTCGGCACCAACGGCGCCGGCAAGTCGACGATCCTCAAGGCGATCTGCGGTCTGTCGTCCAGCTCGGGGTCGATCACCCTGGGTGACCAGAAGATCAGCGGCCGCTCCCCCGAGCAGATCGTGCGCGACGGCATCGCCCTGATGCCCGGCGGAAAGGCGATCTTCCCCACCCTCAGCGTGACCGACCACCTTCGCCTGTCGTGCTGGACGTTCCGCAAGGACTCCGCCCGCATCGACGAGGACCTGGCCGAGGTGCACCGCCTCTTCCCCATCCTCGAGGAGCGCCGCCACCAGCTCGCCGGCGACCTCTCCGGCGGCGAACAGCAGCAGCTGGCGTTGGCCATGACCCTGCTGCTGCGGCCGCGGGTCCTGCTGATCGACGAGCTGTCGCTCGGCCTGTCGCCCATGGTGGTCGCCGCCCTCTGCGACGTGGTCCGCACCCTGAACCGGGACGGCATGACCATCGTGGTGGTCGAGCAGTCGGTCAACGTGGCGCTCACCCTGGCCGAACGGGCCGTGTTCATGGAGAAGGGCACCGTGCGCTTCGAGGGTCCCACCCGTGAGCTGCTCGAACGGCCCGACCTGCTGCGCTCGGTGTTCATCGAGGGCGCCGGCGGAGCCGACGAGAGCCCCGAGGACGACGCGGACGAGGTGCTCGCCGCCATCGACCTGACCGGCCTCGACGCCCCCGGTTCCGTCGCCGCCTTCAGCGGTGCCGCGGACGCGGGCGGCGCCCGTCCGACCGTGCTGCGCTGCCGCGACGTCACCAAGCGCTTCGGAGGCGTACAGGCCCTCAGCCACGTCGACCTGACGGTCAGCGCAGGTGAGATCGTCGGTCTGATCGGCCAGAACGGCGCCGGCAAGACCACCCTGATGGACTGCATCTCGGGCTTCCACCGCATCGACGACGACCTCAGCAGCGGTGCGATCGTCTTCCGCGGCGTCGACGTGACCGCCTGGAACCCGTCGGAACGGGCCCGCAGCGGCATGGGCAGAACCTTCCAGGAGGCCCGCCTGTTCCCGTCGCTGACGGTGACCGAGACCCTCGCCGTGGCGTGTGAGCGCGGCGTGGGCAGCCGGTCGATGGTGGCCGACGCCACCCGCATGCCGGCGTCGTACCTTGCCGAGGACGACACGATGACCCGGGTGCACGAGCTGACCCGGATGCTCGGCCTGGTCCGCTATGCCCACACCCCCACGTCGGTGCTGTCGACCGGCACCCGCCGCATCGTCGAGCTCGGCTGCCTGTTGGCCGAGGACCCGGTGCTGATGCTGCTCGACGAGCCGTCCGCGGGTGTGGCCCAGCGCGAGACCGAGGCGCTCGGCCCGCTGCTGCGACGCATCCGGGACCACACCGGTGCCGCCATGCTGGTCATCGAGCACGACATGCCGCTGCTGTCGGGGTTGTGCGACCGCCTGGTCGCGATGGAGCTCGGATCGGTGCTGGTCGAGGGTCCGCCCGCCGAGGTGCTCGAGCACCCGCTGGTGGTCGCCTCGTACCTGGGCACCGACGCCGCCGCGATCAACCGCTCCGGCGCCGCCGTCACCTGACCCGCGCAGGCACAGCGTTTCCGGCGCCTTCTCCGCGTTTCCGGCGCCTTCGCCATTTTCATGACTTCTGGCGCCACTGGTGGCGCCAGAAGTCATGAGAATCGAAGGAACCACCGGAATTGCGAGCCGGAGGAACGAGGAAGGGCCCCGACCGGGAGCGGTCGGGGCCCTTCTGCGGTGGAGGTGATGGGAGTCGAACCCACGACCTCCTCGATGCGACCGAGGCGCTCTAGCCAGCTGAGCTACACCCCCGCAGGGTTCGACATCATAGCGGCGCCGCGCGCCGGGCCACAGATGAGCACCGCACCAGCCGGGCGACGTCGGCGCCGTCAACGCACGACCAGGCGGCCTGGTCGGATCACTCCGGGCTCGCGGCACTCGACGTCACGCCAGCGCCGCGGCGAACGCAGGGCGACTCTCGGCCCACCATGCCCGTCGGCGGTCGAAGGTGGCCTGGCCGCCGATCTGCTCCCACATCTCGACGAAGCCCGGATGGCCCGCTTCCACCTTCGAACGGACCCACTCGCCGCCGTGGGCGATCGAACGGTCGAGGATCGTCAGGAGCTCGGCCCGACCGGCAGTGCCGAGCACGACGGCCGCCGCGTCGTCGTAGGCGTCGCATGCGACGCGGACCCGGCCTGGACGATCGGCCGGCAGGAACCCCACGCGTTCGGCGAAGCCGTCGTCGGTGACCGGGACGCACATGCGCACGAACGCAGCCAGGTCGTAGACCGGGCGGCCCGGAGCAGCGAAGTCGAAGTCGAGCAGGCCGACGGCCTTGCCGCCACGGAACACCACGTTCTCCGGACACACGTCGTTGTGGCACACCACCAGCGTCGACCGCTCGAGATCGCCGGCACGTGGATCGACCATCTCGTCGCTCCAGGGTCCCGTCGGGTCGACCCGGGCCGAGGCGCTGTGGAACCGGGCCAGGAGGCGGGCGACCGAGGCGATCGCCTCGTCGCTCTGCACCCACGCCGGGAACGGCGGGACCGCGACGTCGCCAGGGATGAAGACGAGTCGCTCCCTGCCGTCGGCGTCGACGCCGACGGGCTCGGAGGCACCGTCGAAGCCGACGGCGCGCAGATCCCGCAGGAAGCGGTGGATGGTCGGAGTGCGCCGGTTCGAGGGCCGCAGCACGTGGGCCCCGACGCGGACGACCGCTCCGGCGTTGGCCACCCCGCCCTGCAGCAGCTCCTCGTCCGGCAGTTCCTCCTCGTCCGGCAGCACCTCCTCGTCCGGCAACACCGCCGAACCGGATGGTGCGCCGTGCTCTCGTTCCGTGTCCACGTCACGAGTCTGGCCGCTCCGAGACCGTGCACCCCCGCTTCGCGTCCCCCCCTTGTTCTGTTCTGCAAAATCGACCCTTTTCCGTCGGTTCTGCAGAACAGAACGAGCGGTGGAGGGTGCGGAGATGTCAGGACGGGGTGGGGCTGGACTCGATCGCCTGCTGCAGGCGGAGCTGCAGGACAGCCGTCGTCAGATCGCCGCGACTGCGCTCCAGCACGGCCCGCAGCGCGTCGAGCGTGCGCCGCAGACCGTGGGTCACGGCATCGGGGAAGTCCACGGTGCTCAGGGCGTCGTAGGTGTCGTCCATCAACCCGAGGAGCTCCTCGGCTCGGGCCACATCGCCTTCGCGCAGCCGGTCGAGGAGATGACGACGGAGCTCGCTCGCCGCTTCGGCGAGCCCACGCAGGTAGGCGGCGTCGCCCACCTGCAGCTCGGTGACCGACGGCACCGCGGAGCCATCGACGAACGCCCGTACCGCACGCGCCTCCACGTACTCCTTCTCTGCGTCGTGGAGGAACCCGGCGTGCTCGATCTCGGGGTGGCCGTCGAGCGCCGCCTGCACCGCGCGCAGCCGAGACGCCGCCTCGACGACGAGCTCGTCGGCGGTGTCGAACTGCAGGCGGTGGACCGCCTTGATGGAGCTGCCGCAGGCACGGATCACGGCTCGACAGCCCGGCAGAGCGACCTCTCGAGCGGCGTTGGCCGATTCGAGCGAGGAGCGGATCGCGTCGACCCGGGCGAGCAGGTCCGCACCGGCAGCGCCGTCCGCTCCCCTGCTCACCGAACGACCCTGCTCACCGAACGACCCTGCTCACCGAACGACCCTGCTCACCGAACGACCC
>Ga0209477_1001313_pt1 | contig 15199 bp, 14 predicted proteins | sample KloWWTupernatant_FD_187180 | JGI IMG/M metagenome (GOLD analysis project Ga0209477, IMG submission 187180) | Active sludge microbial communities from Klosterneuburg, Austria, studying microevolution and ecology of nitrifiers - Klosterneuburg... | ecosystem: Engineered > WWTP > Aerobic digester >... | reverse complement strand
CGCGAGGATCTCGGCACATGGGACCATCACGCCCATGTTCACGACCTCGAAGTTGTTGCACTGGAGCACGACGGTGACGATGTTCTTGCCGATGTCGTGGACGTCGCCCTTGACCGTCGCGATCACGATGCGCCCGCGCGACGACACGTCGACGCCGGCCGCCTCGAGCTGGCGCTTCTCCTCCTCGATGAAGGGCACCAGGTGCGCCACCGCCTGCTTCATCACGCGCGCCGACTTGACCACCTGCGGCAGGAACATCTTGCCGGCGCCGAACAGGTCGCCGACGATGTTCATGCCGTCCATCAGCGGGCCCTCGATCACCTCGATCGGGCGGCCGCCGCGCGCGGCGATCGTCGCGCGCACTTCCTCGGTGTCCTCGACGACGAAGGTCGTGATGCCGTTCACCAGCGCGTGCGCGAGCCGCTGCTCGACCGGCTGGTCGCGCCACTCGAGGTTCTCTTCCTTCCTCGCGCCGCCGGCCTTCAGCGTCGCGGCGAACTCGATCATCCGCTCGGTGGCGCTCTTGCCGGCATCCGGGTGGCCAGCCGGCAGTTGCGGCGCGCGATCGAGCACGACGTCCTCGACGCGCTCGCGCAGCTCGGCGTCGAGCTCGTCGTAGACGCCCATCATTCCGGCGTTGACGATGCCCATCGTGAGCCCGGCGCGGATCGCGTGGTACAGGAACACCGTGTGGATCGCCTCGCGCGCCGGGTCGTTGCCGCGGAAGCTGAACGACACGTTGGAGACACCGCCGGACACCTTCGCGTAGGGCAGGTTGGCGCGGATCCAGCGGGTCGCCTCGATGAAGTCGACCGCGTAGTGGTCGTGCTCCTCGATGCCGGTGGCGATCGCGAAGATGTTCGGGTCGAAGACGATGTCCTCGGGATCGAAGCCGACGCGATCGACCAGCAGCCGGTAGGCGCGCTCGCAGATCCGCGTCTTGCGCTCGAAGGTGTCGGCCTGCCCCTGCTCGTCGAAGGCCATCACCACGACCGCCGCGCCGTAGCGGCGGCACAGCGTCGCCTGGCGCAGGAACTCCTCCTCGCCTTCCTTCAGCGAGATCGAATTGACGATCGACTTGCCCTGCACGCACTTCAGGCCGGCCTCGATCACCGCCCACTTCGAGCTGTCGATCATCACCGGCACGCGCGCGATGTCGGGCTCCGAGGCGAGCAGGTTCAGGAAGCGGGTCATCGCCGCCACCGAATCGAGCATCGCCTCGTCCATGTTCACGTCGATGACCTGCGCGCCGTTCTCGACCTGCTGGCGCGCGACCGCGAGCGCCTCGTCGAACTGGCCGGCGAGGATCATCCGCGCGAAGGCCTTCGAGCCGGTGACGTTGGTGCGCTCGCCGACGTTGACGAAGAGCGAGTCGTCGTCGATCGTGCACGGCTCGAGGCCCGACAGGCGCAGTGCGCGCGGGCGCTCGGGCACGCGGCGCGGCGCCACGCCGTCGACCGCCTGCGCGATCGCCGCGATGTGCTCGGGCGTCGTGCCGCAACAGCCGCCGGCGATGTTGACGAAACCGGCCTGCGCGAACTCGCCGAGCAGCGAGGCGGTGACCTCCGGGGTCTCGTCGAAACCGGTGTCGGACATCGGGTTCGGCAAGCCGGCGTTCGGGTACACGCAGATGAACGTGTCGGACCTGGTCGACAACTCCTCGACGTACGGGCGCATCAGCGCCGCGCCGAGCGCGCAGTTCAGGCCGACGGTGAGCGGGCGCGCGTGGCGCAGCGAGTTCCAGAACGCCTCGACGGTCTGGCCGGACAGGATGCGGCCGGACGCGTCGGTGACGGTGCCCGAGACCATCAGCGGCAGCCGCGGCAGGCCGGCCGCTTCGCGCTCGGCCATCAGCGTGTCGATCGCGAACACCGCCGCCTTGGCGTTCAGGGTGTCGAAGATGGTTTCGAGCAGCAGCAGGTCGACGCCACCGTCGACCAGCGCGCGCACCTGCTCACCGTAGGCGTCGCGCAACTCGTCGAAGCCCACGTTGCGCGCGCCGGGGTCGTTGACGTCGGGCGACATCGACGCCGTCCTGGGCGTCGGGCCGATCGCGCCGACCACGAAGCGCGGGCGCTGCGGCGTCGCGACGCGGTCGCAGGCCTCGCGCGCCAGCCGCGCCGACGCGAGGTTCATCTCGCGCGCGAGGTGCGCCAGCCGGTAGTCGGCCTGCGCGATCGCGGTAGCGCCGAAGGTATTGGTCTCGATCAGGTCGGCGCCGGCGGCGAGGAACTGATCGTGGATCTCGCGCACGATCTGCGGCTGCGACAGCGACAGCAACTCGTTGTTGCCCTTGACGTCGTGGACAAGGTCGGCGAAGCGCTCGCCGCGGAAGTCGGCCTCGTCGAGCCGGTAGCGCTGGATCATCGTGCCCATCGCGCCATCCAGGATCAGGATGCGGCGTTCGAGCAGTTCGCGCAGGCGGGATTCGACGGGGCTCATCGCGGGTTGGGGGCGGTGGGACGAGTGGGACGAACGGTGGGACGGCCAGTATATCGGTCGCGACCACCAACGGTGTGCGCAATTCCCGGTCGGCGCATGCGCTAGAGTCCCCGCATGCGCAGCTTCGTCCACCCCGTCTTGGCCGGCTTCGGCGCCTGCGACGCCGGCATTCTCGCCGCGCCGGGACGACCCGCAGCGGCTGCGCGCGGTCCCGAGCCCCGATCCGCTGCGCACTCCGTTCGACTGACGCCAACGTGAGCCGCCGGCCCCTGCACCTGCTCGACACGATCACCGCGATCGACGAGCGCTGCGCGGGCGCGGTGATCGTCTCGGGGTCCCACGGCGGCGTGTCGTCGACCGGCTTCGTGCTCGACGCGCCGGCGCGCCCCTTCGCGGTGTTCTTCAACGACGCCGGCGTCGGCAAGGCGCGTGCCGGCATCGTCGCACTCGAACTGCTCGAAGCGATCGGCGTGGCCTGCGCCACGTACTCGCACGACTCGGCCCGCATCGGCGACGCGTGCGATGGCTACGAGTCCGGAGTGGTCACCTACATCAACGGAATCGCCGCAGCTGCAGGGGTTCACGTCGGGCAGCGGGTGCGCGACGCGGTGGCGCTGCTCGGCGCCGGACCGCCGTGCGCAGGAACCGGCTCGGGCGAGGGCTGAGGCGGGTGGTCGTCGCATCCCATCGCGCGATCGCAGCCTCTGCACGCCCTGGCGAGCGCAGACCGGGTTCGCCGCAGCGCCGTCGCGCCAGGCGGCGCTTCGCTTGGAAGTGCGGGTCAGCCGTTCAGACCCGTCGCGCGCCCGAGAACCTCGGTCGCCAGTATCGCGCCTGCACCCCGTCGAGACGCACCGTGCCGCCCGTCGACGGCGCGTGCACGAATCGTCCGCCGCCGACGTAGATGCCGGCGTGCGAGAAGCGGCCCCGGGTGTCGAAGAGGACCAGGTCGCCGCTGCGCACCGCGGCGAGGCGCACCGGCTCGCCGACGCCGGCGAGCCTCGCGACCGTGCGCGGCAGCGCCACGCCGGCGGCATTGCGGAACACGTAGACGATCAGGCCGCTGCAATCGAAGCCGCCCTGCGGCGTGTTGCCACCGTAGCGATACGGCGTGTCGACCAGGCTCAACGCGAGGAAGGCTGCTTCGCGCGCGAGGTCGTCGGGCACGCGGCCGGGCGGACCCGAGGTGGCCTCGCCGGCCTCGGAAGCGCCGCCGGGATCGGTGCCACCCGGCGTCCGCGGCGGCAGCGACGAGCACGCCGACAGCATCGAAGCGCCGATCAGGCCGAGCAGCCTGCGGCGGACGTCGAGGCTGACGGCCCCGTTCACGGCTGCTCCTGCGCCCGGCGACGCAGTTCCCATCCGGCGAAGGCCAACGCCGCGAGGCCGATGCCGATCGCGTCGGCGACGAGGTCGCGCCAGTCGCCCTGCCGGTGGACGGTGAAGCCTTGCAGCAGCTCGATCAGCGCGCCGTAGGCAAGCAGCCCGGCGAGCACGCGCGAGCGCTGCGCCGGCCACGACGGCAGGCCGAGCAGGCCCAGCGCAACGAAGGCCGCGACGTGGTCGGCCTTGTCCCAGCCGGTGCCCAGCGGCGACGGCTCGGGCAGCGGCCACAGCGACAGCACCAGCACCACGGCGAGCGCGGCGGCGAAGAACAGGCGGAGGGTGCGTGCGGACATCGTCGATCGGTGAGCTCGCAGGCAAACGATACTATCAGCCACACCACGAGACGATCCCCATGCCGATTTCCGAAGACGACCTGCGGGCGATCGCCGAAGCCAGGCGGCTGCTCGAGAACCCTGGACTCGCGGCGAGGCTGACGAACGTCGTCGGCACGCCGATCGAGAAGGGCTTCGAGTTGCTGCCGCCGCGCTGGCGCGACAAGGTGGTCGACGTCACGCGCGACGGGCTCAATGCCGCGCTCGAAGTCGCGATCGCTTCGCTGCGTCGTCGATCGGGTGCCGCGCAGCCGCGACTGCACAAGCTGGCGGCCGCGGCCAGCGGTGCGGCCGGCGGCGCCTTCGGGCTGGCCGCGCTGGCGATCGAACTGCCGGTCTCGACCACGATCATCTGCCGCTCGATCGCCGACATCGCGCGCTCGCAGGGCGAGGACCTGAGTCGACCCGAGGCCCGGCTGGCGTGCCTCGAGGTGTTCGCCTTCGGCGGCGCCGCAGCGTCGGACGACGCGTCGGAGACCGCCTACTTCGCGATGCGCGCCGCGCTGTCGCGCGCGGTGTCCGAGGCCGCCGAATACCTGGCCACCCGCAAGGTCACCGATACCGGCGCGCCGGCGCTGGTGCGGCTGGTGTCGCTGATCGCGACGCGCTTCAAGGTGCAGGTGTCGCAGAAGGCTGCGGCAATGGCGATCCCGCTCGTCGGCGCGGCCGGCGGCGCGACGATCAATTACCTGTTCGTCGACCACTTCCAGGCGATGAGCCGCGGGCACTTCACGATCAGGCGGCTGGAGCGGAAGTACGGTGCAGAGGCGGTGCGAAACGCCTACGAGGCGAAATAGCCGGCACGGACTGGTCGGCGAGGTCGCGGCTCACGGCAGCGCTCAGCGTCAGCCGAGCAGCGCGCGCGCCGCCGGAAACAGCACCGCGACCCACGTGACGCCGGCCAGCACGAGGCTCAGCATCACCGCTGCGCTGGCCATGTCCTTCGCGCGGCCCGACAACTCGTGCGGCTCGAGCGACACGCGGTCGACCACCGCCTCGATCGCCGAGTTCAGCAATTCGACGATCAGCACCAGCAGCAGGCTGGCCGCCAGCGCCGCGCGCTCGGGCAGGCTGACCGGCACCAGCACGATCACCGGCGTCAGCGCGAGCGCCAGCGCCAGTTCCTGCCGGAACGCGTGCTCGTGGCGCCACGCGTCGCGCAGACCGCGGTGCGAGTAGAAGAACGCGCGCCAGATACGGGTCAGTCCGGCCTTGCTCTTGTGCGGATTCATCGTTCGGTCCTCAATCGTGACGACAGCCACCAGGTGGCGCCGAGCAGCGCCGCAGCGGCCCACGGCAGCGCGGCCATGCCGAGCGTCGCGATCAGCCCGCCGCCCAACGCGGCGCCGATCGCCTGGCCGCCGTACATGCCCGAGGTGTTCAACGCGATCGACGCCGACGCGAGCGCCGGCGCGATGCCGGCCAGCCGCGCCTGCTGCGCCGAGTTCATCGCGAAGCAGCCCAGCCCCCACGACAGGCACGCGGCCAACAGCAGCGTCCAGACCGCCGCGGGTGCGACGGCCGCCGGCAGCAGCCCCGGCGCGAGCGCCAGCGTGGCCGCCATCGCGAAGCCCACGCCGACGAGGATCGCCGCGAGGCTCGCCGACACCGCCCGGTCGGCGCCGCGGCGGCCGATGTGCCGCGCGGTCCACATGTTGCCGATCACGCCGAAGACGCCGAACAGGCCCAGCAGCGCGGCGGTGGTGCTCGCCGAGGCCTGCGTGGCCGCCTTCAGTGCCGGCGCGACGTAGGCGAACAGCGTGAACTGACCGGCCGCCGACAGCAGCGTCACCGCCAGCACGCCCAGCAGCAGCCGGCTGCCCGCCACCGCGCGCCACGCGGCGGCCGACAGCGCCGGCGCAACGAGGCCGCGCGGGATCGTGCGCGTCACCCACCAGGCCGCGACCGCCGCCAGCAGCGACGCCGCGCCGAAGCCCCAGCGCCAGCCGGCGTAGGCGCCCAGCAGGTTGCCGATCGGCAGGCCGAGCACCGACGCGATCGACCAGCCGACGAAGATCGCCGACACTGCGCGCGAGCGCTCGGCCGGCGGCACGATCAGCGCGATCGTCGCCGCCGCCTGCGGCGTGAAGATCGCGGCCGACACGACGGTGAGCGCGCGCAGCGGCGCGAGCCACGCATAGCCGGGCGCCAGCGCGCACGCGAGGTGGCCCACGGCGTAGAACAGCAGCGCGCCAGCGAGCAGCGCGCGCCGGTCGATGCGCGACGTGAGCGCGGCCGACAGCGGCGCGCCGACGCAGGTGACGAAGGCGCCCAGCGTGATCAGCTGCCCGGCGGTCGGCACCGACACGGCCAGCCCCAACGCGAGGTCGCCGAGCATGCCGGGCACCACCATCACGCCGGCGCCGATCGCGAAGTTGCCGAACAGCAGCGCGCGGATCGCCGAGCGCGACGCGTCCACGTTCAGCTCCCGGCCAGCGCGAGCGCGGCCACGCCCGACGCGATCAACGCGGCGCCGGCCACGCGCCGCCACAGGTGGCCCTCGCCCAGCAGGCGCGCGCCCAGGAAGGCGGCGATCAGCATCGACAACTCGCGCGCCGGCGCAACGTGGCTCACCGGCGCAAGCGTCATCGCCTGCAGCGCGAGCATGTACCCGAGCGGCGAAAGCACGCCGACACCGAGCAGCGTGCGGCCGTGGCGTGCGACCAGCGTGCGCGCCTCGCCGGCGTGGCGCACGACCCACGGCGCGAGCGCCAGCGCCTGCACCACGTTGACCAGCCAGTAGTAGACGATCGGGTCGGCGCGCAGCAGCCGCACTGCGCGACCGTCGTTGACCGTGTAGACCGCGATCGTCACGCCGATCGCCGCGCCCCAGGCGATGCCGGGGCCGAGGCGCGCGGGCGCGCGCAGCATCGCCCAGCCGCCGGCGATCGTGAAGGTGCCGGCGACGATCAGCGCGAGGCCGGCGATCGAGGCCATCGTCGCCGCCTCGCCGAGCAAGGCGATCGCGCCGAGCGCCGCGAGCGCGGGGCCCACGCCGCGCGCCACCGGATAGACCACCGACAGGTCGCCCGCAGCGTAGCCGCGCTGCAGCACCCACAGGTACAACGTGTGCACCGCGGCGCTGGCCAGCACCGCCACCGCGATCGCCGCATCGAAGGCCGCGAGCTCGGCGCGCAGGAACGCGAGCACCGGGATCGCGAAGGTCAGCGACGTGGCCACGCAGATGCCCCAGACGAAGACCAGACCGCCCGCGCCGGCGCGTTTCATCAGCAGGTTCCACCACGCGTGGAGGAAGGCGGCAACTGCGACGAGCAGCAGGGCGGAGAGCGGCATGCGACAAGCGTAGCCGATCGCGGCTGGCGCGAAGTCGGGCCGCGGCGCCATACTCGCCGAAACCGGAAAGGAGGCCCCATGCCGTTCGTCCATCGGGAAGGCGCGCGCCTGTACTGGCGCATCGACGGTCGCCCCGACCGCCGACCGCTGCTGCTGCTGAACTCGCTCGGCACCGACCACTCGCTGTGGGAGCCGCTGATGCCGGGGCTGCTCGAGCGCTATCGCGTGCTGCGCACCGACAAGCCGGGGCACGGTGCGTCGGACGCGCGCGACGGCGAGTACTCGATCGCGCAGCTCGGCCGCGACGTGCTGGCGGTGATGGACGCGGCCGGCGTCGGGCGCGCGCACCTGTGCGGCGTGTCGATCGGCGCCATGATCGGCATCTGGGTGGCGGCGCACGCGCCCGATCGCATCGACCGGCTGGTGCTGTCGAACACGTCGGCGAAGCTCGCGCCCGAGGGCTTCGCCGAGCGCATCCGGCTGGTCCGCGAAGGCGGCATCGCGGCGATCGCCGACACCGTCCTCGGGCGCTTCTTCACCGCGGGTTTCGTCGCGCAGGCCGACGCGCGTTTCCACAGCGTGCGCACGACGCTGCTGCAGGTCGACCAGGCCGGCTACATCGGCTGTTGCGCGGCGCTTCGCGACATGGACCTGCGCCCGCTGCTGGCGCGCGTCGCGGCGCCGACGCTGGTCGTCACCTGCCGCGACGACCAGTCGACGCCGGCGGCGATGGGCGAGGCGATCGCGGCGGCGATCCCCGGCGCGAAGCACGTGCAGTGGACGTTGGCGCACATCCCGTTCGTCGAGGCGCCGGCGGCCTACGTCGAGCTGCTGGCCGGGTTCCTCGACGAAGGGCACGCTGCGGCCGGCCCGGCGTAACGGGCCAGCCGCCGTGCGGCCATGCACGCTCATGCGCGCGCCGCATGTGCATGCCGCCGGCGCGCATAAGCCCCCGCGCCGCCCGCGGCAGGGTTAGGATCGCCCCATGGAACACCTACTTCCGAAGCAGGCGCACGATTTCGTCCAGAAGGAACCGGACGTGCTGTTCATCGACTGCCGCAGCGACGCCGAGTACTTCTTCGTCGGCCACGCGCTGGGCTCGATGCACGTGTCGTGGGTCGACGCGCCCGACTGGGAGGTCAACCCCGAGTTCGTCGCCGACGTCAAGAAGCTGGCCGGGCACTCGATGCAGCGGCCAGTGGTGCTGATCTGCCGCAGCGGCAAGCGCTCGGTGGAAGCGGGCAGCGCGCTCGAGGAGGCCGGCTTCAGGAAGGTCTACAACGTGCTGCACGGCTTCGAGGGCGACCTCAACCCCGAACGCCAGCGTGGCAAGCTCAACGGCTGGCGCTACGAGGGACTGCCCTGGGAGCAGTTCTGACCTAGTGCATCACCAGCGGCTGGTGCATCAGCCCTTCGAAGCGACGCAGGAAGTCGTCGACCTCCTCTTCGGACGGCTCGGACTGGATCAGCTCCTTCACGCCGCTGCGGAAGTGGTTCGCGAGGTCGCCGCCGATGTAGATCTCGCGACGGCTCAGCTTGTCCATGATCTCGAACCCGCCGACAAGGCCTTCGGGGTCCTTGAACTCGACGACGCAGAAGCTCGGGCTGTTGTAGATCATGTCCATGCGGGCACCTCTCCAGTGCTTCCCAGTTTGTGCCGGGCCGCATCGGTTTCAAGCCGACCCTGCCAGCACGCCAAGTTTGCCGACGAGCGGCCGCACCGTGTCTCTTTCACGCTTCGCAAGGCTTGTCGGTTGACCGCTCGACCCGACCGCAGCATCCGGCGTTCCCGGGTGCGCGACGCGCCTCCGTCATCTCACGCCGTCGCGGCCCGGGCTGCCGTGCGTTGCGTCACCGGTCGGCGCGATTCGTGCGTCGGCCAGCGCGGCGCCGATCGATGCGACGCTCATGGGCGCTTGCGCCGGCGGGTCGAGCACCAGCTGGAGCCGGTTCTCGAGTCGGTAAGTGCACGCTTCCCATGATGCGCCAGCGTCGTCGAGGCGCCACAGGTACCAGTCGCGCTCGGTCCGGAAGGCGCCGACGCCGCGCGACAGCGGCAGCCGGCCGGGCCACGGCGCGACCAGCGCCTGCAGGCGCCGGCGGTCGAAGACCACGTCGGCCGGGCAGCGCCAGTCGATCGCCGCGGCGGGCGATGATTTCCGGTCTGCCCCGGCGCCTCCACTCGCGCCTGGTGGCCCGGCGCCGGGACGCCACGGGGCCAGTCCGACGTCGGTGAGGTCGTCGGTGACGTCGCCGGTGACGTCGACAACGCGGCCGAACGGCGGCGCCTCGGCCAGCCTGCGCAGCAGCGCCGCGCGGCGCTCGTCGGCAAGCCGTCCGGCGCGATTGAGCACGACGCGGCCGGCGACCTCGACCTGCGCCCTGGCCAGCGGGTGCATCGGTTCGGTCTCGAACGGGCCCGGGCGGGCCGCGTCGACCACGGTGACGATGCCGTCGACCTGCAGCAGCGCGTCGAGCGGCGGACTGCGAAGCAGGTCGACCAGCGCCGCCGGGTGCGCGGCGCCGTCGAGCTCGAAGACGAGGCGGCTCCAGGGGCCGGCACGCAGCAGTTCGATGATCGCAGAGCGAGCGCTCGCTTGCGCCGTACAGCAGGCGCAGCCGCCGACGATCCGGTACAGGCCGCTGGCCACACGGCGCCCGGCGGGTGCGCCCGCGGGTGCGCCAGGTACCGGCGGCGGGCGGTGCGAAGCCGGCGCGAGGACGGCATCGCCGGCCGGCTCGATGGCCGACGCGTTGGCCAGCAGCGCCCAGCGCTCGCCGGCAGGGTGCATGCGCAGCCAGTGCCCGATCAGAGTGCTCTTGCCGGACCCGGGGAAACCCACGACAACGGTGACGGGCAGGCGCGGCGCCGGCTCGCCCATGTCAGCGGCGCCAGAACGCCGGCATCAGCACGACGAAGAAGGTCAGCAGCTCGAGCCGCCCGGCGACCATCGCGATCGCCAGCAGCCAGGTCTGGAAGTCCGACAGCGGCGCGTAGTTGCCGGTCGGCCCGAAGTCGCCGAGCGCGGGCCCGAGGTTGTTGACGGCGGCGACCACCACCGAGAACGCCGACATGAAGTCCAGCCCCGTCGCGAGCATGACGAAGGTCAGCACGATGTGCGTCGCGCCCCACAGCAGCATGTAGCCGAGCACCGCGAAGATCGTGCGGTTCTCGATGATGTGGCCGTTGATGGTCAGCGGCGCGATCGCGCGCGGGTGGACCAGCCGGTTCAGCTCGCGCCGGGTCTGCTTGACCAGCACCAGCGTGCGCACCATCTTGATGCCGCCGCCGGTCGAGCCGGCCGACGAGCCGACGCAGGCGAGGAACAGCATCCACAACGGCGCGAACACAGGCCAGGACGCGTAGTCCTGGCTCATGTAGCCGGTCGACGTGCTGAGCGAGATCGTGTTGAAGGCGGCGTGGCGCAGCGACTCGCCGAAGCTCGGGTACTGCCCCGTCATGTACAGGTAGGCCGCGAGCGCGAACGCGCTGGCGAGGATCAGCCCCAGCACCGAGCGGGTCTCGATGTCGTGCAGGTACACGCGCAGCGAGCGCTCGCGCAGCGCGAGGAAGTGCGTCGAGAAGTTGAGCACGGCCACCAGCATGAAGCCCGACAGCACCGCCTCGACCGCCTGCGACTGGAAGTCCTGGATGTTCGCGTCGCGGGTCGAAAAGCCGCCCAGCGCCAGCGCCGAGAACGCGTGGCAGACCGCCTCGAACCAGTCGAGCCCGGCCCAGCGCAGCGCGAGGATGCAGGCGACGGTGAGCCCGATGTAGATCAGCCACAGCGCCTTGGCGGTCTGCGTGATGCGCGGCGTGAGCTTGCGCTCCTTCATCGGCCCCGGCATCTCGGCCTTGAAGAGCTGCATGCCGCCGACGCCGAGCATCGGCAGGATCGCCACCGCCATCACGATGATGCCCATGCCACCGTACCACTGCAGCGCGTGGCGCCAGACGTTGACCGATTGCGGCAGCTGCTCGATGCCGGTGATCACGGTCGCGCCGGTGGTGGTCAGGCCGGCGATCGCCTCGAAGCAGGCGTCGGTGAACGACAGCTCGGGCAGCTCGAGGATGAACGGCAGCGCGCCGGCCAGCGACATCAGCAGCCAGCCGATCACGACCAGCAAGGCGCCGTCGCGCGGCTCGAGCTCGCGCCGGTAGCGGCGCGTCGCGGCCCACACCACGGCGCCGACGAACAGGCAGCTGGCGCCCGAGACGAGGAAGCTCGCGTGGCTGCCGTCCCCGACCGCCACCGACCAGGCCAGCGGCAGCGCGAAGGTCGCGGCGAACACCATCAGCATCCCGCCCAGCACGTGGGCGATGACCAGCAGACGGTTCAATCGATCGTCCGGTCGGGAGCGGTCAGCCCTGGTCCCAGCGCTCGGGCAGCGGCTCGATGAAGCCCATCTTGCGCAGCATGTCGAGGCCGTCGTCGAGGCCGCGATAGCTGTGGATCGCGGCGCGCAGCTCGCCGACGCTGCGGCGCCCGTCGACCAGCGCGAGCAGCGTGCGCAGCCGCCGCGGGATCGACGTGTCGGTGCGGCGGGACTCGTCGCGGCCCAGGCGGGTCTTGATGAAGACCACGTCCTCGCGCAGGACGGCGGGGTCTCCGCCCATTGCGAGCCGGCGAACGATCGAGTGAATCGACGACATGGACGGCATGGTACGCCGGTCAGGAGCCTTCCTGTGCGGGAAAATGCCGCACGAGCCAGCGCGCGGTGCGCAGCAGCCGGGCGTCGTCGCCGCGCGCCGCCACCAGCTGAACGCCGATCGGCAGGCCGTCGGCACCCTGCAGCAGCGGCAGGCTGATCGCCGGCATCCCGCAGAAGGTCCACAGCGTGCACATCAGCGGATCGCCGGTGCCGCTGGCGGCCGGCGGCGCGGTGCCGAGCGTGGCCGGGGCCACGATCGCGTCGACGCGCTCGAACAACGGCGCGAACGCCGCGTTCAGCGGCCCCGCCTGCGCCACCGCCTTGCGGTACTCGACCGCGGTGACCCGGCGGCCGCGTTCGATCTGGCCGGCCAGCGAGTCGGACAGCTGCGCGCGCCCGCGCTCGTACTCGGCTTCGAAGGACGCGGCGATGTCGGCTTCCATCACGGTCCGATGCCACGCGATCGCCTGCCCGGCGCCTGCAGGCAGCGCCACGTCGCAGCGGTGTTCGCCGAGCCGTTCGAGCAGCCCGCCGAAGGCCTCGCGCGCGTCGGGCGCGACGCGATCCCACCACGGCGTCGGCGTCCAGCCCAGCCGCGGCGGCTGCGGCGGCTCGGAGCTCGCCACGTCCGCCAGCGGCGGCGCCGGTTCGGGCCGCGTGGCCGGATCGCGCTCGTCGAAGCCCCACATCGCCTCGGCCAGCAGCGCGACGTCCTCGACGCTGCGCGCGAACACGCCGACCTGGTCGAGCGGCGGCGACTGCGTCAGCACGCCGGTGCGCGCGATCGCGCCGAAGCTCGGCTTGAAGCCGACGACGCCGCAGAACGACGCGGGCCGGACGACCGAGCCGTTGGTCTGCGTGCCGATCGCCAGCGGCACCATGCCCGCGGCCACGGCCGCCGCCGAGCCGCTCGACGAGCCGCCCGGCGTGTGCGACGCGCGATGCGGGTTGCGCGTCTTGCCCGGCGCGTAGGTGGCCAGCTCGGTGGTCACGGTCTTGCCCATCGGCCAGCCGCCGGCGGCACGCAGGCGCGCGACGAGCGCCGCGTCGGCCTGGGCGATGCGCCCGGCGTGCAACACCGTGCCGTCCTCGGTCGGCAGGCCGCGCACGTCGACGATGTCCTTGATGCCGACCGGCAGCCCGGCCAGCGGCCCCGCGCCAACGCCGCGGCGGCGTCGCTCGTCGACGGCGCGGGCCTGGGCGAGCGCGTGTTCGCGGTCGAGCCAGGCCCAGGCCTGCACCTCGGGCTCGCGCTCGTCGATGCGCGCCAGCAGCGCGCGGGCGTAGTCCTCGGCCGACAGCCGGCCCGCGCGGATCTCGCGCGCCGCCTCGGTCGCGCTCAGCCGCCAGGGCATCGCGACCGTCCCTTCGCCGCGCTCAACGGTAGAGCACTTCCGGCAGCCACAGGCCCACGCCAGGGAACATGTAGAGCACGAAGATCGCGAAGACCTGGATCGCCATGAACGGCATCATGCCCATGAAGATCTGCCCGAGCGTGACGTGCGGCGGCGCGACCCCCTTGAGGTAGAACGCCGCCATCGCCACCGGCGGCGACAGGAACGCGGTCTGCAGGTTCAGCGCGACCAGCAGCCCGAAGAACAGCGGGTCGACGTCGAAGTGCGAGAGCAGCGGAATGAAGATCGGCATGAAGATCACGATGATCTCGGTCCACTCGAGCGGCCAGCCGAGCAGGAAGATGATCACCTGCGACAGCAGCAGGAACTGCACCTTGGTCAGCCCGAGCGACAGCACCCACTGCTCGATGAGCTCCTGGCCCCCGAGCAGCGCGAAGGCCGCCGAGAAGATCGACGAGCCGACGAACAGCCAGCACACCATCGCGGTCGTCTTCGCGGTCAGGAACACCGACTCCTTCATCATGTCGCGGTTCAGCTGCCGGTAGGCGATCGCCAGCAGGAAGCCGCCGAACGACCCGACCGCCGCCGCCTCGCTTGGAGTCGCGAGCCCGAACACGATCGCGCCGAGCACCGCCAGGATCAGCACCGCCAGCGGGAAGAACGACGACAGCAGCATCCGGAAGATCTCGAGCCGCACGAAGCTGAGCAGCGCGTAGTACGCGAGCAGGATCGCCGCGCCGATTCCCGCGAGCACCCAGAACCAGGTGGGCACCGGGATGCGGCCCTCCGCGGCCTCCGCCGCACCGGCCGCGTCGCCGGCGGCAGGCGCTTCGGCAGCGGCCGGAGGCGCCGCCGCCTGCGGCGCGCCTTCCGGCTCCGCGTCGGCCACCGCCGTGTCGCCGGCCGGCTCGTCGCCGCTGGCCTCGGGCTCGGCGAGTTCGCCGTCCTCGGCCGGCGGCTCGGACATCTCGCCGTCGGCCGCTGCGGGCTCGGCCAGCCCGCCCGAGTCGCCGCTCGGCGCGCTGTCGAACGAACCGCCGAGCTGTTCCAGCCCGCCCGTGTCGACCGCCACCGTCGGCGCGGTCGCCGAGCGCCACGCGAGGCCGATCACCAGGGCAATCGCCAGCGCCGGCAGCAGCGTGACGAACAGCTGGCGCAACAGGTCCGACATCGCCACGCCGGCGTTGCCGCGGCCCTTGATCGCGCGCAGCAGTGCGGGCAGCGCCCGGTCGCCGAAGCGGTCGCGCACGCGCGCGGCCGTGGCCGTCAGCGGCACCCGCCGCTCCGACTCGGGCAGCGGCGGCATCAGCTTCGGCCTGAGCTTGGCCAGCACGATCACGTAGAGGACGTACAGGCCGGCCAGCATCAGCCCGGGGAAGAACGCGCCGGCGTACAGCTGCACCACCGAGACGCCCGCGGTCGCGCCGTAGACGATCAGCAGCACCGACGGCGGGATCAGGATGCCGAGGCAGCCGCCGGCGGTGATCGAGCCCGCCGAGACCCGGGTGTCGTAGCCGGCCTTGAGCATCGCCGGCAGCGCGAGCAGGCCCATCAGCGTGACCACGGCGCCGACGATGCCGGTGGCGGTCGCGAACACCGCGCAGGTGAAGATGGTCGCCACCGCGAGCGAGCCCGGCAGGCGCACCAGCGCGAGGTGCAGCGACTTGAACAGCTTCTCGATCAGGTTGGCGCGCTCGACCAGGTAGCCCATGAAGACGAACAGCGGCACCGCGATCA
>Ga0209477_1001311_pt1 | contig 15206 bp, 7 predicted proteins | sample KloWWTupernatant_FD_187180 | JGI IMG/M metagenome (GOLD analysis project Ga0209477, IMG submission 187180) | Active sludge microbial communities from Klosterneuburg, Austria, studying microevolution and ecology of nitrifiers - Klosterneuburg... | ecosystem: Engineered > WWTP > Aerobic digester >... | reverse complement strand
TACTACAAGCGCTCCACCGACGGCAACGTCTGGAACGACAACACCAGCGGCACCGACGGCTGGAAGTATATCGAGGCCAACGGCGCCACCTCGCCGTTCGACTTCACCATCCCGGCGCTGTGAGGGTGCCGGCTCTCTGACCGGCCGCGCTCGGTTCTGACCCGGCCGCACTGCCGGTCTCCGGTGGCAGTCCGCGGTCGGGGCCTCGGGCTAGCGTCAACGCCCGACCATGGATGCCGCCCCCGCAGCCGACCGGCCCCGACGGCGCCCGGCGCTCGGCGCGGTCCTGCTGGTCGTCGTCGCCTACGTCCCCCTGCTGTTGACCAAGCCGGGCCGAATCGGCGCCGACACCAAGACCTACCTGTACCTGGATCCCGCCCGGCTGCTGTCACGGGCGGTGTCGATGTGGGACCCGAACATCGGGCTCGGAACCATCACCCACCAGAACATCGGCTACCTCTGGCCGATGGGTCCCTACTACTGGCTGATGCAGACCGTCGGGGTGCCCGACTGGATCGCGCAACGCCTCTGGCTCGGGACGATCATCGCGGCCGCGGGCCTGGGCGTCCGATTCCTGCTGCGGGAGCTCCACTGGCGGTCGAGCGGGGCGACGGTGGCCTCGTTCGCCTACGCGCTCAGCCCCTACCTGTTGGACTACGGCGCCCGCATCTCGGTCATCCTCCTGCCGTTCGCCGGTCTGCCCTGGTTGGTCGCGCTGGCGGCCCGGTCGGTGCGCCGCGGCGGATGGCGGGACCCGGCGCTGTTCGCCCTCGTGACCCTCACCGTCGGGGGGGTCAACGCCACGTCGCTGCTCCTGGTCATGGTCGCCCCGCTGCTGTGGATGGCGCACGCCACCTTCGTTGCCCGCGAGTCGACGTTGGGTCACACGGTGGCGGCAGGGCTCCGCATCAGCGTCCTGACCCTGATCACCAGCTTCTGGTGGATCGCCGGCCTGGCCGTCCAGGGTGCGTTCGGCATACCGATCCTGCGCTACACCGAGACCTACTACGTCGTCGCCAACGCCGCCCTGGCCCCCGAACTGCTCCGCGGGCTCGGCTACTGGTACTTCTACGGTCGCGACGCCCTCGGACCCTGGATCCGTCCCGCCATCTCGATGGTCCAGAGCGTTCCGCTGCTCGCGGTGAGCTACGCGATCCCCATCCTGGCCTTCTGCGGCGGGCTCCTGTCGCGGTTCCGGCACCGGGGATATTTCACCCTGCTGGTCCTCGTCGGTCTGGTCATGGGCGTCGGCGCCCACCCGTGGACCGGGTCGTCGCCCGCCGGGGCGGTGTTCAAGCTCTGGACCACGACCGACTCGGGACTGGCATTCCGCTCCACACCGAGGGCGGTGCCGCTGATCGCCCTGGGCCTGGCGGTGCTGCTGGGCGCCGGCGCCGCGGCGGTCGGCCGGTGGCGGCCCGGGTTGCGGGTCCCGGTGGCGGCGGGGCTGCTGGTGCTGATCTGCCTCAACCAGCTCGCCCTGTTCCGCGGCCAGATGGTCGACGAGAACCTCGATCGGCCGAGCGACGTGCCGACCTACTGGACCGACGCCGCGGCGTTCCTCGACCGGGGCGATCCCGACTACCGGGTGGCCGAGGTCCCGGGCGTGGACTTCGCCACCTACCGGTGGGGCAACACCGTCGACCCGATCACGCCGGGACTGATGGACCGCGACTACGTGGCCCGGGAGCTGATCCCCTACGGCACGCCGGCCTCGGCCAACATGCTCAACGACTGGGACCTGCCGTTGCAGGACGGGACCGTCGACCCGGCCACGATCGCTCCGATCGCCCGGCTGCTCGGAGTCGGCCAGATCGTGCACCGCGCCGACCTCCAGTACGAGCGGTTCCGCACGCCACGGCCCCGCTGGTTGAGCTCCGTGCTCGACGGCGCTCCGGGTCTGGGTGAGCCCGTCACGTTCGGTGCGGCCCGGGCGAACGACCCGAACCCGCTGCTCCCACTCGACGACGCCATCGAGTACGGCCAGCCGGCGTCGGATCGTGACCCGGCGCCGGTGTCGGTGTTCCCGGTCGAGGACCCCCGCCCGATGCTGCGGACCGTGCTGGCCTCCGCTCCGGTCCTGATGGCCGGCAACGGCGCCGGGATCGTCGGACTGGCCCGCTCCGGCGGACTCCAGGTCGACCGGCCGCTGTTCTACTCGGCGTCGTTCACGACCGACACCAACGGAACCAACGACAGCGACACCAGCAAGAGCGACAGCGAGACCGACCGGATCAGCGGGATCGCCCGCGAGCCGGATGCGTCGCTCGTCGTCACCGACACCAACCGCCGCCAGGCCCGACGGTGGGGTTCGGTGCGGGAGAACGACGGCTACACCGAGATGGCCGGCGAGACCCCGCTGGCGAAGGACCCCGCCGACAACCGTCTCGACGTGTTCCCCGGTGCCCACGACGACGTCTACACCGTGACCGAACAGGTCGGCGGGGCCGTCGCCCGGGCGTCGTCGTACGGCAACCCGGTCAGCTACACCGCCAGCGGTCGTGCGGTGCGCGCCGTCGACGGCGACCCGACGACGGCCTGGCAGGTGGGAGCGTTCGAGGGCGTCGACGGCGAGTTCCTCCAGCTCACCTTCCCCGAGCCGGTGACCACCGACCGGATCACCCTGCTCCAGGCGCAGAAGCCCGCCAACCGCTGGATCACCTCGGTCGAGTTGTCCTTCGAACGCTCGGAGCGGGCCGTCGACGACCCCGACGCCGGTGCACCGCTCGGCGGGGCCTCCCGACCGGTGGCGTTGGATGACGCCTCCCGTCAGGCCCCCGGCCAGGAGATCCGATTCCCCACCCGCACCTTCCGCACGCTCCGGATCACCATCACCGGCACCAACCTCGGGGACCTGCCCCGCTGGACCGGCGTCTCCGACGTCGGCATCGCCGAGATCGCGGTGCCCGGAGTCGCACCGACGACGGAGGTCGTCCGCCCTCCGACCGACCTGCTCGACGCTCTGGGCGCCCGGTCGACGGCGCGTCCGCTGTCCTACGTGTTCCAGCGCCGGGCGGCCGACCCGGCCGAGGTGGTCCTCGACGACGAGGAACGCCGGATGCAGCGGTGGGTCGAGGGGCCGACGCCCCGCGGCTTCCTGCCGTTCGGCACGGCCCGGATCTCGGGACGGATCCCCGGCGAGCGGGTCGACGCACTCATCGGAGCGCCCGACGCGGCACACGGAGGCCTGACCGCGACCGCGGCGGCGACACTGGCCGGCGACCTCCGCTCCCGGCCGTCGGTGGCGGTCGACGGCGACGACGCCACCGCCTGGCAGACGCCGGTCAACGGCGCGGTGGGCGACTGGATCGAGGTCACCTACCCCGCGCCGGTCACCGTCGACGACCTGACGATGGCGATCGTCGCCGATGGCCGCCACTCCGTGCCGACGAAGGTGTCGTTGCAGGTGGACGGCGTGGACGGGCCCACCCTGGACCTGGCCGCCGCCGGCGTCTCGTCGCTCGCCCGTCCGGACGGGACCGTCGACCGCACCGGAGAGCGGGGCGCCACGACCGCGGTCCGGGTGCCGACGGGATCGGTCACCGGCACCACGTTCCGGTTCCGCGTCGACGAGGTCGCCGAGGTGCGTTCGCTCGACTGGTTCAGCGGGACACCGACCGTGTTGCCGGTCGGCATCGCCGAGCTCGGCCTGCCCACCCGGGCCGCGCCGGCCGATGACTCCCTGCTGCCCGCAGAGTGCCGGACCGATCTGCTGACGATCGGGGGACAGCCGGTCGGGTTGCGGGTTCTCGGCACGGTCGGACAAGCCCTCGATCGCGCTGACCTCCGCCTCGAGTGGTGCGCGGATCACTCCGTGCCCGGCCCCGGCGTGTCGATCCCGGCGGGACGGACGCTGCTCGAGACCGTGGACGGTCGCTCGACCAGCATCGACGTCGACATGCTGACGCTCGCCTCGGCGGCCGGGGGCGGGACCGGGACCGACACCCTGGCCGAGCCTCCGGGCCCGGGGCCGACACCGCCGTCGACAACCACCGACCGGCCGGGGCGCACCACCTACACCGCCAAGGTGACCGACGCGGACCAGCCGTACTGGGTCGTGCTCGGCCAGAGCCTGTCGCCCGGGTGGACGGCGACGGCCGAGGGCAGCAGGGGTTCTGCGAACCTCGGCGAGCCGACGCTGGTCAACGGCTATGCCAACGGCTGGCAGGTCGACCCGTCGGTCGTCGGGGCCGACGCCACGATCACCATGACGTTCGCTCCGCAGCGGATGGTGTGGATGGCGATCTGGGCATCCCTCATCGGCGTGGCGGTGTGCCTGGTGCTGGCCCTGGTGCCGCGCCGGTGGTGGGCTCGCCTCCCGTGGCGGCGGAGTCGGCGCTCCGGAGCACACGGAGAGGGCCCGGGAGCATCCGAGGGATCACGCGGACAGCGCCGGGCGGAGGGGCCGGCCGACGCCGCGGCGGTCGCTGCGGTCGCGGACGTCGTGGCGGATGTCGAGATCGAGGCCGCCGGTCCGCTCTTGGTCGACGGCGCCTCCCTCAGCGCAGGGAGGTCCCTGGCGCTCGGGCTGGCGGTGGGCGTGGTGGCTGCGGTGTTCCTCGGCCCCTGGGTCGGCGTGGCCACCGCCGCGGTGACGGCGGTGGCGTTGGGGCTGCGACGCGGTCAGGTGTTCCTGCGGGTCGCATGCGTCGGGTCACTGGGGCTGGCCGCCGCGTTCATCGTCGCCAAGCAGCTCCGGGCCGATTACTTGGTCGACTTCGAGTGGATGAACAACTTCGAGATCACCCACGCGTGGGCGTTGTTCGCCGCCGGTCTGCTGGCTGTCGACCCCCTCGTCGAGGTGCTCCGACGTCGACGACGCTCCTGAACCGCCGTTCGCGTGTGGATCCGACCTCTGGGACGTCGGTCTCACACGCGGACACCGAGAACCCCGCCGGATTCGTCAGCCCACGCGGGGTGCCGGTCAGTCGATCGGGTCGGAGCAGACCGCGAACAGCACCAGGGTCGAGTCGTCGATGTCGTCGGTGAGGAAGAACTCGTCGTCGGTGATGCCCGACGCCCCACCGACCTGCTCGGTGTTGGTGAACCGGTAGGCCAGGCGTCGCCCGGTCGCGTGCAACCACACGAACGCCTCGCGTGGCAGCTTGTGGCGCAGCCCGAGCGGATCGAGCTTGAGCAGCTTGTTCGCCATCTCGCGTCGCTTCTCGAAGTCGGCCTTGACCCGTGGGGTGGCGTCGAGGCCGTGCAGCTCGACGGTGCCGAAGTGGCGGCCGAGCATGTCGCGCAGTTCGTCGGGCCCGAACAGGTACACGTGGTACGGGTTCTCGAAGTCGGCCGGCTCGTTGGGCGTGATGAAGAAGGCGGTGCCGTCGGAGCTCAGGACCCGGGCGACCTCCGACACGTGGTGCTCGGGCTCGGTGAAGTGCTCGATCAGGTGCGATGAGCAGACGTCGTCGAAGGTGTCGGCGCGCAACGCCAGCAGGGAGCCGTCGGAGCAGATCGCGTTCATGCCGGCGGCCCCGTGGGTGCGCACCGCGGTGGCCGCGGTCTCGGGGTCGTAGTCCACGCCGAGCAGCTCACGCCCCTCGCCGGCGAAGCCGATCGACTCGTCGCCCAGCCCGCAGCCGACGTCGAGGAACCGGCCGTCGCCCATCCGGGCCCGCACCTCGCGGTAACCCGCGGTGTGCAGCGCGAGCAGCGAGTCGGGGGTCTGGCCCTGCATGGGGCGCTCGCCGGTCAGCTTCACGGGGACTCCAGTCCAGGTTCGCTCCCCCCGGTTCCCGTTCTGTAGTGCGAGATCCAGGCGAACGCCTGGATCTCGCACTACAGAACGGAGGGGGGAGGGTGTCGGTCGGGTGGGGAAGGTCCGCGTAGCATACGGGTCCCCATGCCTGAGCCCGTGACCCCCGACCCGCCCGTCGGTTCCGCCGTCGACGCGATCGCCGAGATGGCCGGTCGGGTCGGCATCGACCGCATCCACGTGTTCGGCTGGCGCGACCTCGACGACGACGAGGCCGGCGGCTCCGAGGTCCACGCCGACAGCATCGAGTCGATCTGGGCCCGGGCCGGTCTTCAGGTCACCCATCGGACGTCGTTCGCGTCCGGTCGCCCTCCCAGCGATGTACGCAACGGCTACCGGGTGAGTCGCCGGGGGAACCGCTACCTGGTCTTCCCCCGCTCCGCGGTGGCCGAGCTGACGGGTCGACTCGGTCCGACCGATGCGGTCATCGAGATCTGGAACGGGGTCCCGTTCCTGTCGCCGTGGTGGTGGCACGGTCCCACCGCGGTCTGGTTGCACCACGTGCACGGGCCGATGTGGCAGCAGAGCCTGCCCGGACCGGTGGCGCCGCTGGGCAACCTGCTCGAGGAGCGGCTCGCCCCGCCGTGGTACCGGCGGGTGCCGGTGGTGACGCTGTCGCAGTCGTCCAAGGACGAGCTCGTCGACGAGCTCGGGTTCGACCGTGGGCACGTCACGGTGATCCCACCGGGGATCGACCCGTCGTTCTCGCCGCTCGACCCGGCTGACCCAGGTGTCGGCCGCTCCCCCACCCCCCGCGCCGTCGCCGTCGGTCGACTCACCCCGGTCAAGGACTTCTGTCGACTGGTGCGGGTCATGGCCGGGGTTCGGGATCGGGTGCCCGACCTGGAGCTGGTCATCGTCGGCGAGGGCTACGAGCGCGCCGCGATCGAGGCCCAGGTCGCTGCAGTCGGCGGCCAGGACTGGGTCCGGCTGCCGGGCCGCATCCCCGACGAGGAGCTCCTCTCGCTGTACCGCCGGGCGTGGCTGGCGGTGTCGGCCTCGACGCGTGAGGGCTGGGGCATGACCCTCACCGAGGCCGCGGCCTGCGGCACCCCGGCGGTGGCCACCGACATCGCCGGCCACGCGGATGCCATCGACGACGGCCGCAGCGGACTGCTCGGCCGATCCGACGACGAGTTGGTGGAGCTGGCGACCCGGGTGCTCACCGACCCGACGACCCGGTCCGCGCTCCGGGCCGGGGCGCTCGAGCGAGCCGGCGAGCTGACCTGGGAGGCGTGCGCGTTGGCCAACTTCCGAGTGCTGGCCGACGATGCCGCGGCGCTCGCCGCGGTCGGTGGACGTCGTCGACGTCTGCCCAAGCACCCGCGGGGCGTTCCGACGGGCGCGCCGCGCCGACGCTCTGGAGTCGGCGAGTGACCGACGGAGTCGGCGACTTCGTCCTCGGGGTCGACCTCGACGGGGTCTGCGCCGACTACACTGAGGCGTTCGCCCAGGTGGTCGCCGCCGAGCGGGGCGTTCCGATCGACTCCCTCACCCGCGAGGTCAGCTGGGACTTCGCCGAGTGGGACCTCGACCGCGAGGAGTTCCTCCGCCTGCATCGCCTGGGCGTTCAGGAGCGCCACATGTTCGCGACCATGCCGGCTCTCGACGGCGTGGCCGACGCCCTCTGGCGGCTGTCCGATGCCGGGGTGTGGATCCGGATCATCACGCACCGGCTGGTCACCAACTGGGGTCACGCCCGGATCGTCTCCGACACCGTGGAGTGGCTGGACACCAACCGGATCCCGTACCGGGACCTGTGCTTCCTGGGGGCCAAGCCCGAGGCCCAGGCCGACGCCTACGTGGAGGACGCCCCCCACAACGTCGCCGCGCTGCGGGCCGGCGGCAACACCGTCGTCGTGTTCGACCAGCCCTACAACCGTGGGCTCGACGGTCCGCGGGCGGCGAGTTGGGCCGAGGCCGAGGCGGTGATCGCCGAGTTGGTCGCGGCCCGCACCGGCGCCTTCTCGCCTCAACTTCCGGGCGTCGAGGCCGGCGCCGACCGCCTCGACCGCCACATCACCGCTTTGTAGTGCGAGATCCAGGCGTTCGCCTGGATCTCGCACTACAGAACGGGCTGGTGGGTGAAGGTGCGGGCACCCGGGTCATGGATCCGGCCCCGGTGGGGTAGGTGTGACGGGCATGAACACGCCACGACCCGCGGCGTCAGTTCCGGTCCGAGTCGCCCCGGCCACATCCAACGAGTTCGTGCTGCACGGCCTGCGCAGCACGTTCGACCCGTTCGCCGACCGGGTGGAGCTGATGGCGCCCGAAGCCGCGCGGGGCGCGGATGTCGTCCTCCTCGACGCGACCGGACTGCCCGACGACGGCGTGGCCGCAGCGACCGCGGCCCGGGAGGCCACCGAACGACCGGTGCTGGTCATCTCCGAGCACACCGACGAGCGGACGCTCCTGCGCCTGTTCCGGGCCGGCATCACGGGCTACGTGACCCGGCCGGCCGAGGCCCGCACCCTCGTCGACCACGTCGTCGAGGTCGCTGCCGGCGAGCGGGTGGTCGACCCCGAGGTCGCCCTGCGCGCTGTGGCGCTGGCCGCCCGGCTGCTCGACCTGGACCGCTCGCCCGCCGCTCTCCTGGGCCTGAGCGACCGCGAGGTGGAGGTGCTCGACCGACTGCAGAGCGGGGCGACGGCGCGCAGCATCGGCCACGAGCTGTACGTGTCGCACGAGACGGTTCGCTCGCATCTCAAGCGGATCTACCGGAAGCTCGGTGTCCACGATCGCGCCGGCGCACTGGCACGGGCCCGTGAGGAGGGGATCCTGTCGAGCTGACCCGTCAGTCCGGTGGCGGACCGAAGCGACGGAGCCAGAAGTCGCGCAGACCGCGCAGCCGAGCCCGGGCGTCGAAGATGTAGGGCCGACTCGACGGTTGCAGCACGCCCCGTGCGGTCTGCGCCAGGGTGATCGCCGAGCGGATCGCGGCGTGGTACCACCCGCTCATCTCCTGGACGAGGAGCAGGGTGTTTCGGGTCTGGAGGTGGTCGACCCGCGCCACCGAGGAGCCCACGTGCATGTTCTGCACTCGGGCGCCACGGACCAACCCGACCCTCCACCCGGCGCGCCTCGCGCGAAGCGCGAGCTCGGCCTCTTCGCAGTACGAGAAGTAGCGCTCGTCGAAGAGGCCCACCTCCTCGAGGGTCGCGCGCCGCAGGAACATGAGCGTGCCGTGGGGGTAGTCGACGTCCTCCCAGCGGGGCAGGTCCGGGCTGTCGGGACCGGGGACGTCGGCGGGGACCGCCATGCCGCCGAAGTAGGGGTCGATGACCGGGACCATGCCGTCGCCGACATCCGCGCAGGCCAGCCCGGCGCGCGGTCGCTTCGACACCGCGTCGAGCACGGCGGCCATGCAGCCGGGGAAGGGGTCGACGTCGTGGGGGGCCAGCGCCACCCATTCGCCGTCGTCGGGGTCGGCCAGGAACCGGCGGAGCCCCACGTTGGCTCCGGGACCGAACCCGGCGTTGGTGCCGTGCTCGATCAGCTCCAGTCCGGCGGGACCGGTCGCCCAACGGGGCGCCATGGCGTCGAGCCCGGACCGCAGCTCGTCGAGCGCCCCCGCGTCGGACGCGTTGTCGACCACGGTGATGCGCACCGGTACCTCGCGGTCGCCGAATCGCTCGACGGTGCGCAGGCAGTCGGCCGGCTGGTTCCAGTGGACGATGACGACGCGCAGCGGCGCGACCTTCGGGGTCATCTGCGAACCCGGGCTGCGGCGGCGACGCCGGTGGCGACGATCGGGGACCGTTCCGCGATCAGGTGAGAGGACGGTCCGTCGGGCGGACCGGGTCGGGCAGGTCGCTCTCACCCATCAGGTGCCGGTCGACCGCCGCCGCGCAGGAGCGGCCCTCGGCGATCGCCCACACGATCAGGCTCTGGCCCCGGCCGGCGTCCCCGCAGACGAAGACGTCGGGTGCGTTGGTGGCCCAGCCATCGTCGCGGGCGACGTTGCCGCGGGCGTCGAGCTCGACGCCGAGACCGTCGATGAGCCCGGCCCGTTCGGGACCGGTGAAGCCCATCGCCAGGAGCACCAGGTCGGCCTCGATCTCGCGTTCGGACCCGTCGACCGGGACGAACGACGGTCGCCCGTCCACCATCTGCTGCTCGACGTCGACCACCCGCAGGGCACGCACCGCTCCCGAGCCGTCGTCGACGAACCCGAGGGTGTTGATGGCGAACACCCGCTCGCCACCCTCCTCGTGGGCGGAGCTGGTGCGGTAGATGAACGGCCAGGTCGGCCACGGGTTGGCGTCGGGGCGTGACTCGGGCGGCCGGGCCATGATCTCGAACTGGTGGATGCTCGACGCGCCCTGGCGGTGGGCGGTGCCCAGGCAGTCGGCGCCGGTGTCGCCGCCGCCGATGATCACGACCTTGCGGCCGCCGGCGTGGATCGGGACGTCCTCCGGTGCCAGGTCGCCCTCCTGGGCGCGGTTCGACCACGGCAGGTACTCCATGGCCTGATGGATCCCCGACAGCTCCCGTCCGGGGATCGGCAGGTCGCGGGCCACGGTCGATCCGGTGGCGATGACCACGGCGTCGTGGTCGGAGCGGAGCTTGTCGACCGGCAGGTCCCGGCCGACGTCGACCCGGGTCCGGAACTCGGTGCCCTCGGCGCGCATCTGGGCCAGACGCTGGTCGAGGTGGCGCTTCTCGAGCTTGAACTCGGGGATGCCGTAGCGGAGCAGACCGCCGATGCGGTCGGCACGTTCGTAGACGATCACCTGGTGGCCGGCCCGGGTGAGCTGCTGGGCCACGGCGAGGCCGGCCGGTCCGGAGCCGATGACCGCGACCTTCTTGCCGGTGAAGCGGCTGGGGCGCACGGGGCGGACCCAGCCGTTCTTCCAGGCCATGTCGATGATCGTGTACTCGACCTGCTTGATCGTCACCGGGTCCTGGTTGATGCCCAGGACGCAGGCGGCCTCGCACGGCGCCGGGCACAGGCGTCCGGTGAAGTCGGGGAAGTTGTTGGTGGCGTGGAGACGTTCGATCGCCTCCTCCCAGCGGTCCCGGTACACCAGGTCGTTCCAGTCCGGGATGATGTTGCCGAGCGGGCAGCCGTGGTTGCAGAACGGGATGCCGCAGTCCATGCACCGACTGGCCTGGACCTGCAGGTCCTGGTCGGGGAACTCCTCGTACACCTCGTTCCAGTCGCGGAGCCGCACCGGAACCGGCCGCCGCGAAGGCAGCTCCCGTCCGTGCTTCAGGAAACCCTTGATGTCACCCATGTCCCGTCCTCGTCCTCGTGTCCGTCGTCGTGGCGTCGCTGTCGTCGCGACTCACGGGAGCTGGCTGGCCGCCATGATCGTCTCCACCACGTCGAGACCTTCGGCCTCGGCGCGTGCGGTGGCGTCGAGCACCCGCTGGTAGTCGTTGGGCATGACCTTGGTGAAGGACCGTTGCGTCGTCCCCCAGTCCGCGATCAGCGCCGCGGCGACCGCCGAGTCCGTCTGGTCGATGTGGCGACGGACCATCCCCTCGAGCTCGAGCCGATCGGCGTCGTCGAGGTCGACCAGGCTGACCATCTCGTAGTTGACCCGGTCCGCGAACGTTCCGTCGGGGTCGTAGACGTAGGCGACGCCGCCCGACATCCCGGCCCCGAAGTTGCGGCCGGTCGGGCCGAGCACGGCGACGCGTCCGCCGGTCATGTACTCGCATCCGTGGTCGCCCACGCCCTCGACCACTGCGGTGGCGCCGGAGTTGCGTACGGCGAAGCGCTCGCCGACGACGCCCCGCAGGTACACCTCGCCTCCGGTGGCGCCGTAGAGGATGACGTTGCCGGCGATGATGTTGTCCTCGGCGACGAAGTCGGGATGGGCGTCCTCGGGCGGGCGCACGACGATCCGACCGCCCGACAGCCCCTTGCCGACGTAGTCGTTGGCGTCGCCGGAGAGTCGCAGGGTCACGCCCCGGGGGACGAACGCCCCGAAGCTGTTGCCGGCGGAGCCGGCGAAGTCGACCACGATGGTGTCGTCGTCGAGTCCCTCGCCGCCGTAGCGCTTGGTCAGCTCGTTGCCGAGCATGGTGCCGACGGTGCGGTTGACGTTCTGGATCGGCACCTGGATGTGGACCGGGGTGGCGTGCTCGAGCGCGTCGGACGCTTCGGCGATCAGTCGCTGGTCGAGAGCGCGGTCCAGGCCGTGGTCCTGGCTCCGACGGTGGTGCAGGGCGTCGCCCTCCCACGGCTCGACCACGTGCAGGATCGGTGAAAGGTCCAGGCCCTGGGCCTTCCAGTGGTCGACCGCGGCGGTGGTGTCGAGCAGCTCGGCGTGGCCGACCGCCTCCTCGAGGGTGCGGAAGCCGAGCTCGGCGAGCAGTTCCCGCACCTCCTCGGCGATGTACAGCATGAAGTTCTCGACGAATTCCGGCTTGCCCGAGAAGCGCTCGCGCAGCACCGGGTTCTGTGTCGCGATGCCGACCGGGCAGGTGTCGAGGTGACAGACCCGCATCATGATGCAGCCCGACACGACCAGCGGGGCGGTGGCGAAGCCGAACTCCTCGGCGCCGAGCAGGGCGCCGATGACGACGTCGCGGCCGGTCTTGAGCTGCCCGTCGACCTGCACGACGATGCGGTCACGCAGGCCGTTGAGCACCAGGGTCTGCTGGGTCTCGGCCAGGCCGAGCTCCCACGGTGCGCCGGCGTGCTTGAGCGACGTCAACGGGCTGGCGCCGGTGCCGCCGTCGTGGCCGGAGATCAACACGACGTCGGACTTGGCCTTGGCCACGCCGGCGGCCACCGTTCCGACGCCGACCTCGGCGACCAACTTCACGTGGATGCGGGCGTCGCGGTTCGCGTTCTTGAGGTCGTGGATCAGCTGCGCCAGGTCCTCGATCGAGTAGATGTCGTGGTGCGGGGGCGGCGAGATCAACCCGACGCCGGGCGTGGAGTGCCGGGTCGCGGCGATCCACGGGTACACCTTGTGGCCGGGGAGCTGACCGCCCTCTCCCGGCTTGGCCCCCTGGGCCATCTTGATCTGGATGTCATCCGCGTTGGTCAGGTACTCGGAGGTGACGCCGAAGCGGCCCGAGGCCACCTGCTTGATCGCCGAGCGGCGCAGGTCGCCGTTGTCGTCGGGGGTGAAGCGGTCCGGGTCCTCGCCGCCCTCGCCAGTGTTGGACTTGCCTCCCAGGCGGTTCATGGCGATCGCGAGCGTCTCGTGGGCCTCGGCCGAGATCGAGCCGTAGCTCATGGCGCCGGTGGAGAAGCGGGTGACGATCGTCGATGCGGGCTCGACCTCGTCGAGGGGAACCGCGGGGCGGTCCCCGGTGCGCAGGGTGAACAGCCCGCGGAGCGTGGCGAGGTTCTCGGCCTGGTCGTTGACCAGCTGCGTGTACTCCTTGAACACCTCGTACTGGCCGCTGCGGGTCGAGTGCTGCAGCTTGTAGACGGTCTCGGGGTTGAACAGGTGGTACTCGCCTTCGCGGCGCCACTGGTACTCGCCGCCGGACTCGAGGGTGCGGTGCACCCGCTCCTCCTGGCGGAACGGGTAGGCGCGGGCGTGGCGGCGCCGGACCTCTTCGGCCACCTCGTCCAGGCCGATGCCGCCCAGGCGGCTGACCGTGCCGGTGAAGTACTCGTCGACCAGCTCGGCGCCGAGGCCGATCGCCTCGAAGATCTGGGCACCGGTGTAGGACGCGACGGTCGAGATGCCCATCTTGGACATGACCTTGAGGATCCCCTTGCCGACCGCCTTGCGGTAGTTGGCGACCGCGGTGTCGAAGTCGGTGATCGTCGTGGTGCCCTCGGCGACCATGTGCTCGATCGAGTCGAAGGCCAGATAGGGGTTGACCGCTGCGGCGCCGAAGCCGAGCAGGAGGGCGAAGTGGTGCACCTCGCGGGCCTCGCCGGTCTCGACCACCAGGCCGACCTGGGTGCGGGTCTTCTCGCGGATCAGGTGGTGGTGCACCGCGGATGTGGCCAGCAGCATGGGGATCGGGGCCAGGTCCTCGTTGGAGAGCCAGTCCGACAGGATGATGACGTTGGCGCCCTCGGCGATCGCTTCGGACACCTCGGAGCGGATCCGCTCGAGGGCCCGGGCCAGACCCCGGCCGCCGGAGAACGCGGGGAACAGGCACCGCACGGTCCGCGCCTTGAAGTGCGGGTCGGCCTCCTGGACGTGCTGGATCCGGTCCAGGTCCTCGTTGGTGAGGATCGGGTGCGGCATCTCGAGCAGGTGGCAGGACTCGGGTCCGGGGTCGAGCAGGTTGCTCTCGGGGCCGATGACCTTGCTGAGCGAGGTGACCAGCTCCTCGCGGATGGCGTCGAGCGGCGGGTTCGTCACCTGGGCGAACAGCTGCTGGAAGTAGTCGTAGACCAACCGTGGGCGCTCGGAGAGGACCGCCAGCGGCGTGTCGGTGCCCATCGAGCCGATCGCCTCTCCGCCGGTGCGGACCATCGGCTCGATCAGGATCTTGAGGTCCTCGTGGGTGTAGCCGAAGGTCTGCTGCTCGCGCAGCACGTCGCGGCGGGACTCGCGGATGTGGGCGACCTCGGGCAGGTCCTGGAGCCGGCGCAGCTTGTCCGCCATCCACTCGCCGTAGGGGTGCGCCGCGGCGAGCTCGGCCTTGATCTCGGCGTCGTCGATGATCCGGCCCTGAGCGGTGTCGATCAGGAACATCCGCCCGGGTTGGAGTCGACCCTTGCGAACGACGCGGCCGACGTCGATGGGCAGCGTGCCGACCTCGGAGGCCATGACCACCAGGCCGTCGTCGCAGACCCAGTAGCGCGACGGGCGCAGGCCGTTGCGGTCGAGCACGGCGCCGACCACGGTTCCGTCGGTGAAGGTGACCGAGGCGGGGCCGTCCCAGGGCTCCATGATGCAGGAGTGGAACCGGTAGAAGTCCCGGACCGCCGGGTCCATGTCGGTGTGCCGTTCCCACGCCTCGGGGATCATCATCAGCATGGCGTGCGGCAGCGAGTACCCGCCCAGGTGCAGCAGCTCGAGCACCTCGTCGAGTCGGGCGGTGTCGGAGCTTCCGGGGGTGCAGATCGGGAAGATCCGCTCCAGGTCCTCCCCGCCGGGCAGGTGCGGCGAGGACAGCAACGCCTCGCGGGCCCGCATCCAGTTCTGGTTGCCCTGGACGGTGTTGATCTCGCCGTTGTGGGCCAGGTAGCGGTACGGGTGCGCCAGCGGCCACGACGGGAAGGTGTTGGTCGAGAACCGGGAGTGCACCAGGGCCAGGGCCGACTCGAAGCGCTCGTCGCGCAGGTCGTCGAAGAAGTCGCCGAGCTGCGGGGTGGTGAGCATGCCCTTGTAGACCACGGTCCGACACGACAGCGACGGGAAGTACACCGCGGCTGCGCCGTCGGGGTCGAGCACCTCGTGCTCGATCCGCTTGCGCACCACGTAGGCCAGGCGGTCGAGCGCGATGTCGTGGCGGCGGCGGTCGACGTCGGCCAGGAACAGCTGGCGGAACGTCGGCATGGCGTCGAGCG
>Ga0209477_1001308_pt1 | contig 15217 bp, 12 predicted proteins | sample KloWWTupernatant_FD_187180 | JGI IMG/M metagenome (GOLD analysis project Ga0209477, IMG submission 187180) | Active sludge microbial communities from Klosterneuburg, Austria, studying microevolution and ecology of nitrifiers - Klosterneuburg... | ecosystem: Engineered > WWTP > Aerobic digester >... | reverse complement strand
TTGCGCAGCACATCCCACAGCCCTTGCCAGGTGCCCCAGCCGTAGCCCAGGTGGAAAGCTGCGATCACGGCGGGCAGGCGTGGCAGCAGGTACCAGGAGCCGGCAGCGCGCGCCGCCGCCACACTCGCCAGCGCCAGATAAGCGCCATAGAGCGCCAGCAGCGCTGCGGCGGGCCAGGGCGTCCAGGGCAACAGCAGGACGCTCACGAGGAGGGCGGCGACGAACAGCGCGGGCACCAATTGGCGCAGTGAACCCGGCTGGCCGTGCTTGCGTACCACGAAGGGTCGCCAGTAGCCGTACTGCTGTTGCTGGGCGAAGAGGTGGCGCAGTGAGCCGCGCGGATGGTAGACCGAGCGGATCGTGCCGCTCTGCCAGATGCGGCCGCCGCCCAGGCGCAGGCGCAGGTTGTGCTCGTCGTCCTGGTTGCGCACCAGCGCCTCGTCGAACAGGCCGAAGCGCGCAAACGCCTCGCGCCGCCAGCAGCCCAGGTACACGGTGTCGACTAGGCCCTCGTAGGCTTGGTCGCGCGAGCGCGCGCCACCCACCACCCAGGGGCACTGGAAGGCCGCAGCGATGGCCTCGCCCATGGGGCCAGTGCCCTGCGCGACCCAGGGGCCACCCACGTTGTCGGCGCCGCTGCGTTCCAGGGTGTGAATACAGCGCGCCAGGTAGTCAGGGGTGAACACCGTGTGGATGTCGAGTCGTGCAATCACTGCGCCCTGGGCGCGTGCGATGCAGGCGTTCAGGCCGGTGGAGACGATGCGGCCGGGGTTCTCCACCAGCACTATCCGGGCGTCGTGTGCGCAGCGCTCCAGCAGGCGCTCGCGCGTGCCGTCGTCGCTCAGGCCGTCGGCGATCAGCACTTCCATGTCCCAGCCGTCCGGGAGCTGCTGGCGCAGCACCGAGTCGCAGAAGGCGTCGATGAAGGCGGCTTCGTTGCGGCAGGGGGCGATCACGCTGAGCAGGCGGGGGGTAAGGGCGATCATGGCAGAAGCTCCCGATACAGCCGGTCGACATGGTCCATCTGCGCCTTGCGGTCGCCGTCCAGCACGATGCGTTCGGCATTGCGCTCGCCAGCCTGGCGTGCATGCACGTCGTCGGTGGCAAGCCGTTGCAGTACCTGGGCCAACGCCTGCGCATCGCCGACGGGCACCAGCAGTTCGGGGGCTATCCACTGGCGGTTGGCCGGCAGATCGCTGGCCACCACGGCCAGGCCGCAGGCCATGCTTTCCAGCATGGCCACGGAGGTGGCATCGCTGGCGGGCACGGTGACCGAGATTTTGCTGCGTGCCAGCACGGCGGCCATGCCCGCATCGTCCAGGCGGCCATGGAATACCACGCTTTGCGCCAGTCCCAGCGCCTGCACCTGGGCGCGGAGCGCCGGTTCGAGCGAGCCGCCACCCAGCAGGTGCAGATGCAGCGGTGCGCCGCACAGTTGCTGGCGCAGCAGGGCGAAGGCGTCGATCAGCGTGGCGATCTGGTAGTTGGGCTCCCAGGCGCGCAGGCTCACGATGTGCAGTCCATCCTTGTGCTCCCAGGGCGTGGGGGTGAAGCGCGCGCGGTCCACGCCCCAGTGGATCTCGTGCACCGGGGCGCGCGGCCGGTACTGCCGCGCAGCCTCGACCAGGCTGGCCGAGTCGCCGGTGATGAGGTCAGCGCGGCGCAGGATCCAGCCAGTGAGCCAGCGCATCCAGGGATGGGTGTGCGGCGTCACGAGCAGGTCGCTGCCCCAGGCCGTCATCACCAGGGGATGGCGACCGCAGCGCGCAGCCAGGTAGCCGTAGGAGGTGAGGTAGTGCGCGTGCACGATGTCGGGCGCCAGATCGCGCACATGGCGGCGCGTCGCGCCCGCGCGCAGCAGCCAGTCGGTGGAGCGGCGCACGGGCAGCAGGGTGCGCTGCTCCACACCATCGAGCGGCTCGGGCCGCGCCGTGACGAGGGAGACGCGCCATCCGCGTGCGCGCATCTCCAGCGCCCAGCGCCGGGTGTGGGGGCTGTTGGCGTCGCCCAGCAGGCACAGGTGGGGGGGGGCATCAGCCATGCCCGGACTCCATTCGGGGCAACTCACCCGCCCAGGCGGCGTACTGGCCTGCCAGTTCCGGGTGCTGCGCCAGCAGGCGGGCGTCGCCTGTGCGCACGTCGCCGATGAGGACGGCGGGCGAGCCGGCCACGATGGCAAAGTCCGGCACCTCGCCGCGCACGCGCGAGTGGGCGCACACCACCACGCCCTTGCCGATGCGGCTGCCCGCTTCGACCACGCTGTGTGGTCCGATGAAACTGTAGGCGCCAATCTCGATGGGCGCGCGCACATAGCCGGGTACCGCCTCGGTCTGGCTCGCGTAGGCGCGGCCGAGCAGCCGAATGCTGCGGTGGGAGCTGTGGGTGACGATGCTTACAAAATTGGTGATCTGCACCCCTTCGCCAATGTGGAGTCCTGCAGAGGCGTCAAGGAAATTGAACTGACCGATGAACACATGGTCGGCGAGTTCCAGTCCGGCCCCGCCTTCGATGCAGGTGCTGGGGGCGATGCGCGTGTGTGGCAAGGCTTGGCCCTGGGAGCCACGCTCGCCAAAAACCATTCGGTAGAAAAGCTGCCGCCAGAGCCAGCGGCGCCAGCGGTTAAGCAAGACTCTCATGGGGGATCTCTCTCCAGTGCGCAAGCGCCCAGAAATAATAGGCGAAATACGCCAGCATGGCCGCCGATACGCCCCAGGCAGCACCTTCGATACCGCCCCAGTACAACCCGGATCCGAGGCCGAAAAAAAACACCACCTGCCCGGCCAGAGCCAGCCGTAGTGCCCAGGGCTGCGCCCGCCACGCCAGCGTGACTACCGACAGCGGTGAAGCGATGAAATGCAGGGCGATGTACAGACTCAGGCCACGGGCCAGTGTGCCCGCACCGTCCCACTGTGCGCCAAAGAGAGGGCGAAACAGTGCCGGCCCCCACAGCAGCAGCACTACCGCCATGGGGGTGGCCAATGCGGCCAGGGCCAGCATGCTGCGCCGCACCAGCGCCCGCGCTTGGGGTGCACTGTCCGCTTGCAGCAGCATGGGGTAGAGCGCCTGCGACAGCGCACCGCCCAGCAAGGTCGCTGGGGCCTTGAGGTAGCGCAGTGCAAGTGCCCAGAAGCCCGCTGCAGCATCGCCCGCCCATGCGGCGATGAGCACCAGGGCCAATGTGTCCTGGAGTGCTCCGATAAAGGCGTGTGGCGTGTTGTACAGCGGGAAGTCGCGGTGGTGTAAGGCCATGGATTTCAGGCGTTTTAGCGGCTGGCGCCAGAGCTGTGGCCATCCGCCCTGGGGTGCCGGTCTGGCCAGCAGGCCAGCGGCGCTCAGGCCGGCCACGATGGGGCCGATCAGCAGCCCAAAGGCACCCGCCTGAAACAGGCCCAGCAGCACCTGCAACAAGGCGCCACCACCCTGCTGCACCAGGCGTGCCATGGACAGCAACCCGAAGCGCTGCGAGCGTGTGGCCCACAGCGTCAGCCATTGGGTGGTGCCCCCAGCTAGCACCGCCAGCGGCAGCAGCCAGGCCAGGGGTGTGCCTTGCCAGAGCACGAGCACTGCAGCAATGGCGACGGACGTTGCTGTAACGGCCAGCAGCAGGCGGGCACACAAGGCCATCAGCACCGATGCGCGCCCGGGTGATTTTTCGAGCGGCAGCGCAAACTCGTAGCGTGCACAGCCCACCACGGCCAGGTTGGTAGCCACCGCCCAGAGCAGGGCGAACTGGCCGAAATCCTGCGGCGTATACAGGCGTGTGAGGAGCGGGCCCAGCAGCAAGGGCAGGGCATGGGCCAGCACACTGCCGGTCAGCAGCGTGAGCGTGGCGCGCAGCAAACCCGTTTTCATCGGGGGGTGGCAAGGCCCGGCTGGTAACCCGGTACCAGCTGTTGGAGCAGCCGCTTGATGGTGGCGGTGTCATCTGAGAGGGCCGCAGATTGCAGGGCCTGCAGGGTGGCTTGCATGCCATCCCACGGCATGTGCTCCTCACGCGCCCGCAGAATGCGCGGATGCGCGGTGGGCATGGGGTGGTCGCCAATCAGCAATTCTTCGTACAGCTTCTCGCCGGGTCGCAGGCCGGTGAATTCGATGGCAATGTCGCCGCCGGGGTGCTGCTCATCGCGCACGGTCAAACCTGTCAGCGCCACCATACGCCGGGCCAAATCCACGATACGAATGGGCTCGCCCATGTCGAGCAGGAACAGGTCGCCACCCTCGGCCATGGTGCCGGCCTGCAGCACCAGTTGCGCGGCCTCGGAGATGGTCATGAAGTAGCGAGTGACGTCAGGGTGCGTGACGGTGACCGGGCCGCCCGCGGCAATCTGGCGGCGAAACAGCGGGATCACGCTGCCGCTCGATCCCAGCACGTTGCCAAAGCGCACCATCGAAAAACGGGTAGGGCAGCGCCATGAAGGTACCGCGGCTGTGTCAAAGGGGGTGTGGCTGGATGCGGCGATGGCCTGCAGAATCATTTCGGCCACGCGCTTGCTTGCGCCCATGATGTTGGTGGGGCGCACGGCCTTGTCGGTGGACACCAGAACAAAATGCTGCGCTCCATGTTCCAGAGCCATGCGCACCATGTTCAGCGTCCCAAACACGTTGTTCAAAATGCCCTCGCCCGCGTTGGCCTCGACCATGGGGACATGTTTGTAGGCGGCCGCATGGTAGACGGAGCCTGGGCGGTGGGCGCGGAAGATGTCGGCCATGCGGCGGGCGTCGCCCACGCTGGCCAGCAGGGGTTTCAGTGCGCAGCCATGGGCGCCTTGTTTGTACAGCGTTTGCAGCTCGTGGTGGATGCGGTAGAGGGCAAATTCGCTGTGATCGACCAGCAGCAGACGGGCAGGTCCTTCGTGCACGATCTGGCGGCACAGTTCGCTGCCAATGCTGCCCCCGGCGCCGGTCACCATCACCACCTGGCCTGCCAGGTTGTGGCCCAGCAGGCCGGGTAGCGGGGCCACAGGTTCGCGGCCCACCAGATCCTCGATGTCGAGGTCCTGGAAGTCAGCCACCGTGACACGCCCACTGGCCAGGTCGGACAGACCCGGCAGGGTGCGGATGCGCACGGGCAGATCGTGCAGGCTTTCAATGATCTCGCGCCTGCGCTGGCGCGTGGAACTGGGGATGGCCAGCAGAACGTCCGTCACGTCCAGGCGCTGCACTACCTCGGGCAGGGCCTGTGGTGCATACACACGCACCCCATTGATGCTGCGCCCGATCTTGGTCGTATCGTCATCCACAAAGCCCTGCAGAAGGTACTGCTGCATGCCGACCAGGCCTGCGGCGGTCTGTGCACCTGCGCTGCCTGCGCCATAGATCAATAGCCGCTGTGAAGCTTTGCCAGGGGGGCCGGCCAGCCACAGCCAGCCTAGTGCGCGACTGGCACCCACCAACAGTAGGAATATCAGCGGTTGCAGTGCGCCTACGCTGCGGGGTACCCCTTCCCACTGGACCAGCAGCAGGATGGTCAGCAGTAGCAAGCCATACAGCGCCACCGCCTTGCCGGTGGTGATGAGGGCGTGAACGCCGGTGTAGCGGAAGATAGCGCGGTACAGCCCCAGGTTCATGAAGATAGGGAAGGCGAGCAGCGGGCCCAGGGCGTACACCAGCCATTGCATGCCTTCGGGCCTGTGCAGTGCCTCCAGGCGCAGGGTAAAAGCCAGCCACATGGCCAGCAGGCCCATGCCGGTGTCCATGGCCACGACGAACAGGCGCTTGGCAGTGCGGGGCCATTCCAGAATGTGGTTCAGTAGGGTGCGTTGCAGAGCCATCGGTGTTTCACAAAGGGGCAATGCCGGTGCGTTCCAGCACGTCGCCCACCAGTTCCAGCCGCACGAGCGGGTTGTCGAGTTGCATCAGCCGTTGCTTGAGCTCTAGCGGCACGGGCAGCAGTTCGCACCAGCGGTTGGCGATCCAGCCAGCATCGTCCAGCTGCGCGGGCGTGGGCCAGATCGCGGCCGGGCTCGTCGGGTCGCGCTCGCGCAGTGAGGCCAGCAACTGTTCCAGTGCACGTGCCGCGGCGGCCAGGTGCTCGGGTACGGTAACCCGCAGGTCTGCCGGCAGTAGCGCGACATCGGCCACCCACAGGCCATGGGGGAGCAGGTGGCTGTGGGCGATGCGAAAGCGCTGATCCCCCCGGCATTGCAGCGTGATCAGCCCAGGCTGCGGGTTGTGCAACTGGTCGATGGTCGCCAGGGTGCCCACATCGTGCAATTGTTCCACCGGCGCACCCGCACGGCGCACTTCCTGCCCGCTGCGCAGGCTGACAACGCCAAAAGGGGCCCCAGCCTGATGGCATTTGCGCACCATGTCGAGATAACGCACTTCAAAAACGCGCAAGGCCATCGCGCCGCCCGGGAACAGCAGGGAGGCGAGCGGAAACAGCGGCAGACTGGTCAGTGTGAGGGACTGCGACATGGGGGAGCTGGAAACGATGGGGCTATCATCCCATGCCGCAGTGCGACCAAGGATGTATCCGTTCAATGCTCTACCAGATTGTTTCTTTTTTGCTGGATGTCGTGGCCGGGCTCCTGTGCGGCGCCTGTTTGCTGCGCATCTACATGCAGTGGCAGCGCGTGCCATTTGGTAACCCGGTCGGGCGGTTGGTATTTGCCTTCAGCGACTGGATGGTGTTGCCGCTGCGCCGAGTGCTGCCTACCGCAGGCCGCTGGGACTGGGCCAGCCTGCTGGCCGCGCTGCTGGTGGAACTGGCGCAGTACGGCTTGCTGTGGTTGTTGCTGGGCGCGGGAGCCGGGTGGCAGTGGCTGCTCGGGCTGGCGCTGTTTGGCGTGGTCCGGGTGGCCATTACGGGGCTGATCGGTCTGATGATTGTCTATGCCGTGCTGTCCTGGGTGCAAACGCGCTCGCCTGTGTCAGACGTGATAGCGCGCCTGTGCGAACCCATGCTGCGCCCCGTGCGACGCATCATTCCGCTGGTCGGCGGGATCGATCTCTCGCCCCTGGTTCTCCTGGTGCTACTGCAGGTCGCCATGATGGTGTTGGGAAATCTGCAGGCCAGCGTGCTGCGCTAAATATTGATAAAAATAGGCTCTAGCGCTTATGCATAAAGCGCTAGTAGCTATTAATATTATAGCATTTGATGGATGCTTACGCCACGGCGTCTGCGGGCAGGCGCTGCAGCATGGCCAGGCTGTTGGCGATGGTGTTGCGCAGCTCGCGGCGGTCGCAGATCAGGTCCACGGCGCCTTTTTGCATCAGGAACTCGGCGCGCTGGAAGCCTTCGGGCAGGGTCACACGCACGGTCGATTCAATCACGCGTGGGCCTGCAAAGCCGATCAGTGCTTTGGGTTCGGCGATCACGATGTCGCCCAAGAAAGCAAAGCCAGCGCTGACGCCGCCCATGGTCGGGTCGGTCAGCACGCTGATGTAGGGCAGGCCTTTCTTGGCTAGGCGCGTCAGCGCTGCGTTGGTCTTGGCCATCTGCATCAGCGAGAGCAATCCCTCTTGCATACGCGCGCCGCCCGTGGCGGTAAAGCAGATGAAGGGCACCTTCTGCTCAATGGCCGTTTCGACGCCGCGCACAAAGCGTTCTCCGACCACGCTGCCCATGGAGCCGCCCATAAAGTCAAATTCGAAACAGGCTGCCACCAGGTTGATGCTTTTGACGGCGCCACCCATAACGATGAGCGCGTCGGTCTCGCCGGTGTTTTCCAGCGCTTCTTTCAGGCGTTCGGGGTACTTGCGGCTGTCCTTGAACTTGAGGGCATCGACCGGGATGACTTCCTGACCGATTTCATAGCGACCCTCTGGGTCGAGGAAGGCGTCGAGCCGTGCGCGTGCACCGATGCGGTGGTGGTGGCTGCATTGCGGGCAGACGCATTGGTTTTGCTCCAGATCGGCCTTGTAGAGCACCGCTTCACAGCTAGGGCACTTGACCCACAGGCCCTCGGGCATCTGGCGGCGCACCGTGGGATCGGTCTGCTGAATTTTGGAGGGCAGAAGTTTTTCAAGCCAGGACATGTGTATTCCTCTGTATGAATGGGCCAGCTGCGCGCGGCCTGTGAAACTGGTACGCCCCATGCGAGGGACACCGTGGCACTGGCTTTGCCAGGCCACCGGCGTCCGTCACCCTTCCCGCAAGCCAAGCGCGGCGAGAGAAGGGGGAAGCGGTAAAGCCGCTCAGGGGGACGACCTCTTATTATGCGTCGAGCGCCTTGCGGATACCGCGCAGGAAATCGATGGCCAGGGGCACGACCCGTTCATGGGGCTGGTCGTCCAGCAACTGGATGATACGGCTGCCAATGACGACCGCATCGGCCACCCGGCCGATGGCCTGGGCGGTGGCGGCATCGCGGATACCAAAGCCCACGCCCACGGGGATGCTCACATGCTCGCGGATGCGAGGCAGCATGGCCTCGACGGCCGCAGTGTCGAGTGCGCCCGATCCCGTCACACCCTTGAGAGAGACGTAGTACACGTAGCCGGTGGCCACACGGGCCACCTCCTGCATGCGCTCGGTGGTCGAAGTAGGCGCCAGCAGGAAGATCAGATCCATGCCCTGCGCACGCAGCTTGGCGGCGAATTCGGCGCATTCTTCGGGGGGGTAGTCCACGATGAGCAGGCCGTCCACGCCCGCCTCGGCGGCATCGCGCACAAAGGCGTCCTGGCCGTGGATCTGGTCGTAGCGTTCCACCGGGTTGGCGTAACCCATCAGTACGACCGGGGTTGTCTTGTTGCGGTTGCGGAACTCCCGCACATGGCCCAGAACCTGGCGCAGGCCCGTACCCAGTGCCAAAGCTTTCTCTCCGGCCTTCTGGATGATGGGGCCGTCCGCCATGGGGTCCGAGAAGGGAACCCCCAGCTCGATGATGTCGGCCCCCGCCTCCACCATGCCGTGCATCAGCACGGGTGTGATGTCGGCAAACGGAAAGCCTGCCGTCACGTAGGGAATCAAAGCCTTGCGGCCTTTGGCCTGGAGTTGTGCGAAGGTGCTAGCGATGCGGTTCATGGTTTGTCTCCGCCTTTGACCTTGAGGCCACGCATCGAGGGGCGGTCGTAGAAGTCCTCGCCCGACAGGTCGGCCACGGTGCCGATGTCTTTGTCGCCCCGGCCCGAGAGGTTGACCAGAATGGATTGGTCGGGTCGCATCTCCTTGGCCAGCTTCATGGCATAGGCAAAAGCGTGACTCGATTCCAGCGCGGGGATGATGCCCTCGGTGCGGCACAGGTGGTGAAAGGCCGCCAGCGCCTCCGTGTCGGTGATGCCCACGTACTGCGCACGGCCGATTTCCTGCAGCCAGGCGTGCTCGGGGCCCACGCCGGGGTAGTCCAGCCCCGCGCTGATGCTGTGCGTTTCGGTGATCTGGCCGTTTTCGTCCTGCAGAATGAAGGTGCGGTTGCCGTGCAGCACGCCGCTGGAGCCGCGTTGCAGACTGGCCGAATGCTTGCCGCTGTCCAGGCCTTCGCCAGCCGCCTCGACGCCAATCAGGCGCGTCTTCTCGAAGGGGATGTAGGGGTGAAAGATGCCCATGGCATTGCTGCCACCGCCCACGCAGGCCAGCACCACGTCGGGTTGCTCGGCGGGTATCTTTTGCTCGGCCAGCATGGACGGCATTTGGGTCAGGCACTCGGTACCGATCACGCTCTGGAAGTCACGCACCATCATGGGGTAGGGATGGGGCCCGGCCACGGTGCCGATGATGTAGAAGGTGTCGTCCACGTTGGCCACCCAGTCGCGCATGGCTTCGTTCAGCGCGTCTTTCAGTGTTTTGCTGCCCGAGTCCACTGGTACCACGGTGGCGCCCAGCAGCTTCATGCGGTAGACGTTGGGGCTTTGGCGCTTGACGTCCTCGCTGCCCATGTACACCACGCATTCGAGGCCGTAGCGCGCGCAAATAGTGGCGGTGGCTACGCCATGTTGGCCCGCGCCGGTCTCGGCAATGATGCGCTTCTTGCCCATGCGGCGTGCCAGCATGGCCTGGCCGATCACGTTGTTGATCTTGTGCGCGCCGGTGTGGTTGAGGTCTTCACGCTTGAGGTAGATCTGCGCGCCGCCGATTTCGTGGCTGGTGCGCGCAGCGTGGTACACGGGCGAGGGGCGGCCGACGAAGTGCGCCAGTTCGTAGTTGAACTCGGCGATGAACTCCGGATCGTTTTGGTAGCGGGCGTAGGCATCGCGCAGTTCACGCAGTGCAAAGGTCAGTGTTTCGCTGGCGAAACTGCCGCCATAGGGGCCGAAATGGCCCGAGGAATCAGGTTGGTCGTACTGGTACATGGAAATTCTTTGCAAATTGCTCGTCGGCCGCGCGCACGGCGGCCACGAAGCGCTGGATCTTGCCGGCGTCCTTGGTGCCTTTGATGGGTTTGCCGTCAGGGCCCTCAAGCTCCACGCCGGAGCTGACATCAACCGCCAGCGTTGTGCAACGCGGGCGTACCTGCAAGATGCCATCGGTCACGTTTGCAGGCGTGAGTCCACCACTTAAAACGAGGTGAGAGGCTACGCTTGGAGGAAGAAGTGACCAATTGAATGCCTTGCCGCCACCGCCATAGCCTTCGACGTGGGCGTCGAGCAGGATGGCCTGGGCGCGGGAGTGAACATGGACATATTCTACGAGGTCGAAGTCCAGGCCCTGGTCTCCCAGGGGAATACGCGCCGCACGCAGGTAAGGGCGGGCGCCCTGGCCGCTGGCCGCCCAGCAGTCCTGGGCTGATTCGTCGCCATGAAATTGCAGTGCAGCGCCCGTAACACAAGCGCTTGCAGCTATTACATTGGTAGCTGTTTCATTGACGAACAAAAGCACTGGTGTCACAAAGGGTGGCAATCGCGCTGCCAGTTGTGCCGCACGCTGGGGTGTCACCGCACGCGGACTGGGGGGGTAAAGCACAAAACCCACGGCATCGACCCCCGCGTCCACGGCGGCGTCCACGTCCTGCTCGCGTGTCAGGCCACACACCTTGATGCGTGTGCGGTGCTGGGAAAGGGGTGATGGCGTGGTGGTGGGCTGCGGGCTGCTCATGGGAGCGCATCATACGCAGCCGTGCGTGTGGGCAGTCCCCACTGTTCATCGTAAACCGGTCCCAAAAAATACAGACCGTCCGGAGAGAACGTGGGTGCTGCCACCTTGCGTGAACGCGCAGCCAGGACCTGTGCCACCCATTGCGGCGCTTGCGCGCCTTGGCCCACGGCGACCAGGCAGCCCATGATGTTGCGGATCATATGGTGCAGGAACGCGTTGGCTTCGAATTCAAAGCGCCAGTAGCAGGGGCTCCAATCTTCTCCTGGCTCCGGGTGGACGGGGCCCTTGCTGGTAATGTCGATGCGCTGCAGTGTCTTGATGGGCGACAGCGCTTGGCAGGCCGATGCGCGGAATGAGGTGAAATCATGTTCGCCCAGCAGGTGTGCTGCTGCTGCACGCATGGCCTCACCGTCGAGCGGGCGGAACACCCAGCCCACGCGCCCGGTTTCGACACTAGGACGCACCGGGGACTGCAGCAGCACATAGGCATAGCGCCGGGCCGTGGCACTGGCGCGGGCATGAAAGGCATCGGGCACGCACCGCGCCCATTGCACAGCGATGTCGGAGGGGAGAAAGGCGTTGGTGCCGCGCACCCAGGACGCGGGGGTGCGATCCACCGGGGCATTAAAGTGCACCACCTGCATGAGGCCGTGCACGCCCGAGTCGGTGCGGCCCGCGCACAGGGTACTGACAGGCACCGTAGCAAAACGGCCCAGGGCGGCTTCAAGCCGGTCCTGGACCGTGTTTCCCGAGAGCTGGCTTTGCCAGCCGAAATAGCCGTGGCCGTTGTAGCTGACGCCCAGCGCGATTCTCATGCGCAGGGGGCGACTCAGCTCAGTTCGGAAAGCATCTTCTGCGCACGGGCCTTGAGGGTGCCGGTCGATTCGGCGATCACTTCCTCAATCAGCGTGCGGGCACCATCGCTGTCGCCAATGGTGTTGAACTCTTGCGCCAGTGCCAGCTTGGTAGCCAGGGGGTCATCGTGCAAGCTGGCAGCGGCGGTGGCCTCTTCATCTTGGGCCGAATTGGCTGCAGATGCAGAGGCTGCAGGCGTGTCCAGATCCAACGAGATGCTGTCGAGGTCAAACTCCATCAGGCCCGAATCGGACGGCTTGTAGGCTGGGGGAGCGCTTTCCAGCGTATCAGGCTGGGTATCCAGTGTCGGCAGATCCACCATTGGCATGTCCAGGATGGACGGCGCGGCCACATTGGGGGCGACGGCAGGCGCCGTGGGCGGCGTCCAGGCGGGTTGCGTGGACAGGATGCTGTCCATCGGGTCCGGCTCTGGGGCGGCAGGAGCAACAGCAGCCTGTGCGCTGGCGGCTGCAGCCGCAAAATTGCCTGCAGATGCCGCTGGTGCGTCAGTCAGTGCGTCGTCGGGCAGATCAAGGTCCAGATCAAGGTCCAGATCCATATCGGGTGGCAGCATGCTGTCGGGGGCGCTCAGCGACACAGCGAGTCCACCAGTGGGGCGGCCACCGGGCTGGTACAAGGTGTTGTCAGGATCGAGGTTGCGGCCCAGCTCGGCAATGCGGTTCCAGTCCGGGCCTTCGCCCTGCGTCAGGCTGTGGATTTCGGTGGCGACGGCTTCCAGTGCCTTGCGGTCCTGGCGTTTGGCATAGATTTCGCCCAGTTTGGCATGTACCGACACCCGCGCCGGGTTGTGGCGCACGGCCTCTTTGAGAATTTCTTCGGCCTGCAGGTCACGGCCATAGGCCAGATATACGTCAGCTTCGGCCACCGGGTCCACGTCGCCGCCCGCATCGAGCTGGCTGGGAGAGTAGGCCATGGAGGACCCACCAGTGGTCGAATCGGTGCCCGCCGTGTCCACGCGCTGGCCACCGCTGGCGCCAAAGAACGAATCAGGCTGCAGACGGCTTTCCAGGAAGGAGCTGTCCATGCCCGCACCATTGCGGCGGCGCTGGACTACACGCCAGGCACCATAGCCCAGCAGCAATGCCAGCAGTCCACCACCGGCCAGTGGAATCATGGGGTCGTCCATCAGGCCGGAGATGAAGCTGGGTTCTTCTGCGGGAGCTGGTTGCGGCATGGGCGTGGGCACCACCACTGGCTTGGCTGGGGCCGCCTCTGCGGCTTCGCTGGCCACCGATGCGGCGGGCTCTGCGGCGGCTGCGACAGCCTCGGAAGCGGCGCCCTCGGGCAAAGCCGTTTCAGCGGCGGATGCTGGTGCTTCAGGGGCGGCAACGCCGGGCACCGCAATGCCGGGCGCCGCTGGCTCGCTGGCGGCTGCGGTGGCAGGGCTTGCGGCACCTGGTGCGGCCGATGCGGCGCTGAGCTTGCTCAGTTCGCTGATGTTCTTGGACAGTTCTTCTGTGCGGGCAGCGGCCTCGTTGGCCTGCTTGCGTTGGGCGAGCTGTTCCTCGGTAGACTTCTTGCCCTGCATGGCGCCCTTGGACAGCGTGAGCTTGTCAGGAGCCGTGCTGCTGGCGCGCTGGTCGTCTACCTGGGTTTGAACCTTGCCGGTAGCGGCGCGGCCCGATGCGGCCACTTCGGCCGTCGGGGCAGCGCCCGCCAGCTTGCGGCGGAATTCATTGAAGTCGCGGCTTTGCGTGGCCAGAATTTTGCGCGCCTCACCGTTGGGCGTGGCGCTGGCTTCGGCGGAGCCGGGCAATTGCAACACGGCACCGGCCTTGAGGCGGTTCACGTTGCCCTGGATGAAGGCATCGGGATTCGCGCGCAGCAGTGCCACCAGCATTTGATCCAGCGATACATCGGCCGGGCGGTGGGCGCTGGCAATGCGGCCCGCGGTATCCCCGGCTTTGACGGCAACGCTGTCGCCCGATGCGGGAGCCGCCGCGGCGGGTGCAGGGCGCGCAACGACAGCGGTGCTGGCTGCTGGTGCAGGGCGGGCCTGTTGGGGTGCGGGTAGCTGGGCTTGCGCTGTGGGCGCCGCAGGTGCACGGCGCAACGCTGGCGGATCGAACAGCATGGTGTAGCTGCGCGTGATACGGCCGGTGCTCCAGTTGGCTTCGACCACCAGATCGACGAAGGGGTCGGTGATGGCGCGGTCGCTGGTGACACGCAGCACGGCCTGGCCATCGGTACGGCGCAGGAACTTGATTTGCACCTTGGTGACGGCGGGCGAATATTCCATGCCCTGGGCGCGGAAGACTTCGGGGCTGGCGGGGGTGACCCGCAGCGAGTCGGCTTCGGCCGGAGTGACCTGTGGCAGGGTGATCTCGGCGCGCAGAGGTTCACCCAAGGCCGATTGCACCGTGATAGGCCCAAGAGACAAGGCCAAGGCGTCTGGCGTGTGCAGGCCAACGGTTGCTACGGCCGCAGCCGCCAGTGCAGAAAATTTCCAACGATGCATGGTTGCAATCAACTGTTTTGGTTTTGAGGCTCGGTGGAGCGGATTGCTGTTTTTCATGGTCGGATGCTCGCTGCGCTCCAGCGTTAAAGAATGTGTAAAAGCACCATAGCAGCAATGTTTTGCACTGACAAGCTAACGTAGTGGCGAAGCTCTGGCGCGGCCCTCGAACGGCCTTTCCGGGGGGGATGGGTGTTGCCCGGCGACAACGAGCGTAACAAGTTGTTTTGCGCAGATTTGCGGGCAGAACCCCGTGCGCCCAGCGCCTGTGGGCGCTGGGACAGGGCGGGTCAGGCGTCTAGCAGGATGCGCAGCATGCGGCGCAGCGGCTCGGCAGCACCCCACAAGAGCTGGTCGCCAATGGTGAATGCGCCCACATATTCAGGCCCCATGGCCAGCTTGCGGATGCGGCCCACGGGGATCTGCATGGTGCCGGTGACGGCCACAGGCGTGAGATCCTTGATGGTGGCTTCACGGGTGTTGGGCACGACCTTCACCCATTCATTGTCCGCAGCGATCATGGCCTCAATGTCGGCCACGGGCACGTCCTTCTTCAGCTTGAAGGTCAGCGCCTGGCTGTGGCAGCGCATGGCGCCCACGCGCACGCAAAAACCATCGACCGGAATCGCGGCAGAGTCGAAGCCCTCGCCCATGCCCAGAATCTTGTTTGTCTCGGCCATGCCCTTCCATTCTTCTTTGGACATGCCGTTGCCGAGATCCTTGTCGATCCAGGGAATCAGGCTGCCACCCAGGGGCACGCCGAAGTTGGCGGTCTCAAGCCCGGTCAGGGCGCGCTGCTTGGCGATCACCTTGCGGTCGATCTCCAGAATGGCACTCTTGGGGTCATCGAGCAGCGCCTTCACTTCGGCGTTCAGCGTGCCGTATTGCGTGAGCAGCTCACGCATGTGCTG
>Ga0209477_1001307_pt1 | contig 15243 bp, 14 predicted proteins | sample KloWWTupernatant_FD_187180 | JGI IMG/M metagenome (GOLD analysis project Ga0209477, IMG submission 187180) | Active sludge microbial communities from Klosterneuburg, Austria, studying microevolution and ecology of nitrifiers - Klosterneuburg... | ecosystem: Engineered > WWTP > Aerobic digester >... | reverse complement strand
GGCGTACAGTCGGTCTCCAGCGTATTGCCGCCCGCCTGTTCGGCCCGCGCCAGAACCTGCTGGCGCAGCAGCGCGAGAAACAGTTCCGCCGGACCATCGGGCTGACCCGTCTGCACCCGCCGGGTCCAGCCCGGACCGGGAAGCGCCAGGGCGGCGCGCAGCACCTTTTGCAGCAGCGTTTCGGCCGCTTCGTCGTCCGCCACCAGATCACCGATGCGCTCGGCAAGCCCCCTGCCGCGGGATCGCAACGAGCTGGTTAATTACGGCCAGATCAGCGTCGTCACCCTCGCGGGATATACGAGTGAGTTTCAGGCAACGATCTACTCGATCGTTGCAGACGACCTGCTCGATCTTCGCGTTCGAAAGGAACTCCCCTGGCCGCTGCTGCTCGTCCTTGAGGAGGCGCACACATTCGCGCCTGGTCAAGCCCATACTGACGCGGAGATCCGAGCCATCGCAACGACAAAGCAGATCGCTCAGGAGGGGAGAAAGTTCGGGGTTGGGCTGGTGCTCATCTCCCAGCGGCCGTCGCGACTAGATGAGACGACGCTATCCCAGTGCAACTCATTCGTTGTCATGCGGATGGTCAACCCAGCCGATCAGGCGTTTGTGCGACGTGTCATCGAGTCACTCGGCGAAGACGACGCTCGGATGCTGCCCGATCTCGATGTCGGTGAAGCGCTCCTTGCCGGACAGATGATCAACTTCCCCGTCCTTGTTCGAATGAAGCCTCCTGAGTCTCGTGGCGAACGCGAGGAGGACGACTCGTTCGCGACACTGGAACAAACGAGGGTCGAGCTGGAATCTCGAGGACACCGACAGAATCAACCGAGACCTCGGTGATGATCCTTCGTGTTCCGGGAGGATGATGGCGCAACACGAGGCATGAGCAACGGGGATAACCCTCAACACATGGCAAACCACTGAACCCTTCGCACACGGTCGCTTGTTATACTTCAGCAATTGCGCCCCGATGATGCGTGCGGGAGACCGGAACGGTGAGCATGGGCGCGGCAGGTTCGTCATCCTCTGGAGCCAGGTCCGGCATGCATCCAGCTGATCGCCGACACAAATCACAGGCGCCGCTCGCCGGCCGCTCCGATCGACCATCGTCGGATGGTCATTCGTTGCGTATCTCCCAGCGCCTGTTCGACGAGATCATCGAGCATCTCGAGCTCATGCGCCCGAACGAGGGTTGCGGGCTGATTGCGTTCACAGACGACGAGCCGGTGCAGATCTACCCCGGCACGAACATCCTCGACAGCCCGACTCGCTACCGGATGGACGACGCCGAGGTTCTCGAAGCAGTAGCCGACATGAACGCGCGCGACTGGTGGCTCGGGGCGATCTTTCATTCCCACCCCACTTCGCCGCCGGTCCCGTCGTCAACCGATCTACGCGAGGCCAACTGGCCCGATGCGCTGATGATCATCGTCTCGTTTCAGACGGACGAGCCGGAAGCCCGCGCCTACGCGATCCACGACCGGGGATATACCGAGATCGCAATCGAGGTTATCCCGGATCGTCTCGACTGGCTCGCGCCACTGCGCCGCTGGTCGACCGCGTACGCCGGCCATTGGCCAGCCCAATCTCCTCTCTGGCAACCGGTTGTCGCTGGCTTTTCGACGACGAACGAGGATCTTGAGGATGACCCGCTCATCGACACCTTCGAGCCGCCTCGGCGCGCGGTCATCGGCATCCTCGGCGGCATGGGACCACTCGCGACAGCTGACCTGTATCGGAAGATCATCGAGCTAACCCCGGCCGATCGCGACCAGAGCCATATCCCCGTCATCATCTACGCCGATCCACGCGTCCCCGATCGAACCGACGCGCTGCTGCACGGCGGCGAGAGCCCGATCCCGTGGCTTGTGCGTGGGGCGCGAGCGCTGGACGCGCTCGGCGCGGACTTCATCGTCGTGCCGTGCAATACGGCTCATGCGTTTCTTGACGAAGTCCAGCCACGAGTGGAGCCGCCGATTCTGAGCATGATCGACGCCGCCGCCGATGAGATTCGTCTCGATTGGCCAGACGCCGAGATCGTCGGACTGCTGGCGACAAGCGGCACGATCTCCGCCGAGATCTATCAGCAAGCGCTGCTGGCACGCGGGATCGACGCAATCGTGCCGGATGACGACATCCAGGAGCGCTGCGTCATGGCCGCGATCCGGGCAGTCAAGGCCGGTCGGTCGGTGGACGAGGCGACCGCGCTGCTCGTGGAAGCAGCCGAACATCTCGCCGACCGTGGAGCTGAGGTGCTGCTGGCGGCCTGCACCGAGATTCCGGTCGCGCTCCAGCAGCCGAATATCGAAACACCGCTGGTCGACGCCACGCTCGCGCTAGCACGCGCTGCGGTGCAGACAGCACTCCATCTCGACGGTTCGGCCCAGTGGGAGACATCGACAACGGGTTGGGGGCTACCGGACAACGCCGGATAGCCAGCGCACGAACGAGCCGAACAGACTACAATGGGTGTCAGCGGTCGTCGGATGAACGAGGCGAGGATGGGGAACCTGCCGATGATGGACGAGTACGAGCAGATTACGATCCGCCTGGCGCACATGATCAACTACCTGTCGAAGCGGGTTACACCCCAGCGCGACATGTCACGCGTGGATCGCGCTCCCGAGCGCGGAGAGTGGTCGGTTCGCCAGATCGTCGCTCACCTGCGCGACACCGAGGCACGCGTCTATCCAAAGCTGTTTGCAATCGCAAACTACGACTTCCCCGACCTGCGCGAGCTGCCACCTCCAATCGTCACCACGGACAATCAGGAGATCTCGATCTTCACCGTCATGAGTCAATTCCGACGGCTCCGGCAGAGCACACTCTCTCTGTTGCGCGCGCTACCGGATGACGCCTGGGTCCGCGCTGGCACTGATATCGATAACCGCACCGTAACGATCAGGGATCTGGCTCTCTCCCTGCAGACTCACGATGCCGAGCATCTCGCTCAGATCGACCAGACACTGATCGCACGCGACGCCCTGCCGCACCACGTCACGCCGCTCGTCCTCTCCTGAGCCTGGAAACGGCCGGATGCGCCAACAACGGACCGGAGGTTGCGAATGAGCTCGCAGCCGTTTCGCCATACTGCCGAACAAGTCGACAGGGTCAAGCAGTCGATGCGTCGGGCCTGGAATTTGCCGGGCGCCGGATACGGTGAGATGGCGGAGACGCTTCGTCCAGCCGTCGAGCGACTGATCGAGGCCGCCGGAATCGCGCCGGGCGCACGCGTGCTCGACGGCGCGACCGGCGCCGGGATCGCGGCGATCGAGGCGGCCCGTCGTGACGCTATCGTCACTGGCGTCGATTTCGCCGAGGAGCTGATCTCGGTGGCGCGAGAGCTGGCTGGCGCGGCCGGCCAGTCAGCGATCCATTTCGATGTCGGTGATATCGAAGATCTTCCGTACGACGACGCGTCGTTCGATGTCGTGATCTCCTCGTTTGGCTCGATCTTCGCTCCGCGTCATGATGCCGTCGCGTATCAGCTCTGCCGGGTCTTGCGGCCGGGTGGCCGGCTGGCCTTCACGGCGTGGCTGCCGGAGGAGCCGAACTGCCGGCTGATGACGATCACCGCGAGGTACACCCCGCCACCGCCACCGGGCAGCTTCAGTGTTTTTGACTGGTCAGATCCAGCCCACCTCGACGCGATGCTCGGCCCGTACGTCGAAGATATTTCCTTGATCGTGGACGACGTGCCGTGGGTGGCGTCATCGCCGTCGGACGCCTGCGACTTCCTGTTCCAGCGCGCGCTCGGTCCGACGATGTTCGTCTTCCAGCGGCTTGATCTACCGCAGAAGCTGGCGCTGCATTCGGATGCGATCGAGCTGCTCAGCACCTGTATGCAGGCGGACGGCACGGTCCGCCTCTCCCGGCCTTATGTCATCGTGACCGCTCGAAAGCCCGCATGAGCGGCCGGCACGAACTCATGGCAACCCGGCGATTTGGCGCTATCGCCAGCCAACGTTCATAGCGCGAACGCTGGCTGGCGGGCTGCCTGCCGGCAAGGCCGGACATCCTGGCCCCCGTCCCCATTCCCGACACGATATAATGAACGGTCGCGGTCCGTGCGGGCCGCAGTCGTATGTCAGCGCCAGCCGAACGGGGACCCCTTTACAGATGACAGCATCCTCCACCACCTCGACTCAACCGACGACGGGCCAGGCTCGCCAGGACCTGCGCAATATCGCCATCATCGCCCACGTCGATCACGGCAAGACGACCCTGGTGGACGGGTTGCTGAAGCAGACCAATACGTTTCGTGATCCGGACGCCGCTGGCGAGCTGATCATGGACGCCAATGACCTCGAACGCGAGCGCGGTATCACGATTCTGGCCAAGAACACGTCGATCCACTGGCGCGGCGTCAAGATCAATGTCATCGACACTCCCGGCCACGCCGACTTCGGAGGAGAGGTCGAGCGCGTGCTGAACATGGCTGACGGGTGTCTGCTGATTGTCGACGCCGTCGAGGGGCCGATGCCGCAGACGCGGACAGTTCTCCGGCAGGCGCTCGGCCTCGGATTGCGGCCGATCGTCGTCATCAACAAGATCGATCGCCCGTTCGCCCGCATCGCGGATGTCGTCTCGCAGACTCAGGATCTGTTCCTCGACCTGGCAATCGACGCCGAGCAGCTCGACTTCCCTATCATTTACGCGATTGCCAAGCAGGGCCGTGCCGGCTTTACGCCGGACGATCTCGCTCCCGATTTCGTGCCGCTCTTCGACACGATCGTCGATCACATCCCCCCGCCGATTGTAGACATCGACGGGCCACTCCAGCTACAGGTCGCGTCGCTCGATTACAACCCACATCGGGGCCGGATCGCGATCGGTCGCATCCGCCGTGGCCGACTGCACGCCGGGGAGACGCTCGTCCAGCTCGGCGCGGGCGGAGAAGAAGATCGACAGAAGGTGACATGGCTGGCAACCCACGAGGGGTTGACGCGGCTCGAGGTTGCCGAGGCGCAGGCCGGCGACATCGTCGCCCTCACCGGCTTTCCTGCAGCACACGTCAGCGCAACGCTTGCCAATCCGGCAGCGCCAGAGGCACTACCCGGCATCGAGATCGATGAGCCGACACTGAAGTTGACGTTTGGGGTCAACACATCTCCATTCGCCGGCCGAGAGGGGGACTACCAGACCTCCCGCCAGCTCGGCGAGCGGCTACGACGCGAGCTGGAGACGAACGTCGCCCTGCGCGTCGAGCCGACCAGTCTGCCAGATGTGTTCTCCGTTTCCGGCCGCGGCGAGCTGCACTTGTCGATCCTGATCGAGACGATGCGCCGCGAAGGGTACGAGTTCCAGGTCTCGCGTCCTGAGGTCATCACCCGGGAAGAGGACGGCGAGACTGTCGAGCCGGTCGAGCAGCTGGTGATCGACACGACCGAGGAGTTCGTCGGCGCGGTCACCGAGCTGGTCGGCGGACGTCGAGCGCGGATGGTCGACATGGTCAACGACGGGCGTGGCAATGTCCGACTGGAGTTCGAAATCCCGACACGCGGGCTGATCGGGCTGCGCAACGAATTTCTCACGCGGACAAAGGGGAACGGGTCGCTCTCCTCTCGTCTGATCGGCTTCGAGCAGTGGCAGGGGGCAATCTCCTCGACGCGGACTGGCGCGCTGGTCGCATGGGAGGCCGGCACTGCCCTCTCCTATGGCATCGCTGGCGCACAGGAACGTGGCATGACCTTCGTGTCTCCTGGCGAGGAAGTCTACGAAGGCCAGATCGTCGGCCAGCACGCGCGTGGCAACGATCTGGCAGTAAATATCTGCAAGGCCAAGAAGCTGACCAACATGCGTGCCGCAAGCGCCGACGCCAACATTCGGCTGACCCCGCCCGTCATCCTCTCACTCGAGCAGGCACTCGACTTCCTGGCCGACGACGAGCTACTCGAAGTCACACCCAAGGCATACCGCCTGCGCAAGCGCATGCTGAAGGAGCACGAACGCGCTCGCGCGAAGAAGCAGGCCGAGTCACGCGAGGCGAACCGGGGGTAGCGGGAATCACAGCGGGAGAAACACGACGCGATTCACGAAATCGGGCTGATTGCCGGCCTTAGCAATCAGCTCCAGATCAGAGATACATCCCGCAACCGACACTCGCAGTTGGTGAGCGAAGATAACGTCTCCGAACGAAACGCCATCGCGCTGTCGTCGTGTTGCTGCGACGAGCAGATCGGTATCTTGCGAGAACAGAACACGTCCAAGCGCTGTCGCACGGTCGAGCAACCGTGAGTCGTCAATCTCTGTTGCCGCATCCTCGGCAGCTGTGATGACGTCAACTCGCCGCGATAATAACGCCGACGTCACTGCTCGTGGAACGTGGTGATCCATATAGAGAGCGATCAACTCAGCGCAATCGGAAATCGCGAAGTGCGGCGACGAATGGTGGTTCCACCGTCTCCCGACAAAGTTCGTCCACCAGAGCCAGGCCGCGCGCGATCTCGTCATCGAGCTCCTGCTGATGATCCCAGTAATAGGCCAACGCCGAGTGAATCTGGCCGAGCGTCAGATGAGGGAACTGAAAAGCCAACTCATCCGGGCTCCAGCCATATGCTTTCTGTGCTGTCACGAGTTCGGAAACCTTCATCGTCGTGCCAGCAATGCGTGGTACCCGGCCATCATCAAGGACGATGTGCTCATAACGTGTTTCTGTTGTAGACACGCCCATCGCTCCTCTCTGAGATACACGATTCGCTGGGCAACACTCGTCTGGGTCCAAGTATAGGATTCCAACGCAACGCTCACCGAATCCGTATCAGCGATTATGTCCGCTGATACGTCGCCACCATCATCCCGTAGTATGTCGGGGCCTCGTAGGACAGGAATGTCCCCTTCATCGGCACGACCTGCTTGACTCCCTCCAGCATCAGCAGCTGCCAGAGGCCGTCGATGGCGGCGTTGGAGATCGTCTCGTCGTCGAGCTTCAGCAGACCGAGGATGTCGTCATCCTTGATCGCCTGGACGACCGCGTCATCGACCCGCTTCGCGTCAGGGTGATAACCGTTGGCGTGATTGGGGTCGTGGCGGTGCGCCCAATCGCAGGAGGCAATGAACGCAATCCGGCGCTCGTCTGCCTCGGCCGCCTCAGCGACCGCCTTGCCGAACGCGATGTTGACTTCCTTCGGCAGCAGCCGCGAGGGCTGGACGACGACCGCAGCCGGCCCCTCATCCTCCGGCAGCCCATCGAGGAGGGCAGCGAGGACATGCCCCTTGCCCGGCAGGTTGCGATCCTGGCCGGCAAACCAGAGCGGGGTCATCGTGCCCCAGTCCAGCGGCATGATGCTCTGAGTCCGGTTCGAGCCCCCGTAGCCGACCTGGGCCACCGGTATCTCCGCCGCCCGCGCCCGCTCGACGATCGCATCGGCCAGCCGCAGGTCGAACGGCACGTTCATCTCGACCTTGCGGTCGCCGAGCGCCATCGCGCCGGCTCCGCGGGCGCAGTCTGCAATCGAGATGAAGCCATTCACTCGAAACCCGTGTGGTGTCGAGATAACGACGACATCCGGCTTCGCCGCGGCGAACTCGCGCTGCATCTGCTGCATCGACGCGCGTGTTGTCAACGCCCCCTCGGCGTCCTCGCTCAGTTCGGGGATAATCGGAAATCCGTGTGGCGCTACCGCGCCAGCAACAATCGGCATCTCGTCCTCCTCAAATGTCAGCTCAAGACAACGGGTTAGCGCTGATTCCCCTCATCCCTCTTGCCCCATCCCCCATCCCTCGGTCACAACAACGTTACTCCGTTGATTGTGATGTGGAACTCGCAGCCGAGGAACTCAGCGGCGCGGCGGCTCATCAGCATACGCGGCAGGAAGATCTCGAAGTAGTGCATCACCTGGGCAACCGAGGTGTCGATCGCCAACTCCAGCGTGATTGTCTTCTCCGGCTCGTCTACTCGCAGAAACGACGTCTGGGCAGCGTAGTTGACGCGGTCGTGCTGGTCGAACGCATTCAGATCCGGATTGCGGACGCGCGAACGATGCACGTCGGACTTATCGGCCAGGATCAGTGCCGCGCCAACCGGGTGAACCGCCTCGCCAAGCCGGCCGGAATCATCGCCGTGGCTGCCGATCGCGCCCATGATGATGGCCACGTCGGTCGGCGGCATACCCATCCGGATGAGAATATCGTGAGCAAGCAATGCGCTCGTATACGCGTGGTCGTAGCGGCTGATGACATTGCCAACATCGTGCAAGTAGCCCGCTATTGACGCCAGCTCCTGATACTCGCTGTCGTAGCCAAGATACCGCAGCACATTCCGAGCGATCCTGGAGACCAGCGTCACATGGCGAACGCCGTGCTCGGTGTAGCCCAACACGCCGAGGCTCTTGTTCGCCTGCTCGATCAACGCGACGACTTCGGGATCGCTGCGGACGAGATCGAACGTGACGATGTCCGGCGCGGGGTCAGGGCGCGGCGCAAGCTCCGGTCGGACCGGACGCTCCCCCAGCCGAGGGCTGCGCGCTGGCGAATCCGGCGGGTCCTGGTCTGCAGTCATAACGCGATCCTTCCACGAACAGGCCATTGCCTGCTCGATATCGTACCGCGTTGGCCTACCAGCTCCAGCGCTCCCAGGCACGCACCTCCTCGCGCGGCTTGCGGGTCCGCTCGCGGAGTTCGCGCTCCAGAGTGCGCTCGTCGAGATCCTCCAGCCGGCCAGCGTGTCCGATGCCGACCAGTGCCAACACCCGGACATCCTCCGGAATGCCGAGCGCGGCGCGAACCTTCCCCTCGTCGAACCCACCCACCGAATGCGCATGGAGGTCCATCGCGAACGCCTGGAGCAGCAGGTTCTCGATACCGAGGCCAGCGTCGAGCAGATAGTACTCCTTGCCGTCGACGATCTGGGCATCTTCCGGCCGGCCGCAAACAGCGATCAGCACCGGCGCGGCGCGCAAGTAGGCGTTGCCGCGGGTCAGCGCCTCGTGGACGGCGGCCAGCGTCTCCGGATGGCTGGCGACGATATACCGTGTCGGCTGTCGATTGCCGTAGGAAGGGGCCCAGCGCGCCGCCTCCAGCAGCGTCTCAACGATCTCCGTAGCCAGCGGCGTCGCCGCGAACCGACGGCTGCTATAGCGATCGACGATCGGCCCCAGCAGCGGTAGCGTGTCGTCGCCAGGATTCATCGGGCCACGCCAGTCAGTGAGTGCGCGGCAGATCGGTGAATCATTGCCCTGCTCCCTGGTGTTGCCGGCAAAGATCGCCGGCTCGCGGCAGAATAGGACGCTCCCGAACAAAGGTCAACCCGGATGTGGCTGAGGTCGACGCTTGCGTAAGAACGATCTCGCTGTACACTGGGAGAAACTATGCTCATCGTAGATTAGAAGCGATGGAGGAGCGCTATGTCTTGGCGTTTCCGAGCTCCGTCTACCGCAGCGCTGGTTGCGATCTGCCTGGCTATGACCTTCGCCTCGTGCGGCGGGTCGTCACCCGCGCCGACCGCACAGCCCAGCCCTGCGCCTACTTCTACCGCTCGGCCGGCCGTCGTCACCAGCGTCCCCCGGCCTGTCGCAACCCGGCCACCGACCAGCGTTCCTATCCCAACAGGCGCCACTCCTGGTCCAACGCCCGGCGGATCGCCAACCGCCGTGCCTTCCGGCAGCCCCACCACCACAGCGGAAGATCGCCAGGTCCTTTACGTCGACTTCTCCAACGGCCCCGGTCCATTCCCAACGAACACCAGCGACAACTCCAGCCTCGCGATCGCCGTTGCAAGCTATATGGCGTCGGTCAACGATGGCTACTGGGTCAGCGCTGTTCCTCAGTCACCAACGCTCGATCTACAGGATGGCGTCGTTCACACCGAAGTCCAGCTCACCGGCAGTGGCTTCGCGGGCGTAATCGGACGTCACGTAGTCAATAACGACAGTAGTGAATCGTTCCTGCTCTGCGGCATCGGCGACGATGGGTCGGCCAGTTGCTGGGAATGTGTCGCTGACCACTTCACGAAGGTGCTCGCCGTCGATCCCGGCGCATTCACCCTTAGGGACATCAACTTGTTGACGATGACGATCGTCGATACGTGGTTTGCCTTCGATATCAACCAGCAGATGGTTGGCGAGGGGTCGATGACCCGCGATGAATCCGGCAACTGGGGAGTCTATGCCGAGGGCGAAGGCGGTCAGATTGTCGCCGCCTTCCAGTGGCTCTCTGTCAAAGATCCGGTCGTCGTCAGCAAGAACTTCGACGATGGATCGGCCGACCCGTTCACAGTCGGGACAAACTCCTACGGAATCACCACTTCGATAGAGGATGGCCAGTTCGTCGCCACCATGCCCAGCCTCGACGAACGCATGAGAAGCACATTTAATCCGCCGCCCGAGCAACCGTTTGGCAATGGGCTGATCGAAGCCAGGGTATCGATCGATGGCAATGGCAGTGTCGGGCTATTTGCGCGCTGGGAGCTTGATGCTGCTGCCAACTCAGCCGTGTCCAGTTATGCATGCTATCTGCATTTCGACGGCTCCGGCAGTTGTTCTCGGTATGAATCCGGCAACTGGACCGTCCTGATCACATCGGCTCCCGGCACATTCGTCCCGACCGAGATGAACACGATGACAATGCGCGTGACCGGCACGCGGCTCGAGCTCGTTATCAACGGAAAGTCTGTCGGGACGATCGACGACGATGCACTCATCTATGGCAAGTGGGGCATGTTCTATGTGACGCACTCCGACGATCCGGCCGAGAACGCCGTCGCCCGCTTCGACTCGATCCTGATCCTCGACATGGATCCGTAGTAATCAGCCGAAGCGCGACAGCGCCAGGTCGTCGATCGGGATCGCCGTCGCGCCAGTCGTGACCAGATCCGCCATCAGGACACCGATGTAGGGCGCCAGCGCGAAGCCGTGGCCGGAGAAGCCGCTGGCCATGATGAACCGATTGATCGGCGTAACCGCGCCGAGAATCGGGACGACGTCCTCTGCCTTCGCCTCCAACCCGGCCCAGACGCGCTGCACCTGCGTCTGACGCAGGATCGGCCAGACGCCGGAGGACGCCTTGGCGCTGCCGACGATGCTCGAGTACTGGTTGAGGCCGATCGGCTTCGCTTGGTCGAGATAGACGGTCGCCGGCCATCCGCCACCGATCAGGTACTTACCGTTGCTGAGCTGCTTGAGGCTGAGCGGCCGGCCGACGCAGCCGACGACCGGGTCGAGCTCATGCGGTAGCGGCGTCGTCAGCATCATCTGCGGAGCGACCGCCTCGATCGGCACATCGAACCCCGCCATCGCGCAGATCTTCGGGCTCCAGGCCCCAGCCGCGTTGATCACCCAGCCCGCTTCGATCTCACCATCGGGCGTCACAATGCCACGCACCCGGCCGGAATCAGTCAGCAGGCCAATGACGGGAGTGCGCTCGCGCAGCGTCGCGCCTGCGCGAACGGCCGCGGCGGCGAACGCCTTGGTTGCCGAGATTGGGTTGGCGTGGCCATCGGTCGGGCAGTACGCGCCGGCCAGCATCGACTCGTGAGCGCCGGGCGCAACGGCGCGCACCTCATCGCCATAGAGCATCTTGATTCCCAGCCCGGCCGCCTGCTGCTCGGCGACGCGTTGTTCGATCTCCGGCAGGTCCGCCTCGCGTTCCACCAGTGTCAGATGGCCGTCCTGGTGGTAATCGAGGTCGGCGCCCAGCTCGTCGGAGAGGGTTGGCCACATGGAGATCGCGCGCTTGGCGATCTCCAGCTCACGCGGGTCGCGGCCTTGCTGGCGGACACCACCGGCGCTTGCGCCAGAGGCAGCACAGGCAACTTCGCGCGCCTCGACGAGCGTCACCCCGACGCCCCGCTTCGCGAGCTGATAGGCGATCGAGCTGCCGATCACCCCGCCACCGACAACGACGACGTCTGCTCCGCTAGCCATGCGCCCCTCCCCCTCATCGTCACTCGCGCGTACGCGCTGGCGGGATAGTCGCACAGCGCGCGCCCGGCGACCAGCCCCCCGTCTGGCCCAGACTCACAGCGTTGGCCCAAGGCCGGCCACGTTCACTGAGACCACGTCTTGCCCACCATCCGGCCCGCGATGTGCTGGCGCGACTCGTGCGCGGTACCTGCACAGGCGGCTCAGCCCCGAACGAGCGGGGTGAGACAACGCCAACAGTGATGTGAGAATGCCAGCGTGACCAGCATCACATTCGAACACGTGACGAAGCGCTTCCCCGGGGCGAACGCGCCTGCGATCGCCGATGTTTCGTTTGATGTGCCATCGGGCGCTATCTGCATGCTGCTTGGCACGTCGGGTTCGGGCAAGACGACGCTGCTTCGAATGGTCAACCGGCTAGGGGACCCAACATCTGGTCAGGTCCTGATCGACGGCATCCCGACGGTCGAGCAGGACGCGATCTCGCTACGTCGTCGGGTTGGCTACGTTATCCAGCAGGTCGGACTGTTGCCACACCTGACCGTCGCCGAGAACGTGCGGATTGTGCCGGCGATCATCGGAGACCGCTCGCCGGCCTCGCACCAGCGCGTGGATGCGCTACTGGAACAGGTTGGGCTCCCACCCGACGAGTATCGGGCGCGCTACCCGGCACAGCTGAGCGGCGGGCAGGCGCAACGGGTCGGGCTGGCCCGCGCATTGGCGGCCGATCCGTCCTTGCTTCTGATGGATGAGCCATTCGGCGCGCTGGACGCGATAACACGTCACCGGATGCAGGACGAGCTGCTGAACATTCAACGGACGATGCAGAAGACGCTTCTCTTCGTGACGCATGATGTCGATGAAGCGTTCAAGCTCGGCGACCATATCGCGGTGCTATCCGAAGGACGCCTCGAGCAGGTCGGCTCGCCGGTCGAGCTCCTTGCCGCGCCGGCCACGCCCTTCGTGAGCCGCCTCGTCGGCGCCGACAACATTCTGCGTCAGTTCGAGTACTTGCCAGTCACGACGGCACTCGAGCCCGGCATCGCGCCTGATGCCCTCGCCGAGCGCATCCCGGCGAGCGAGACGCTCCTGCCCGCGGTGCTGCGGATGATGCGGTCGGGTCAATCGACGCTGGCGGTTGAAGCGGATGGTGAGATCCGGGGCGTCGTCACGCTGGCCGGTATTTCCCGTTCGGTCCGGGCGCGCGGCGGCGACATCTCCGAATCGGGCCACCTGTGAGCTATCTCCTGGACGCTGGTCACTGGAGCTGGTCCGATCCAACCAGCATCGGCCGGCTGCTCATCGACCACCTCATCCTGACCGGTCTGAGCATGATGATCGCCATGGCGATTGCCGTTCCGCTCGGCCTGATCGCAGCGCGGTACCGGCGCCTCTACCTGCCGGTTATCACCGCTGCCGGGATCATCTACACCTTGCCAAGCCTGGCCTTCATGGCAGCGCTGATACCGTTCACCGGGCTTTCATCGGCGACAGTCGTCATCCCGCTCGTGCTCTACGCACAGGTCGTTCTGATTCGCAACATCGTTGCGGCGATCGACGCGGTTGATCCCGGCCTCGTCGATATCGGACGAGCGATGGGCATGGATGGCCGGCAGATTCAGCGCTACGTCATCCTGCCGCTTGCCCTGCCTGTCATCGTCGCCGGCCTTCGTGTGGCGACAGTCACGACCATTGGCATCGCGACAATCGCGCCGCTCTTTGGGGTTCGCAACCTCGGCTATCTGATCTTCCAGGGCTTCAACACGAGCTACAAGGAGCAGGTGATGGCTGGTGTCATCGCCGTATCGGCGCTCGCCATCATCGCTGACGTGGGGTTGTTGCTGGCTCAGCGGGCGGTCCAGCGAGGTCGACAAACGAGCGTCGTGGCGCGAGGCTGAGAGGCAAACGTGGGACAGATTCTGGATTTTGTGCGTGACCCACAGAATGACTTCATCGGCCACACAGTCGCCTATCTACGCCTCTGCGCGCTGCCAATCGGGTTGGCGATCGTGATCGGGCTGGTATTCGGAGTCGCCGTTGCCCGTCGTCCGACCGCCGCGTTTCTGATTGGGAGCGCCAGCGGACTGGCCCGCGCCATCCCGACGCTTGCCTTTCTCGCAGCAGTCCTGCCCTATCTTGGCATCGGCTTCTGGCCAGCCGTCATTGCGCTCACCGCGCTTGGAGTGCCGCCGGTGTTGCTGAACACCATCGCGGGCCTGCGTGGCATCGACCCTGCGGTTATCGATAGCGCGCGCGGGATGGGTATGACGCCGCGTCAGGTGCTGACGCGCGTCGAGATCCCGCTCATGTTGCCGGTGGTGGCGGCCGGTATTCGCACAGCAGCAGTCCAGATCGTCGCGACCGCGCCACTAGCGGCACTGATCGGCGCGGGGGGATATGGCGACTATATCCTGGCGGGAGTGAATCTGTTGCAGCGTGTGCCGCTGCTCGTTGGGGCCGGCAGTGTCGCAATACTCGCTCTGGGAGTCGAGATTGCGCTAGCCAGCGTGCAGCGGGCGGTAACGCCGATCGGGCTGCGGATACGGGCGAACGATGAGCGGCCGGCAACGCCGGCCAGCGCGTGAGGATCACAACGGCTCCAGGAGGAGGAGATTCATGGGACATCGACGAATGCAACGCATGGCAGCCATCGCGCTTGCCGTGGTTATGCTGCTCGGGCTGGCAGCATGCGGCAAGGGGGATTCCAGCGCCAGCGCCGTCAAGCTGACGATCGGCAGTAAGCTGGACGTCGACGGCCAGCTCAACGCTGAGATGTACGCGCTACTGCTGAAGGAGAAGGGCTACGACGTCACGACAAAGCTCGGGCTGGGCCAGACTCCCGTCCTCGATCAAGCGCTCAAGAGCGGTTCGATTGACATTTATCCCGAGTTTACCGGGACGGCGATCAGCACACTGAAGCTGCAGCCCACCCAGGATGCGAAGCAAGCCTACGAGGAAGTTAGAACTGCCTACAAGGATCAGTTCAACCTGACAATGCTCGATCCGGCATACCAGCTGAACGACAGCTACGCGATCTGCACGTCGCAAGACATGGCCACGAAGCACAATCTCAAGTCTCTCGACGATCTGGCCGCGATGGGAAGCACGTTGTCGATCGCTGCCCAGCAAGACGGAGTCGACGCTGCGGTCAAGCCGGTCCAGGACGCCTACGGTTTCCAGTTCGGCAAGGTGGTGCAGATCAGCGAGCAGCTCTCCTTCGACGCAGTCAAGAAGGGCGATGTCGATCTCAACGTCTGTTACACGACCGACCCGGCCATTGTGGTCGACAACTTCGTGGTGCTGACGGATTCGAAGAACGTGTTCCCGATCTATAATCCCGCCCCGCTCATCCGCAGCGACGTGCTGGCGAAGACGCCCGATA
>Ga0209477_1001305_pt1 | contig 15271 bp, 17 predicted proteins | sample KloWWTupernatant_FD_187180 | JGI IMG/M metagenome (GOLD analysis project Ga0209477, IMG submission 187180) | Active sludge microbial communities from Klosterneuburg, Austria, studying microevolution and ecology of nitrifiers - Klosterneuburg... | ecosystem: Engineered > WWTP > Aerobic digester >... | reverse complement strand
ACCGCCCAAAGGATAAGCCTTACACGCTTATTTGCACTGAAAAAGACGCCGTTAAATTATGGCAATACCACCCCGATGCGCTGGCGGTACCGCTGCGTGCGGCTATCGATGCGGGTTTCTTCATCGCCCTCGACGCCCTGCTAGCCCGTGCCAGGGCTCGCTCGCTATCATCGCCTTCCTGATTTTCTTTCTTCCGATTGCGCCGCCATGGACACCAAATTACTTGAACTGCTGGTCTGCCCCGTCACCAAAGGGCCACTGACCTACGACCGGGAACGCCAGGAACTGGTTTCGCGCAGCGCACGCCTGGCCTACCCGGTGCGCGACGGTATCCCCGTGCTGCTCGAACCCGAGGCACGCACGCTGAGCGACGAGGAACTCGAACAATGAGCGCTGCAGCCGGCTTCACCGTACTGATTCCGGCACGCATGGCGTCGAGCCGCCTGCCCGACAAGCCCCTGGCCGAGATCGGCGGGCTGCCCATGGTGGTGCAAGTGGCCCGGCGCGCGGCGCAAAGCGCTGCCCTGCGCACGGTGGTTGCGGCGGACGATGCGCGCATCCTCGACGCTTGCCAGCGCCATGGCGTGGAGGCTGTGGCCACCCGCGCCGACCACCCCAGCGGCAGCGACCGTCTGGCCGAAGCCTGCGAATTGTTGGGCCTGCAAGGCGACGACGTGGTCGTCAATGTGCAGGGCGACGAGCCCCTGATCGACCCGCAACTCATCAACGCGGTCGCCGCGCTGCTCGCTGTCCACCCGCACGCCAGCATGGGCACGGCAGCCCATCCCATTGAGACCCTGGCCGACCTGGCCAACCCCAACGTGGTGAAGGTCGTGCTAGACGCCCAGGGCCTGGCCCACTACTTCAGCCGCGCGCCCATTCCGCATGCGCGTGACCATACCGGCACTGCCTGGTGGCAAGGCGCCGCCGTGCAGGCGCACCCCAACGTGGCCGCATTGGCAGGGTTCGCCCCGCTACGTCACATCGGCATCTACAGCTACCGCGCCGGTTTTCTGCGCCAATTTCCCACTCTGGAGCAGGCACCCACCGAGGCGGTCGAGGCCCTGGAGCAACTGCGCGCGATCTGGCACGGCCACCGCATCGCCGTACACATCACTGCCACTGCGCCTGGCCCTGGCGTCGACACACCCCAAGACCTGGCACGGGTGCGTGCACTGCTGGGTTGACCGTATGCACAGGACAGGCCGGATGTAAGCCAGGGCGAAAGTTGCGCATGCTATCCTTGCCCTCCAAAAAGAGCACCGCGTCCGGGCGCCCGCGCGCCCGTGTCCGCTGTGCCAGCCGGATTCACATAGCGAGAGGATTTCCATGAGACTGATTCTGTTGGGCGCACCGGGCGCCGGTAAGGGCACGCAAGCCACCTTCATCTGCCAGAAATACGGTATCCCGCAAATCTCCACCGGTGACATGCTGCGCGCTGCCGTCAAGGCCGGCACGCCGCTGGGCCTGAAGGCCAAAGCGGTCATGGAGTCGGGTGCCCTGGTCAGTGACGATCTCATCATCAGCCTGGTCAAGGAACGCATTGCCGAGCCCGACTGCGCCAAAGGCTTCCTGTTTGACGGCTTCCCACGCACCATTCCGCAAGCCGACGCCATGAAGGAAGCCGGTGTCAAGCTGGACTTCGTGCTGGAGATCGATGTGCCGTTCGACGCCATCATCGAGCGCATGAGTGGCCGCCGCTCGCACCCTGGCAGCGGTCGCACTTACCACGTCAAATTCAACCCGCCCAAGGTGGCAGGCAAGGACGACGCAACGGGTGAAGACCTGATCCAGCGCGACGACGACAAGGAAGAAACCGTGAAGAAGCGCCTGGAGGTTTACAGCGCCCAGACACGTCCCTTGGTCGACTACTACTCTGGCTGGGCCGCCCAGGATCCTGCCAACGCTCCAAAATACCGTGCCATCAGCGGCACCGGTAGCGTGGAGGAAATTACCACCCGCGCAATGGCCGCACTGGCCGACTGATCGCCTTCCTGTCGGCCCGCATGCGGGCCCAGCAGAACGCCCCGCATGCGGGGCGTTGTTGTTTTCAAACGGTGGTGCAATCAGGCCAGAGTGCCGCCGCCCAGCAGTTCCAGCATCAATGACACGCGCTCTTTCACCGGACTGAGCCCATGGCCCAGCGGCAGCAAGGCCCCCGTGCGCGGCAATACCTGCCCTTGGGCACAGCGTGTTGAAACGCGAACGGCCACGCCCGCAGTCTGCGCGCGCTCCAGCGCGGCCTGTAGATCATGGTGCACACTGCCATTGCCGGTGGCGGCCACCACCAGACCCTGCACGCCATCGCGCACCAAGGCATCCACCGTGGCGCCGCGTGCACCAGCGTAATTCATCACGATCTCGACACGCGGCCAGGGCGCACCATTTGCTATTTTTTCGAGAGCTGCTGGCGCTCGCCCACAAAGCGCTGGAAGGCTTTTTTCTGCCCAGCGCACATGCCCTTCCTCCACCCAGCCCAGCGGCCCCGTTTCGCCAGAGGAAAAAGCATCGACCCGGTAGGGGTGAACCTTTTGCACCTGTCGCGCGCCATGCACGACCCCAGCGCACACCGCCAGCACGCCACGGGCACCCGGCGCCGTAGCCACAGCCATGGCGTCCAGCAGGTTTTGCGGCCCATCCGGTGCCATGGCGGTGGCGGGACGCATGGCACAGGTCAACACGACCGGTTTGGTCGCATTCAGCACCGACTGCAAAAACCACGCCGTCTCTTCCAGGGTGTCCGTGCCGTGGGTGATCACGATGGCACGCGCTGTGTCGTCTGCCAGGTAGCGGAGGCACCGGGTTGCCAGGTCAGACCAGACCGAAAATTGCATGTCCTTGCTGTCGATCTGCGCCACCTGCTCCATCTGCAGCGGCCCCTGGGCTGCCTGCATCAACCCGGGAACGGCCTCCAGCAACTCCTGCACACCCACCTGCCCCGCCACATAGCCAATATTGTCACCCGCCGAACCCGCCTTGCCAGCAATGGTTCCACCAGTGCCTAAAACAACGATTTTCCCTGCGCTCACTTGCATCCCCTGAAAAACTGGTTAAAAATACAGCTACTGGATCAAAAAACAGTCCACTCCCATTTTTTCAGCCCCCTCAGGAGCCCGCCATGCTCAATGTCCCCAAGCTTACGGCCCGCCAGCAACAAATTCTGGATCTGGTCCAGACGGCTATTTCCCGCACTGGGGCCCCGCCCACGCGCGCCGAAATCGCCTCCGAGCTGGGTTTCAAATCGGCCAATGCCGCTGAAGAACATCTCCAGGCCCTGGCGCGCAAAGGCGTGATCGAACTGGTCAGTGGCACATCGCGCGGCATCCGCTTGTGTGGCGAGACAGTGCGCTCCATCAATGCTGCTCGCGGCACGCAATACAGCCTGCCTATCCCTGGCCTGTCGCAACTCATGCTGCCGTTGGTCGGGCGGGTAGCCGCAGGCTCGCCCATTCTCGCGCAGGAACATGTAGACCAGACTTACTGTGTTGAAGACAGCCTGTTCCAGCACAAGCCCGACTACTTGCTCAAGGTACGCGGCATGTCCATGCGCGACATCGGCATCATGGACGGTGACTTGCTGGCCGTGAAAATTGCGCACGAGGCGCGCAACGGCCAGATCATCGTGGCCCGTTTGGGCGACGATGTGACGGTAAAGCGCCTACGGCGCACGGCCCACGCCATCGAGCTCCTGCCCGAAAACCCCGATTACCCGGTCATCGTCGTCGAGCCCGGCGAGCCTTTTGCCATCGAAGGACTTGCCGTCGGCCTGATCCGCAACACCATGCTCATGTAGCAGCACATGCACCGCCACAGGTGGCGGGCGTTGGGCAGGCTGCGCGGCCTGCCAGCCCTGCTGGCGGTGCATCTTCCGCAATCCTGCCTATGTTCAACCTCTACCCTCTGGAGTTTTCACATGGGAATTGCCTTGTTGGCTGCGGCCACCCTCACCCACCCCTTGACTGCCTTGCACCGCTGGTGGAGCACCCGGCGCAGTGTGCGGGGCTTGCACAGCCCCGCGCACAGCGATGTGCCGCAGCAGCCTTTGCGTCCACTGCCAGTCTTGCATGCGCCCGCAAGCACTGCTGTGTTGCCCTCCCTCCAGGGCCTGCACGAGCCTTTGCACCACAATCCTCTTGCCGTGCGCAAGGCCTGCAAGCCTGCGACACGCCCGCTGCGACCGCTACCCCGCACTAGCGATACCCATCCGCCCTTGCGGGTGCTGCGCAGCCACACCAGTGCTTGTGGGCGCATGGTGATTGCCGGCCGCATGGCCGATGTGTGCGCCGAACTGGATCGACTGGCTGCCTGCGAAAACCGGCACTAAGGACGTCCTGACACCCTCCCACCCCTGCTCTACGTACTTTGCAGTGGGGGCGCCTTACGTGTTGTTGCCGATGGGTCACCACGGAGCCAAGGCACAATGGCGGGATGAATATCGTGATCCTTGATGATTACCAGGACGCTGTGCGCAAGCTCCATTGCGCAACGCGCCTGGATGCTTATTCCGCCAAGGTCTATACCAACACCGTCAAAGGTTTGGGCCAGTTGTCGGTGCGCCTGAAAGATGCCGATGTGATCGTGCTGGTGCGTGAGCGTACGCATCTCTCGCGCCAGTTGATTGAAAAACTCCCCCGTCTGAAGTTGATTGCACAGACCGGCAAGGTTGGCAGCCATATTGACGTGGGAGCCTGCACTGAACGCGGCATTGCGGTAGCCGAGGGCGTTGGCTCGCCTGTGGCTCCTGCTGAACTGGCTTGGGCACTCACCATGGCAGCCATGCGGCGGCTTCCCCAGTACATAGCCAACCTGAAACACGGAGCCTGGCAGCAATCGGGCCTGAAGGCAGCAGGAATGCCACCCAATTTCGGTGTTGGCAACGTATTGCGCGGTAAAACACTGGGTATCTGGGGATATGGCCGCATTGGCCAGATCATGGCGGGGTATGGCAAGGCGTTTGGCATGAATGTGCGCATCTGGGGACGCGAAGCGTCACGCATCCAGGCCCTGACCGATGGATACCAGGTTGCCACCACCTGCGAAGAGTTTTTTGCGCAGTGTGACGTCATCTCATTGCACTTGCGCCTGACAGACGAAACGCGGGGCATCATTTCGTTGGAGACGCTTTCGTGCATGAAACCCACGGCCCTACTGGTCAACACGTCGCGTGCCGAACTCATAGAACCCGATGCCCTCATCGCGGCACTCAACCGAGGACGGCCCGGCATGGCGGCTATCGATGTGTTCGAGAGTGAGCCCATCTTGCAGGGCCATGCCCTGCTGCGTCTGGAAAACTGCATCTGCACGCCGCACATCGGTTATGTCGAGCAGGACAGCTATGAACTGTATTTCGGTGCGGCCTTTGACAACGTCATTAATTTCATCAAGGGCACGCCCAGCAATATCGTGAACCCAGGGGCATTGCAAGTACGGCGCTAAAACAAAAATGGCTCCCCAAAGGAAGCCATTTTTTTATGCACCAGCTTTGGCCAGTGCAAATCTAGCCACTGATCAGTTCAGGGCTGTCTTCTTGCCGTCGACATACTTGTACAGCGTGATGGCGGGGTTCTTCATTTCGCCATTGGATTCAAAGGCGATATTGGCGGTCACGCCCTTGAAGTTGGACTTGGCCAATTCGTTCACGTAGACCTTTGGGTCCACAGAATTGGCACGCTTCATGGCATCGACCAGCAGCGAGGTGGCATCGTAGGTGTACGGGCTGTAAACCTGGAACTGACCAGGGTACTTGGCGTCGTAACGCTTCTTCCACTCCACGCCACCAGGCATCTTGGCCAGCGAAGCGCCGCCTTCAGCACAAATCACGTTGGTCAATGTTTTGGCACCAGCAGCCAGTTTGGCGATTTCCGAGGTACACACGCCGTCACCGCCGAAATACTTCGTATCGGCCATGCCCAGTTGCTCCATCTGGCGCAGCATGGGGCCAGCCTGGGGATCCATACCGCCGAAGAAAATGGCATCGGGATTCTTGGACTTGATGGCCGTCAGAATGGCCATGAAGTCAGTGGCCTTGTCGGTAGTGAACTGCTCATCGACCACCTTCATGCCCAGTTCGGCAGCGACCTTCTTGAACACATTTGCCACGCCTTGGCCGTAAGCGGTACGGTCATCAATGATGGCAACCGTCTTCAGCTTGAGCGTGTCATGGGCATAAGCTGCCAGACCAGCGCCCAGGGCGTTGTCGTTGGAGATGATGCGGAACGTGGTTTTGTAGCCAGGCTTGGTCAGGTTGGGGTTGGTTGCAGCGCCCGTGACCATGGGAATACCGCAGTCGTTGTAGACCTTGGATGCAGGAATGGTGGTACCTGAGTTCAGGTGGCCCACGACGCCAGCGACCTTGGAGTCACACAGCTTCTGCGCAGCAGCCGTACCCTGCTTGGGATCGGATGCGTCGTCTTCAGCCTGCAGTTCAAACTTGATTTTCTTGCCACCGATCGTGACGCCCTTGGCATTGATGTCTTCAATGGCCATGCGCGCGCCGTTTTCGTTGTCCTTGCCGTAGTGGGCTTGGGCGCCGGAAACCGGGGCCACGTGACCGATTTTGACCACCTGTTCTTGTGCAGAGGCCAGCCCGGTGACAGCCGCGATAGCAGCAACTACGGTCAGTTTCAACTTCAATTGCATAGGAATCTCCAGTAAATATAAACGCTGAGACTATTCTTGTTTCTCAACGCAGGGGAACATACCGCAATTTGCGTCACAAGGCATTAGGGAACACGATGAAAAGCAGAAGAATTAATGATCGGAAACCCTGTCAACGCGGCGCAGCCGCTTGTGATCCGCTGGCCAATTCATCGGCTACGGCCTCGTAAACAGAGTGGCGCACGACCGACTCGATTTCCTCGCGCAAACGCGGTAGCACCGAGCGCGTCTGCTCCTGCACCACCGAGGCAATCGCATCGCGCAGACGCTGCTCCAGCATCACGTCGACACGCTGCATGACGCGGTGCACCATCATCTCTTCAAACCCGTCCGCCAACGTCCGAACCGGCCGGGCTGTCGCGCCTTCCCCCCCTGCGTCTTGCACTATCGGGGGCGTTTTTCTGGGCTCCATCACGGGCACGGAACCGGCGACAGTCTTTGGTGGCAACGCTGGTGACCCAGCCCGAGGCGGTAGGGACGGCAGCGTGGCTGCAGGGATGGCACGAGCGGCTGCAACCGGTGTAGGCAATGGTGCAGGGGGCAGGACGCCTGATTTTTGAAGCGCCGGTGGAACAGCAGGAGTGCTGGGCGGAAGGGATGGACGAACAGCGCTTACCGATGTACCCACAGCCGGTGCAGGGAGCACAACCGCAGGCTCCGGCTTTGTGGTGATCGGGCCTGGCTGCACTACCTCGGTCAAGGTGGGTACGAACCGCGGCGGCGTTCTGGGCGGAAGGGTCGACATTAGCGAGCTTTCTGCACCAGGTCATGGCGGACCAGACCATAGCCCTGCTGGGCATAGTGGCGCCAGCGCGCGCGCGCATGCACACGGTCTGGTTCATCATGGGCGCTGACCACCTCGACCAGCTTGCCATACCGGTCAAAGTCCTGGGGAAGCGTGTCCCCCAGGTTCAGCAGCACATCACGGTGAGGAGACTGGCTGGGGTCCGATGCCAGCACAATAGGGGATGCGTCCAACAGTTGCGGGTCGCTGTCGCCGCGGCAGTGGGCCACAAAATCGTGCGCCGACATGTTCCACAACATGGCGTCGATATCTTCCAGCACACTCTCGGGCCCCGTGATGACCAGCCGCCTGTCGTTTTTAAGGAGCTTACGGGCGTAGCGACAAGCATGCACCAGTTTGTCTGGCGCATTGAAATGGAATTCAATGTCTGTCATGGCCTCTCAAGCACCCCGCGCGGGCGCTTTGCGTAGGCGTGCTTTGGGTTTTGCAATGACAGGCGCCGTCGCCATGCCCAGCAGGTAATGCACCAGCAAGCCCACAGGCCGACCCGTAGCCCCCTTGGCGGCCCCGCCCTTCCAGGCCGTTCCGGCAATGTCCAGATGCGCCCAGGGAACGCCCTCCACAAAGCGCTGCAAAAACTTGGCCGCTGAGATAGCACCCCCAGGGCGACCGCCCACGTTGGCGACGTCGGCAAAGTTGGTCTTCAAACCTTCGGCATAGTCGTCATCGAGGGGCATGCGCCAGCACAAGTCGTCACTGGCCTCCCCCGCCGCCATCAAGGAATTTGCCAGCGCATCGTCTGAGGCAAACATCCCGGTGCGCACACCGCCCAGCGCAATCACACAGGCGCCCGTCAGGGTAGCAATATCCAGCACCGCTGTGGGTTTGAAACGCGCGGCGTAGGTCAGTGCATCGCACAGTACCAGACGCCCCTCGGCGTCTGTATTCAAGATTTCAATGGTCTGGCCGCTCATGCTGGTGACCACATCGCCCGGCTTGATGGCGCGGCCATCGGGCATGTTCTCGCAGGCGGGGATCAGGCCCACAACGTTGATAGAGGGCTGCAGCTCGGCCAGCGCACGGAAAACACCCAGCACGCTGGCCGCACCGCACATGTCGAACTTCATTTCATCCATTTCCGGCGCTGGCTTGATGGAGATACCGCCCGTATCAAAGGTAATGCCCTTACCCACCAGCACCACGGGAGCCTGCGTTTTTGCAGCCCCGTTGTAGCGCAGCTCGATCAGGCGCAAGGGCTCGTGTGATCCTTGGGCCACCGCCATGAAAGCGCCCATGCCCAGGCGCGACACTTCAGGCGGCCCCATAACCTTGCACTGAATACCAGGATATTTGGCCAGGGCCTTGGCTGCTCCGGCGAGCAGACTGGGCGTGGCATGGTTGGCGGGGCGGTTGCCCCATTCACGCGCATATTCCACCCCTGTCACCACGGCCGTGCTGTGCGCGAAGGCATCGACCACGGCATTCGCATCAGCGACTCCGATCACCACGCGGGTCAGGGAACGGGCCTCGGCTTTGGGTTTGGTTGTGGTGTATACATAGCTGGCCTGCGCCACGCTCTGCACGGCAGCGGCAACCGCTGCAGGCGATGCCGACGAGACGAAACACACAACAGCGCGCTTGATGGCCGCTGGCTTAAACAACGCAGCGATGGCGGCGACGGCCTGCCGCACCGAACGCGCATCGCCCTGACCCACGCCCACCAGCACCACACGGCGGGCAGCAATGCCGTGTGGCTGGTACATCTGCAGGTGCTTACCAGGCTTCGCATCAAGGTCTTTGGCCTTGAGCGCCTGAGTAACCAGCACCGACAGGGCATCCGCCTCGGGAACAAACACATCTGGCACCAAAAGTACCAACAGATCGCACTTCTCGGCAACTGCACCAGCCAGGTTCAGGGTCTTCAGATCAAAGTTCATAATCAGCCTTTTCTGTCGTCCCAATGTTATTCGATTCATCCATCCGCAAGGAACTGGCCCGCAGCTTCGGCGCGACCGTGGTCGTACTGATTACCGTGGTCATGACCATGATGTTGATCCGCACCCTCGGCCAGGCCGCACGCGGCAGCGTCAGCCCTTCCGATGTGATGCTGGTGATGGGCTTTACCGTGCTCGGCCAGTTGCCCACCATCCTGAGCCTGAGCCTCTTCGTCTCGATCGTGGCCACGCTCTCACGCATGTACCGAGACAGCGAGATGGTGATCTGGTTTGCGAGCGGTCGTGGCCTCGCCAGCCTGCTACCCCCTTTGCTGCGTTTTGCCTGGCCTGTGATGCTGGTGGTATCGCTTCTGTCCCTGGCGGTATGGCCCTGGGCCAACCAGCAAATCCAGGAAATGCGCGCGCAGTACGAGCAGCGCGGCGACTTAGACCGCATTGCGCCTGGTGAATTCCAGGAGTCCGCCAACGGCACACGCGTCTTCTTCATTGACAAGGAAAGCCCCGACCCGGAGGCTGCCAGCAATGTTTTCATTGCCACCGCGGAGCGCAACCGCGAAACGGTGACATCGGCGCGCAGCGCAAGACTGGAAGTGCGCAATGGCGAACGCATGGTTGTGCTCACACAAGGGCAACGGCTGGAGTCTTCAACCGACAAGCCCGGCCTCAAAATCAGCGAATTTGCCGAATACAGCACCCGCATCGGTGAAGCCACGTCCAGTGGCCCCAGTGAGCTTTCCGCCAAGACAAGCAACACCCTGCAATTGCTGGAGCAACCCCTGCCCATCTACAAGGCAGAACTGGGATGGCGCCTGGGGCTGGCATTCGCCGCACTGAATCTGGTGGTGATGGCCCTGGCACTCTCCAGCGTAAACCCGCGCGCCAGCCGCAGCGGCAATCTGATGTTTGCTCTATTTGCCTTTATCGTCTACTACAACTTCATGACCCTGGGCCAAAGCTGGGTCGGCGCCGACAAAATCGGGCTTACAAGCTATCTGGCGCTGCTGCACGGTGGCACCCTGGCGCTGGCCCTGCTACTGCTGACAACGCGCCACCACCAATGGACCCTGCGCCGGTTGTGGCAAAGCAGGAGCGCGACATGAAGACGATCCGCAAACTGGTGCACCGGGAAATCATCACCGCCGTAGCCTTTGTCACGCTGGGATTTCTGGCACTCTTCTTCTTTTTCGACCTGATTGACGAACTGCGCTGGGTGGGACGCAATCCTGCCGGTGGCTACGAAATATCGCACGCAGTGCTGTTCGTGGCCCTGAGCATCCCCAGCCATCTCTACGAACTACTGCCCATCACGGTGCTGATCGGCACCATCTTTGTCATGGCACGGCTGGCGCAAAGTTCCGAATTCACGATCATGCGCACCAGTGGCCTGGGCCCCGGGCGCGCCCTGCGCACCCTGCTGACACTGGGCGGGATGTTCGTGCTGGTGACATTCGCGGTGGGTGACTACCTGGCGCCACTGAGCGACCGGGCCGCGCAACTGGTAAAAGCCAGCCAATTGGGCCGCCTGACGACAGGGGCCACAGGGGCTTGGCTCAAGGAGCGCCAGGAGGGGCACTCGTTCGCCGTCAACGTACGCTCCATCAACCCCGATGGCAGCATGCACGACGTGCGGATCTTCGAGTTTGATGCCCAAGGGCGCCTAGCCTCCAAAACCCATGCCGTCACGGCACAGCTCCAGGACGACGATGCCTGGACACTGGGCCAGGTCCAGCGCAGTGCCTTTCAACGCCTCGCTGGCGACGAAGCGCGCGTGCAATACCAGAATGAGCCCAGCTTGCGCTGGCCGACACACATCAGTGCCGACATGGTGGCCGCTGCTGTGCTCAAACCCGACCGCATGGCCACGCTGGACCTGTTCCAGTACATCCGCCACCTGCAGGCCAACGGGCAGTCGGCCCAGCGCTACGAGATCGAGTTCTGGCGCAAGGTGTTCTATCCCCTCAGCTGCCTGGTGATGGTGGTGCTGGCCCTGCCCTTTGCCTACCTGCATTTCCGTGCAGGGTCGACGGCAGGTTATGTCTTTGGTGGCGTGATGGCCGGGATCAGCTTCTTCTTGCTCAACAACCTGTTCGGTTTTGCCGGCAACCTGCAAAACTGGTCGCCCTGGCTCACCGCAGCAGCTCCGGGCATTATTTATTCCTTGCTCTCGCTGGCCGCATTTGGCTGGCTCGTTCTCAGGCGTTGACTTCTCCCTCCATGACCACATTTCCACTCACCGGCACCGTGCTGTTTGCCCACGGCTCGCGCGACCCCCTCTGGCGCGCGCCCATCGAGGCCGTGCAAACCTATATCCAGACCCACAACCCGCAGGTGCCAGTGCGGTGTGCGTACCTGGAGCTTTGCACCCCCGATCTGGGGCAGGCCGTGCAGGAACTGATCGACATAGGCACCCGGGCCATCACCATCGTCCCCATGTTCCTGGGCACCGGCAAGCACGCCCGTGAAGACCTGCCCGTACTGCTGGAAGAGTTGCGCGTGCGCCACCCACACGTGCACTTCAACACCCAAGCCGCGATTGGCGAAGACCCGCGCATGACGGCGCTGATGGCTTCTATTGCGTGCGGCGAAGAGGCTATCGTTAGATAAATGCAGCATAATGATGCGACTTTTTAGACGCATTCAGATATGAATCTGCACCAATTTCGCTTCGTCCAGGAAGCCGCGCGCCGCAACCTCAACCTGACCGAGGCTGCCAAGGCGCTGCACACCTCACAGCCGGGGGTCTCCAAGGCCATCATCGAGCTGGAGGGCGAACTGGGCATCGAAATCTTTGCACGCCATGGCAAGCGGCTCAAACGCATTACCGAGCCGGGCCAGCATGTGCTCAAAAGCATCGAACTCATCATGCGCGAGGTGGGCAACCTCAAGCGCATCGGAGAGCAGTTCAGCGCCCAGGACAGTGGCACCCTGAGCATTGCCACCACCCACACCCAGGCCCGCTATGTGCTGCCCGTGCCCGTGGCGCGATTGCGCGAGGCCTACCCCAAGGTCAACATCAGCCTGCACCAAACCACGCCAGACCAAGTGGCGCGCATGGTGATCGATGAAGTGGCCGAAATTGGCATAGCGACTGAATCGCTGGCTGAGTATCCCGAACTCGTCACCCTGCCCTGCTACGAATGGCAGCATGTGCTGGTGATGCCGCCCAGCCACCCCCTGGCCCAGAAAGAGCGCCTGGGCCTGGATGACATTGCGCACGAACCGCTCATCACCTACCACCCTTCGTTTACGGGGCGCGGCAAGATCGACCACGCCTTTGCCGCCCGCCGCTTGCAGCCCCGCATTGCACTGGAGGCCATCGACTCCGACGTCATCAAGACCTACGTGCGCCTGGGCCTGGGCCTGGGCATCGTCGCAGAGATGGCCATGAAGGACGACCCGCTGGGCGATCTGGTGGTGCGCCCTGTGGGACACCTTTTCGGTCAGAGCGTAGCGCGCGTGGCCTTCAAACGCGGGGCCTACCTGCGCAATTTTGTTTACAAGTTTGCCGAGCTGCTCAGCGAACGGCTGAGCCGCGACCTGGTGGCCCGCGCCATGAGCGGCCAGGTGAACGACTACGAGTTATGACACTCCCCTGTGCCGCTTCGCGTCTTCCCCCGCGAGGGGGACGACGCCCGTGGCCGGGCAAGGCCCGTTCCACGGCGTCCGCTGGCGCGGCCTGCTTCGCGGCCATCGGATGGGCGCAGCGACGCCCATTGACAGAAAACCATCTCCATGACTGAACGCACCCCCGTCCTCACCAGCCGCCTGCCCCAGGTTGGAACCACTATTTTTTCCGTCATGTCGGCCCTGGCGGCCGAGCATGGCGCGGTCAATCTGGGCCAGGGTTTTCCAGATTTCGATTGCGACCCGGCCCTCATCGACGCGGTTCACCAGGCCATGCGCGCCGGGCACAACCAGTACCCTCCCATGCCCGGCATACCCGCATTGCGGAAGACCGTTGCTACAAAAATTGAAGCTGCTAGCGCACGCCAGTATTGCCCTGATACCGAAATAACCATCACAGCGGGTGCCACACAAGCCATCCTGACCGCCATTCTGGCAATCGTGCATCCCGGCGACGAAGTGATGGTGCTCGACCCCTGCTACGACAGCTATGCGCCCAACATCACGCTGGCGGGTGGCACCGTGGTGCGCGTGCCGCTGACGCCGGGGAGTTTTCGCCCCGACTTTGACCGCATTGGCGCCGCTATCACGCCGCGCACACGCGCGATCATCATCAACAGCCCGCACAACCCCAGCGCCACCGTCTGGAGCGCACAGGACATGCAGGCGCTGCAAGACCTGCTGGCACCGACCGACATTTTTCTCATCAGCGACGAGGTGTACGAACACATGGTGTTTGATGGCGCCGAGCACCAGAGTGCTGCGCGCTTTCCGGGCTTGGCAGCCCGCGCCTTCATCGTGTCGAGCTTTGGCAAGACCTTTCATGTGACCGGCTGGAAGGTCGGCACAGTGGCTGCCCCCGCAGCCCTCACGGCCGAGTTTCGCAAGGTGCACCAGTTCAACGTCTTCACGGTCAACACGCCCATGCAGCACGGGCTGGCCCACTACCTGCAAGACCCAGCGCCTTACCTGCAACTGCCCGCCTTCTACCAGGCCAAGCGCGACCTGTTCCAGCAGGGGCTGGAAGGCTCACGCCTGCGCCTGCTGCCCAGCACCGGCAGCTATTTCCAGTGCGTAGACATTTCGGCCGTGAGCGACCTGGGTGAAGCGGATTTTTGCCAATGGCTCACGCGCGAGATTGGCGTGGCCGCCATTCCGCTCTCGGCCTTCTACGGCGACGGCTTCGACCAGCGTGTGGTGCGCTTCTGCTTTGCCAAAAAGGACGAGACACTGCGCGAGGCCATCGCGCGGCTGCGCAAGCTCTGACATGGATGCCGCCCACAAGAACAGCACGTTATCAAAAACGATAGCTATCAGCGCAGCACAGATAAGCCTTAGAGGCTAAAAACACTACAAATCGCGCCCCATGGACACATGGTTGATGCCCGCCTCCACGAAAGGCTCACCACGGACCACAAACCCGGCGCGCCGGTAAAAATCCTGGGCGTTGGCTTGGGCATCCAGTACCACCTGCCGATCACCACGCGCACGGGCCGCCTCCAACAGTGCGTCGAGCACCATCCGCCCCCAACCCACGCCACGCAGCGGGCGCTCCACGGCCATGCGACCAATGCGTGCCACACCCGCCAACGAGGGCAGCAACCGCCCCGTGGCCACCGGCATACCCAAGGCGTTGCGCAGCACGGCGTGCACTGCTGCGCTGTCCTGTGCGTCCGCTTCCACGCTGGGATCGATGCCCAGTTCCCGCACAAAAACCGATTGCCGCACCTGCGCCGCATCCAGCCCCAGCGCGCTCCAGGCGCCCACGTGCACGGTGACGACCGGATGACCGGCCTCATAGTCGGTGAACAGCTTGCGCAGCGCCGCAGGCACCGGGCGCGATGTCTGGGTGGCCGGGTCTGCAAACACGTACACCAGTTCGCTCTCAATCAAGCACTGGTCCCCCCGGAAGATACCTGCCTGGAACAGCACCGACGAATTGCCTACGCGGGCGCAGCGCAGGGCGACATCCAGTGTGTCATCCAGAATGGCTGATGCGTGGTATTCGACGGTGGCCTTCTTCACGTACATCTCGCCGCCCAGCACCTCCATGCTGGCCTCGTACGGCAAGGCCAGGGCACGCCAATAGTCCATCATGGCCGTGTCGATGTACATCAGGTAATGGGCGTTGAAGACAATCTTCTGCATATCAACCTCGACCCAGCGTACACGCAGGCGATGGAAACAGCGAAATTCATAGCGTTGCATGGTGCTCAATCTCTCTCGAAAGCCCGGCGCAGCGCAGCTGCCGCGTCGGCATGGGCCTGGCGCGCTTCGGGGATGGCGCGGC
>Ga0209477_1001302_pt1 | contig 15314 bp, 12 predicted proteins | sample KloWWTupernatant_FD_187180 | JGI IMG/M metagenome (GOLD analysis project Ga0209477, IMG submission 187180) | Active sludge microbial communities from Klosterneuburg, Austria, studying microevolution and ecology of nitrifiers - Klosterneuburg... | ecosystem: Engineered > WWTP > Aerobic digester >... | reverse complement strand
TACTTTTTTTGTAAAATATAAAAAATTCTAATTTTAAAACTTATAATATACTTCCTATTTTCTTGCAATAAAATTTATATTCTCTTCCTTTAATCTGACAGAAAGTATTTTAAGCCCATGTATATGTTCTCAAAAATTTACTAATACTTCTGAACAGTTTAATATTTCATTGAGGGAAAACTTTCGAGCTGTTAACTAGCATGGATCAACAGCACGAACGTTAAGTAGCTTTGTTGCTGGAAAACAAAAAGTTTTATGTACGTCCAAGTTTAAACAGAGAGCGGGAAGTTATCTCAAGAGGGAGCAAGAAAATTAAACGGTATCGGCGGAGGTCAAACTATACAGAAATGGATAAAAAAATTTGGAAAATTACATTTAACTGTTGTGAAAGGGTTCGCATATCAATATTATATCCACATAATCTTTAAGTTTAACATAAAGCCATTGCGTTGCAGTAGTTTCTTCAATTGTTAAAATCTTTTTTCCGGGAAACAGCTTCAGACAATCTTTCAAAATCTTTAAGACAGGAGGATGTTCAACTACTTTGTACTTAGTACCGTTGTCACGGATTGATGCCAGTGCAAAATTATCCTTTGGCCAGTCTAAAGCAATGTTGTGTTTATAAATTTCATTTTTTGAAATTTTTTCGTAAGGGGTCCTTTCAGTTAAGAAGTTCATTTTCTACAAAAAATCGTATTACTACGAAAATAATTCGTACTAACTCAAATTGAAAGAGAGCCCATTGTTAATTTACCGACGGCGGAATTTGTTTTAGGATAGTCTCTCCTGATTAGAAAGATGGTTTTAAATTATAAATTATTTCCTTTTATAAATCATTTTACCGTCTTTAATTGTCTCTTCAACTTTAATATCTTTGATCATCATCAGTTCAACTTTCAGCGGATTCTTGTCCAGTATCACCAGATCAGCACGTTTTCCCTCTTTCAGACTTCCTTTTGAATCACCTTCTTCATATTGATTTGCAACGTTAATAGTCATTGCCTGTAAACCTTCAAACGGAGATACGCGCTGATCAGCTCCGACTAATGCACCGGCTCTGGAAATACGGTTCACGGCAGACCAGAGCATCATCATCTGATCTAATGGAGCTACTACAAAATCCGTATGATTTGTCGGTTTCATGCTCATGTTAATAGCATCATGCATCGGACTTATATATTGAGCTTCTTCCATTCCGCGGTTATTTAAATGAGCTTCATAGAAATAATATGTATGCAATGTGTAAAAAGACGGACGAACATTATACTTTACAAACTTCGGCATCTGATCTTTTCGCATAAACTGAGAATGGATAGTTGTCACATTCCAGGGTCTGCTGTAATCACCTGATCTTGCATTTTCATAAGCTGTCAGGAAAGCATCGATTGAAGCATCTCCGTTACAATGAAGTAACAGTGGAACATTCAATTCATAAACTTTTTTTACCATTTCATTCACCATTTCCTGTGGAAATGTAAGTTCGCCGTACCAGCTTTCCTCTCCGCCCGGTCCGCCTGTTAAATATGGCTTTGAAAAGAATGCTGTTTTCCCCTGAGGAGAACCATCTATAGTAATTTTCACTCCGCCAACTTTGAAACCATTATTGTATTTACCCCATCCTGATTTTGGAAACTTAACAAGTATTTTATCAACATCAGTTATGAATGGAAAAGCAACAACATCTATAATATTTACTCCTGCATCAGATGCTCTCTTAATAGTTTCCATTTGCGGAAGATGGGTTGCACCTTCCTGCGCAGTTGTAATTCCTGATTCGGCATAAAGCATCTGACCTGCTTTTGTCCAGTTAATTTCCTGTTCTTTTGTCAATGGTTCGGATTTTTCAAAAATAGGAAGGAAGGCAGTTTCCATAATCAGACCGTACGGTTCATCTGTTCCGGGTTTACGAACGATCACACCACCGGGAGGAGTTTCAGTTTCTGCACTGATCCCGTAAAATTTCATAGCAAGACTGTTAAGAACACATCCATGCATTGAAACATGGTCAACTCTTACAGGATTATCAGGAAATGCTTTGTCAAGATCATCACGGTTCAGTAATTTTCCATCAGGCATAACATTCTCATCATATCCGTAACCCATGATCATTTCCCCTTTTGGAATTTTCCGTTCATCTGCAAATTTCTGCAAAGCGTCAACAATACTTTCCACATCTTTACCGGGTCCGGAAGGAGGCGCATATAATATACACTGATTAGCAACAAACAATGAATTTATATAATGACTATGTGCATCCATAAATGCCGGAAGCAAAGTTTTTCCTTTCAGATCATTCATTTGAGTGCTGTCGCCTTTAAGTTTTTCAGCATCGGCTTTCTTTCCGACAAAAACAATCTTGCCGTTCTTCACTGCAACTGCTTCAGCATATGCTGGGTTGTCGCCTTCCATTGTTATAATGTCACCGCCGAAATAGATCGCATCTGCTGCATCTTTAGTTGCAGTATTATTTGATTGATTGCAGCTTGCAAAAATTATTGTAATAATACTGAAGAGTAAAAGCTTTTTTAGTTTCATGTTTTTTTAATTAAAATAAAATATAGATGTGGTGCTCACGTTTTAATTCTCAAAACTTTACCTCCGGCAATCTTTTCACTGTGACAACTGACTGCAAAAGTTTTTCAAATAGGTTTCCTTTGTTAAAGAAGATGATCAATTTAATTTTTAACATCTGCAAATTCAACATGATTAAACTAAAGCCGTCACGAAAAACTACATGACGGCTTAATATTCAAATCTAAAATCTAACATCTGAAATCTAAAAATTCCAAATCCGAAATCCCAAATCAATTACCCCTTCGAGCTCATTACACTTTCCATCACTCTGTCCAGGTTAAAACTTCCCGGTTTCTGACGCGGCGGGAATTCCTTAAAGCTCTGAAGCCACTTTCCGACAAAAGCGCCGGCAGGAGCGATCATAAACATATGTTCAATAAACCAGCGCTGATAACCCATTGCATCCTCTTGTTCAGCACGCTCAAATGGATCCATAAGAAGGTTTGTAATTTTAGGAGCACGGAGTTCTGTAAACGGTTGAATCCATACTTTCAATCCCTCAGCAGGTTGTTCCAGAAATGTTACTTTCCAGTTGCCGTATCTTAATGCAGCTACACTGCCGTCATCAGTCCAGTAGATAAACTCTTTGCGTGGCCAGGCTTCCTCTCCTCTTAATGCCGGACCGAGATCATATCCGTCGAGATGGACTTTATACTTTGTTCCATTAACTTCACAACCATTTAGTAAATCTTCTTTCGCAGTTGTGTTTCCTGCGGCTGAAACTAAACTGAGAAGCATATCTTCGTGAGCACAGATATCATTTACAACTGTACCGGGTTTTATTGTGCCGGGCCACTTAATAAGTGCAGGCACACGATAGCCGCCTTCCCATTGTGTATTTTTTTCACCTTTGAACATTGTAGTTCCGCCGTCAGGCCAGGTACAGGTTTCAGCGCCGTTATCAGTTGAATACATTACAATTGTATTATCATCAACGCCCAATTCCTTTAATTTATCCAGAATCTCGCCGACCTGTCTGTCATGTTCCACCATTCCATCAGCATATATTCCCAGCCCTGTTTTTCCTACAACTCCTTCTTTCAGGTGAGTGAAGATATGCATCTTGGTAGAGTTCCACCAGATAAAGAATGGTTTGTCTTCTTTAACAGTTTTCTCCATAAAAGCAATCGCTTTTTCATTTACCTCTTCATCAATTGTTTCCATTCTTTTTTTTGTAAGAGGACCGGTATCTTCAATTCGTCCGTCGGCATAACTATGAATCACACCGCGGGGACCGAATTGTTTTTTGAATGCGGGATCTTTGGGATAATCAGTATGCTCAGGTTCTTCTTCCGCATTAAGGTGATAAAGATTACCAAAAAATTCATCAAAGCCATGATTACTCGGGAGCGTTTCGTCACTGTCACCAAGATGATTCTTACCAAACTGACCGGTTGCGTAGCCCTGAGCTTTTAATAATGTAGCAATTGTAGGGTCTTCTTTCTTCATGCCTTCCGGAGCTCCGGGAAGTCCTACTTTAGTAAGACCTGTTCTTATTGGTGATTGACCTGTAATAAAAGCCGCTCTTCCTGCAGTGCAGCTTTGCTGACCATACCAGTCTGTAAATACAGCGCCTTCTTTTCCGATGCTGTCAATGTTAGGAGTTCTGTACCCCATCATTCCATTGTTGTAAACGCTGATATTAAATTGTCCGATGTCATCTCCCCAGATAATAAGGATATTAGGTTTTTTGTTGCTGTCACTACTCTTTGTTTTAGTCATTTTGATTTTTGATAATTTTTTTATGAAATAGAATTATTTAATTAAATTTTAGAACACTTTTGACAATAAACCAAAAGCTCCGCCACCTAAACTTTTTGCAGCGCCAAGAACTGCCGGAACGAATTTTGCAGCTTCTACCGGGCTTATTCCAAGTTTATTCAGAACTTTAAGTATATCCGCAGTAGAACTGACAGAACCCGGAACTACGCCAAGTTTTTCTGCCTGATTAATCAAATCGCTTCCGCCGGGAAGATCCTTTGTCAATTTTGAAAAATCATCCGGTGAAAGTTTTTCTTTTGACAACATCATCATTGCCCCAAGACCAGCTTCTGTCTGTGAATTTGTAATTCCCAGTGATTTTGAGATCTGATTTGTAAATGCAGATTCTGAGACTTTACTGCTTGTGGATTTCGTAGTGGATTTACTTCCCGAACATCCAGATAAATATAATATTGCTGCTAAAATTATTATTGCTGAACTAAATAGATTTTTCATTCTGATTATTTTTTGGTTTAATTAATATATGATTTCAATTTCCAATTTTTTTTATTGAAGTTTTGACTTTAAATCTTTCAATTTAATTCCTTTTCATTTTTGGCTTTGACTGTCCGAATTGAATTATCAGCGAACCGCCGAGTCCGAATTGATACATTGATGATTCTGAATTTAATCCGGCACCGACCCCTCCTGTACCGAGATACAATCCGCCGTTTATTGACTGAACTGCTGACTGCACCGATGCCTGGATTCTTAATCCTACATTCGGAGAAAAAAGAAAATCTGATCCGATCCTGCCTTCCCATGCAAATTTTGTGAATAATGACTCAGCTCCTGGTAAAGGATCCTTGTTGCTGAGTATTGCAAGCCCGATCATTAATCCTCCGAATGGTTTTACAGTTTTAGCCTGTAACGGAATGTATTTGTTACCTCCGAGAAGAATGTAATTTACATCCACTCCAAAAGTTTTATTGGCATTTGTATCATTATTTGTAGTGTAATTAACTTTAAAATCAGTATTCTGTCTGTTGTACATCAGTTCGATCCCGTAAGTCTGTTTGATAATGTATTCAAATCCGATTCCCCATTGATATCCTCCTTCTACAGTTCCGGTAAAATAATTATTTCCGTTTGTGACAGCGTCAATGTCATCATTGAAAACATAGGAATTGTAGAGATTGATCTTGTATTGCTGTGCAGTCGAAACGCTGAATGCAGTTAATACGAAAATTATCAGTAAAAATAATTTTGATGTAAAATTTTTCATTTTGTTTTTAAATTTTTGTTTTTAAATTTTTGTTTTTAAATATTTCTGTTTTTTGATATTTAATATACCGGCAGGAACTTCCGTCGGGGTAACTGAAAGTTTACAGCTGGAAATAAATTGTATATTCCTGCATTAAATTATCCGTAATTTTTTAAAGTACAGAATAGAAGATCCGCGACTAATTAAATACAGCCGAATTATCAAATTTTCATAAAACTACAAAAATATATTTAAATCTGCTCAGGATAATTCCGGGAAAAGTGAAGTGATTTTTAAAAATATTCAGTTTAAATTATGACAATTTCAAACACCAGCAGCTTAAACTGGATCATATGCATTCTCACTTAGTGAACCAACTCTGATCAATGTACAAACTTAATTTAATAAAACTTCTTAAAGTATTTTCCCATAAAGATCTTCGGGAGTTTGACAAATTTCTTCTTTCACCATTATATAATAATCAGAATACTCTCGTCAGATTTTTCCGTGAACTGCGCAAATATCACCCGGATTTTTCAAAAAAAAAATTAAACAGTAAAATGCTTTTCAAATCCGTGAATCCGGAAAAGGTATTTAATTCTGTTCTGTTCAGAAAATATGTCTCAAGTCTGACAAAACTTGCTGAACAGTATTTAAGTATTTCAAAACTTTCGGAGGACAGTTACCGGATGAAATTGATCTTGCTGCAGCTGTATGACCGGGCCGGTTTGGAAAGCCTTTTTATGAAAAAAGAAAAGTCTTTAACTGAAAGTGAGAATAAAAAAAGTTTGATCAACGCACCTTATATTGAAAACAGAATCTGGCATTCTGAGATCCGATACAATTATTATTCCAAGATAAAACATTATGAAAGATCTCTTGAAGCAATCACCGAGAATCTAATGTATTCTTATCTTAGATTCATATTCAGTTATTCTAATAATCTCCGAAAGTTTTATGTTTTAAAATATAACTACGATCCCGCTGAAATAAATAAATATTTTAAACAGCACTTTGAATTGGTCGGTGAAAGTTTTTTTGAGAATGCAGAGAACCTATTTTCGGGAAAGGAACTGCTGCTTTTCAGATTATTCAATTATGACAGAAAAATAAGTGTCAATGATAACGACGAAAATTCCTTCAAAAAGCTGAGAGAAACAGTATTCCTGTGCACAGAAATTCTAACCAATAACATGCTTTATTATTATATTGCGCGTCTGAACATATTTTGTCTTATCATGACTTCTAGAAATATTGAAGGATACAAGCAGATCTTATTTGAAAATCATAAATATATGTTTAATAAAGACCTTTTCTTTTCTGATAACAGACGGACTTTAACATACGGTGAATACATAAGTATTCTTTTATCTGCTTTGAAAGTGGGACAGTTTGACTGGGCTTATGATTTTATTTTAAATTGTAAAAATAACCCTGATCAGACTGACTCAGCAGACCTCTCACGATACGGTTATTTAAATTTTTTATTCTATAAAGGAGAATTTAAAGAGTGTCTTAATAACTGCAGTCTGGCAAGTCTGAAAAATATTACATTGAAAATCGGGGTTAGCAAAATCACACTTAAAGTCATGTATGAACTCGGATACTTTGACTCAGCCAGATCTTTTCTGTCTAATTACAAACACTACCTGAATAACAGTAGTAACCTTTCAATAAATATTGGGTCAAGAGAAATTCAGTTTACAAATTATTATCAGATCCTTTTAAATAATACAGTATCATCTAAAAAGACATACTTAAAGAATATAATAATGGATCTGAAATCGGAGACAAATATTGCCGATAAGGACTGGCTAATGAGTAAATTTCAAAATGTGTAGATTATTCTTCCTATCAAAAGCCCATCTGAAAATACTTTTTTGTTTTCTTTCATGTTTTTTAATTTAATCTTGATTGTTTCACCGATGCTTAATCCCACTAATACACACCAAGTATAGGGGAAATGCTTATCATTACAATCAATTAATTTTTTTAATTTTTTCAGGACGTGACATTGTCCTGAAAAAAAAATAATATTCTAAAAAAAAAGGATCGTAAATTTACGATCCCTTTTATTTTAAGAAAAATTTATATGGATTAGGGAGCCACCTCACTCACAAAATTAAAAGCATTATTATCAGCATAAGCAAGGTCAGTAATGTCAATTATATCATTACAATCCAGATCCGTTGAAAGATATCCGCTGGCAAAATTGAATGAATCATTGTCAATCAGTCCTACATCGGTAACGTCCACTACGCCATCCTGATCTACATCACCGGTATAGAAAGACCATTTTCCTCCGACGTTTACCATATTACTGCCAAATGCCTGCGAGCTTGCCGAAATGAATGTGTAATTAATATAATCGGAATTAAAAGAAGGAGTGCTTCCGCTCCAGGTTGCAATCGAATTTCTATGACTTACCTGTATATAATAAGGAGTACCGTTTACCGGTGTATTAAACTGAACATCAACAGAATTTCCTAATCCAGCAACCACTTTTTTTGACTCAATAATACTGAAAGGAGAAGAAGAATTTCGTATGTCAACATTGACAGTATCAAGAATAGCACATGCTTCGAGATTTATTCTTAGTCTAAGATATGGATTCGGTATTTCGTATTTTGTGGCGTACTGGAAATTCGGGCTAAGATGAATTGTTCTGACAAGACTGCCTGAAGCTGAATCTATTTCATGTGCGCCTGTACTATTTGTAACTAAGAAATTTCCGTTTCCTAATAAATGTACTCCTCTGTTTCCTGTTACACCGTTGAGAAGTTTTACAAAAGCACCGGCAGAGTTAAGAATTGCTAATCCGGAAGGTGTTTGAAATGATGAGACAGCGACGTTTCCATTCGCAGCTACTTCATACATCTGCTGTGAAATTCCAAAATTCGAACCTGTATAAAATGAATTTAAAAAAACTCCGTTTGAATCATATCTGCTTACTCTGTTAGTTCCGGAAAAATTTGAAACCAGGACATCATTAGCTCTTATCAATATATCAAACGGGCTGTTTAAATTACCTGTAATATATGTTCCTATGTGATTTCCAGATGGATCGAATTGCTGAATTGTATTTTGATTCACGCCGCTGCCAACAGAAACAACTATATTGTTATTTGACCGGTACCGCATGCCTCTCATATTATCGACAATTGAAGTATTAGGGCCGGTGGATGGTGCATAGAAACCTTTGTAAGTACCGTTAAGATTAAAATCCTGAACGACGTCAGTTATCTGATCACAAATTATAACATTTGAATTTGCATAGTGCTTTAGAGCTACCTTAGGTGTTCCAAGTTGCGGCCTGGTCGAAGGAATAAAAGCTGTATCTATCAGATCGCCGGTTTCGGCATTGAATATTGATACTCTGTCACTAGTGGATTCAGTAATCATAATAAATGATGAAGCCGCATTCCTGCCGGATAATACGGGATTAAAAAAACCGTTTGTATTATCGACAATGTTTCTGTTTCCGTAATCAATTCTTGCATTTGCAAAATTAATTTTTGACACCACATCTTCATAATAAGCTGCATATCCACCGTCATATATATCAGCGAAATTTGTATACACGGCATATACCGGTCTTCCATCCTCTACATATTTTGCATCGATCATTATCCTGTCGGACGTCATAATAGAAACAGGAATACCTTGTCTGATGGCGGTTTCTCTTGCTTGTAATACATTTTGGGGGTTTAATTCACTCTGAATTAAAAGATCTTCAAAGCTGATTCGTGGAGATGCATTTGCCGAACTTTGAAATGCAGTATAAACAAAGCACAAAATTAAAAAAAATTTTTTCATTCCTTTTACTCCTTCTTGTGTTTTTATTTTTGAATGTAGAAAGATAAATATTATTTATTAATAATAGTATGTTTATATTTTACAGAAAATGAATTACTCTGTATTTGAATTCAAAACAAAAAAACCGCAGTCGAATAATCAACTGCGGTTTCTGTTTTACATTGTGAGACCGGGTGGTCTCGAACCACCGACCCTCTGCTTAAAAGGCAGATGCTCTACCACTGAGCTACGGTCCCTCCTGGTATTACTTAAACTTATTTTCCTTTTTCTGCTATCTTTAATCTGTTGATCGCTCTTTGTAATGCATCTTTAGCATCTCTTACTTCATCTTCATTTGCTTCTGCCATAGCTAAAATTTCTTCAGCACGCGTCTTTGCAAGTTTTGCTCTGTCTATGTCAATCTCTTCAACAGTTTCAATGGATTCAGCAAGAACTATTGCTTTGTTATTCTTTACTTCAAATATTCCGCCGCTTGTCGAATAAATAATTGTCTCCTGACCTTTTTTTATCTTGATCTTACCTAATGAAAATGTTGCGATCAAAGCTGCGTGATTTTTCAGCACCTGAAAACTTCCGTCTGTCCCCGGTATAGTCACCGAATCCACTTCTTCACTGTAAACCATCTTCACGGGACTCACTATTTCCAGATATAAATTCTGATCCAATTTCTATAAAATAATTTCTTTTTCTAAAATTTAATTTTATTACTTTTACTTCCTGATATTACTCGGAAAGTTTTTTACCTTTTTCTACAGCTTCTTCAATCGTTCCAACCAGATAAAATGCATTCTCAGGAAGATCATCATATTCACCGTTGATGATTCCTTTAAAACCTTTTATTGTATCTTCAAGCTTTACATACTTTCCGGGAAGGTTTGTGAACTGCTCTGCCACAAAGAAAGGCTGTGATAAAAACTTCTGTATCTTTCTTGCTCTTGCTACTGTCAGTTTATCTTCATCTGATAATTCATCAATACCTAAAATATTAATAATGTCCTGCAGATCTTTATAAGTCTGTAATATTTTTTTCACACCCTGTGCAGTATTATAATGATCTTCACCTACAACCAATGGATCAAGAATTCTTGAAGTCGAAGTAAGCGGATCTACTGCAGGGTAAATTCCAAGTTCTGAAATTTTCCTTGAAAGCTCAGTTGTAGCATCAAGGTGAGCAAATGTTGTAGCCGGTGCAGGATCTGTATAATCGTCTGCCGGTACATATATCGCCTGAATAGAAGTAATGGATCCTGTCTTTGTAGAAGTGATCCTTTCCTGTAAGGCACCCATCTCAGATGCAAGTGTCGGCTGATATCCCACTGCCGAAGGCATCCTTCCAAGAAGAGCTGATACTTCCGATCCGGCCTGTGTAAATCTGAAAATATTATCAACAAATAATAAAACGTCTTTTCCCTGATCTCTGAAATATTCTGCAATAGCTAATCCTGTCAATGCCACTCTCTGTCTTGCTCCCGGAGGTTCGTTCATCTGCCCGAATACAAGTGCAGTCTGTTTCAATACCCCTGACTCTTCCATCTCAAGATAAAGATCGTTACCTTCTCTTGTTCTCTCACCGACTCCCGCAAACACAGAATATCCGCCATGATGCTTTGCGATATTATGAATAAGCTCCTGAATAATAACTGTCTTTCCTACTCCCGCACCACCGAATAATCCGGTCTTTCCGCCTTTTGTATATGGCTCCAGAAGATCGATAACTTTTATACCTGTTTCAAACATTTCTTTCTTTGTAGAAAGCTCGCTGAACTTTGGCGCTGGTCTGTGAATGGGATATTTAAGATCTGTATTTATAGGTCCCTTTCCGTCGATAGTTCCGCCGGTTACATTTATAAGTCTTCCAAGTACTTCTTCACCTACTGGTATTGAGATTGGGATTCCTGTATCAATTGCTTCCATTCCTCTTACAAGTCCATCAGTGGAATCCATCGCTACAGTTCTTACTCTTGATTCACCAAGATGCTGCTGTACTTCAGTAATAAGAACTTCATCAACTCCTTCAGTATTTTTTCTTTTTATCTCAACTGCATTATTTATAGCCGGCAAAGATCCGCCGCTAAAATCAATATCAAGCACAGGTCCGATAATTTGTAATATCTTACCTTTGTTATTTGTATTATTTGACATTAAAAAGTTGTATTAAAATTTCGTTGGTTATTCTACAAATATAAGGATTATGATATTTAGTTCAAACGTAGTTTTTAATTCTTTCGTAACTTTTTTCAATTATTTTTCTCCTCACCTTATTATGCATAAATAAATACTTGTAACAAATATTTAAATTTTGATAATATTCATTCGACTTATGTCTGTGTTCAATATTTTTTATATTAACTGAAAATAAATTTTAGTTAATCTGTAATTGAATGATCTTCTAAATTAAATTTTAAAGTTTTGTAAAATTAAATTTTCAAATGAATTCTCTTAACAACTTCATCAGAAAAACCTCCAAACCGTTAATGATAATTTTCGGACTTGCCACCTGTCTGCCTCTGGTATTTGCTTTCAATATAAATTTACTTCCCGACTTTGCAGAAGGAATTGAATTCACAGCTTCAAGTTCACCGGCTTTAAGACACTGGGGATTTATGGTATTCGGAATCGGCGCATTATTAATTGCTGCTGCTTTTTATCCATGGCTCAGATTTTACACAATGCTTTTTTCAATTCTTGAAAAATCTTTTATGGTATTTTTATTTATCTCAAACATAAATGAACCCTGGGGAAGTGCTTACACAGGCATGGGAATAATGGACAGCATAATTGTTTTTTACAGTCTGCTGTATTTTATCAGCAGTGAAGGACGTCCCGGGAAATGGGTTTTAGCGGATAAAAAATAAAAACGATATCCTTATAAAAAATAAAGCTGTGGAGAAAATCTCTCACAGCTTTTCAATAAACTTTATTTAAATCAGATTTTTCTAAACTATCAGCTATTTAATATTAGAAATATATTATTTAAATTATTTCAGCAGTGTCATTTTCTTCACCTCAGAAAAATTACCTGCACTCAATTTATAGAAATAAACACCACTTGAAAAATTACCTGCATTCCATTCTATAGAATAACTGCCCGAAGTAAGCCTTTCATTTACAAGTGTTGCAGTTTCATTACCCAGTATATCATAAACCTTTAATATAACATTTTCCGAAAGATTTAAATTGTTACCAATACTAAATGAAATTATTGTATATGGGTTGAACGGATTAGGATAATTTTGATTAAGAGAAAATTTATTTGGATTTTCCACACCTGAAGAAATTGAAGTAAGTATCATATTTCCAAAATACGGATTCAGATTTTTTCCTGTGACTACTATATTCACAGGCAAGTTGTTATTTATCAAATCGGAATTAAAAGAATAATTTCCGAGACTGTCAGTGTAACCGGAAGATTTGAGTTCACTATTTTGACTGATTGCAATCAACGCACCATTATAATTTTCACTGCCGGTCTTTATATTAAATTTATGTTGACCCCCGCTGTAATCACGAAGAAGGGAAATATTTTTTGGAACGTCAGAAAATGCTTCCTGTGAAGGATCTCCGAGAACCATGAATTGATTTATAGTAGCTATTACTGAACCGCTTCCATTGAAATAATTATATGCCTGAATTTTTCCAAAGTTCAGCATCGAACCAAAATCATAGATGCCGTGTCTGAAATACCCGTAAAGCATTTCTCTTCCAATAGTATCTGAAGTATAAAAGGAACATAGCTCAGTTGAAGCCGCAATGTTTATAGCAGTATTTTTCGTACTCCTTTCTATCCAGGCTTCACCAAAGCAATCATTCGTTTCTGAGTAATCCAGATCTGCATTTGAACAGGCAATTGAAATTATTGTAGGTTTTCTATTTTCGTAATTTAGGTTTACCATATTAGACATATTCCAAACAGGACTTGCCCAAGAAGTTTCATTCCCATGACCAATGAACCAGGTCCAGCTCACTCCACCGTTAATAAAACTTGTGATCTGATTTTGTGAAGTGCTTTCCATTGCAATATCAACATTTGTAAATCCACCTTCATTCAGAAAAACACTCTTGGCAACCTGACCATTTATCGGATCTATACCGTCATTACTATGAAGTACCAAAGCTCTTTTATACCAGTCTGTATCATCCATTTCAGGAAATTTTTCATACTGCATTAAACTTGCCAATGCTGAGTCAAGCTCTGAAACAGATTGTACAGAGATCCTGCCTACGACTATGTCCGGGAGAATGTCTGTTCCGTCAAGACATTGATATGGATGATCAGATTTTCCACCGGTCGCATTAAACCAAGTGAGTGTATTTCGTCCTCTTGCATCTCCGACAATTAATACATATTCAGTTCTGTCTGCAGAATTATAATTTGCAGTCAGATAATTTTTAATTTCAGTCGAAGTTGGATTTCCGTTTGCGTTAATTTCCGAACGTAATGTAACTGTTGTTTTAATTCCCTTTTGATTTTTCCATTCAGCAAACGGTAAAATGCTGTTATACAACGAATCAGCAGTCAGAATAAGCATTTTAGGAGCTATAAGAAAAGTGTTATCATTATTTATACTACCGTAATTAAAGATCGTATTCTTATAAATATTTTCAAAACTCTTTGATCTGCTGTAAACAGAGTTAGTGACATTGTTCACATTAGAATATCCGTCATAAACTAATTCAAATTCAATTTCATCATAAACTGTCATTTCATTTTTAGCAGGATTATATCTTACAGGATTTATTGAAATGACCGCGACTCTGTGATCACGCATTACTGCAATCTCTTTTATGCTGACAATTTCAGATGGGTAATTTTTGTCGGATGTATAATAATTTTTATCATATGAAAAATCTTTTACTTCTGCATTTGAATTTCGAAGCGGAAATTCCTGACTTGGGTAAATTTTATTTACACTGTAATTCTTTTCAGATGAATTTAATATTTTTATACTTACATTTTTAAAATTTGGAATGCTTATCATCTTTGTCATGACAGGAAGAGAAGCCTGACCGGTATTGCCAAGTGAGGTATAACCTTCAATGTTTATAGCATCAAAATTTTCACCGGTCACTGATCTTTCCACTATAGAATATCCTGCAACTCTTACAGAAATTACAGTATTATTATTATCTGAACTGATAAGCCTGACTTCATTTTTTACATCAGAATTTTTTGAAGTGGGAATGTATTTACCGTTTGCAAATATACTGTGCAAAGGTAATAAAAGTAAAATTAGGAAATAAAAAAAAGTGTGATTGAAAATTTTCATTGAAAAGTTTTGATTGTTATAAAAATTAGTACATAGCATAACTGTAATCATCGGATAAAAAATTTCACCGATTAATAAAAGTTATTTATTATAAACTATAGTCTCATTTAGAAAATCCAGAAAGTACTGATTGATCTTATCCATTGCTATATCATTGATCTCGATCTCATCAACTTTAATTCTCGGCTCGTCAGATTTTATAGAAAGCTTTTGCGTTATCTTTATATTTTCTTTTAATGGACTATATGCAAACTGAAGGAAGGGAGCATTTACGCCAAGTGTGATCTTACTGTGACCATATGGATAAAATAATATCTGAATAAAAATTCTTTTTAATGGATCTCTGATAACAGCGAGTTCATTTGAATAATAATTCATTGAGCAACCTGATCTGCCTATTATCATATTACTTTCTTTAACAAGAGGGATAATATGATTAGTGATAAGTTCCTTAAATTTTGTAGAATTCTCTGTGGCAATAAGTTCAGAATTACTGTCACCTTTATTTTTTTTTATCTCTACTATCTTATCTGTTATTTTCTTTATTTCTTCTTTTATTTCCGGGTTCATAATCATAGAAGGTTAACTTTAGTGATTTGTTTTTGATATAATTTTCCGGTAGTGTACACCGGACATTAGATTTTAATTTTTTTTTTATATTAAACAATATAATTATTAATAGTAATTATCTG
>Ga0209477_1001298_pt1 | contig 15353 bp, 13 predicted proteins | sample KloWWTupernatant_FD_187180 | JGI IMG/M metagenome (GOLD analysis project Ga0209477, IMG submission 187180) | Active sludge microbial communities from Klosterneuburg, Austria, studying microevolution and ecology of nitrifiers - Klosterneuburg... | ecosystem: Engineered > WWTP > Aerobic digester >... | reverse complement strand
CCAACGTCACGCGCGACCTCGCCGACTCCCTCGGCCTGCCCAAGACCGACGGCGCCGCGGTGGGCACGGTCGAGGAGGACTCGCCGGCCGCCAAGGCGGGGGTCGAGGTGGGCGACGTCATCCTCAAGATCGACGGGCGCACCGTCGAGAGCTCGGCCGACCTCTCGCGCACCATCCGCGCCGTGCGGCCCGGCCAGAAGGTCGTGCTGTCCGTCTGGCGCGCCGGGAAGCTGCGCGACATCACGATCACCGTGGGCGAATTCAAGGAGGACGAGAACGGCCGCGCGCCGGCGGGCGGCAAGAAGGAGGCGGCCAAGCCCGGCCGGCTCGGGCTCGCCGTCGCCGAGGTGAGCGCGGAGCGCCGCAAGGCTCTCAAGGTCACCGGGGGCGTGGCGGTCGAGGCGGTGGACGGCGCGGCGCTCGCTGCCGGCATCCAGCCCGGCGACGTGATCCTGCGCGTGAACAACACGGACATCCGCGACCTCAAGGGCTACAACGAGGCCGTCGCGAAGCTCGACGCGAAGAAGCCGGTCGCCCTGCTCGTGCGCGACGAGGACGGCACCCGCTTCGTGACGCTGCGGGCGGAGGAGTGAGCCCGAAGCTCACGGTCCTCTCGCGGGGCTATTGCCACCTCTGCCACCAGATGATCGCGCAGCTGGAGATGCTGCGCGATCGCCTCGGCTTCGCGATCGAGGTGGTCGACGTCGACGCGAGCGCGGCGCTCGAGGAGAAGTGGGGCGACAAGGTGCCCGTCCTCCTCGACGGGGAGATCGAGATCTGCCACTACTTCCTCGACGTCGAGGCCCTCGAAGCGCGCCTGGGTCGGATGAAGTAAAATGACGCCTCCAGGTGCCCGGCACGCCGCCCGGCGCCGTGTCTGGCACAGCAATCCCGACAGAAGGGCACGCCTGGCGTGCCCTTTGTCTTGAACGGTCCCCATGCAGCGCATCCGCAACTTCTCCATCATCGCCCACATCGACCACGGCAAGTCGACCCTCGCCGACCGGCTCATCGAGCGCACCGGCGGCCTGTCCTCGCGCGAGATGGAGAGCCAGGTGCTCGACTCCATGGACCTCGAGCGCGAGCGCGGCATCACGATCAAGGCCCAGACGGCGGCGCTGCGCTACAAGGCGAAGGACGGGGAGGAGTACCTCCTCAACATGATCGACACCCCGGGCCACGTCGACTTCTCCTACGAGGTGAGCCGGTCGCTTTCGGCCTGCGAGGGGGCGCTCCTCGTGGTCGACGCCTCCCAGGGGGTGGAAGCCCAGACCGTCGCCAACTGCTACACCGCCATCGAGCTCGGCGTGGAGGTCGTGCCCGTCCTCAACAAGATCGACCTGCCCTCGGCCCAGCCCGAGCGCGTGATCCAGGAGATCGAGGACGTGATCGGCATCCATGCCGGCGAGGCCATCCGCTGCAGCGCCAAGACGGGAGAGGGCATCGACGAGGTGCTCGAGGGCATCATCGCCCGGATCCCGGCGCCCCGCGGGAGCGAGGACGCCCCCCTCAAGGCCCTGGTGGTGGACTCCTGGTTCGACAACTACGTGGGCGTGGTGATGCTCATCCGCGTGGTCGACGGCGCCGTGAAGCCCAAGGACAAGGTCCTGCTCATGGCCACGGGCGCCGTGCACCTGGTCGAGCAGGTGGGCGTCTTCACGCCCAAGGGCGTGCAGAAGGAGAGCCTCGGCGCCGGGGAGGTCGGCTACCTCATCGCCGGGATCAAGGAGCTCAAGGACGCGAAGGTGGGCGACACGGTGACGCTCGTCGAGCGGCCGGCCCCCGGGCCGCTGCCCGGCTTCAAGGAGATCAAGCCGCAGGTGTTCGCGGGCCTCTACCCGGTGGAGTCCAACCAGTACGAGGCGCTGCGCGAGGCGCTCACCAAGCTGCAGCTCAACGACTCGAGCCTGCGGTTCGAGCCCGAGACCAGCCAGGCGCTCGGCTTCGGCTTCCGCTGCGGCTTCCTGGGGCTGCTGCACATGGACATCGTCCAGGAGCGGCTCGAGCGCGAGTACGACATGGACCTCATCACCACGGCCCCCACCGTGGTCTACCAGGTGGTCCAGAAGGACGGCACGGTCGTCGACATCGACAACCCGTCCAAGCTTCCCGACCCCTCGAAGATCGAGGAGATCCGCGAGCCCGTGATCCGGGCGACCATCCTCATGCCCCAGGAGTACGTGGGGCCGGTCATCACGCTGTGCACCCAGAAGCGCGGGGCGCAGGTGAACATGCAGTACGTGGGCCGGCAGGTGATCCTCACCTACGACATGCCGCTGAACGAGGTGGTGATGGACTTCTTCGACAAGCTGAAGAGCGTCTCGCGGGGCTACGCCTCCCTGGACTACGAGTTCAAGGAGTTCCGCGGCGGCGACCTCGTGAAGCTCGACATCCTGATCAACGGCGACAAGGTGGACGCGCTCTCCCTCATCGTGCACCGCGAGAACGCCGTGTACCGCGGCCGCGACCTCGCCACGCGCATGAGGAAGCTCATCCCGCGCCAGATGTTCGACGTCGCGGTGCAGGCGGCGATCGGCGCGAACGTGATCGCGCGCGAGAACATCTCGGCGCTCCGGAAGAACGTGCTCGCCAAGTGCTACGGCGGCGACATCACGCGCAAGAAGAAGCTGCTCGAGAAGCAGAAGGCCGGCAAGAAGCGCATGAAGCAGGTCGGCTCGGTGGAGATTCCGCAGGAGGCCTTCCTCGCCATCCTGCAGGTGGAGGGCAAGTAGATGCAGGGCGGGCTCGACTGGGAACTCATCGCGCTGGTGGCCGGCGGCGCCTCCGCGGCGCTCATCGGCTGGGACGCGGCCGTCCGCAAGGGCCCGCGCTCCGACACGCTCAAGGGCGTCCTCGAGATCGCCTGGCCGGTGCTCTTCATCGCGCTCATGGGGATGCTCCTCAAGTTCACGGACTTCTCCGCGGTGCTGCTGCTCGCGGGCGTGGCCACGGGCGTGATCTGGCTCGCCGACGCGAAGGCCTTCGCCCCGAAGCGCGCCGAGGGCGCGCCCGAGCCCATCGTCGTGGACATGGCCCGGGCCTTCTTCCCGGTGATCGTGGTCGTGTTCCTCATCCGCTCGTTCTGGGTCGAGCCCTTCAAGATCCCCTCGGGCTCGATGAAGCCCACGCTCCTGGTGGGCGACTTCATCCTCGTGAACAAGTACACCTACGGCATCCGGCTCCCGGTCGTGAACCGCAAGGTGCTCGAGGTGGGCGAGGTGAAGCGTGGCGACGTGGTGGTGTTCCGCTACCCCGTCGACCCCTCGGTGGACTACATCAAGCGCGTGGTCGGGGTTCCGGGCGACCGCGTGGCCTACAAGGGCAAGATGCTCTCGGTCAACGGGACCCCGGTGCCGGTGCAGGCCTCGGGCTACTACACCGACGCGGAGTTGAACTTCGTGCGCCTGCCGGCCTTCACGGAGAAGCTCGGGGAGAAGCCGCACGCGATGATGATCGTTCCGCCCGAGCCGGTGGTGAACCTCTCGCAGGTCCGGCAGTTCCCCCACCGGGAGAATTGCGAATACAATGACGACGGTTTCACGTGCACCGTGCCGCCGGGCCACTACTTCATGATGGGTGACAACCGGGACCAGAGCGCCGACAGCCGATACTGGGGCTTCGTCCCCGACGACCACATCAAGGGCCGGGCGTTCCTGGTGTGGATGAACTTCGGCGACCTGAAGCGCATCGGCAACGGGATCGAATAGGCAGGGGAGGCTCCATGACGACCAGCAAGCAGCGTGGGATCACGCTCACCGGCGCCCTGATGGGCATGATCGTGCTCGCGCTCGCGGGCCTCTTCGCGGCGAAGCTCCTGCCCGCCTACCTCGACTACTTCGCCGTGCAGAAGATCATCAAGGCGATGGAGACCAACGGCGAGATCACCGGCAGCGTGCAGGCCATCCGCAACGCCTTCGACCGCCGCAACACCATCGAGGGCGTGCAGGCGATCTCCGGGCCGGACCTCGACGTCACCAAGGAGGGCGGCGAGGCCGTGGTGACCGCCGCCTGGTCCACCAAGGTCCCCATCGTCGGAAACTTCAGCGCGTGCCTGGACTTCACGGTGACGACCGCGAAGTAAGCCCCGCCGTGGCGCGGCGCGCCGCCGGGCGCGACCTCTCCGGCCTGGAGGGCCGCCTCGGGCACACTTTCCGCGAGCCCGCGCTCCTGCGCCGGGCGCTCACCCACCGCAGCGCCGCCGCCGACCACAACGAGCGGCTCGAATTCCTCGGCGACAGCCTGCTCAACTGCGTGGTCGCCATCCTCCTCTACGAGCGGCTCCCGAACGTCCCCGAGGGCGACCTCTCGCGGCTGCGGGCCGGGCTCGTGAACCAGTCCTCGCTGCACGAGGTCGCCCAGGCCCTGGCCCTCGGCGACGAGCTGGTGCTGGGCGAGGGGGAGCTCAAGAGCGGCGGCTTCCGCCGCCCCTCCATCCTCGCCGACGGCTTCGAGGCGCTGCTGGGCGCGGTCTACCTCGACGCCGGCTTCGAGGCCGTGCGCCGCGTGGTCGAGTCGCTCTTCGCCGCGCGCATCGACCGCGCGAGCGAGGAGCCGCCGGCCAAGGACCCCAAGACGGCGCTCCAGGAGGACCTCCAGGGCCGGCGCCTGCCGCTGCCGCGCTACGTCGTGGTCACGGTGGGGGGGGAAGCGCACCGGCAGGTGTTCCGCGTCGAGTGCAAGGTGGACGAGCTGGGGATCTCGGCCGTGGGCGAGGGCGGCAGCCGCCGCGCCGCCGAGCAGCAGGCGGCCGAGTCGGTGCTCGCGCAGATCGCGGCGCGCCGGGACGGCCGCCCGTGACGGCGCCGGGCTTCCGCGCCGGGACGGTCGCCATCGTCGGCCGGCCCAACGTGGGCAAGTCGACGCTGCTGAACGAGCTGGTCGGCGCGCACGTCTCCATCACCTCGCGCAAGGCGCAGACCACGCGCCACCGCATCCTCGGCATCCGCACGGGCGAGCGGGCACAGATGGTTTTCGTCGACACGCCGGGGTTCCAGACGCGCTTCTCCAACGCGCTCAACCGCGCCATGAACCGCGCCGTCACCGGGACGCTTTCCGGCGTGGACGCGATCGTGCTCGTGGTCGAGGCCACCGGCTGGGACGAGCGCGACGACGCGGTGCTGGCGCTCCTGCCGCCGGGCGCGCCGGTGGTGCTCGCCGTGAACAAGGTGGACCGCGTGAAGGACCGCGCCAAGCTCGCGCAGCTCCTCGCCGCCTGCGCGGCGAAGCGCGACTTCGCGGCGCTGGTGCCGCTGAGCGCCGAGAAAGGCACGCAGGTGAAGGCGCTGGTGGAGGAGGTGTCGCGGCTGCTCCCCGAGGGCGAGCCCGCCTACGGGCCCGACGAGATCACCGACCGCTCCGAGCGCTTCCTCGCCGCGGAGCTCGTGCGCGAGCGGCTCTTCCGCCTGCTGGGCGAGGAGCTGCCCTACACCACGGCCGTGGTGATCGACGAGTTCAAGGAGGAGGGCGCGCTGCGGCGCATCCACGCCACCATCTTCGTCGACCGGCCCGGCCACAAGGCGATCGTGATCGGCGAGAAGGGCGCCACCCTCAAGCGCATCGGCACCGAGGCGCGCGTGGCGATGGAGGCGCTCTTCGGCGGCAAGGTCTTCCTCGAGCTGTGGGTCAAGGTGAAGAGCGGCTGGGCCGACAACGAGGCCACCGTGCGCCAGTGGGGCTACGAGTGAGCGTCGCCGCTCCCGGGCCCGATCGCGGCTACGTCCTCCACTCCTACCCGTACCGCGAGACCAGCCTGCTGCTGCAGCTCTGGACCGAGCGGCACGGCCGCTTCGCCGCCATCGCCAAGGGCGCGCGCCGCCCGAAGAGCGCCGCGCGCGGGGTGCTGGTGCCGTTCCAGCCGCTCGCGCTCTCGTGGTTCGGCCGCGGCGAGGTGAAGACGCTCAAGTCGGCCGAGCCGGCGGGGCCCGCCTTGCCGCTCGCCGGGCCGAGCCTGCTGTCGGCCTTCTACCTCAACGAGCTGCTGCTGAAGCTCATCCACCGCGACGATCCGCACGAGACGCTGTGGGCCGCCTACGACGAGGCGGTGGCGAGCCTGCGCGAGCGCTCGCGCCGGGCCGCAGGGGTGCCGGGGCTCGTCGCGGCCGAGCCCGGCGTGGGGGAGTCGCGCGCGATCGAGCCGGTGCTGCGCCGCTTCGAGCTGGCGATGCTTCGCGAGCTGGGCTACGCGGCGCAGCTCGGGCGCGACGCGGCCGGGGGCGCGGCGATCGACCCGGAGCGCGAGTACTGGTACGTGCTGGAGCGCGGGCCCGTCCTCGCGACCGGCACGGCGGAGCGGGCCGATGCAGTAAGATTGTCCGGCCTCACCCTCGTGCACCTGGAGCGCGGGCAGTTCGACGACGCGCGCACGGCCGGGGAAGCCAAGAGCCTCATGAGAATGCTCATCCACCACTGCCTCGCCGGGCAGGAACTCGCCACCCGCGCGATCGTGCGCGACCTGAAGAGCCTGGAGGACGCCGCGTGATCGAGCTGGGCGTGAACATCGACCACATCGCCACCGTCCGCCAGGCGCGGCGCACCTACGAGCCCGACCCCGTGTGGGCCGCCGTGGAGGCGCACCTGGGCGGCGCGGACGGCATCACCGTCCACCTGCGCGAGGACCGCCGCCACATCCAGGACGAGGACGTGCGGCGCCTGCGCGAGCTCACCCACATCAAGCTGAACCTCGAGATGGCGGCCACCGACGAGATGGTCGCCATCGCGCTCCGGGTGAAGCCGGAAATGGCCATGCTCGTGCCCGAGGGGCGCCAGGAGGTCACGACCGAGGGGGGGCTCGACATCGCCGCGCAGGAGGCGCGCATCCGCGAGGGGGTCGCGCGCCTCGCCGGGGGCGGCATCGTCACCAGCGTCTTCATCGACGCCGACCTGCGCCAGGTCGAGGCGGCCGCCCGCGTGGGCGCGCGCGTCTGCGAGATCCACACCGGGCCCTACGCCCATGCCTTCCACGCCAAGGGCCGCGACCCGGAGAGCGCGCCGGTGGTGGCGGAGCTCGCGAAGATCGCCGCGGCGGGCGAGGCCATCCGCGCGCTCGGCATGCGCTTCAACGCCGGGCACGCGCTCAACTACTTCAACGTGGAGCCGGTGGCGGCGCTCGCCGGCATCCGCGAGCTGCACATCGGCCACGCCATCGTGAGCCGCGCGGTCTTCGTGGGCATGCGGGAAGCGGTGCGCGAGATGAAGGCGCTGATGACGGCGGCGGCCGGCCACGCGCTGCTCAAGGGCGCGGCGCGGTGATCCTCGGCGTGGGCACCGACGTGGTCGAGATCGCCCGCGTGGCGGCGGCCCTCGATCGCTGGGGCGAGCGCTTCGTCGAGCGCATCCTCACCCCCGAGGAGCGCCTGCGCTACGCGCACACGCGCCGGAAGGCGAGCCACCTCGCCAAGCGCTTCGCGGCCAAGGAGGCCTTCTCCAAGGCGATCGGTACCGGGATCCGCGCGCCGTTCCGCTGGCACGCCGTGGCGGTGGGGCGCGACGGTCGCGGCAAGCCCGGTCTCGTGCCCAGCGCGGACATGGCGCGGCACCTGGCGCAGCTGGGCGTCACCGCCTCGCACCTCTCGCTCACCGACGACGCCGGCGTGGCCATGGCGTTCGTCGTCCTCGAAGGCCACGACGGGAAGGCGCACGCATGAGGCTCGGGCCGGTGATGGTGGACGTCTCGGGGCTGGAGCTCACCGCCGACGACGCGGAGCGGCTGCAGCACCCGCAGGTGGGCGGCGTGATCCTCTTCGCGCGCAACTTCGCCGCGCCCCTGCAGCTCATCCAGCTCTGCCACTCGATCCGCGAGATCCGCAAGCCCTCGCTCGTGATCGCCGTGGACCACGAGGGCGGCCGCGTGCAGCGCTTCCGCCACGGCTTCACGACGATCCCGCCGATGCGCGAGCTGGGCCGGCTCTTCGACCGCGACCCCGCCCAGGCGCTCGCGGCAGCGCGCGGCTGCGGCTTCCTGATCGCGAGCGAGCTGCAGGCGCACGGCGTGGACTTCACCTTCGCCCCGGTGCTGGACGTGGACTACGGCGAGTCGGGCGTGATCGGCGATCGCGCGCTGCACGCCGACCCGAACGTGATCGCGACGCTGGCCGAGGCGCTGCAGGCGGGCCTCTTCGCCGCCGGCATGACATCCGTCGGCAAGCACTTCCCGGGGCACGGCTGGGTGCGGGCCGATTCCCACCTCGAGGTGCCGGTGGACGACCGCCCCATGGCCGAGATCGCCGCGAAGGACCTCGTGCCGTTCCAGCGGCTCGCGCGCGCCGGCATGGGCGGGGTCATGCCCGCGCACGTGATCTACCCGAAGGTGGACGCGAAACCGGCGGGCTTCTCGCCGGTGTGGCTGCAGAAGGTCCTGCGCGACAAGCTCCACTTCGACGGGCTCGTCTTCTCCGACGACCTGTCGATGGAAGGGGCGAGCACGGCCGGCGGCATGGTCGCGCGGGCCAACGCCGCCTTGAACGCCGGTTGCGACATGGTCGTGGTGTGCAACGACCCGCGCGCGCAGGACACGATGCTCGAGGGCCTGGAGCGCCGCCCGGTCGCCCCCACGCTGGCCCGGCGCCTCGAGAGGATGCGCGGGCGCGCCATCTCCACCGCCGCCCTCAAGGCGAGCGCGGCCTACCTCGCGGCCACCGAGAACCTCGCCCGCGTCCGTGGCGTTTGACGCGAAGGCCTTCCTCGCCGGGCTGCCCAACCTGCCCGGGGTCTACCGGTTCCTGAACGCCGCGGGCGAGGTGATCTACGTCGGCAAGGCGCGCGAGCTGAGGAAGCGCGTCTCGTCCTACTTCCAGAAGGCGCTCGCCAGCCCGCGCACCGCGCTCATGGTGCAGCAGGTCGCCGGCGCCGAGACCACCGTCACGCGCACCGAGGCCGAGGCGCTGCTGCTGGAAGCCAACCTCATCAAGACGCTGCAGCCGCGCTACAACGTCCTCTTCCGCGACGACAAGAGCTACGGCTACATCCTCGTGACCTCCCACCGCTTCCCGCAGATCCGCTTCTACCGCGGCGCGCAGGAGAAGCCCAACCGCTACTTCGGCCCCTTCCCGAGCGCCTGGGCGGTGCGCGAGACCATCGGCCACCTGCAGAAGATCTTCCGGCTGCGCACCTGCGACGACACGGTGTTCAGCCACCGCTCGCGCCCGTGCCTGCTCGCGCAGATCCACCGCTGCTCGGCGCCCTGCGTCGGGCAGATCGCCGAGGAGGACTACCGGCGCGACGTCGGGCACGCCGCCCAGTTCCTCGAGGGCCGCGAGGACGAGGTGGTGGCCGAGCTCACGAGGAAGATGGAGGCCGCCTCGGAGCGGCAGGACTACGAGGCGGCCGCGCGCTTCCGCGACGAGATCCGCATGCTGCAGCGCATCCTGTCGGGCCAGGCCGTGGAGGCCCTGGGCGCGCGCGACGCCGACGTCGTGGCCGCGGTCGAGAAGGACGGCGCCTGGTGCGTGACGCTCGCCATGGTGCGCGGCGGCCGCCACCTCGGCGACCGCAGCTTCTTCCCGCAGAACGCCACCGGCAGCGACGCGGCCACCGTCGTCGGGGCCTTCCTCGCGCAGCATTACGCCGTGCAGCCGGTGCCGGCGCGCGTGGTGGCCGACGCCGTGGAGGACGCTCCGGCGCTCGCCGAGGTGCTCGAGGCCGTCGCCGGCCGCGCGGTGACCGTGCTCACGCGCCCGCAGGGCGAGGCGCGCCTCTGGCTGGAGATGGCCCGCAAGAACGCGGAGCTGGCGCTGGCGAGCCGGCTCTCGGCCCAGGCCACGCAGGAGGCGAGGGGGGCCGCGCTCACGGAGTTCCTCGGCGCCGCGTCCCCCGTGGCGCGGATCGAGTGCTTCGACGTGAGCCACACGATGGGCGAGGCGACGGTGGCCTCGTGCGTGGTCTACGACCGCGGCGGCATGCAGCCCTCGGAGTACCGCCGCTTCAACGTGAAGGACGTGGCCGCCGGCGACGACTACGGCGCCATGCGCTACGCGCTGGAGGCACGCTACCGAAAGCTGGCCGAAGGGGAGGGGAAGACCCCGGACCTGGTCCTCATCGACGGCGGCATCGGGCAGCTGAACGCCGCGCGCGCCGTGATGCAGGACCTGGGGCTCGCCGACATCGCGATGGTGGGCGTGGCCAAGGGCGAGGAGAGGAAGCCGGGGCTGGAGCAGCTCTTCGTGGCGGGCGAGGAGGGCGCGCGCCGGCTCCCCCCCGACCACCCGGCGCTGCATCTCGTCCAGCAGGTGCGCGACGAGGCCCACCGCTTCGCCATCACCGGGCACCGCGCCCGGCGCGGCAAGGCGCGCACGGCCTCGCGGCTCGAGGACATCGGCGCCGTCGGGCCGAAGCGGCGGCAGAAGCTGCTCGCGCACTTCGGCGGGCTGCAGGGGGTGGTGGCGGCGAGCGTGGAGGATCTCCAGCGGGTCGAGGGGATCAGCCGTAAACTGGCGCAAAGGATCTACGACGAGCTGCACTGATGCTGCCCAAGGAACACACCCTCCCGCTCATCCTCACCTACCTGCGGATCGTCGCGATCCCGCTCTTCGTGGCGGTGCTCTACGTGCCGGAGTCGTGGATCGCCGAGCGCACCGCGAACGTGATCTCCATGTGGATCTTCATCCTCGCGGCGATCACCGACTGGGCCGACGGCTGGCTCGCCCGCAAGTGGAACCAGACGACGCCCTTCGGCGCGTTCCTGGACCCCGTGGCCGACAAGCTCATGGTGGCCGCGGCGCTTATCGTGCTGACCGAGAAGGGCTATGTCGACCCGCTCGCGACCCTCATCATCATCTCGCGCGAGATCACGATCTCGGCGCTGCGCGAGTGGATGGCGCAGCTGGGCAACGCGAAGAGCGTGGCCGTGAACATGCTGGGCAAGGTGAAGACGGTGACCCAGCTCGTGGCGATCCCGTTCCTGCTCTTCAACGGCGTGCTGTTCGGGCTCTTCCACACCAACCCGCTGGGGCGCGTGCTCATCTGGATCGCCGCCCTCATCACCCTCTGGTCGATGGTGGTCTACCTGCGGGCGGCGCTGCGGCCGGCGGCCGAGGACGACGGCAGCGCCTAGAACCGGTGGCGCACCAGGGGCACCGTGCGCCCGCCCGGCAGCGTCATCGTCGCGCTCGCGGCGTCGTGGAAGTCGATCGTCACCGGCGCCACGTTCTCGTTCACGCGCGTGGGCGCCCGGTACGGCCCGGTGAGCGTCTGCCCGTTGGCGTAGCTCCACCAGCTCCCCGAGAAGCGCCGCGGATCTGGCGTCGGGAAGACCGACAGGTACCACACGGCGTTGCCGGCGTCGTCGTACATGTAGCCCGCGAGATCCGCCTGCGGCCCGCCCTGGCCGTTCTGCCACTCGATGAAGAAGCCGCGCCCGCTCTCGGCCGGGTTCCACCACCAGCCGTTCTCGGGCTGGTTCGCGAGCGGCGGCCCGGCGAGCCCGCCCGGCATGATGTTGAACCGCTCGAGGGGGACGGCACCGCCGGGCCAGACCATCGTGCCCTGCGTCGCGGTGTTGAACGACAGCGTGATCGTGCCGGCCGTCGAGATCGTGGGCTGCCGGTAGCTCCCGGCGAGGGTCTGCCCGCCGCGCGCGTCGAGGAGGTCGCCGACGAAGAGCGAGCCGTCGAGCGAGGTCGTGCCCGTGGCCACGTACCAGCGCGACCGCCCGGATTCGTCGTAGAGGAAGGCCGCGAAGAAGATGTGATTGCCGGCCACCTCGATGGAATACCCGCGCCCCCCCTCCGCGGGGTTCCACCACCACCCGGTCTGCGGGGCCTGGGGCTTGCACTCGCGCGTCGCGGGCACGGTGATGACGCCGCGGTTGAGGCCGCCGTTGAGCATCGACGACGGCGTGGGGCCGTAGCCCACGTAGAAGGTCGCGCCGCCGATGTTCACGAGCGAGGTGCCGTTGAGGATGGCCACCGACTGCCCCTGCGCCGAGAGCGTGCCTGTCACGTAGGCCTGCAGCTGCGCCGCCGTGACCGCCACGAGCTGCCCGGCCGCGCTCAGCTGCGCCAGCACGCAGGCCACCGGCGCATCCTTGGCGCCCGCGCGCGAGACGGTCTTGCCGTAGGCCACGGGCGGCGTGCCGTCGGGCGAGGCCTTGACGATGTCCACGGGCGCCAGCGCGAAGACGAAGACGCTGCCGGTCGTGCCCACGTCCTGCGCGCGGTAGCGGATGAAGGCCGAGACGTCGCCATCCCCGGGGCGCGCGACGACCAGGAAGACGGGCACCTTGTCGGCCGGGATCACCGACGCTATCGACGGCTTCAGGTCGAGGAACCAGTCGTTGGACGCGACGCTGCCGCCGCCCGCCTCGCGCAGCACCACGGTCGCGTGCGCGCGGTCGACGAGCGTTCCGTCGCCGATCCTGCCGTCCAGGTTCCACCCCCACGACCAGACGCTGCCGTCGGCGCGCATGGCGAGGGTGTGGTAGTCGCCCGCGGCAATCTCCGCGACGCCCGAGAGCCCCGGCACTGGTGCGGGCACGAGCGCGTCGGCCGGGGATTCGTAGCCCAGGACGAATCCTCCTCCCGCGCCCCAGGTGTGGACGCGCCCGTCCCGGCCGAGCGCCACCGAGTGGAAACCCCCGGCACCGATCGCCGCGACTTCGCGAAGGCCCGCCACGGCGACGGGCCGCAGGCGCGCGTCGCGAGTGCCGTCGCCCAGCTGGCCGCTGCCGTTCGTCCCCCACGCGACCACGGTTCCGTCGCGACGCAGCGCGAGCGAATGGTAGGTGCCGGCCGCCACCGCCACGGCGTCGGCCAGTCCCTGCACCGCCACCGGCACCGAGCGGTCGGTCGTCGTCCCGTCGCCGAGTTCGCCGTCGCGATTGAAGCCGATGGCGAATACCTGCCCGTCGGCCCGCAGGGCGACGATGTGGGCGAAGCCGGCGGCGATTCCGGTCACCTGCGACAGGCCGGCGACCTGCACCGGCACCAGCGAATAGGGAAACGAGACGTTGGTGCCGAGCTGCCCCTCGAGGTTGCTGCCCCACGCCCAGACCGAGCCATCGGAGCGAAGCGCAGCGGCGAAGTTGAAGCCCGCCGCGACTGCCGTGACGCCGGAGAGCCCCGGGATGCGCGCCGGGGTGGAGCGCGTCATCGGCCCGCTGCCCGTTCCCAGCGCGCCGACGACGTTGGCTCCCCACGACCACACGGTGCCGTCGTTCCGCAGCGCGTACGAGGAGGCATAGCCGCCCGTCACGGCCACGACGCCATCGAGACCCGCGACCCTTCCGGGCGCGGCCCGGAACACGGGCAACCCGCTTCCGAGCTGGCCGTCGCTGTTGGATCCCCAGGCCCATACACGCCCGCCGCGCTCGATCGCGTGCGTGTGATAGCTTCCCGCGCCCACCGTGACGACGTCGGCGAGCCCCTGCACGCGGACAGGGGACTCGCGGTGGGTCGTGGTGCCGTCGCCGACCTGGCCGTCGCTGTTCTGGCCCCAGGCCCACACGGTGCCGTCAGAGCGCCTCGCAACGGCGTGCGCGAATCCCGCGACTGCCATCGTGACGCCTTCGAGGGAAGGCACGCGCACCGGCACGCGCGAGCGCAGGAAGCTCGCGCCGCCATCGCCCAGCTGCCCGAACAGGTTGTCCCCCCAGGCCCACACGCTGCCATCGGGGCGGATCGCGAGGGCGAACCCGCCGCCGGCGGAAATCGCGGCGACACCGGCGAGCGAGGCCACCGCCACCGGCGTGCTGCGGTCGCCTTCGGCGCCGTTGCCGAGCTGGCCCATGCTGTTGCGGCCCCATGCCCAGACAGTGCCGTCGCGGCGAAGCGCCAGCGAGAAGCCCTCTCCAGCGGAGACCGCGACGATGTCCGAGAGCCCCCCGACCGCGACGGGCGAGGATCGCGAAGCGGTCGTGCCGTCGCCCAGCTGGCCGTAGGTGTTCGCGCCCCACGCGCGCACCGAGCCGTCGGCCAGGACGGCAAGCGCATGGTCGTAGCCGCCCGAAGCGGCAACGACGCCGGCGAGGTTGCTCACCCGGACCGGCCTCGAGCGGAGGGTGGTCGTGCCGTCGCCGAGCTGTCCCAGGTCGTTGTAGCCCCAGGCCCAGAGCGTGCCGTCGGCCTTGACGGCGTAGCTCGTGTAGTCGCCCGCCTCGATCGCGCGCACGCCGGTGAGGCCGGTCACGACGACCGGGACGACCCTCGCCGTCCAGCTGCCGTCGCCCAATTGGCCGGCGAGGTTGTCGCCCACGGCGATCACGGTCCCGTCGGCGCGCAACCCGAGCGTGTGCGCGACGCCGGAGGAAATCGCCTGGACGCCCGTGAGAGACGGCGTCTGCTGGGGGCTCGCGAAGACGATCTGCCGGCCGGAGCCCAGCTGCCCCCAGTCGTCGTTTCCCCAGGTGAGCACGCCGCCGCCCGGGTCGACCGCCATCGAGTGGCTGCCGCCGCCGGACACGAGGCCGGCACCAGGCGCCGCGCCGCACGCCAGCACCGCCATCGCGAAGGCGCAGGCGCGCACGATCTTCCGGACCATGGCTTCTCCCCCTTGCGCCCGACGTCGCGAATTCGAGTCGCGTAGCGGCGCCGGCACGAATGTCCCCACGCATTCTGGGGGCAAACGGCAAGGGACTTCAACCGACCCGGAAAGCGGCCGGCCTCGCTCCCGGTTGCCGCGCCCGCCGCGAAGCCGCTATAATGCGAGGCTTCACGCGGCAGTAGCTCAGTTGGTAGAGCGCAACCTTGCCAAGGTTGAGGTCGAGAGTTCGAGACTCTTCTGCCGCTCCAGATTCCGGTAAGTGCCTGATGGCACTACCTAACCCGCGCCCCACGCGGGACTCCAAAACCCTCGTAGCACGGTGAAATGAAGGCCTGAAAAGGGTTTTGGTCTATAGGCCGCGGGAGTAAAGCCGCTCTCGAATTCCCTTCTTCGCGGGACCACGCGCTCGCCACAATCCCTACCGAGGACGTTGACGTCGGCTGGTGAAGAGGTCGAGAAGCCTTCGCAATAGCCGTCGACCGCACGTCGGCCAACTCCAGCTTGAACGAGAGTTGCGGCAGCGTCTTGAGCATCAACCGGCTCGCTGAGCGCGGCTTGGCAATGCGTCATGCCATATTCCGAACGATGCACAGCCGCCTCCCGGCGAACACCTATTTCCCGAGGCATTTTTGCCTCCCCCGCCGACGGACGCCTAGACTTGACTTTCGGACATTATTGTCCGACGATAGTGCGATGAAAGGCAGCGAGTTCCTCCGCAAGGTCAAGAAGGCGGCGAAGAAGAACGGCTGGTCCTTCGAGTGGCACCCCGACATAGGCAAAGGAAGCCACGGCATGCTCGTCGTAAACGGGAAGGTGACCATCCTCCGAAACCTCGCCGACGAGCTGAAGACGGGCACCTTCCACGGAATGCTCAAGCAACT
>Ga0209477_1001296_pt1 | contig 15356 bp, 18 predicted proteins | sample KloWWTupernatant_FD_187180 | JGI IMG/M metagenome (GOLD analysis project Ga0209477, IMG submission 187180) | Active sludge microbial communities from Klosterneuburg, Austria, studying microevolution and ecology of nitrifiers - Klosterneuburg... | ecosystem: Engineered > WWTP > Aerobic digester >... | reverse complement strand
AAATTCCAGACCGTCCACGGACTGGATCTGCGTCCCCGGCACGGCCGACGGGAAAAATTGCTGCGCTGCCGCATTGATCAGCACCACCATGCCCCCGCCGTCCACGCCGATCACGGGCACGGCGACGGCGTCAAAGATCTCGTGCGACACGCCCATGACCACCTCGTCCTGCACCAGGCGCTTTTGCTGCTGGCGCACCAGATCGGCCATCTGTGCGTGGGCCTTGACCAGCGATGCATGGGCGATGTGCAGTTCGTCGTGCAGCCGCTGGTTTTCGGTCTCCAGCGCCCTTTGGCGAAAGGCCTCCACGATGTTGGCGCGCAAATGCTCATCGTCCCAGGGCTTGGTCATGAACTTGTAGACCGCGCCTTCGTTGATCGCATCCGTCACCGACTGCAGTTCGGTGTAGCCCGAAAGCACCATTCGTATGGTCTTGGGATAGCGTTTGCGGGCTTCACGCAGAAACTCCACCCCGGTCATGCCGGGCATGCGCTGGTCAGAGACGATCACGTCGACCGGCGTGGTCTCCAGCAACCGCAACCCCTCTTGCCCGCTTTCGGCCGTCAGAATGCGGTAACCATCGCGCCGCAGCAGACGCTTGATGGCGCTAAGGATGAATTCCTCATCGTCAACCAGCAGAAGGGTGGGAGCGGTTTGTTCCATGGCGCGGACCATGGTATCGGCTTTTTCACCGCAAGGAAACGCCTATAGGCGCGTGAGCCCGCCCTACCAGAGCCCGTCATGACAAAGGTCAGGCGCCCGCTTCCGGACTCTGCTCCACCGCAGTGATAAGCCGTTCGGCGCCTCCCCCTTTGCGGGGTTCGCCAGACTGGCAGACGAAGATTTCCGCGCCCGTCAGGCGGCAAGGGACAGAGGCTGAACGCTGTTTGCCTGAGCCCGCAGGGTGCGTCAAAACACCCTCAGCGTCTCAGCCCGCTTCCTTCAGCAGGATTTTGACGTCGGTCGCCAGGGCCTCGGCGCCGCTGCCGTAACGGTAGTACACGCGCAGACGGCCCTGCGTGTCGTAGATGTAGCTGCCAGCGGAGTGGTCCATCGTGTAACTCGTGGGTGTCTTGCCATCGACCTTCTTGTAGTAGATCTTGAAGTCCTTGGCCACGGCGGCGGTCTGCTCGGGGGTACCGCGCAGTGCCAGGAACGTGGGGTCGAAGTTGCCCATGTAGGCCTTGAGCATGTCAAGGGTGTCTCGCTCCGGATCCACGGTGACAAAGATCGACTGCAGCTTGTCGCCGTCCTGGCCCAGCATTTTCTTGACCTCGGCCATCTCCTGCAGCGTGGTGGGGCAGACGTCCGGGCACTGGGTGTAGCCAAAGAACACCACCACAACCTTGCCCCGGAAGTCCTTTAGGCTGCGCGGCTGACCGTTGTGGTCCGTCAGCGCGATGTCTCGTGCGTACTCCACCTCGGATATGTCCACGCCACGGAATTCTGGCTTGCCCTTGGAACATGCGGTTAAAAAGCCGCCAGCGCTTGCTGCCATTGCGCATGTAGCTATGATTTTAATAGCATTTCTTTTCAACATGGTGCCTCACAGTACGTAGTGGTCCACCAGCAGTGCGGCAAACAGCAGACTGAGGTGAATGAGGGAAAAACGAAAGGTTTTGCGGGCCAGCGCATCCGAGTAGTTGCGCCACAGCGCAAAACCATAGGCGCAAAAGCCTCCACCCAGCAGCACTGCGGCGACGAGGTAGATCCAGGAGCTCATCCCGTACACGAAAGGCATCAGGCAGCCTGCAAACAGGATGAGCGTGTACAGGAACACCTGCAGCCGGGTATATGCATTGCCGTGCGTGACGGGCAGCATGGGCAGGCCGGACTTGCGGTAGTCCTCGACGCGGTACAGCGCCAGCGCCCAGAAGTGCGGCGGCGTCCAGAGGAAGATGATGAGGAACAGGATCAGCGCCTCGGGGCCCACATCGCCCGTCATGGCGGCCCATCCCAGCACCGGCGGCATGGCACCCGAGGCACCGCCGATCACGATGTTCTGCGGCGTACGCGGCTTGAGCAGCAGCGTATAGATGACCGCATAGCCCACAAAGGTGGCAAAGGTGAGCCACATGGTCAGTGGATTGGCACCTTCATACAGAACCGAAGACCCGGCCAGACACAGCGCGCCGGAGAACACCAGGGCCTGAAGGTCGGACAACTGGCCCTTGGCCGTGGGGCGCCAGGCGGTGCGCTTCATTTTGGCGTCAATGGTTTTCTCGACCAGGCAGTTGAAGGCCGCGGCCGCACCCGCAACCAGCCAGATCCCCAGGCTGGCCACCAGCATCCTGCGCAGCTCGTCTGCTGTGGGCACGCCGGGTACAGCCAGCACCATGCCGATGAGGGCACAGAACACGATGAGCTGCACCACCCGTGGCTTGGTAAGGGCGTAGTACTGCGCCAGGCGCGAGGGTACAGAAACGGCGGCTGTCACGCTCATGCCTCGGCCTTGGCCGCGCCCGCGGGCGCCTTCTGCAACGTGGCGGCGTGCCGGGCAGGCACCTGCGCCGAGCTTGCGGTCAGTGCCCAGGTCAGCACCACCACCAGCGCCGCGGCTCCCCCGGTGTGGAGGACGGCAGCCACCAAGGGCCAGTCAAGCACCACATTGCTCAGCCCTGTGAGAAGCTGCAGTGCGGCCAGGCCCACAATCCAGCGCCCCTGCGCAGCCAATGGCGCAGCCTGCAGCGGCTGGGCGCTGCGCACCTGCGCGGCGGCCCGCCGCACACGCCACCCCAGAACCAACAGCACCAGCAGCACGGCGTAGGCAAACAGCCGGTGCATGTAATGAATGGCCGTGAGCGCAGCAAAGCCGATGTGGCTGCCGTCTTTCAGCAGGCCCAGCGGCCGCCAGATCTGGAAACCCTGGGCAAAGTCCATGGCAGGCCACCAGCTACCCTGGCAAGTGGGGAACGTGGTGCAGGCCAGCACGGCATAGTTGGTACTCACCCACCCGCCCAGAACAACCTGTACCGACACCAGCAGCATCGCAAGCCACAGCATCCAGCGCAGGTCGCCAGCGAGCACCACAGGCCCGCTGCCCTGAACGGCCTGCGAATGGCGCACCGCCTGCACGCACAGCAGCGCCAGCAGCACCAGTCCGCCAATGAGGTGCAACGTGACAATGGCGGGAAACAGTTTCATGGTCACGGTGAGTGCGCCAAAAGCGCCCTGCAGGCACACCCACACCAGCGTGACCGTAGCCCACCAGGGGCTGAGCGGTTTGCGCTGCGGTACACCCGGAGCGCTAGCCACATTGCGCATGTGGGCACGCCACTGGCGCCACGCAGCCACCGTCATCACGATGATGAGCACCCCCACGCCGGTGGCCAGGTAACGGTGCACCATCTCCACCCAGGCCTTGCCATGCGTGACCGGGCCGGTGGGCATGGCCTGTTCGGCCGCGCTGATTTCGCTGCGCGCACCCAGGGGGCTGGCGCTGCCATAGCAGCCGGGCCAGTCGGGGCAGCCCAGGCCCGAGTCGGTCAGGCGGGTGAAAGCGCCGAACATCACCAAATCAAAGGTCAGGAACAGTGTCAATACGGTCAGCGCCTGGAGGCGCCGCCCTTGCGAAGCCCCCCGGCTGCGCCACCAGACCCAGGCAAGCGGGCCGAGGGCAATCACGGTGCCCAGAAGCATCAGGCGCAAGAGGGGCGCAAGGTCGTACAAAGGTTGCGGATCGGTCATTTCAGTTATCCATTGCGCCTGGCGTTGCCCGAAGACCAGGCAACCGGAAGGGCCCGGACGCACAGACTCCCCGTACAGGGGCCACCGCTTCGCACGGGTGGCGGCCATTTTCCAGTATCACGCAGCGCGGCGAGACAAGGGAGACGGCATACAACAGCACAGGGGAGCGTTTCACATTTTCTCCGGACGGCCGGCGGTATCCCACGAGGCAGAGGCGCGCAGGAGGCGCTCCAGGTCCCGCTTGGCCTTGGCGGCGGTGGCGGTATCGAGCGCGGCCGGAAAGCGCATCATCCAGTTGCCCATGGGGTCCACCACATAGAGGTGTTCCGTCAAGGCGCGGCCCTGTTCAGGCGCAAGCCAGCGGGCCAGCGCCTGCGGATCGACACGCAGCACCGTCGCCTGCTGGAGTCCGGGTTGCAAGACCGCCGGAACGGGCGTGTCATCGGTGACCAGCCAGACCCAGTCCAACCGGTCCTTCTCGCGGCCCAGGCTCTCGCGCATCTGGCGCTGCAGGTAAAGGTGGTTCTGGCAGGCCGCATCACAGGCTCCGGGCGCCACACTCACCAGCAGCCACTGGTGCCGCAGCGCGCCCAGCGTGCTGCTCTGCCCGTCAAGGGCCTGGGTGACCATGTCCACCGGCATGGGCTGCTGGGGCTGCACCAGCTCGCCAAAATTGCGCCGCCCTTCGGGCCGCACCACGTAATAGGTGAAGTAGGACGCCACCACGGGCGACACACAAACCAGCAGCAGCAACAGCAGTTTCCAGCGTGCGCGGCGGGTTTTCGCGGTTGCCTCAGGCAGCGGAGTTGCGGGGAGGACGGAAGCGTCGGACAAGTTGGAACCAGACATAAAGTAAAACAATGAGGCCGCTCAGTCCAAACCACTGGAAAGCATAACCATGGTGCTTGTCCACCCCCGAACTGAACGCGGGCCACTGGCGCTGCAGGCCGTCCGACGAACCATCGGTCTGCAACACCGACAGGTCGGCCAGCTCCAGTCCGGTCTCTTCGCGGAATGCGGACAAGTCCAGATTTTGCCGGATGCGGGAAGACCCCGGCGCCTTGTCGGTGCCATCGAGCTCCAAAAGGCGGCCCGGAGGCGCTGCCACGCGCCCGTTGATTTCGACCAGGCCACGCTGCGTTTGCAGTGGCACCAGCGCGGTGCGGTCCTGGAAGTTGCGTGCAATCCAGCCACGCTGCACCAGTACGGACACCGTGCTGCCCTCGATCTGCAAGGGCGTCAGCACAAAAAACCCCTGTCGCCCCTGCATTTGCCGGTTGTCCAGGTACACGGTGTGCTGCTCTTGCCAATGCCCGCGGATGTGCACCTTGCGGTGCAGCAAACCAGCGTCAAGGGCACCGGCTGACCGCGCCTGGCCCAAGAAAGCCGGCGTTTCCAGTGCTGGCAAAGCAGCCCGCGCCTGCACCGCCGCCTCCAGGGCCAGCTTTTGCCCCGCTCGGTCGAGTTGCCAGCGCCCCAATGCGGCGGTGACAGCCGCCCCGCCCAACGCGGCAAGGGTCACCAGCCAGAAGCGCCAGTCCGAAAGCACGCGACGCGGGGTCACGGGATAATGCCCTTCATGAAAATCCTGGTTCTGATTGGTTTTCTGGCCATTGTGGCCAGTCTGGGCTCCGCATTGTTCTTCATGATGCGGACCCAGCGCGACGATGCCGCCGCCGGCAAGCGCATGGCCCGGGCGCTGGCGTGGCGCGTGGGACTGTCGGTGGTGTTGTTTGTCTGCTTGCTGCTGTCCTGGAAACTGGGCTACATCCAGCCCACCGGACTGCCCGCCGCCCGCTGACACCAGGTCAGGAGCCGCTCCAGCGAAAAAGGCGCCTCGTGGCGCCTTTTTGCTTGCAACGAATGGCTCCATCACATCCAGTAGACCAGCACGTACAAACCAAGCCAGACCACGTCAACGAAGTGCCAATACCAGGCAGCGCCCTCGAAACCGAAATGCCGCTCGGCACTGAAATGGCCCTTGTGCAGGCGCAGCGTGATGACCAGCAGCATCACCATGCCCAGGAACACGTGGAAGCCATGGAACCCCGTAAGCATGAAAAAGGTGGAGCCAAAGATGCCGGAACTGAGCTTGAGGTTGAGGTCGGTATAAAGGTGGTAGTACTCATACCCCTGGACGCACAGAAAGGTGATGCCGAGCAAAACGGTCACCCACATGAAGGCGATGGTCTTGCTGCGCTGGTTCTCGCGCAGGGCGTGGTGGGCAATGGTCAGGGTCACACCCGAGGTGAGCAAGAGCGCGGTATTGATCGTCGGCAGCCAGAACGGACCGACCGTCTTGAACGGCTCGACGATACCGGCGGGCGAGGCCGTGGCACCCGCAACCACACTGGGCCAGACGGCCTTGAAGTCGGGCCAGAGCAGGCTGTTTTCCAGGCTGCCAAGCTGGGGCACAGAATGCGCACGCGCCCACCACAGCGCCGTAAAGAAGGCACCAAAGAACATGACCTCCGAAAAGATGAACCAGCTCATGCTCCAGCGGTAGGACAGGTCGATCTTGCGGCTGTACAGGCCGCCTTCGCTCTCGCGCGCAGCGTCGCCAAACCACTGGTACAGCACGAACAGCCACCATGCAAGGCCCAGCGCCAGGGAATACTGGCCCCAATCGTGCCCATTGATCCACTGGCTGGCGCCCAGGATCACAAAGAACAGCCCGGCCGCCGCCATGATGGGGTGACGCGACTCCGCCGGAACGTAGTAGTAAGGGGTCGCGCTGTGGGTTGATGTGCTCATTTGCAGCTCCTGGCTCTCAATATCGTTGTTGTACGTTCCATGCGCCACCGGGGTCAGACGATCCAGTTGACCAGTGCAATCAGAAAGACCACCAGCGCAAAAATGGCCACCAGCCCGACGCCGATGACGTGCAGCGGGTTGACCCTCTCCAGGTCTTCCCGGTATTCGCTGCCCTTGCGCAGCCCGATGAAGGACCACGCCACCGCCTTGACGGTACGCAGCACCGAACCCTTGCGCCGGAGGGCTGGCTCGGGGTTCACGGCATCTGGGCTCATGTGCCCGCCTCCTGCACCAGGAGCGGTTGTACGGCTGCTGTCGACGGTGCGGCAGGCGTCTTGCCTCCCACCTCGAAGAAGGTGTACGACAGAGTGATGGTGGTGACGTCCCTGGACAGGCGCGGGTCGATGACGAAGGCCACCGGCCACTCGCGCTTTTCGCCCGGCTCCAGGGTGTATTGATTGAAGCAGAAGCACTCGAGCTTGGTGAAATGCGCAGCCGCCTGGCTTGGCGCATAGCTGGGAATGGCCTGTGCAGCCATGCGCCGGTCCTGCACGTTCTGGAACTCGTACACCACCGTGGCCAGTTCGCCCGGGTGCACCTGGATGGAGCGCTGTGCGGGCCTGAACTGCCAGGGGCCACGTGCGTTGGCGTCAAACTCCACTGTGATCGTGCGGCTCTTGTCCACCTGAGTGTTCAGTGGCACGGCTGCGTCACGCCCGGCCGCACCGTTGCCAGGCACTTGCCGCTCCGACAGCGCCAGGATATTGATGCCCGTCATCTCGCAAATGGTCCGGTAGATCGGTATCAGCGCGTAGCCAAAGGCGAACATGCCGACCGTGATCACGGCCAGTTTGCCCACCATTCTGGCGTTTTCGCGGGATCGGTTCATGGTGTTCTGCTCAGAGCCTGTGGGTGTTTTCGGGCCAGGACAAAAGGACGCTGGCCCCTCAGTGGCTCAGCAGGACGATCCTGGCCACGAAGCCGACAAAAAACACGGCGGCCAGCGATGCCAGCACCAGCGCCATGCGCAGGTTGGCCTTTTTCTGTTCTGCTGTCATGGCATGCCTCCTTCAGCCGATCACACGGGTGGCCGTGGCGTCCAGCTTGGGCGGGGTTTCAAACGTATGGAAGGGTGCTGGCGAAGGCACTTCCCATTCCAGACCCTCGGCACCATCCCAGGGCTTTTGCGGGGCCTTCTCGCCGTGGCCGCGCATGCACGGCCAGACCACGGCCACGAAGAAATACACCTGCGCCAGACCAAAACCCAGGGCACCGATGGAGGCGATGGCGTTGAAATCGGCAAACTGCATCGGGTAGTCGGCATAGCGGCGCGGCATACCCGCCAGCCCCAGGAAGTGCATGGGGAAGAAGGTGATGTTGAAGAAGATCAGCGACGCCCAGAAATGGATCTTGCCGCGCACCTCCGCATACATCACGCCGGTCCACTTGGGGAGCCAGTAATACACACCCGCAAACAACGCAAACAACGAGCCCGCCACCAGCACGTAGTGGAAGTGCGCCACCACGTAGTAGGTGTCCTGCAACTGGATGTCGATGGGTGCCATGGCCAGGATCAGGCCCGTGAAGCCGCCAATGGTGAACACAAAGATGAAGCCCACCGAGAACAGCATGGGCGTCTCGAAAGTCATGGAGCCGCGCCACATGGTGGCCACCCAGTTGAAGATCTTGACCGCCGTGGGCACCGAGATCAGCATGGTGGCGTACATGAAAAACAACTGGCCTGTGACCGGCATGCCGGTGGTGAACATGTGGTGTGCCCACACGATGAACGACAGGATGGCGATGGACGAGGTGGCATACACCATGGAGGCGTAGCCGAACAGCTTCTTGCGCGCGAAGGCCGGGACGATCTGGCTGATGATGCCGAAGGCCGGCAGGATCATGATGTACACCTCGGGGTGACCGAAGAACCAGAAGATGTGCTGGTACATCACCGGATCGCCGCCACCGGCGGGGTTGAAGAAGCTGGTGCCGAAGTGGCGGTCGGTCAGCGTCATGGTGATGGCACCGGCCAGCACGGGCATCACGGCGATCAGCAGGTAGGCCGTGATGAGCCAGGTCCAGGCGAACATGGGCATCTTCATCAGCGTCATGCCGGGTGCGCGCATGTTCAGGATGGTCACGATGATGTTGATCGAGCCCATGATCGACGAAGCACCGAGGATGTGCATGGCAAAAATGCCGGCATCCATCGAGGGGCCCATCTGCAGCGTCAGCGGTGCGTACAGCGTCCAGCCGGCGGCGGGTGCACCGCCGGGCATGAAGAACGAGCCCACCAGCAGCAGCGCGGCCGGGATCATCAGCCAGAAGCTGAAGTTGTTCATGCGCGCAAAGGCCATGTCGGAGGCGCCGATCTGCAGCGGCACCATCCAGTTCGCAAAGCCCACGAAGGCCGGCATGATGGCGCCGAACACCATGATCAGGCCGTGCATGGTGGTGAGCTGATTGAACAGCTCGGGGTTCACCAATTGCAGGCCGGGCTGGAACAGCTCGGCACGGATCAGCAGCGCCAGCACCCCGCCCACCATGAGCATGGTGAACGAGAACAGCAGGTACAGCGTGCCGATGTCCTTGTGGTTGGTGGCAAACAGCCAGCGGCGCCACCCGGCAGGGCCATGGTGGTGCGCGTGGGCATCGTGGGCGTGGCCGCCAGCGTGTGCGGGATGGTCGAGAACTGCGCTCATAGGGGGTTCCTCAATGCTTCTGGGCGCTGGTCACTTGCCGCGCTGTGCCACAACGGCGGAGGGCTGCACCAGCTGACCGGTCTTGTTCGACCAGGCGTTCTTGGTGTAGCTGACCACGGCCGCTAGGTCGGTGTCACTGAGCTGCTTCCAGGCGGGCATGGCACCATTGCCTGCGCCTTGCAACAGCACCTGGATCTGCCGTGCATGGTCAGCATCCTTCACAATGGCCGAGCCATCGAGCGCCTTGATGGAGCCTGCGCCCTTGCCGCTGGCCTGGTGGCATGCAGCGCAATTGGCCGCATAAACCTTTTCGCCACGCTGCACCAGGTCGGCCAGCTCCCAGACTTTTGCCGGATCATCCAGCAGGGCTGCGGCTTTTTTCTTCTGCTCGACCACCCAGGCAGAGTAGTCGGCTGCAGACAGCACCTTTACGTGGATGGGCATGTAGGCATGCTCCTTGCCACACAGCTCGGCGCACTGGCCGTAGTAGTCACCCACCTTGTCGGCACGGAACCAGGTGTCGCGCACAAAACCCGGAATCGCGTCCTGCTTGATGCCGAAGGCCGGCACCATGAAGGCGTGGATCACATCATTGGCGGTGGTGATGATGCGGATTTTTTGCCCGACGGGCACCACCAGCGGGTTGTCCACCTTGAGGAGGTAGTCCACCGGCGCGTTGGTCACGTCGCCGCTGTTGGACATGGCACGGTGGCTGCTGTCGAGGGTGGAGATGAACGACAAGCCCTCCCCCTCGCCCTTGAGGTAGTCATAACCCCACTTCCACTGGTACCCCGTGGTCTTGATGGTGAGGTCGGCGTTGGTGGTGTCCTTCTGGGCCACCAGCACCTTGGTAGCAGGAAGCGCCATGAGGATCACGATGATGAAGGGAATCACCGTCCAGACCACCTCCACGGTGACGGACTCGTGGAAATGCGCCGCCTTGGCACCTTGCGAACGGCGATGCTTCCAGATGGAATAAAACATCACCGAGAACACAGCGACAAAGATCACGGTGCAGATGATCAGCATCATCCAGTGCAGCCCATGCTGCTCTTGCGCAATGCGGGTGACCGGAGGATGGAGGTTGAGCTGGTTGACGGCCGGGCCGCCCGGAAGGTCGGAAACGGCATGGGCCGCACCACCCACCCAGACACCGGCCCACCACAGCGCAGAGGCCAGCTTTCGGGGAATGCTCTTCATGGTTCTCACTTGATTCAGCCTCATCAATCAAAACGTCTTGCCATGCCGGCGCTCTTGCCGCCCGGAAAATCCGAACTGGCGAAAACTCCCCGGATGCCTGTCTTTACACGACCGCAGGGCCTGCGAGACCAAGATGGGGCGACACCCCTGCAGACGCAGCAGCGTCTGGCAACACCCCTGCAATCCCCCCAACGGCATTCGAGGGGATTGTAGCGCGGCTTGTTTTAAATCAGGGAAACCGGTGTTTTTTCCGGTGTCAGACGTTGAAATTGCGACACATCATTGACAAAACATATTTGTTTTATCAATTCGCATCTGGTTTTTTGGTGCTGCCGCGCAGCATTGCGCGCATGTCCTGCAGGGACACGGCGCTCTGGCCCGCCACCGGAACGCGGGGCGCCGGTTTGAAGGCATGGCCGTAGATGATTTCAAAAGTGAGCGCCAGCTGCCCCCCATGGTCCGGATCGGCCAGGTGTTCGGTCAGTGCGCGCTCCAGGTGTGCCTTCCAGCGCCGCCCACGCAGCCCCGCAAACCGCGCCGGGTGCAGGTTGGCCCCCAGTTCACGCAACTCCTGCAGCAGGCGGGCAGCACTCGGAAAGGTCAGGGTGATGCGCTCCATGTCCATCACCGGTTCAGCAAAACCGGCCTCGATAAGCATGTCGCCCCAGTCATGCATGTCGGTGAACGCGTGGCCAGGCACCGGCCAGCCAAGTGCCTCGTAGACACCCCGCAGCTCACGCAGCGTATCGGGCCCGAGGCACGAGAACATGAGGTAGCCATCCACCCCCAGCGCCCGGTGCCATTGCGCCAGCAGGGCCTGCGGGTCGGCGGCCATGTGCAGCGCCATGTTGGCCCAGAGCATCTGTACCGCGCCCGGGGCGGGCGCCGCAAAATGCACCGCCCCACCTTTCCAGCGTGCCGCGCTCCACCAGGCGGACGACAGGGCGCTGACCGCCACGGACTGCCGCTGCGGCGCCGTCTCCGTCACATGACAGGCCGCCTGGAGGTAGCGCCCCCGCAGCAGGGCATGCGCCTGCAGGCCACCGCGCACGGGATCCCAGTGGCACCACGACACCGGGGACTGACGGATCCATTGCAGGCGCTGCTCCATGCGGCGCGCCACCTCCTCGTGAAGCCAGGGCGAATGCGCAGGCGCAGCGCTGTGCCAGCGGGCAGCGGCAACCGGATCAATGGTGGGGGGGCGCTCGGAAGACATGAAAGACAAGGGGCACAGGGCCAATGAAAAATGCGCCTATATTGGACACCATCATGCCCGGCCCCACCTTTTCTGGGTTATCCACGGCCCTGCGGTCGCTGGCGGCACACCTGCCCAGCCAATGCGCCGTCTGCCGCACCTGGCCCGCTCGGCGCGTGTGCGACGCCTGCGCGGCCCGCTTTGCCCAGCCACACCCGCGCTGCACCGGCTGCGCACTGCGGCTGCCTGCCGGTGGCCCGCACTGCGGTGCCTGCCTGCGCCACCCGCCTCCCCTGGACCACTGCATTGCGGCCGTGGACTATGCCTACCCCTGGGCAGGCATCCTGGCCGAATTCAAGTTCCACGGCGACCCGGGCTGGGCTGCCAGCCTGGCCACACTGCTGCGCAGCACACCCTGGGCCGAACCTGCCGTGGATGCCGCCGAACTGGTGCTGCCGATCCCGCTGTCGCGCCAGCGCCTGCGCGAGCGCGGCTTCAATCAGGCGCTGTTGCTTGCCCGCCAGTTGGCACCACGCAAGACCGACGCCACGCTGCTGCTGCGCCTGCACGACACCGCCGCACAAAGCGGCCTGGGACGCGCACAGCGCCTACGCAACCTGATGGGCGCACTGGCCGTGGAGCCGCTGCGCGCCCAACAGCTGCAGGGGCGCCGCATTTTGCTGGTGGACGATGTGATGACCACTGGCGCCACCCTGCAGGCCGCAGCCCTGGCCCTGCGGCAAGCCGGAGCAGTCCAGGTATCGGCCCTGGTGGTGGCCCGCACCGCTGCTCCCGAATGAATGCGAACGCCGCTGCTGAATAGCCGCCCACCTCGACCTCCCACAGTGGCCGCTGACATGGGCACCGCAGCCTCATCCGCTGCGGCTGGTGCGGCTAGCCGCGAAACACCGATACGCATTTTTACGATGCTGGCTCCCAGCGCAGGCGGACCGAACCGACAATACGCGCCATGTTTCACATCGTTCTGGTTGAACCCGAGATACCGCCCAACACAGGCAACATCATCCGCCTGGCGGCCAATACCGGCTGCACGCTGCATCTGATTGAACCCCTGGGGTTCTCGATGGAAGACCGGCTGATGCGCCGCGCAGGGCTGGACTACCACGAGTACGCGCGCGTGCTGCGCCACCCTGGCTGGACGGCATTCGTGCGCACGCAGCACCCCGACCCCGCGCGCATGTTCGCCCTGACGACCCAGGGCGCGCAGACGGTGCACGACACCTGCTTTCTGCCCGGTGACTGGCTGGTGTTTGGCGCCGAGACGCGCGGCCTGCCCTCTGCGTTGCGCGACTCCTTCCCGCCCTCGCAACGCCTGCGCCTGCCCATGGTTCCGGGCCAGCGCAGCCTGAACCTGTCCAACGCCGTCGCGGTCTCGGTGTTCGAGGCCTGGCGGCAAAACAGCTTTGCCCTGCCCCGTTAGCTAGTGCCCACCCCCTGCTGCAGCGCTACCGCCTGGGGCACCTGCTCGGTCACAAAGTCAAGAAAGACCCGGGTGCGCGCCGGAACCATGCGCCGCGTGGGCAGGGCCGCGTAGACCGTGTATCGCGAGTAAATCCATTCCGGCAGAACGTGCACCAGGGCCCCGGTGGCCAGGAAGGGCTGGGCCAGCAGGCGCGCCGTCACGGTCACCCCCACTCCGTCAAGCGCTGCACGCAACAGCATCTCGGTGCTCTCGGCCTGCAGCGCGACCGGCATGTCCACCTCTTGCGCTGCCAGGCTGGAGTCCAGCGGCTGCAGGCACAACCGGCGGCCCGCCTGGGCGCGCACCGCCTGGGCACTGTCGCGCAGAAACGCATGGCGCGTGAGGTCCTGCGGCTGCAGCGGCAGACCCATGCGACGCAGGTAGTCGGGTGAAGCCACCACGATGGCCTCGCCCTGGAACAACGTGCGCGCCACGATGTTGCCGTCGTAGTCCTCGGGCACGACCATGAAGGTGACATCGAACTCGTCCACGCGCGCAGACACGAAATTGTCGGTCGCTACATCCAGCAGCAGCCGGGGGTAACGCGCGCGCCAGGATGCCACCAATGGCGCCAGAAAATAGGTCGCCAGCACCGGCGGGGCCAGCACATGCACGACGCCCTGCAGGTCGCGGGTGCTGGCGGCGGCGCTGGCTTCAGCGTCCTCGATCTCGAACAGAATGGAGCGCACACGCAGCAGGTAGGCCTGCCCGGCGTCCGTCAGCGCCACCTTGCGCGTGGTGCGCTGCAACAGGCGCGTTCCCAGGTGGCGTTCAAGGTCGGCCACCATGCGGGTGACCACCGGCGGCGACATGTCCAGCGCCCGCGCTGCGGACGCAAAGCCGCCCTCGTCCACGACGCGGGCAAACACCTTCATGGCTTGCAGGCGGTCCATGGTTCAGCCCCCCCACCCTGCATTGGGCACGGCCCAGGCCAGTGGCCGCGCAAGGGCCGCCAGCACTTCCATGCCCAGGCGCTGGCGGCGTCCCCCTTCCCGCATTGCGCAGCAATGCGAGAGAAGGGGGAAGCGGCGCAGCCGCTCAGGGGGTTGGTACCTTATACAGGCGCACCGTAGCTGCGCGAGAGCGACTCGGCCACGCAGGCAGGCTTGTCGCTGCCCTCGCGCTCCACGGTAACGAGCCACGTCATCTGCATACCGTCGGGTGCCAGGGCCTCGGTGGCCTGCAGCGTCATGCGCGCACGCACGCGGCTGCCCACCGGCACCGGCGAGGTGAAGCGCACCCGGTTGAGGCCGTAGTTCACCCCCATGCGCGCGCCTTCGATGTGGATCGCCAGCTCGAAGAAGCGCGGAATCAACGACAGCGTGAGGAAGCCGTGCGCAATCGGCGCGCCAAACGGCCCGGCCTTGGCACGCTCGGGGTCCACATGGATCCACTGGTGGTCGCCCGTGGCCTGGGCGAACAGGTTGACCTGCTCCTGCGTGATGGTGATCCAGTCGGTCACTGCGACTTCCTGGCCCGTGCAGGCGCTCACTTCGGAATAGGAATGAAAGGTTTTCATGGCCGCAATGTAGCGCCGCGTCCACAGGCGCGATGTCTGGCGGGCGACAGCGTGGCAGCACCGGCATCAGGCGTCCAGCCAGGCGGTGATGCCTTGCCACTGCTCCAGATCGCGCGCCACCCGACCGGGCGCCACGTCAAACAGCGTCAGTCCGTGCGCTGCCAGTTGCACGTAGTTCTGGGTGTTGCGCAGGTAACCCAGCACGGGCAGACCCAGGCTGTCGACAAAATGGTGCAACTGCTCGGCCGCACGCGTGCGCTCGTCCACACGCATGCCCACAATGCCGACCTGCGCGCGCCCGGCGCGGCGGTGCGCGGCAAGCTGGTCCAGAAAGTCGCGCGTGGCATAGATGTCAAAAATGCTCGGCTGCAGCGGCACGATGATCTTGTCGGCCAGCTTGAGCGCATCGCCCAGGCGCCAGCCGTGCAGCCCGGCGGGCGTGTCCAGCACGGCATGGCTGCCCTTGGGGGGCTTGCCGATGGTGTCGTCCGCGCCGGTATCCCACGGCGCGATGGGCCGGGCCTGTGGCGGGCGCAGGCCCAGCCACAGCCGGGCCGACTGCTGGCGGTCCACATCGCCCAACACCACCGGGTGCCCCTGGCGCGCCCAGTACCCCGCAACATGGGTGGCCAGCGTGGACTTCCCCACGCCGCCCTTCGGATTGGCTACCACCAGTACCGGCATGACAACCTCCTTGCGCTCAACGCATCAAAAACCAATCAAAATTGCCTTTACCGCTTTACTGGTATGATTTGCCGCTATTATTTATATAGCATCAAACGCTTGCAGCAACGTGGCAGGCAGGCGCGCAGG
>Ga0209477_1001294_pt1 | contig 15376 bp, 13 predicted proteins | sample KloWWTupernatant_FD_187180 | JGI IMG/M metagenome (GOLD analysis project Ga0209477, IMG submission 187180) | Active sludge microbial communities from Klosterneuburg, Austria, studying microevolution and ecology of nitrifiers - Klosterneuburg... | ecosystem: Engineered > WWTP > Aerobic digester >... | reverse complement strand
TGGGGGGCAGCGACCACACGGAGTGAGGGAGCGTGGGGGTCATATTCACGGGGCCGGATTATCGGCGGTGGCGCCCGCTTCTGGCTCATTCACATCCACCGCAATGGCAATGGGCCCGGCCACGGCGCTGTCGTCGTCCTCGCCGCTGTCGTCGTCATCCACCGGGCCGTCGTCGCTGGGGTCCAGCGGGTCGTCGATGCGTTCGAGCACGGTGCCATGCAGGTCAAGGGTGATTTCGTCCACCTCGCCCAGTTTGACGCGCAGGCGCGCACCACGCGGCAGGTTTTGCGCCCCCAGCACCGGAAAGACAAGGGGCAGCGTGTCGGCGCGCACCAGAAAACTGCCGCCCGGGCCTTCCTTGAAGACGGTGGCTTCCAGCTCGGTGATGTTGTTTTGCTCCAGGTACTTGAGCGTCCAGAAGCGCTCCATGCCGGCCTGGTAGCCGTTGTAGGCGCTGTAGGCGGCGTCAAAGCTGCTGATGATGGAGAACAGTTCGGCGTCCTTGGGCTTGAAGGGGGCCGCCAGTGCCGCCGTGGCGCCGTGGCGCGCGCAGGCAATGATCTGCCACTGGTTCACCAGATCGACATAGCGGCGCAGCGGGCTGGTGGCCCAGGTGTAGCTTTTCACGCCCATGCCCGCGTGCGGCAGGGCCTTGGTGCCCATGCGCACCTTCACACCTGGCGCCATGCTGGCCTGGCTGCGGTAGATGCCGGGCACGCCCAGGCTGGCGAGCCACTGGCCCCAGGTGCTGTTGGCGACGATGGCGGCCTCGGCGACGATGAGGTCGAGCGGCGCACCGCGCTGGCGCGTGGTGATCTGCACGGTTTCGCTGCCGCCCGGCTCGCCGCCCTCTCCACCCACGAGGCGGAAGTTGTAGTCTGGCCGGTTGAAGTTCTCGGGCTTGCCGCGCACCACTTCGCGTCCGGCCTTGAGTTTTTGTGCCAGGCGATGCAAAAATGAGAGCTGCACGCGCAGGCTGGATAAGCGCTCAGGCGTGTTTTCGACCTCAATACTCGGATCGGCCAGCCAGGCTTCGGTAACGATGTGGTCCAGCTGGTCGTGGCGCAGGTTGGCCACCACGGGAACGCGCTCCAGGCGCGTCTCGGTGGCGGTGATCTCCAGCGTGGCCTCGTCGATGGTGCAGTACAGCGACACGGCGGGGTTGGCGCGGCCCTCGTCCAAGGTGTAGATCTGCACCACGCTGTCGGGCAGCATGGTGATCTTGTAGCCCGGCATGTAGACGGTGGACAGGCGGTTGCGGCCCAGCTGGTCGATGGCGCTGCCCGGGGCAATTGCCAGACCGGGCGCCGCAATGTGGATACCCATCGTGACCGTGCCTGTCCCGAGCCCGGAGACAGAGAGCGCATCGTCGATCTCGGTGGTCTGCGAATCGTCGATGGAGAAGGCTTGTACATCGGCCAACGGCAGGTCGGCCGGGGGCTGGGGGGCGTCCAGCGCGGGGAAGCCCGTGCCCTTGGGGAAGTTGTCCAGCAGAAAGCGCTTCCAGTGGAACTGGTAGCTCGAATCAATGGCGCCGGCCTTTTGCAGCAGGTCGAGCGGTGCGGTGTGCGTGGCGCGGCTGGCCTCGACCACGGCCTTGTATTCGGGCGCGTTCTTGTCGGGGCGGAACAGTATCTTGTAGAGCTGTTCGCGGATGGGTGCGGGGCACTCGCCGCGCCCCAGTTGTTCGGCCCACTCGGCAATCTGCGCCAACACGGCTTTTTTCTTCTCGATGGCGGCCAGCGCCTGCTGCAGGATGTCGGCCGGGGCCTTCTTGAAACGCCCCTTGCCCGCGCGGCGGAAGTAGTGCGGCGCCTCGTACAAACGCAGCAGCGCACCGGCCTGCTCGGCCAGCGTGGCGTTGGCCGAAAAATAGTCGCGGGCGAGGTCGGCAAAGCCGAATTCACCCTCGGGGGCGAACTCCCAGGCGAGTTGCAGGTCGATGGTGTCCGACACCGCCTGGGCCTGGGCCACCAGTTCCGCAGGTGCGGGCTTCTCAAACTTGAGCAGGATGTGGGCGGCCTTGACCTTGACCCGTTTACCCGAGTCCAGCTCGATCTGGGCCGAAGACTCGGCTTCGGAGAGGATGCGACCGGCTAGAAACTTGCCGGATTCTTCAAACAATGCGTGCATGGGGGCAATTGTCCCATGGTCGCAGGGCCTGGCTGCGGCTACACCTCGATGAGCATGTTCGGCGCAAAGTGGGCGTTTTCCACGACCCCCTTGGGCGCGTAACCCCGTGGGTTGGCTACCACGCGCGTGGCGCCCAGCCAATAGTCGCAGCTGTGGTGCACATGGCCGTGCAACCACAGTCGGGGCTGCCAGCGCAAAATGTGTGCCTCCAGGTCCGAGACAAAGCAGGCGTTCAGCGGGGAGCCCACAAACTGCGGGGCAATGCTTGCAGGGGATGGGGCAAAGTGAGTGATTACTACGGTGAGGCCATCAAATGGCTCGGCAAAGCGCGCTTCCAGCCAGGCGACCGACTGGTCAAACAGCAGTTGCGAGACGGCAGGCGTGAACAGGTCGGGGAAGCCGGGCGCTACGCCAATGCGGTGGAAGTCGCGCACAAATTCCTGCGCCATCTGCAGGCCTTTCTCGCGTTGTTCGGGCGAGTCGAACAGCCGGTAGTCCGACCACAGCGTACAACCCAGAAAGCGCACGCCCTGGTGCCGCCACTCCTCGCGTTCGAGTACGCGCACGGGGCTGCCCTGCGCCTGCTGGCGCAGCTCGGCCATGGTGCTGGCCAGGTCAGAGCCGTAGAACTCGTGGTTGCCCGCCACATACAGCGTGGGTTGGGCAAACTGCCGCGCCCAGGCCATGCCTGTGGCCGGGCGTTGCAGGTCGCCTGCCAGCACGACGACATCGGCGCTGGTCGGGGGTAATTCCAGGGGGTGCACCGATAAGTGCAGGTCGGAGTAGAGGGCAATCTTCATGGTGTGCTTGCGGTACGAAAGGCATTTACGCCAGTTGCAGAAACTGCGCCACAGTGTCCAGGTGATCGGCAAAGTCGCTCAGGCCATGGTCGCCATTTTCCAGCAGCCGCAACTGGGCCTGGGGGTAGCGCGCCACCATCTCGCGCCAGTCCAGCACTTCGTCGCCCTTGGCAATGATGGCCAGCTCGGGGCCGCCCGGCGGCTGGTCGTGCACGGCCAGCGCCCGGAGTTCGTCGACGAATTCGGGGGCAAAGTAAAAGTGTTCTGCCGGGTCGTGCCAACTGGTTTGGTCGCCGATGTGGCGCGCCAGGTCGCGGGCCGGGTTTACCGCCGGGTTGAGCAGCACGCTGGGGCAGGCTGCCTGCTGCGCGACCCAACTGGCGTAGTAGCCCCCCAGAGAAGAGCCCACCACGGCCATCGTGGCGCGTGGCCAAGCTGCTGTGCCGGCGCTCACCATCGCCATGGCGGCACGGGGCGAAGGCGGCAGTTGCGGACACCAGAAGTGCACGGACGGATGCTGGCGAGCCACGTGCTGCGCCATCAGCTGCGCCTTGGCCGATTGGGGGGAGGAGCGAAAGCCGTGCAGGTAGAGAAGGTGGGTGGTGGTCATGGTGTGGAGGGTATGCGGGCAATCACTGCCCGCATTGCAGGGCAGCGGGCATAAGATGGACGGATTGGGGCGCTGTGCCGTGCGGTGCCCGTCCTGCCCTTGCTCACCATGCCCGATTTTGCCCCGCTTTCCACCGCCCGACGCTTCGCAAAGGGGGCGGGCAGCCCGGCACCCGCCATGGTAGGGCGGTTTGAGTTGCAGCGCGTGCTGGGGCAGGGCGCCCAGGCTACGGTGTGGCTGGCACACGACCCGCGACTGCAGCGCCCGGTGGCCATCAAGCTGTTGCCGCCCGTGCAGGGCCAGGATGCCTCGGTGCTGGACCACTGGCTGCGCGAGGCGCGCCATGTAGGGCGGCTGGCGCACCCGCACATCGTTCCGGTTTTCGAGGCCGACGTGCAGGGGCTGCAGCCCTATATGGTGTTTGAGTACGTGCCGGGCGACACCCTGGCCGGGCACCTGGCGCAGCGCGGGCGTTGCGCCCCGCACGATGCCGTGGCCCTGATGGTGGACGTGCTCGACGGCCTGCAGGCGGCCCACGCGGCGGGCATTGTGCACCGCGATCTGAAGCCGTCGAACGTGATGGTGGACGCCCAGCGCCACGCCCGGGTCATGGATTTCGGCATGGCAGCGGCCGTGGCCAGTGCCTCCGATGCGCAGTTGGCCAGCGGCACACCCGCCTACATGGCGCCCGAGGCCACAGCGGGCGCGGCGCCCGCGCCGTCCATGGACATCTATTCGGCAGCGCTGGTGCTGGTCGAGCTGCTGACAGGGCAGCCCCTGATCCACCAGAGTGACACCTGGCAGGCGCTGTATCGCATCGCCAATGAAGTGCTGGAGCTGCCCGAGGACCTGGGCCCTGGCGTGGACGATGCGTTGCGCGCGATCCTGCTGCGCGCCCTGGCGCGTGAACCCTCGGCCCGCTTTGTGTCGGCGGCGGATTTTCGTGATGCATTGCGCGCCTGGGCTGCCCCGGCCAGCGCGCCCACGGCGCAGAGCAATGCCACGCTCGACTTTTTGTTGCGGCGCATGCGCCACAAGAGCGATTTTCCGGCGCTGTCCGACTCGGTGGCGCGCATCCAGCGGGTGGCCACGTCGGAGGACGACAGCATCAGCGATCTGACGCACGAGATCCTCAAAGACGTGGCCCTTACGCACAAACTTTTGCGGCTGGTCAACAGCGTGCACTTTGCCCATGCCAGCCGGGGGAGTGTGAGCACCGTCTCGCGCGCCGTCAGCCTGGTGGGGTTCAACGCGGTGCGCAACATGGCGCTCAGCCTGGTGATGCTGGACCACATGCAGAACCAGCAGCACGCCAGCCAGATGCGCGAGGAATTTCTGCGCGCCATGATGGCTGGGTCCGTGGCGGCCGAGCTGTGTGATGTCGCCGCCGAGGCCGAGGAAGCCTTCATTGGCGCCATGTTCCAGAACCTGGGGCGCATGTTGTGCGAGTTTTATTTTCCTGAAGAGGCCGGACAGATCCGCGCCATTGTGGCGGCGGGCCGCACCGAGGGTGGTGAGGAGGCCGCGGCGCAGCAGGTGCTGGGCGTGGGGCTGGAAGACCTGGGCGCGGGTGTGGCGCGGGTCTGGGGCCTGCCCGAGGCCTTGCAGCGCTGTATTCGCAAACCCCTGGGTTCGCCGCCCATGCGCCCGCCAGAAAAGGGCGTGGAGCGCCTGCGCTGGGTGGCCCGCGCCGCCAACGAAGTGGCCAGCACGCTGCTGATGGCAGACGGGCAGCAGGTCGAGGCAGGCTTGCAGGCGCTGGCCACGCAGTACGCGCGCACGCTCTCCTTGTCGGCACAGGCCATTTCCGAAGCCACCTTGCGTGCCCGCCGCCAACTGGTGGCCATGGCGGAGGCCCTGGACCTGCGGGTGGCGCCCGATGCGCCGGCGGCCCGCCTGCTCCAGTTGCCAACATCTGCCGTGGCCGGCGATGGAGCCCCGGACGACGCCCTGGCCGCGCACGAACTGCGCCCCCAGGCCACGCAGCCTCTGCCCACCGCTGCGCTGCAGGCCCCCGGCGGGCCGGCCGCCATGGCGCAGGTGGCCGAAGTGTTGTCCGCGGGTATCCAGGACATCACCAACGCCATGGTGGACGAGGGCTTCAAGCTCAATGATGTGCTGCGCATGATTCTGGAAACCATGTTCCGTGCCCTGGGTGTGCGGCGCATGGTGTTTTGTCTGCGCGACGCCAAGACCGACGTTCTGACCGGCCGTTTTGGCCTGGGCGAGGGCAACGATGTGGCCGTGCGCGCCATGGCGGTGCCGCTCAAGTCCCCAGGTGATCTGTTTTCCGCCGTGTGCCTGCGCGGCGCCGACACCTTGATTCAAGATGCCACCGAGCCGCGCATGCAGGCGCGCCTGCCCGCCTGGTACCGCAGCAGCCTGGATGCCCCCACCTTCTTGCTGCTGCCTTTGCAGATGAAGGGGAGGCCTTTCGCGTTGATTTATGCCGACCACGCCCATCCAGGGGCCATCGCAGTGGACGACAAGGCCCTGGGCCTGCTGCGCACCCTGCGCAACCAGGCCGTGATGGCGTTCCGCCAGGCAGGCTGATTGGCGCGCGGGGTGCAGGGGCGGGCGTACGCCCGATAATTGCGCCATGGCAACCACTTTTGGCAAACCCACCCTCGCGCAGCGCGTCCTGCCCCTCTTCCAGGGTTTTGATGGCTGGCTGGTGGCCGTCATTCTGCTGCTGGCCGCTGCGGGCTTGCTGGCTATGTATTCTTCGGGCTATGACCATGGCACGCGCTTTGCTGACCATGGCCGCAATATGCTGATCGCCGTGTCCATCTTGTTTATGGTGGCGCAGATCCCGCCCCAAAAGCTGATGGCCATGGCCGTACCGCTGTATGCCCTGGGGGTAGCCCTGCTCGTAGCGGTGGCACTGTTTGGTATCACCAAGAAAGGGGCGCAGCGCTGGATCAACCTGGGAATCGTCATCCAGCCCAGCGAGCTGCTCAAGATCGGCATGCCGTTGATGCTGGCCTGGTGGTTCCAGAAGCGCGAAGGCCAGTTGCGCCCCCTCGACTTCGGGGTGGCGGCCCTGCTGCTGGCCGTGCCGGTGGGGCTGATCATGAAGCAGCCCGATCTGGGTACGTCGCTGCTGGTGCTGGCCGCCGGTCTATCGGTCATCTTTTTCGCGGGGTTGCCCTGGAAACTGGTGGTTCCGCCCGTGCTACTGGGGGCGGTGGGCATCGCGCTGATTGTCGGTTTCGAGCCCCAGCTGTGTGCCGACGGGGTGCGCTGGCCGGTGCTGCACGACTACCAGCAGCAGCGTATCTGCACGCTGCTGGACCCTACGCGCGACCCGCTGGGCAAGGGGTTTCACATCATCCAGGGCATGATCGCCATCGGAGCGGGCGGGGTGTTTGGCAAGGGCTTCATGGCGGGCACGCAGACCCACCTTGAATTCATCCCTGAGCGCACCACCGACTTCATCTTCGCTGCTTTTTCCGAGGAGTTCGGCCTGCTGGGCAACCTGTTCCTGATTGTGTGTTTTTTATTCCTGGTCTGGCGCGGGCTGGCCATTTCCATGGGGGCAGGGACGCTTTTTGGTCGTTTGATGGCGGGCGCGGTGTCCATGATCTTCTTCACCTATGCCTTTGTGAACATGGGCATGGTCAGCGGCATTCTTCCTGTGGTGGGGGTGCCGTTGCCCTTTGTCAGTTATGGCGGCACGGCCATGGTGACGCTGGGGCTGGCGCTGGGCATCCTGATGTCTATCGTGCGCGCGCAGCGCCAGCCTGTGCAGGAAACCCGACCGGTGGTCTGACCCTGGGCCGCAGGTGGCGACCGGGTTTTTGAACAGGTTCTAGAATCCCCTCATGACCCTTCGTTCCCCCACTGGCGCGCCGCAGAGCGCACCCACCGCCCAGCGCATCGACATTGCACGCCAATTGTTGCTGGCGCCCTTCGGCCTGGATGAAAGCCACCTGGCGCGTGCGCTGGGCGAGATTCGTGCGCACCAGGTGGACGATGCCGACCTGTATTTCCAGTACACCCGCAGCGAAGGCTGGAGCCTGGAGGAAGGTATCGTCAAGACCGGGTCGTTCTCCATTGACCAGGGTGTGGGCGTTCGCGCCGTCAGCGGTGAGAAAACCGCTTTTGCCTATTCCGACGATATCTCTGAGGCGTCCTTGCTGGATGCTGCGCGCACTGTACGGTCTATTTCGGCTGCAAGGCAAGGTGGGCGTGCGCGAGTAGCTGCAACAAAGATAGCAAAAAGCCGAAAACTGTACGCTGGAATAGACCCCATTGCCTCGCTGGACAGCACGGCCAAGGTCGCCTTGTTGGAAAAGGCCGAGCAACTGGCCCGTGCCAAGGATCCGCGCGTGGCCCAGGTCATGGCCGGGCTGGCCAGCGAATACGACGTGGTGCTGGTCGCCCGTGCCGACGGTACCCTGGCCGCCGATGTGCGGCCCCTGGTGCGCCTGTCGATCACCGTGATTGCCGAGCAGGGCGGGCGCCGCGAGGTGGGTTCGGCGGGCGGTGGAGGGCGTTTCGGGCTCGATTATTTTGATGACCAGCAGATCGCCCAGTACGTGAACGAGGCCGTGCACGCGGCGCTCGTCAACCTCGAATCACGCCCCGCGCCCGCAGGCGAGATGACCGTGGTGCTCGGCCCCGGATGGCCCGGCATCCTGCTGCACGAAGCCATCGGCCATGGGCTGGAGGGTGATTTCAACCGCAAGGGGTCTTCGGCGTTCAGCGGGCGCATCGGCCAGCGCGTGGCGGCCAAGGGCGTGACGGTGCTCGACGACGGCACGCTGACCGACCGCCGTGGTTCGCTCAACGTGGACGACGAAGGCAACACCAGCCAGCGCAACGTGCTCATCGAGGATGGCATTCTCAAAGGCTATATCCAGGATTCGCTCAACGCCCGGCTGATGGGAGTGGCGCCCACCGGCAACGGGCGGCGCGAAAGCTATGCGCACATTCCCATGCCACGCATGACCAACACCTACATGCTGGGCGGCGACAAAGATCCACAGGAAATCGTTGCCAGCATCAAGAAGGGCCTGTATGCCACCAATTTTGGCGGCGGGCAGGTGGACATCACTTCAGGCAAGTTCGTGTTCTCGGCCAGCGAGGCCTACTGGGTTGAGAACGGCAAGATTCTCTACCCCGTCAAGGGTGCCACCATCGTTGGCAGCGGCCCCGAGTCGCTCAAGCGCGTCACCATGATCGGCAACGATATGCGGTTGGACAGTGGCGTGGGCACCTGCGGCAAGGAAGGCCAGAGCGTGCCCGTGGGCGTGGGCCAGCCCACCTTGCGCATTGATGGCCTGACAGTGGGTGGGACGGCCTGACTGACTGCCGCGTTGCGCATCGGACACGGTGCTGCAAGCGACCCGGTAGTGGCATGAGCGCAATCGGGGCAGGCGTCGCACAATGGTGCGCATGGCCCTCACGCGCCCCCTCTCTCAGCTGACGATCCAGTCGTTTGGCGACATCAGCCGCTTTCTGCGCGAAGGCGTGGCGGATGAGGAGTCGCGCCAGATGCGTGACAGCATGGTCGTGCTGGCGCAGGCGGTGGATACGGCGGTGCGTTCGCGCCGTGCTCGGCACGATGCTGCCAGCATCACCCGCCATGCGGCCGCACTGGTGCAGGGCGTGCGCACACACCAGCTATTCCTTACCGGCCTGGGCTCGGCCTGGCATTCGCTGTATGAGTTTGGCGCCTACCAAAGCGCCTTGCGCGAATTGCGCCGCGCCGTGGAAGCCTGGCACAAGGCGCTGGAGCAGCGCCGCGTAGACGAGGGTGCTGGTTTTGACCGGGTGGAACTGCTGGCCTGGCGTACCTTGGGCGACGGTCTGCTGCTCATCGATATGTACGAACAAGGCGGGCAGGCCCAAAGCGAACCGCCGCCGTCCGAGCAAAACCCCGTCACCCCTTGGGCGCGGGCGCTTGACTGGTGGCGCCGCGCGCGCCGATGAAGAGAAAAGCAAATGTGCTACATTGTGCGAATGCACATGCCCTGCGCGTTTTATTTTTGGTTTTGGTTCTCGGTCCCTGGCGGATGAGAGGCAAGCGCGCAAGCACCTGAACACTTCCCACCCAACCGCCGATGCTGCAAAGCCCGGCGGTTTTTTGTTTTTCTGCCCTTTTTTTCAAACCTTCCGAGAGAAAGCTTCCCATGACAGCCAAGTCCCTTCCCGCCAGCACTGATGCGTGGTACCGCAGCGTCGAAAAAACCAGCCAGACCGACGACGAACGTATCAAGGACATCACTGTGTTGCCTCCCCCCGAGCACCTGATCCGCTTTTTCCCCATCAGCGGAACGCCGGTGGAAACGCTGATCACCCAGACCCGCAAGGCCATCCACAACATCATCGTGGGCAAGGACGACCGCTTGCTGGTCGTCATCGGACCGTGCTCCATCCACGACCCCGCAGCGGCGGTGGACTATGCCCGCCGCTTGCAGGCTGCGCGTGAGCAGTACAAGGACACGTTGGAGATCGTGATGCGCGTGTACTTCGAAAAACCACGCACCACCGTGGGCTGGAAGGGCCTCATCAACGACCCCTACCTGGATGAGAGCTACCGCATCGACGAGGGTCTGCGCATTGCCCGCCAACTGCTCATCGAAATCAATCGCCTGGGCGTGCCCGCCGGCAGCGAATTTTTGGATGTCATTTCGCCCCAGTACATTGGCGACCTGATCGCCTGGGGCGCCATCGGCGCGCGTACGACGGAGAGCCAGGTGCACCGCGAGCTGGCCTCGGGCCTCTCTGCCCCCATTGGCTTCAAGAATGGCACCGACGGCAACATCCGCATTGCCACCGACGCCATCCAGTCGGCCAGCCGGGGCCACCATTTCCTGTCGGTGCACAAGAATGGCCAAGTGGCCATCGTCAACACCAAGGGCAACAAGGACTGCCACGTGATTCTGCGCGGCGGCAAAGCGCCCAACTACGACGCTGCCAGCGTGGCCGCCGCCTGCAAGGACCTGGAGGCCGCCAAGCTGCCCGCCACCCTGATGGTGGACTGCAGCCATGCCAACAGCAGCAAGCAGCATGAGAAGCAGCAGGAAGTGGCACGCGACATCGCTGACCAGATCCGGGGTGGGTCACGCAGCGTGTTCGGCCTGATGATCGAAAGCCACCTGGTGGCCGGAGCGCAGAAATTCTCGCCCGGCAAGGAGTTGCCTGGTGCGCTGGAATACGGCAAAAGCATCACCGATGCCTGCCTGGGCTGGGATGACTCTCTGCGCTGCCTGGCTGACCTTTCGGCTGCGGTGCAGGCGCGCAGGGATCTGGCGAAGGCGTGATTTCACTTCAGCACCTGTCTGCGCTGTGTCCGTGGCGGGTCTGAAAATGGAATAAGCTTGCAACTTAGGCCGTGCAGTGTGCGCGGCACTCTCTCCCGACAAAGAAAGGCATCCTGATGCACAGCGTAGTGACGGTCTCCCTGGATTCCAGCCAGGAATTTCGCTTTGAGCTTGACGGCGTGGAGCCCATGGCGCACGAGGATGCGCGCCGTTGGCTCGACAACGAATTCACCCGCATGGAATGCGAGCCTCTGCGCGCCAGCGGCAAAGTGCTGATGGCCGACAAGGTACTGACTGTGGCCGCCGCAGCCGGAGCGCCGATGCTGGGCGACCGCGCATGGATGGCCGATTTTGCCCGTGCTACCAGCGCGGCCCTGGCACGGCCCGTGGTGCGCGTGGACGTTCAATCCATGACGATCAATTATTGATAAAAACAGGCTCTAGCGCTTACTGGTAAAGCGCTAGTAGCTATAAAAAATATAGTAAAAATGCCGCGCACAGGCAGTTTTACTATTCCAATGCCTCCGGTGAACCAGCGGCCAGCGCCTTTAGCAGGCGCTCGTGCACGCCGCCAAAAGCACCATTGCTCATGCAGACGATGTGATCTCCGGGCCGTGCGGCCTGTGTGATCTGCTGCACCAGTTGGTCCAGCGTGGCGGCGGTGCGTGCCCGTCCCTGCGGCCCTGTGCCCATCGGCGCCAGTGCGGCGTCGGCGTCCCAGTCCAGCCCGGCGGTGTGGCAAAACGCCAGATCGGCGCTCTCCAGGGCCCAGGGTAGCTGGGCCTTCATGGTGCCCAGCTTCATGGTGTTGCTGCGCGGCTCGAAAACCGCCAGGATGCGTGCCTCTTTGCCTACGCTGCGGCGCAGGCCATCAAGTGTGGTGCGCAGGGCGGTCGGGTGGTGGGCGAAGTCGTCGTACACCGCAATGCCGCGCACCGTGCCGCGCAGTTCCATACGTCGCCGTACATTCTGGAACCGGGCCAGGGCCGCCGCTGCCACGGCGGGTGCTACGCCCACATGGTGCGCTGCCGCGATGGCAGCCAGGGCGTTGAGCTGGTTATGGGTTCCTGTCAGGTTCCATTCCACGCGGGCGACGCTTTTTCCGTGCTGCAAGACATCAAATGCGCCGGGTTCGCCCTGGGCGACAAAATCGCTCACAGCCGCGCCAAAGCTGCGCACGTCGCTCCAGCAGCCCTGGTGCAGCACGCGCACCAGGCTTTCCTCCACACCATTGACGACAACGCAGCCCGACGGCGGCACGGTGCGAACCAAATGGTGGAATTGGCGCTCGATTGCAGCGAGATCATCAAAGATGTCGGCGTGATCGAATTCCAGGTTGTTCAGTACGGCTGTGCGCGGGCGGTAATGCACGAACTTGCTGCGCTTGTCGAAAAAGGCCGTGTCGTATTCATCGGCTTCGATCACGAACAGCGGTGCTGCCGCCATGGGCCCTGTGCCCGGAATGGGCCGGGCGGCCGCACCCAGGCGGGCCGACACACCAAAGTCCAGAGGAACGCCGCCCACCAGAAAACCCGGCTCCAGGCCGGCGCATTCCAGAATCCAGGCCAGCATCGAGGTGGTTGTCGTCTTGCCATGGGTGCCCGCCACGGCCAATACGTGGCGCCCCTGCAAGACATGCTCGGCCAGCCACTGCGGCCCGCTCGTGTAGGGGCTGCCCGCGTCCAGGATGGCTTCCATCAAGGGAAACTTCGGGCTGCCATCGGCCAGGCGGGCGCGGCTGACGACGTTGCCCACCACAAACATATCGGGTTGCAGTGCCATCTGGTCGGCGCTATAGCCTTCGATCAGTTCGATGTCGAGCGCGCGCAACTGGTCGCTCATGGGAGGGTAGACGCCGGCGTCGCAGCCGGTCACCTTGTGGCCTGCAGCGCGTGCGAGTGCCGCCAAGCCGCCCATGAAGGTGCCACAGATGCCCAGAATGTGTATATGCATGGGTGCAGATTCTAAAGCGATGATGAAAATAGACTGTAAGGCTTATTCAGTAAGCGCTGATAGCTATAAAAAACAGAGTCCCACCGGCGTGCGTGCACCCGGTGCGCACGATCAAGGGCCTGTACCGTGCAGGGCCGCTGGGTCATTGCTGTAGGGGTGATGCGGGTTCGGGTCACAATGCGGCCAGAGATTCGCGCCATGCTATCAACCCTGTCCAGTGAAATTGCCCAAGCCGCTGCCCGTCTGGTGGTGGACGAAGGGATGGAATACGGCCCCGCCAAACGCAGTGCCGTCAAGCAGCTTGGGCTGCCGTCGCGCACGCCGTTGCCCGGCAACGAGCAGGTGGAAGACGCCGTGCAGGAGCACATTGAGCTGTTTTGTGCCGAGTCGCAACCTGTCGAATTGCGCGCGCTGCGCTCCCTGGCGCTGGCATGGATGGAGCGCATGGCGGCTTTTCGCCCGCACTTGGGGGGCGCTGTATGGCACGGCACGGCGACGCGAATGTCCGATATTTATCTGCAGTTGTTTTGCGATGACCCAAAATCAGCGGAAATAGCGTTGATTGACCATGGCGTGAACTATGAGCCCAGCACCGTGCCGGGCTTGCACGGCAAACCTGTTGATGCGCTCAGTGTGGGAAGCTTGTCCCGCGAACTGGAGATTGTGGTGGGCGTGCATCTTTTGATTTACGACCTTGATGACTTGCGCGGTGCATTGCGGGCCGATGCCCGGGGGCGATCACCCCGCGGGAATACGGCTGCCGTGCGCCAGCTTTTGGAGGCTGATCTGTGACGAATCCCCTTCCCGCGCCGCCGGGCGCTGACACGGCCGAAATCCCGGAGGTCCACGCAGGTGCTGTTTCCAGGCGGCGCCACCTGTGGCTCTATGCGGGAGTCGCCGCCACAGCGGCAGCGGCCGGGGGGGGCTGGGCATGGTGGCGAAATCAAGTTTCGGCAGAGAGTTCGGGTGCCAGCCAGGCTTTTTGGGATTTGTCTTTTGAGACGCCGACAGGCCAGCCCCTGGCGGTGGCAGCATTCAAGGGCAAGCCCTTGCTGCTCAATTTCTGGGCCACCTGGTGCCCTCCTTGTATTGCCGAACTTCCGCTGCTGAACGAGTTTTACCGTGAAAATGTTGCCAAAGGTTGGCAAGTGATGGGTATTGCTGTCGATCAGCCGTCGGCGGTGCGGGGTTTTCTGGGGCGTACGCCGCTAGATTTTCCGATTGCCATGGCGGGTCTGGGCGGAACCGATCTGTCACGGTCGCTGGGAAATTTGGGTGGGGGTTTGCCTTTCACCATCCTGTTCGCGGCCGATGGGCGTATCTTGCACCGTAAAATCGGACAGGTCACTCCAGAGAATCTGCGCCAATGGACCCGGTTGATTTAATGTGCTGCCGGGGGAGTGATAGGTTTTTTGATTTGCCCCATTGCAATCAATTGATCGAAATTGGCGGGGGAAGAGCAAAAATGGGCGAAATTGGAGTAAATTCGCGCCCTGTTCAGTTTTAGCTGTTGGAGTTCCCATGGATTTGCGAAAACTCAAGACCCTGATCGACTTGGTGTCCGAGTCGAATGTGTCTGAACTCGAAATCACCGAAGCCGAGGGCAAGGTCCGCATTGTCAAGAGCGGGGGTACCGTGGTGCAGCAATATGCGCCAGCACCCATGGCTCCTGCGCCCGCCCAGCCTGCGGGTGCCGCTCCGGTCGCCGAACTGCCCGCACCCGCTGAGCCTGCGGGCCATGTGGTGAAATCTCCCATGGTGGGAACCTTCTACCGCGCTTCCAGCCCCGGGGCCAAGGCCTTTGCCGAGGTGGGCAGCCAGGTCAAGGAAGGCGAGACCATCTGCATTATCGAGGCCATGAAGATCCTCAACGAGATCGAGGCCGACAAGTCCGGCACCGTCACGCGTATCCTGGGTGAAAACGGCCAGGCCGTGGAATACGGACAACCGCTGTTCGTGATCGAGTGAGAGAGAACAACCCCCTGAGCGGCTTCGCCGCTTCCCTCTTCTCTCGCAGGGCTGCACACTGCGGGAAGGGGGACACCGCCAGTGCGGCGGGGCGGCCCGTGCGCGGCGGTCGCTGGCGCGGGCCGCGTCAGTTTCAAGCGCTGCACGCATCGTGTCTCATTGTGGGTAAACAACATGTTTAAAAAGATCCTGGTCGCCAATCGCGGCGAAATCGCCCTCCGTATCCAGCGCGCCTGCCACGAACTGGGCGTCAAGGCAGTGATGGTGTATTCCGAGGCCGACCGCGACGCCAAATACGTCAAGCTGGCCGAAGAGGCTGTGTGCATCGGCCCTGCGCCGTCCCCGCTGAGTTATCTGAACATGCCGGCCATCATCTCGGCGGCCGAGGTGACGGATGCCCAGGCGATCCACCCGGGCTACGGTTTTCTCAGTGAAAACGCCGACTTTGCCGAGCGCGTGGAAAAGAGTGGTTTCCAGTTTATTGGCCCTACGCCCGAAAACATCCGCACCATGGGCGACAAGGTGTCTGCCAAGCAGGCCATGATCAAGGCGGGCGTGCCCTGCGTGCCCGGTTCTGACGGTGAACTGCCGGACGATCCGGTGCAGATCCGCCGTATTGCCAAAGCAGTGGGCTACCCGGT